>BNJU01002107.1_pt1 | contig 40289 bp, 68 predicted proteins | sample 8539281 | NCBI WGS metagenome assembly BNJU01 (sample SAMD00202456, study PRJDB9452) | human saliva metagenome | isolation source: human saliva | place: Japan
GGTTACGTATTGTTGAAACGGAAGGGACCGCTCAGTTACAACGTGGTGATGAGTTCGTGTTCAACGATTGCCCGCCGATTGAAACTACCAACGATGGCACTACGATTGTGCCCCTTGGGATGACAACGGCATCCGCTTTTTGCGGCACAGTTATAACGATGCTCCAAACTCGACATGACGCTCAAAGACTTCAGGATTGTGGTCAACGGAAGCCCGCCAAGATTCTGGCGGATTACGACGCCAACCTGCCGGAAGATATGAGTGCAGATGCCCCGACAACTCGAAAGAGGTGACGATGCTGTTATCGCAGAGGTTGCCTGAACGGCACACCCGACTTCACCGGGCGCCGTTGACGAGTGGCGATGTCACCCCACTGATATTGGCGACAAGCTCTAGCAACCGCGGCACGGTGGAAGGATCCGCTGAACGCCAATATCAACCTTGGCACCGACTGCGCAGCTCGTGGTCAGCGTCACCAACGGCAACAGTAGCGGTTCCAAGACGACCTCGACACAGTTATTAACAACGCCCTGGGTCCGGATGTCCCTGAAAACAGTCAATGACTACGGCACTGCGGTGAACAACCTCCGTCAACCACGGATAAGATCATCACCAACATTGATAAGTTGCGCCTGTTTCAACCAGAACGGATGCGTCCGGGTCAATGGCGCTGGCACTAGCGGTAAGACAGTTAACCGCACAAACGGTGGACTGGCGGGGCGTCCGGTGCGGGGAACGGCAGGAGCTGCAGGAGTACCGCTAAGGAGCGTTACCGCAGGACCGCGGGTGGAGGCAACCAAGGTGCTGCGGAGGCGCGGCGTCGACAAGCGGTGGTGGTGCCGTCCGTACAGCCGAAAAGTCCGCTGGCGACTGAAGCAGCGCGGCCTGGGTGTCAAGCAGTCCTTCCAGTCCCACATCACCGGTTCCATCGCGAAGCGGGTCGTGGAGTGGTGTCCATTGCGCGATGGCGAATTTACCCCGCTGGCAAATCTCCGGGCCGTGGACCCGCGCGAACACGGGCACCATCCGTTCCCCGATCCATGCACTTCACAGGGCATGTGCGGCGCTCCAACTGAACATGTCCAATATGGAAATTCAGTGAACGGTAACCGTCTCTGGTGGCTACCGCTTCCAATATGGAAGGCCAAAACACGGACTTCATGAGTTACGTTGGCGAATCTTTCCTTCAACCAGTTGAACGTGGGTGACAATGTAGCGTCAGGTTCCGCCACAGCGTCGCTGACTCGCTGGTGCCCAGGCGTTCGCGGACTTTACCCCGAAGGCACCCAGTTAGACCCGATTAGTTTCACCGCATCTTCTGGTGGTGCAGTGCCGCGCTGCGGACAGGGGTCTGGCGTTTCCGCCGGGAGTTGTTGCGCGGCGGCAATGCTGCGGCTGCCGCTGTAACAAAAGCTGGTGGTTCGGCCGGTAAACGGTAAAGCGGAATGCCGTTGCGGTGCCAACGCTGCTGGGATCTGCTGCCGCAGCCGCTCGGCGGCAACAATTCAATGGGACACAAGATCATCCGAGGGAGCCGGATTTGATAGCAAAGGCTCATTCAAAATCAAATCCGTAGCTGCGAACGCTGATGGTGCAGGCACCGGCGTTCTCTTTACCACCCCATCCTGATGATCCTGGGCGTTCAGGATCGCTGAGCACCTTGTCCCAGCTTGTCTCCTGAAACCCCAACAGCCGTTAACCACCATTCACCACATCATTAGAAAGGTCCGCCGGTGATCTCAGCAGCGACTATGCGCGGTCACAACCACAGCCGTGCTCATGTGCCGCCTAGCTTTCACCGCGCTCGCCGGATGCAACACGCCGTTGTCCACGAATGCCCGGGGAGCAACCAGGCACAACCAGCGCGATCAGGAATTGCGTGAATCGCTACCCGACCGTGCTCATTGAAAGACCCGCACGTTTACCGGAATCAACCGTTCTGGTGACAGTGACGTGGTGCTCAGACCGATAATGCCCGGCTCAACTCCCTGTTGAACTCACTGATGCCGATGGCTACAACGTCACCGTTACGACGCCTCGCATTCTCGCGCTCGACTTGTACGAACCCACACCAAACCCTCATGGGCCCCGGGTTGCAGAACAACATCGTGGCCGCACAGTTAGTTCAACCGAACCGGCATTGGCTGATCTCCGTGGTCACCAGGGTGGCACAATACCAACGTTGAAGCTAAAGTCTAACCGTCCTCAAGCTCGGTGATTACGACTTTACAGCATTGGCCCACGCGAGGCTATCGATCAGATCCGTGATGCGGGCGTGACTGTGGCTGTCATGGAGCGACTGAAACATCGCCTCCATCGGCGATGCCGACATTAAGAACCTTGTTCGGTGGTCGGTTTGCTGATGAAGCCGACAAACTGGCAGAGAGCGCAGCAAAAAGGTCTCGATGCCGACATGGAAGCAGTGAAGAAATCACACCAGACCAGCTGCCACGTATGGCGTTCTGTACGCGCGGTAACGGTGGCGTGTTCTTCATCCTGGGCGAAGGCACTGGTGCGCAGGACGGATTGAGGTGGCCATGCGGTGGATGTGGCCGCAGAACGGTTTGAAAGATGCCGCTCCAGCAACGCTGAGGCACTGGCCAAACCTTCAACTCCTGACGTGTTCATCATGATGACGGAGGGCGAAACTAACGGCGGTATATTGAAGGATTGATGCAGCGACCTGGCGTAGAGCAGACACGGCTGCAGTATCAACGCGTTGTTGTTGCACTCCTGATGGGCAGTCGCTGGCGTTTGGTCCGCAACCAGAATTATTGCTGTGAACAGCGCAGTGCGTATGTTCCAGATCAGGGTTAGCGTGCGGCGCCACGCGACGAACACAAGTACCGTTCAGCGCCCAGAGTACAATCAGGATGTGACGAAGGCAGGAAGACCTGCGAGTGAGGTGTTCCCGCACCGAATGCGGCGTCGAGTAGTGCTGTTTGCCACGCTTCTGTGCTGCTGGTTGTGTTGTGCTGTTTTCGTGTCGGTGGGCAGTACCACATTCCTGTTGGTGACGTACCGTGTCCACGGTCCACAGAGGGTGTTAGCCTTGCTGAATCTGTGGTGTAAAGATTAGCTGCCGCGCCTAGTGCTGGGATCGCTGGTGGAGCCGCGTTACGCTTGCGCTGATGCAGGCGTTTTTCAACCCCTGCTGGCAGAACTGAGTGTCGCTGGCGTGACGCAGCGGTGCAGGCGTTGCAGCTGCCCTGGTTATTGTTTTCTAACATCACGATGGCACGTCCACTGTTCCTGTTGCGGCGTTTATCACGGCTAGTAGCGACCACCGCGGTTGTGTACCAGCTTGCGCGTCACGACGGCCGCGTGCACGTGATCAACCTCATTCTTACAGGCATTGCCATTAATGCCGTGGCAGGTGCGATCATTTTCCTTGCTGTCCTTGCCCCACGACATCGCGTGAGCAGATTATCTTGGCAATGTCAACTGAACGGTTCGCACAGCGCTGTAATCGTGGTCGCACCGATCATTATTGCGGGTGCGGCTATTTCGCCGCGCATTGCAGGGCAGCTTGATGTATTGGCATCTGGGTGAAAAAGCTGCAGGCACATTGGCGTCACGTTTCCAGGTTGCGCATTACCGCCATTGGTACTCCAATATTGACGCGCAGCTGGTGCCGTGGCTTACGCAGGACTCATCGGCTTGTTGGTCTGATTGTTCCGCATCTGCTCCGCGGAATTACGTGGACCTGCGAAGACATTCTCATTCCCGCGTCTGCGTTGGCTGGCGCGGTGCCCATTGGGTTATCGGATATCGCTGCGCGCACGCTTATTCCCTTCGCCGATTTTGCCCATCGGTATTTCACCGCGGTGGCGGCCAACATTTCTTTGATCCTGCTTCGCCGGATGTTGATGAAAAGGAAGGCATTGATGTCTGCTGAGGCTTTACTTCTCTGCCACCGGTATTACGGTGGCCGCGAGAAAACGCCGCTTACCCATGACGTTCCCCGGTGGTTGCTCGCCGCGGTGAAGCGCTGGGCCTCATCGGTCCGGAATGGTGGTGAAAATCCACGCCACCGTCTGTCCTGAGTGGTGATCTCATTCCCTTTCTGTGTCTCGGTTTCTATCTGTGGGTGCGATCCCGTGCAGGCATCGGTGTTGAGCGACGTCGCGCCTGCGATGCTTCAGGATGCGTACCGTGCTTTCTTTGGTCTGCGATGTGGTGTCCATGGCGGGTAGGTTCCGTGGGGCGCGCACGGACCAATCGGCGCGACGGCTGGCGCATTATCGACGCCGCGCTCGCGGCGACCGAGGTAAGTCACCCGTCGGATCGTGACATTATGGACCTCTCGGGTGGGGAGCGGGCGCGGGTGGCGCTGTCGCGTGTGTTGGCGCAACAAACATCACTCGTTGTTCTGCTCGAGGTACCCACTGCATTGCCTCTGGATATTGGGCATCAAGAGCAGGCGTTGGGCTTGGTTCGGGCGCTTGCAGATGGTGCTGCCGTGATTGTGGTGCTGCGTATGATCTTAATGCCGCTGGCTGCGTACTAGACCGCATTAACAGTGCCTCGCCGACGGTACTGTGGCGGCGCAGGACTGTTGCTGAGGTTTATACCGAAGAGACGCTGACTGCGGTGTATGGCTGGGATATTCAGGTCGTGCCACCCGCGGAGATAAAGTTCTAGCTTTTCCCAAAGCGGGGGCGAAGCGGGGACAATGACCCACAGGAAAACCTCAGCGAGCTGTTCAATCCACATTTAACCAACATGAATTCATCAACAGCTACAGCGCTGTGCTTCGATTTTACCAAGTTTTTGAGCCACAGGTGCGCTTCATCCCACATCAGTTTCTTCGGTGGTTAACGCCCGCTCAATACAGAGTCTCGTGTGATAAGGCGTCGTTTCCAGCATTCACTAGCCGCTTTATGGCGGCATCCATCGCTGCTGCGTGCAGTTGTCCCAACCACTGCAACGCGCGCAGCAAACAAATCGGCACCGATGACAAGGCTGCTTCGTGTCACTGGTGGCGAATTTGGAGTGGGATTTACGATAAGCTGGAACAACACATCCACGGTACGATCGCTCACGGAACATCAGAAACTTGCGGGCGGAATCACCAACCCGGAACGAGGCAACAAGGCCCAGTAACTACAAGTTTGTTGCCCTAAGGGGCTTCCACAGGCGTCAAACTCAGCGGAACTGAATGTGGATGGCACCATGCACTACCAGGGACATAAGCATGGTGATAACTATGTTCTGGACAATACGTTTCAGCAACTTCAACCTTCGTTGGGCTGAGGGAAGCAAAGTCTGAGCTGTACGCACGTTCACTAACCGCAAGTATGTAGATAGCAACACTGCCGGGAATGGCAAAGAAGCACAGCAAATTAAGGTCTCCGAGGGACCTTGAAGGAACCGCTGCACTCAAGGCGTCGGTGATGCTGGCATTTGGCTTCCAGCTGGTCGAGGAAAGTTCGGTTCCAGGACGTTATCAACGCTTTGGTGGCTTTCATAAAGACGACATTCACACCGGCGCAATTACCGGCAAGGTGAAAAGTCAGAACTGCCCTCCGGCACCCGCTCCCGCAACCCGGAATCCAGGTAGAAGCCGACTGCGCCCGGCAGCAGCAACTCATCAGTTCGTCAAGGTTCTTGCAGGTCTGCGTGTCGCTGGTCGGATCCTTGCGGCTATCTTTTGCCCTGCAGCACTCCAACATTCCGCCGCCGTTCCGCATCTAGTCTTCGTTGAAAGGGTAAACCTCTTCCGCACCACAGGGACGAGGGATCGTTCCGCTATCAGGTCTTAGTTGACGGCCGCAAAGCCTGCTTCTGGAGATCGGCGATGATGTCATCAATCAGTCTTTCAATGCCCACCGAGAGTCGGATGGTGGACTGCTGATCCCGGCGCGGCGGGAAGCTTCCTCGTTTGACTCGCGAGTGTGTTGTGGTGGCGGGATGGACGACGAGAACGCACATCACCGGACGTTGGCGACGTTGAGTGGAGTTTCAGGGCGTCGATAAACGCTTCATGCGGCATCTTTTGTCGCCTTTGATGTCAGCGAAAGGACGGAGCCCGTGCAATGAGCCCTCAGTTTTCTCTTTGATGCTGCACCGTGATGTTTCTGAGTCCCGCGTGTAGTTGACAGTGCGACGACGTGGCGTGCCAAGAATTCCGGCGACTTTCCTCGTCGTTGTTGGTGTCGTCAACGCGCGCAGGGACAGCGTGTCCAAGCCCTGGGCGGTGACCCATGCGTTGAAGGCCGAGGGGGCTGCACCGGTGTCGCGAAGGAGTCCGACACGGGCTGGAGCCCGAAGGCAGCGGGGCCGAGGTCGGCGTAAGCGAGGCCGTGGTAGGCGCCGGTGTGACAAAGTCTGGGAATACGAAGCGCCATTGCGTTCAATCGGTCCAGTCGAATTGTCCAACATCGAGAGACACCGCCGAGTGCGGAGCCGTTGCGTAGAACCTGGTGAGGGATGCGACAACGATGTCAGCACCCAGTTCGAGGGGACGGACGAGTGCCGCGGTGCGAGTGTTGTCCACAATGAAATGGAACCTTGTTGGCGTGTGCTACCGGCGATGGCGGGAATGTCGAGATGTCGGCCCTGGCTGGCGGAAGGTTTCTCCGTAGAAGGCGACGGTGTTGTCTTGACGGGCCGCTCGCCAGGAGGCAGGATCGTCGGGGTCGTCCACGTGAAGGTGGTTTCTGGCTCCCAGGCGGGCGAGGGTGACAGCGAACAGCGGTTGTGCCGCCGTAGAGCCGCGGGAGGAGCAGAGAGACGATATGGGAGCCCGTACGGGCGAGGTTGAGGATTGCTGCTGCCTCGGCTGCCTGCCGGAAGCGAAGAGGTACAGTGCGTACGCCACCTTCCAGTGAAGCGCGAGTCGTGGTTTTTCTGGCTTTGACTTCAACGGTGGGGTTGGTGAGGCGCTGTATACCGGGCCGAGGTTTCGAGGGCGTAGCGTTGTTTCGCGCGTTCGGCGTTGTCGAATACGTAAGAGGAGGTGAGGAAGATAGGAAGGTTGCGTACTCGGTGTCGCTGTCGACTGTTTGACCCGCGTGGATGGAGCGGGTGTCGAAAGCCCCAGTCGGCTGCATTGCTGGTTGTCGCATTGTGGCATGGGTAGCATCCTTCAGTATCGATGATTTTCACACCAACATAGTGAACAGCTCGGTCTTAGTGCGCAAACCGCTCTGTCTCGTCCATTATCGTTGTGCTCGGTAGTCGGCTTGGTTTTCTCGAATTAAACCAGGCTCTAATTCCCTCATGCCGTGGCGAGGATCGCGACGATCGCCGCTGCGATGAGTGCCTTTGTCGCCACGGCATGGGGCGTGCGTCAGCGAGCTCGTCGGGCGCAGTGCGTGAGGCTGGTTCTCAGTGGTTTGTCGCCAAAGGGAGTTGTAGTCGGCAGTGCGTGGGTGCGAAGAGCGGACGGAGGGCGTCGATACGCATGCCGGAGGATGCTTTGGGTCTGCAGGGTTCCAGGAAATGGCTGCGGCGGGGTTGTCGCCGATGTCCCGTGCGGCGGTGCGTGCTTGCTGTTCGGTGTATCTCGGTTCTGAAACCAGGGTCGGTGGCGGCATCACTCCGGCATCGGCCGCGGTTTGCGTGGTGAGCAGCATGGCGCTTTCCTGTCCGCTCCGTATTGGTGATGCGCTGTTGCAGGTCGTTGACAGCTGGCGCGCGCTTTCGCTGCCTGATTCGTAGGCGGCCAGGCTCGGCGGCAAACCCTGCGAGGCTTTTGTCGATTTCGCGATGCGCCTGGCGGACGTCGTTCTTCCAGCTTGTTCCAGAAGTCCCGCACCTGCGAGGGGGAGTTAGTCCACTCGACACAGCTGCTTCTCCGTGTCGGTTGTCACCGTGAAAGCGCTGTTTGCTGGCGGCGTTAGGGAGGGCTACAGCGTAACGACGGCCGCCGTACCCACTGTTGTCACGATGGCCTGCGGGCGGCGGGGTGGGCAACAGGGTGGTTGATGAAAAGAAAAACTTCACAACATGCCTCACGTTGTGGGTTTGGTTATGTGATTTATTCCTCGCGCCGTGGTTGAGCAGTGTTTGCGCGGTTTGATGGATAGCAGCAGTGACCTAAAAACCCCTTTTTAAAGTCCCATCTATTCGGGACACGGTGACCAGGCGCATAATTTTGAGCTGGCATGACCCACCTCATTTTTGGAGTTTGAAAGGAAGGCTGTCGACAAAACAGGATGTCGAGGACAGACTCACGGTTCCTGACGGAGTGGAACTGGTCTATTCAGATGCGTGACCTGCCTGTTGGTGCCACGACCAGACGCATGTCGCTGAAGAAAAGATCGTGCTTCCTCAGGCCATCGCAGCAGCAGCCGGTGAAACCATCGCGTTATCCCGTGGCGAAACAGTCAACGCAGTGTGGTTGGTGCTCGCTGCAGTTGGTTCCTGCATCATCGGTTTCACGTTCACGCGCGGCTTATCGAATACAAGGTGGTGAAGTCTCGCGACGACTCGCGCTACCCCTGCCGAATACGCCAACGACGGCAAGGACTTTATGCCAACCGACCGGGCGAGTGCTATTCGCACCACTTTGCTGCGATTGCGGGTGCTGGCCCGCCGGTGGGGCCTGGTCACGGCAGCCCAGATGGGGTATCTCCCCGGTACCATCTCGATTGTCGGGCGTTATCCTGGCTGGTGCTGCAGGACTACCTGGTCTTGTGGGTGTCAACGCGCAGGAAAGGTCGCCCACTGGGGCAGATGATCCGCGATGAAATGGGAGTCGTTGGTGGCACTCGCCGGCATCCTCGCCGTGATTACCATCATGATCATCATCATTGCGGTGTTGGCACTTGTGGTGGTCAACGCCCTTGCAGAAAGCCCATGGGGCGTGTTCTCCATCACCATGACTGTGCCGATTGCGCTGTTCATGGCGGCGTACCTACGCCATCTGCGCCCCGGACGCGTGAGCGAAGTCTCCGTCATCGGTGTTGTCCCGCTGCTGCTGTCCATCGTCGCTGGTGGCTGGGCTGCTGATACCTCCTGGGTGTGAAATGTTCACCTGGTCCAAGATCGTGCTTGCCTGGTGCTGCTGGTTACGGCATTGTCGCGGCCATCCTGCCCGTGTGGTTGCTGCTTGCGCCACGCGACTACCCGTCCACCTTTATGAAGGTCGGCGGATCGGACCGTTTGCAGTGGTACTCTCATTGACCGCCCTGAGGTGCACATGCCCGCCATCACCGACTTTGCTAAAACGGCAACGGGCCAGCTTTTTCGCCGGCAACCTGTTCCCTTCCTTTTCATCACGATCGCTTGCGGTGCTCTCTCTGGGTTCCACGCGCTGATTTCTGGGACCACGCCCAGTTGGTGGAAAAGAAACGCAAATGCGCGTGATCGGCATGGCGGCATGCTCATGGAGTCCTTCGTGGCCATCATGGCTCTCATCACAGCCGTTGAGTTTCTGGACCGTCATGTGTACTTCACGATGAACGCACCCAGCCTCCATGACTGGTGGAAAACCCGACAGTGCTGCTGAGTTTGTGAACTCCTGGGGACTTCCTGGCTCTAACCTTATGCCCGAACAACTCACCAGTGCTGCTGCGGTGGGGAGCACACCATCATTTGCAGAACTGGTGGTGCGCCGACGTCTGCGTTTCGGTATGTCGCACATCCTGACCGACATTTTCGGACACCCCTGAGATGCAGTCCTTCTGGCACCACTTTGCCATCATGTTCGAGGCGCTGTTCATCCTCACCACCGTAGGGACGCGGTACCCGTGTCGCGCGCTTCGATGACCGACACTCGCCAACGTCCCCGGCCTCGCGCGTTTCAAAGATCCGACCTGGACCGTGGGCAACCGATTTCCACCATTGCGGTGTGTGCTTTGTGGGGAGTCATCTGCCTTCTGCGGCGTGACTGATCCGCTCGGCGGCATCAACGTCCTGTTCCTGCTGGCATTGCAACCAGTTGCTTGCGGCCATCGCCTTGTCCCTTGTCCTCGTGGTTGTGGTGAAGAAAGGTATGCAAGGCGGGCGGATCCTCGCCATCCGTTGTTCTGGGACGTGATTGTGACTATGACTGCGTCGTGGGAGAAGGTATTTCCAGCAACCCATCCATTGGTGCTCGGGCCCAGCACAAACCGCTTTAAAGAAGCCGCAGCCATGACTCACCACATTTAAGAGTGCCAAGTCCCTAGGGAGATCGACGCCGTGGTTCGCAATACCGCAATCCGCGCGTTGTCCATACTCTTCGCGGTGCTTGTGCTTATCGTTATCGCTGCAGTGGCTAGCTAGCTACAAAGCCATTGTTGCACGCCAGCGGGCGAAGAGATTACGAGGAAGAACCCTTCAGCTCCGTCCGCGTTTTTGCTCCTAGTGGTTTGGGGGCGACGAGCATAGAAAAGAGCGTTGCCCAGGTGTGGGCAACAGAGGCGCCGCCGACGGAACGAACAGACACATGCTCACCACTAATCGCATCATTGTGAGCGCAGTGGCGAAGGTGTGGTCACTGCGCAGCTGCTGGGTGTATATCGGTGATGATGGGGAACGACTATGAAAAATACGTCACTGTACTCCAACAACACCACCTTAGACCCATACCCACCGAGCGAGAATACTGGCGTATGCGGTGGGCTGAGCGGGGAACTCAATCCGAAAGGACGGTGCTGTTAGAGGAAAACAGCTGAAACCATCCGCCCTGGTTTTATTTGCCTTTATCTGGCGGGGATCACGGCGGATTGCGTACTATTATGCGTCGGGGGTGTTTTTAATTGTGTGACTAGTTTATTAAAAATCCCAGTTCAAGGCCAGTTGACGGGGTAGGGATGGATGATTGTTATCAAAAATTTTCCCTGATTATCCATGCTAAGTGTTAACCTTTCTTTAAATTGCTGAACACATAAGGGTGGCGGACCGTGAGAGTCTGGGGGAATTTCAGAATGATATTTCCATTGTGGAAATGCATGTGATGATATAACTCGTGCATTTTCATAGTGGAAACATTTTTCTATGATGGCACTATTGAGCTGATGGGCATGGGCTTATCGGACGTGCGGGTACGCTGGCGTCGCTAAGCAAGAGTTTTTGAGCCACTGTGGCTGGAAAACGGGCGGCAGAAAGGTGAACCGCCGCCCCGTTTTATGTGTTACTTAGAACTCGATATCATCTGCGGCACCTCAGCCGCAGTTGTGCAATCTCCTGGCTATCTCTGCTTGTCGAGACCGAATCAGAGTGGTGAGTTCGCCCTGCCTGAGCAAAACTGGGACATCCACGTCACGCCTGCGGCCCCAGCCTGCAGCTATGGGAGACGCCGTAGTGTGGCGAAGGTAGCCGTCAGTGTCAATGCGAGCTTCACCAGCTGCACCCATAGCTGCAGCAACCTCAACGTAGAAATTGCTGGTCGGTCTCAGTCGAGCCGAGTTGCGGCCCGCCCTGTTTGGGAGAGCTGGCCCCAGCTGCCTCCACTGAACAGCGGATGCGGTTGCGACATAAGGTTGCTGTACTCACCCCCACGGTCACGGGGTGAGTACCAATGCGGATGCCGCTATTCCGCTGCTGCCTGATCCCATTGCGGGCGCTCAATGCCCAGTATGGTGGTGACTCTTCAATGGGCGCGTTGGCGTGGAGCTTCGTGAACCAGCAACGAAGTCGCAGGCTCACGCCAGCAATTGGCTGGACGTTGCGGGAGGTATCCACGTTGCGCATGGCCATTAACGGTGCAATGCTCTTCCTCCGCCTGCTGCGCAGCTTGGCTGCTAGGATCCCTAGAAACCAGCGAGAATTTCTATTATCGCCTCGTGAGAACCCAAACAATGTACCAATGCAGTCGTAGATGATCTCCTGCTTGTCTTCTTGATCAAGGGAGTCCCAGTCGATGCGCTTGGCCAGGTAATCCCTGGATACCTCAATGTAGGTGTCACAGATTCGTGCATGTCAGCTGTTGCCGAGCACAAGGTTGCGAGCGCCCTTGAAATCGCCGGAGCTGGGTGGCCCCAGTATCACTGGCGCGCAAGACCCCTCCCAGCGCTCATAGGGCATCCTGGGCTCCCGGAACAGACTATTGGTGTCGATCTGCTCATACAAACTCGAACCGCGGCTCCAGGGCACGTTCCCACAGGTCGCTTACTTTATCTGCGTACTCGTACGCATCTGCAGGAAGCTCTGCCGGGGTTGTGGTTTGGGCAGCCATGAGTGCTTCCTCATCGAAGCTGTCATGAAGAAACTCCGGTGATGGCAACGCTGAAGGTCACAAAGAACAGTTCGCCGTTCGGCCGGTATCCGAAGCGTGGAGCCGTCCGATTCGGAACCCGGTTTCCTTTGGAGCTGGGGCGTATTATAGGCGGCAGCGGGTGCTGCCAGGCTGGCGCTCGCCGCTTGGGCTGCGCGGGGATCCACCGGCGGAACGCCCAGAAGATGCGGTAGAAGAGGGAGCATCTCAGCGCCGCCGAAGAGCTTTTTCAGAAAAATCAAACGTGTCATGTGTCCTTTGCTGGTTGAGGGGTCAGGTCCTCAGGACTGCGGGACGCTATAGCGGCGTATTTTTCCCACAGCTCGTCCGTGTATGTTCCGTTGATGATGGCGTTTGCACTTCGGCACCCAGGTCGCGCAAGGTCACGGACAATGAGTTCAACAATGGTGGCGAACTGCGTGTCCTGTGCTGCACGTAGGTTGCGCATCGTGTCGCCGAGGCTGCCCATCACGTTGTAGTAGGTGACGTCAGCTTTGCGAGTTCCCTGCTGGTTCAAGTTTCGTGTGTCCCTTGTTCTGCTTCTTCCACAATGGATTTGCGGAGGAAATCAATCCGGGTTTCTGCGTATGCTGGCAGTAGACGCACTAAGCTCGCGATGCTGCGCCAGTTCATGGTTGATGTGCAGCATGATAACTTGACCAACCCAGCCACTCGGGGAAGTGGCAATGCGGTAATTCTTCTTCCCATATGACGAGTACGAAGTTCCGCGAGTGCCTCCGCTCGCTGGTGCGCGTTCCGCATCTGCCGTTAGACGGCATGAATGTTGTTTGCGTTCCGCATCCCGTGCAGGTGAGGTATTGCCCGGTAGGCTACAGTTGCGTGACCGGAATCGGGCACTGCACGCGAACAGGTAAACCGTGCGGCAGCTTCCTTCCAATCGGCAACAGCCTGGCTGTACTGTTTTTCGGCGTCGTCGGTCTCTGACCCATGAAAATGGATTCGGTGAGCGTGTCAATGTAGTCGCCGAGTCCTCAACGGCGTCCCCTGCCCCAAGAAGACGGCGCGGACGTCGTGGTCTTCAACACTCACATACACAGAGAACTGCTTCAGGAACACCTGCTCTGCCTTCTCCACCAACTGGTGCATCTGGCTGCCAATTCCAGCTTGAAAGCCAGGAATGAGCGTTTGTACCATCGGTGTCGTTTGCTTTGATCTCTCGGTGCCGCAGCCTCGCCTCGGCGGCGATTTCTTCGCCGCGCTGCCGGAGCTTGCTCCAGAAATACGTCAAGGCGTTCCCTGCAATTCGTAATCATCTGGAGATTGCCCTACAATGTCCTTCAATCCTTCTTGAAAAGTGTGTTGTGTTGTGCTGCTACAGGTCGGCGCTGATAAACACGTACCCGCAGTAGCGACATTCTTAACGCCGTCAGCCGCACGGCCGGCGCCGCACCCAGGGCACACTGTCGTTTCAGTGGTGAGTTGTTCCTCCTCGTAGTGCACGTCACGTTTTGTGCTGGCAACGCCTGTCGGCGCATGCGCTCAACGATCGATTCAGCCATTTACATCTCCTCCAAGATCGCGCCTCTTGGCGGCGTATTCCTGCTCGGTGATGAGATCCGTCACGAACATCTGCTTCAATGTGGTCAGCTTCTCCATGGGGTTAGCTGCGCAGGTGTTGCCGCTGAGCGGGCGCCGCGCCTGTTGTGCCTGTTGCCGTTGTCGCCGCCAGTCTCGCTCGAACAACAGTCCCATGGCCATGCCGTCTTGCGCGCCAGCACCTGCGGCGGTCCGCGTCGCCAGTAGCGAGCGCGGTGTTGAATCGCTGGAACTTGTCCATGTCGCCGATCGCGTTCATACCGGTGACTTTGTCGTAGTATCTGCTGACCTCATCGAGGGTGACGCAGCGATGCTGAATTGCGTGACGGAAACCCCCAGGTCCTCGAAGCATGGGGCTATGGCGGGGGCGAGGCGCGTTTACCATCGACAGGTTCGCGGCGAAACCATCGACGCTGATGCCGGAGGTGGCTATGATCTCGCCGAACTTTGCGGGCAATGTAGTCGCGTAGCTGAATCTCAAGCGTCGCGATGCACAGTACTGGCGTGAGCCCGCGTATTCGCGGAAGAACCGCGCGGCGTCGGTACGCGGACGTTGTACGAGCCGAAAGCTCGAACGCGAACCTGGCCGAACTTGGGGTCGTGCATCATGACGCGGGAGTGCTCCCATTTCAGGTCTACGAATTGGCGCGTGACCATGAAAAATACGTCGTAAATATTGGGTGAGGCGAACCTGTATTTCCAGCCCCTTCAACTGGTCTAAAAACCGGTATGTTCACGCTGGGAAGCGTGTGGCGGTTGAAGCCATACACCGCGCTTGCTTGCCGTGTGTGCCAGCGTCAACGCGATCTGGTTTTTCGCGGACGATAAGTTGGCACCTGTTTTGATTTGCCCGTTTTCAACAGGCCATTTCCACATAACAAGCTGCGGATCTGGGTCAAGGCATTCAATGAGGTCGATGCGATGCCCATATGTGTCCTTTCATGCGGTGAAGTAGCTCATCCTCTACCAGTATGCACTATTGCTGCTTTCGAAGCATTGAATCGGTGCCTTTTTCTGCGGTAACGCCTATCGACGCCGCGTGACCGTCCAGGCGCTCTAGTGCATAACTGCAGTAAATCCGCTATGGTGACATCGCTATTCATTTTTCGCATATGTTCGATATCGGGGTAAGATAATGGGCTGCCACGCTCTGCGCACACCCGTATGGTAGGCGGTTGCAGTGATGCTTCTGTTACTGGGAAGCACATCACGTCGATCCAGCTGCTCGGGTCTGATTCTGGGCTGGGCTGACGCGATAGATATTGGAACATGGGGCCGGTGGCGAGTCCATGGTCGGCGACATGTAGGCGCCAATCGCTTGGGTGACAGCTGGCATCTGAGAGTAATCGCCACGTAGCGTGGCTACGGACAACATCGCGCTCGGGAACGCTGCGGCACTAACCGGGCAGCCAGTGAATGGCTCAGTTACCTGAATCCACACCTCAATGTCCACATCGTTGTCGCGGAATTCGCCCAGAACGTTGCTCCAGAGATGCCTCCGGCGGGAAGCGATACCCAGCTTCCTGGAGCAGGGGCATGATTTCCGCCACAGGACGCCTTCGTCGTGGTAGCTGGGTACGACATGGCGGAGACCAGCAATGGTTAGCGCTGGCAGTGTGGTCTGATGACGTCAGTCATTTCAGTGGTGTCCTTTCAGGTGTGTGGTGACGAGGTCAAGCGCCGCTTGCTGTGCATTCAGCTCGCCTCGATGCTGGCGAGAAGGTCGCGTTGGGCGCCTCGTGAATGTGCCTCAATACGAGCGGAGCCACCAGAAGACTCTGCAACCGCATCAAGCGACATCGGACATGCGTACGATGGAAAAACCCGCCTCACGCAACTGGACGATCAAGTGTGCTGTGCCAAGCTGGTACGCTTGTGTAAACCGGTATCCACCGAACTGGTCAATACGCGTGCGGAATGAGAAGTCCGCGTTCCCGGTAGTGGCGTCAGCATGCGCACGCTGATCCCTAGACAGCGTGGAAAAACGTCTCATCTGCAGTAAGCCATTGTCCTGGGACTCATGGCCTCATCACACACCCTCACATCATGTCAGACACAGCATCGTAACAACCCCCGACCACACAACCAGAGGTAGTGCGTCAGGGGTTGTTGCTGCGAAAAGCAGAGTTACTTTTCACACCATCAATGATTGCATTGAACGTTGCGGAAGGACGCATCACAGCATTGGTCTTTTCCTCAGAGGGGCTGTAGTACCCGCCAAGGTCTGCAGGGGATCCCTGAACGTCAATAAACGTCGCGGTGATCTCTGGTTCAGCAGCGGCCAGTGCTTCTGCCACCGGAGCAAACACAGCAGCCAACCACGTCCTCAGTCTGGGTGGCCAGCCCCTCAGCCCAGTTCAAGGTCAGGTAGAAGTGGGAGCCGCGGTTATCAATTTCACCGGCCTTGCGAGAGGGGGACGGCCTCGTTGAGCAGGGTCTCGGTGGCGCGTCCAGGGCGTCGGCAAAGCACGGCGGCCTTGGCATTACCGTCGGTGTTGGGCAAAGTGGCGCAAGCGACTCGGCCAATGCCAGGAACTCACCCAGTGAATCCCAGCGCAGGTGGTTCTCTCCACCAGTTGCTGGACGTGCTTCGGGGCGGAGCCACCGGCACCAGTTTCAAACAGGCTACCGCCAGCCATCAGGGGAACCACTGATAGCATTTTCGCAGATGTCCCTAGTTCCAGGATAGGGAAGAGGTTTGCGGCAGTCACGCAAACACATTGCCTGTGACAGAGATGGTGTCTTTGCCCTCACGAATGCGGTCAATGGACACCTGAGTTGCCTCCACTGGAGACTCTGATGCTGATGTCCAGCCCCTCAGTGTCGTGATCCTTCAGGTATTTTTCCACCAACGCGGTGAGGTTGCGGTCACGCGCACGCTCGGGACTCGCTTGCAAAGATAGCGGGCATGCCAGACAAACGTGAGCGAGTAACGGCGAGCTTGACCCAGTCCTGAATGGGGGGCGTTCTGGTCTGGCAGGCGCGCCAAATATCGCCAGCTCCACGGCGTGCTCAATCAGCACGTCGCCAGCAGAATTAACCACCCGGACAGTGCCATCGGCCGATTTTGAAGGTCTTGTCATGGGAGCCGTATTCTCAGCCTTCTGTGCCATGAGGCCGACGTTGGGAACAGTGCCCATGGTGCTGGGATCGAAGGCCCCGTGAGCGCGGCAATCATCAATCACCGTCTGGTACACGCCTGCGTAGGAGGAGTCAGGAATAACAGCCAGCGTATCCTGCTCTTCACCAGCGGCGTTCCACATGTGACCGGAGGTGCGGATCATGGCAGGCATGGAAGCATCCACAATCACATCGGAAGGAACATGCAGGTTGGTGATGCTTTTATCTCGAGTTGACCATGGCCAACGCTGGCCTCGGCCAGAGCCTTATCAAACGCGGCTTTGATTTCGGCACCGTTATCGAGGGAATCCAGGCCGGCATAAAATGGCGGCCAAGCCGTTCTCACCATTCAGACCAGCCGCGTTCAGCTGGTCACCGTACTGATCAAACACATCAGCAAAATAAGCGCGCACCACATGGCCGAACAGCACCGGATCGGACACCTTCATCATGGTGGCCTTCAGGTGTGGAGAACAGCACACCTCTTCCTTAGCGCGTCAAACCTGCGCAGCCAGGAACTGGTCGAGTGCTTTTTGCCGACATGAAGGTTCCATCATCGACCTCACCGGCTAGCACCTTCAAATCAGACTTGAGAACGGTCTCGGTTCCGTCGGCACCAACAAGCTTGATCGTGAGCACATCGTCGGCGGGATAATCACCGACTTCGTTGTGACGGAAGTCGTGGTCGTCCATGGTGGCCACGTTGGTCTTAGAGGACTGCGACCACACGCCCATACGGTGCGGATGCGCCTCGGCAAAGTTCTTCACAGCGACGGGGCACGGCTGGTCGGAGTTACCTGCGCAACACCGGATTAACTGCAGAACCTTCACGGCGTCGTAACCGCGCGCGAACATCCTTTCTTCATCGGTGCTGGGGAGTCGGCAGTCGGGGAGCGCGTACCCTTTGACTCTCGCAGTTCGGCGATTGCGGCCTTCATCTGTGGGACGGATGCCGAGATATTGGGAAGTTTGATGATGTTCGCCTCGGGGGTCTGGGGCCAGCTGTCCAGCTCAGCGAGCGCGTCGTCCACACCGTTCTTCAGTAAGATAGTCGCTGAACTGAGACAGGATGCGGCCCGCGAGGGAAATCATCACGGGTCTCAACATCAATTCCGGCGGTGGCTGCGAATGCCTCAACAACTGGTTTTAGTGAGTACGTGGCCAACAACGGTGCTTCGTCGGTGCGGGTGTAAATAATTTTTGCCAATGTTGCTCCCTCGCAAGAAAAAGTTTGCGATACGGCACACCAGGATACCCCTGTTTGCGCCGCTGCAACCACTTTTTCGCGTATCGATCGACTCACAGGGTACCCGACTTCAACCCCGAATACGCGTGTACACCTTTCCACATGTACGTCATCTGCTCCGAACTCGACAAACGCCACCCACCAAGGACACTGGTATCACTGGTGAGTTGTGGCGGAAATGCTTAGCAAAGAAAATCTGATCAGCGCGCACGCAGCGCGGGGATCGTCTCTCTGACCTTGCTGAACGTTCGGGAGTTTCGCCTCAGTACCTGTCCGAAATCGAGCGCGGAATGAAAGATCCGTCCTCTGAAATGATTGATGCCATTGCTGGAGCATTAGGAATGTCTACGCTTGACCCTGGCGAAATCCGTGGTGGAGAAGGGCGACAGTAGGAATGGCGACATCCACAACGCCGTGAGCACGCCGGTGTTGTTGCTGGCCCAAACTGTCAGAACCCCTAACTACCGGGGCGTCGAGAGCGGCAACAATATTATCCGCCAGACCGTAATCCACGGCCTGCTGTGCGGTGAGCACCAGTTTCCTTTCGGTGTCTTTGCGGACCTGCTCGGCGGAAACGCCGCAGTGCTGGGCAAGAATCTCTTCCTGCATGCTGCGGATACGCTCAATTTCCTCGGCCTCAATGATCAGGTCTGGGATCGCGCCACGACCGCCCTCTGTGACGGGTGCATGCAGTACCACCCGGCCGTGCGGCAGGATCGAGTCGGTGCCCGTGCAGTGCTCCAGCAAGGAGCAACGCGAGTGACGACACAACTCTGGCCGACGCATGTTGTTTCAAGGGTGGGGAACAAATTGCATGCAATCGTAAATTGCCAAAGTCGCGGACATGGAGCCGCCAGCGAAAGTGAGGAGCTGAGGAAATGGCATGTCGGTTGTCGTTTTCCAGATGTAATAGCTGGGCGATAACGGCATTGGCTACGCCATCATCAATGGGGGTGCCGATGTAAATGATGCGCTCGTCAAGCAGGCGACTGTAAATGTCAACCGTCTTTTCGGTGTTACCACTGCGGGTTGTCACATAGGGGATTGTGTACGTCGAACTCATGAGTGCGCATACCCTTCGCCGAAAGCCCCATGACCCGGGCGGGACGTTGAAGAAACTGGACGTCTGAGGTGATGTGATCAACGAGCCGTACTCAAAGCTTGCTCGGCGGTGAACCAACGATCACGCAGGGAATCATGGGTGACCTCAGCGAGGCTGGTGTCCGGTATCCTCCGAAATGCACTCAATACCGAGTCCCGCGTGTGACGAATATCGTTAGCCTGAATTTCGATATCCTGCGCCACGCCGCCAATTCCACCTGAGCCCTGGTGCAACAACACCTTGGCATGGGGAAGGCAGAAACGCTTGCCTTGCGTTCCGGCGGACAACAAAAACTGTCCTGCGCTGTATGCCATGCCTAGATTTACTGTGATCACGTCGTTGGGAATGCCATTCATGCAATCGCGGATCGCCAACATTCCGGGCACGGACCCACCTGGGGAATTAATCAAAAAGACAATATCGGCGGTGGGATCGCGGAAAGACAAAAGAAGAAGCGAGGTACATAAGCGGTTTGCATTATGCTGCTCCAACGCGTCAGCAAGGATGATAATGCGGTGGTCGAAAAGCTCCCGGTAAATGTGCTGATCAAGGATCTGCGTTACATCAATTGACTGTTCGGACATGCATCCATGCTCCGATATCGGTGCAGCGCACGGCAATGAAATCAGCTCACAGCGGATCCGCTGACAGCTGAAATGGTGGTGACCTGCTCTGGAGACAAAAAGGCAACCACCATGAAAACTATGGACCCCAATACTGTTCAAGGCCTTCTTGAGCACAGTCTGCATGCCATTGGTTGTTCAACCGGGGCCGCAGTGGTGGTTACATCTCAGGGCATTGTTGATAGCGCGACTGTTGGCGATATGAATAGTGAAACCCCCGTTGTTATCGGTTCCATAAGTAAGTCGCTCACCGGATTGGCTGTGATGCAACTGGCTGATCGGGGACTTATTGACGTGCAACAACCCCTCACGCACTACCTCCCGACGCCCATGTTCTTCCTGACGCCACTGTTCATGACGTTGCCAGGCATTGTAGTGGGCTCCGGTCCGATTCAACACGTACCCGTACCAAGAAGTTTCGTTACTCCAACCGTAACTACAACCTCCTCGGTGAACTTGTTGAGAAGATCTCCGGTCTACTGTCTGCGGAGTACGCAGCGCAACATTATTGACCTCCACCACCACACTCCAGCGATATTTGGGCATGTGGCATTCCTTGGGCATTATTTCCCTGCAACCCCCTTCGACCTGTCCACGCAATCCTGGATTCAACCGCCTTCCGGAGGTATTGCCATGAACATCCAGGATGCAGCACGCTACCTGCAGTCTTACCTGGCTGGTGACTTTTCACTTGAGCACAGCTTTATCAGACGCCGCGCCTGCCGACGGTTCCCCGCAGTTTCCGGTGTTCTTGGGGACAAGGCCGATATGGTTACGGATGGATTGAAAAAGAATACTCAGACCACCGGATATACCTGCACTCTGGAAAAGTCCCAGGTGTCACAACATTGTTTGCGCTTGTTCCTGACCGTGATGTGGGTGTAGCGCTACTTGTGCCTGCTGGTGATTTTCTTGTAGGCACTCCACTCATCGAAAAATTGGGCGAGGCGCTTATTCTGGACCGCTATGGGGGAACATGGTGATCTTCCCACCAAGCGTGAACGTGTGATTGCGCGAACGCGGCTGACCGTGAGATACGCGCTCTTTTTGGTCTTTGCGATGATGGTGGGGGCGACATCTGTGCACTGGAATCCGCCACCAGTGGGGATTGGATGTGCTGTTATTGCTGGTGGCGTTCGACTGCTCGGCGGCACCCCGACGGCCTGGATCACCGCTTCGCTCCTGACTCTTCTGCGTGATCCTTGTCGGTATTTTTACTGATGGCTGGGACTGGAATCTATGCTTTTGTGTAGCGGCAGATCCGTGGAAAATGATGCGGCAGATCCGTGGAAAATGATGCGGCAGATCCGTGGAAAATGATGCGGCAAATCAGAAAAAGCGCAGCTAGAAGTGATAGTGTGTGGTGTGTGAATATCTTACGCAGGTTTGTCGATAGTGAGTTAAAGCGAATCGCTTGAAAAGTCTCCCATAGTGTTGATTGAAGGGGCTCGACAAGTGGGGAAAAGTACGCTGGCGCGGGAGATAGCTGAACATCGATCGGCGCACTATGTCACCTTAGATGATGGTCCCACTTTTGACTTGGCGAGGTTTGATCCGATGTCTTTTTTGGAGCAGGCCCCTGACAAAATGTTGGTGGTCGATGAGGCGCAGAGGCTGCCTGATCTGATTCTTCCTCTCAAGGCAACGGTGGATCGCGACCGTCGGCCTGGGCGTTTTCTGTTCACTGGATCTGCCAATCTTCTGAAGCTTCCTGGGGTTGGTGACTCCTTAGCCGGCCGCCTTGCATCAGTGTCATTGAAACCCCTCTCAATGGGAGAGATGGATGGCCGTTCTAACCCTGAAGACTTTGTTAGCTGGCTACTGGACATCGCCGACAGTAAATCAGCATTGCCTGATCGGCTAGGAGTGGACCGGGCGGAACTTGTTGAGCGCGTGTGTGCTGGAGGGTATCCTGAGCCCTTTTTCGCAAAACTCAAAGGCGCCGGACATCGGTGGTTTGATAACTATGTTGAGCGCCTTGTCGGTCACGATGCTGCGCATCTTGGCTCGGGAAACAGTAGTAAATTGTTAGAATCGCTACTGAGAAGAGTGGCCACTAACCCCTCACAGCCGCTTGTACAGGCGAAAATAGCGCGTCACATTGGAGCAACTGCTCATGGGGATAAAAGGTGTGCTTGAACTGGCTTCGACTATGTTTCTTGTGGAAGAAACCCCGGCTTGGAGTTCTAGTTTGTCTAATCGTGATGTAAAACTTCAAAGCTGTCATTGCTTGATTCTGGACCGTCGGCAAGCCTTGGCAGGATTTTTCCTGGAAAGGAGCTCAGTGTTGCGGTTCGAGTACTTTGGGCGTTGCTTGAACAGTCTGTCATGCAGCAACTTAGTGCTCAACGTCTGATGGAGTTTAGAGACTTTTTGATGTGTTCCACCATAGAACCAGAGATGGTCAAGAGATTGATGTGGTGATAGAACTCCGAGATGGGAGAATCATAGTGATCGAGGTGAAAGCTACGCAGACTCCCCAATATGAGTGCGTTCACTACCATTCGAACGCACGACGGAAGCTTGGTGATCGTGTGATTGCAGGTATAGTCTGCACACAGGTACGCACGCAAGTCGTATGGAAGATTGGCTGTATCAGTTGCCGGTAAGCGCACTGTGGCGGCATTCTGTGTGACGACAGAGACTCAGTGCTTATCTGTTACTAGGCTGGGTTCATGTCTGTACAGCGTTCCATGCCACTCGTAACTGTTCGTGACCTTAATGCTGCGATTGAGGAGTACTGCCGTCTTACTGGAATGAAAGTGATCATGAACCATGGTTGGATTGCCACTTTGGCATCCTCCGAAAGATCACTCCATCCAAATCAGTCTGATTACTTGACCCCACTGCGCCCGTTAACCCGGTGGCATCCATTGAGGTCGAAGACGTTGATGCTGTATACAGGATCGCCCAGGATAATGGCTGGGAGATTGTGCACGATCTCGCTGTTGAGGAATGGGGAGTGCGTCGCTTCTTTGTGCGGGATGCTGATGGAAATGTCGTTAACTTGCTATCGCACGTAGGATGATATGTCACAGATAGGCGACAGAGAGGACACTATTATGCCTGGTGGAATTGCGATGCTGCTTCAACATCATGTGGATGCGGGGTGACACCGGAGGCGGTTCGGGATCAGATGCTTGCTGATTGGCCGGATCTGGGAGCCGATTACTGTGATGCCGCCGTCGGACATGGATGATGAGGATGGCGCAGTCGCACAGTTCAGTTTGGAATGCGAGAATGCGATCATCATTGTGACCACTATGGACTCTCAGTTCGCAGATGATACCGCCGAACTGTGTGCGGGTAGTAGGTTGTGGCCAGACGCAGCCACTTTTTGATACTGATTATCACAACCACCATTGTGGCTGTGTACTTGAGGATGAAGATGCTGCTGACGTTGCGGTTCGTGCCCTGCTAACGCAAGCTATAGCGTCAATAATTGCGGTGTCGAACGAGGCTTTCGCTAGTACTGGGGTGATGCGGATCATGTGATTATTCCTCCACTGTTCCGAGAGATGGCTCAGGAGATTCTTCCCAATCCGCCTCTTTATCTGTGGGTAGTATTCAACGCGGGGTTCCGTGAGGGCGGCGAATTTGCGTCAACGACAGTGGGGTTGGATCTCGTTGGGCCTGATGGACATAGAGATTCCTGACAGCTCCAAGACGCCTGAGGACACTCAGGAATTCATTCTTAACCTTGTGATCTATCTGCTAGAAAACGGCCCGGTCATCGCTGATGGCGATACTGTCGGGGAAAGTGAAACCGAGCGGATCCGCGCGCGGTATACACGGGAATCGATATCTACCCCGATAAGACCGTCATTCAGCTGCGCAATGAGCAATCTGGTTCTGACAAAGGCAACGGCAAACCCAAGCGTTCGTGGTTCCGTCGGGGCGTCGTTGGCGCGGCGTCGTTACGCGTGTGGTGGCGCAACCCTGACAAAAATCAGGACATCCCTGATGGCAGGGAAGTGCTGATCGCTTTACGCTGGATACAGAAACCAACGAGGAAGGCGTGTAACCACGATGAACGAGCTCTTGCCCCAATTTGTATGAGTACTTTGGGTTGAACTCCCAGGAAAGCAGCGATGTCCTAGGGGTGACACTGTCTGAACGTATTGGGCCAGCTTGAACAGACGGGTCATGGGGCGAATTCCACAGCAGCAGCAAATCCAGATCGCTTATGGCGTGCTCAGTAACGTGTCACACTGAGCAATCTATGACGAGACCATCAAAGTTCGGCAGGTTGCATGGCATGAATTGGGTCACCTGGCTAATTTTGGGCGTTTTCCTGTGCAGGGTCAGGCAGTCGTTCCAGACTAATCCGCAGACACCACCAGCACAGGGCGGTGGACGCCGCCCACGGTAGGACCGGGTAACCAGTATGCGTATTACCAAGACCCGCAGCAGTCACAGTTTCCTCATGCTGGGGCAGCGCCGCAGGGTGGAGCGCAAACATACGCCTATGGTGACAGCAGTTCTTATGGCACGGGTGGTTATCCCACCAGCAATGTCTATGGAGCGGCTGGTAGCGGTATAACTCAAAGTGGCGAGAGGCCGACTGCGGGCACCCGAGCGGGAATGGCAGTCGTGGATCTAATAATCGGCGGCCTTCTTTCCGGTATTGTTACATTCCCTGTGTATATTGCCTCTGATAACACTACCCTGGGTTCGCTGATGGGTGCGTTACTCTTGGTCGTGTATTACGTGGGGTGTGAGGTGCTGTTGGGTTCAACCCCAGCGAAGTTAATCTTTGGTTATAAGGTTCAGGATGCCACTACTGGCCAACCCCTCAGCTGGGAGCAGTCTTTCAAACGTAACTGGTGGCGCCTCGTGAGCATTGTGCCGTGGGTTGGTGGACTCGTTTCAGCCATCTCGGCAATCGTGGTGTTCACCACCATTAATGAAGCAGTCAGATGCGTGGCTCACACGATCGACTGGCCAACGCAGAGGTGGTCAAGAGGTAACAAACCCACTCTGTGGCTCTTGGTGTAGGAGGCGTATTCTCTGCGTTTCGTATGGGTTCGGGCACGCTCAAAAATAAATCTTGAGTGACAAAGCCACAAAAAGTAGAGCATGTGGTGTGCGACTGGTGCTAGGCTTTCGCCAGGGAATGTTTTACAGGAAAATAGTTTCCTGGGGCATGACCCATGTGGTAGTCGCTACACCAAGGAGTTTTCATGCCATCGCTTGCTATGTTGTGTCAGAATCAGGTTGACGATGCCATTACTGCGGAGACCCTGCGGGAGCAGCTGCTCGGCGACTGGAAGGAACTGGAACCTGACCTGCTGACCGTCTCAGCGGACAATGGGGATGATGTGGTGGCGCTGGATTACGGGGAAGCGTACATCGCGGTGATGAATATCCCGGCGCCTATCGGCGACGATACTGTTGAGCTTGTAGGCCCTAGTCGGTTATGGCCGGAGACGGAAGCGTTCAACAGTGATTATCAGGCGCATGCCGTGGTCACGGTGACGGGATCTGGGAGGATCTCACGGGGCTTGATGACACGTTTTTGCTGTCCATGTGGTTGCTTCGCTGGTGGCCATTTCGCCTGAGACTTTTGCTGTGTATTGGGGTTCCGCAAATCACCTGATTTATCCTCCGCTGTTTCGTGAGATCACGATGGAGGCGTTGCCGAATCCGCTGTTGCTGCTGTGGGTTGCCATCAATGTGGGGAGCGCCCTGATGGTGATGACGGGGCACACTGTTGGCCTTGATGCTGTGGGCTTGATGGATATTGAAATTCCGCAGACACCTAAAACCGCTGAAGAGATCTGGCTTTTTCCTCGTGGATGTCGCAGATTATCTGCTCACCAACGGCCTTCTGATTGAAAAGACGGCGATGCGGTGAAAGAAACCGACGAGGAAACAATCCGTGCGGTGTATGCGGTGTCGCTACTCGACCCGGAAAAGACTGTTATCCAGCTGCAAAGCGACATGCCCTACAGTGAGGTCATAGAGCCGCCAAAGAGAGGTTTTCTGGCACGCTTGTTTGGCAAGTAGTAGTGGTGTGAATGAGCCTGACCATCACAACTGTTAATGTCAACGGCATTCGAGCTGCGGTGAGGCAGCGAAGCGAAGAAAACCGTGGTTTCCACCAGTGGCTTCGGCGCAGTTCTACCGATGTTGTACTGATGCAGGAAGTTCGCGCGACTGAGCAGCAAACCCTTGATGCGCTCGCCCCAGCCATTGATGCAGGTTGGCATTACATTGGCGCTGAGGCATCCGCGAAAGGCCGCGCGGGGGTGGGATCCTCTCCCGTTTCCCTGCTCGCTGATGTTCAGGTCGGCATCCCGGGTTTGAGGACGCAGGCCGCTACATTGAGGCATCGCTTGTCGACGCCCCGTTATCCGATGTTCGCGTCGCCTCACTGTATCTTCCTTCCGGGGCTGCGAACACTGAAAAACAGGATGAGAAGTACAGGTTCCTGGACATATTCGAGGACATCCCTGGAGCAGAAAGCCACCTCATACTCGCAGACGACCATCGAGGGGCGATTGGAACATCTGCCATCGCCGCGAGGATTTGAAAAATTGGAAAAGCCAACCAGAAGAAATCTGGATTCCTCGCTGATGAACGCGCATTTATGGATGCGGTTTTTGGCACCTTCCCTGACGAAGAATCCCAGGTAGCTGACCATGGGGACTCCTGGGTGGTTGATTACATGGGGACGAAGGGCGTCGACAAGCGGCGGTCCATCCGCAGTGGTTTGATGTGGCGCGGCGCCTTCACCCTGACGATGCGTCGTACACATGGTGGACTCTACCGGGGCAAGCCTTTGACACAAACGCCGGTGGCGCATCGATTACCAAGCGGCCACGGGGCAATGCTGGAACGAGCGGAAAAACCTGGGTGGACAAAGCGTTCGCCTATGAGCTGCGATGGTCAGACCATCTGCCGCTTAACGTCACCTACACCACCAACTAGCGGGGAGGCTTTAAACGCTGGGCCGCGGCCTAGTGCGGCGTTGCAGCTGAATATAACGCAGGATGAGAATGAGGCTCATACCACAAAAAAGAAACAACGATATCCCAGCGCACAACGATTTCAGCAGGGTAAATGCGTTTCCGGCCTGCGCAATAAAACCGGGGATCCTGGGGTACAGTGCGAGGAGAAGAAGCGCGGTGAAATTTTCAGGTAGTCGAACACGCCGGTCAATACTGGTGCTAGGCGCAGGACTGTTTGGCCGGGAATCCCACCGCAGTGCCGTCTGCAACGTGGCAATAGAGAGTGTATACGTGAGGGCAAAAGCCCTGGGTAGAGCATGTCAAGAGGAAGCTGCTTGGTGAGGTAATATCGGCGGCCGTCATCCCCAAGGCATCAAACAGCGAACTGATGTAGGTGGAATCGTACCCTAGGGGCCGCATGTCAAGGGGATACATTCCACCTGCTGCGTCCCGAAGATGGGGGAGCGTGATCAGAAGCATAATGAAGTAGATGCCGGTCGTGCACAAAAGGAGCACAAGGAGAAAAAAGTTCTTTGGTGCACTGAGCGGGTTCTGCATATGGACTCCTGGGGTCTTGATAGTTCCACCATACAAAATACGTCGTAGGGTCAGCTCCGCCTCAGGCGCGCTGTAACAGCTGTTTCATGGTTGTGTTTTTGTTGCTGAAGCCGCTCGAACAAGGGTGTTGAAATGAGGAAAACCCGGTAGCATGGGCAGCGTGAAAGAATCTAGCCTGCTTTCCGCTTCCTATTACTGCAGTCATTGCCGTCACGGGTTTAACTGTTGGCGGCGGTACTGAGTTCTACTGCTGGGGCACCCAAGGGCCTGAGTTTTCCTACAGAAGTGCAAGCCGTCCCGGCATCGCAGCCGACGCCACTGGACCGGGGCTTCCTCCGGAATCGGACATTAACAAGGGTCATCACTGGACTTGCTGGGATCTGCCAGGCCAAGGCTGCAGAAAAAGGGACCGTCCCACTGCTGGTGGTAAATGCGCCACCACGATGGTTTTACCTTTGCGGGGCCATGAATAAGCGCTACCAGGAATTGGGTGGCGTTGATGGCGTGTTGTCGTCCCATGAGCAATGAAGTACTCAGCCAGGATGGCCCGGTACCCGTAGCCGTGTTCCAGCGAGGCATGATGTTCTACTCACCTACCACGGGTGCACACGAAGTCACGGGGGCAAACCTCATTAAATACGTGCTGTTAGAGTTCGAGGGTGGCGTGCTGGGCTGCCCACAGGCAGTGAAGAGAAGCAGGATAACGGCACTATCCAGCCCTTTGAAGGACATACCTATCTCACAGCGTCGAGCAAAGGGGGCGTGCTACTTGGCGGACGCATCTACGAATACTGGCAAAAGCATGGCGGGCGGCTGTAGTGAGTTTGGATACCCGCAATCCGACATAATTGACGTTTCCGCTGAATACCAGGAATAGGTGACCGATTGGTCCTGTCCCCACGGGCCAAGTCATTGTCGTCTCGTGACCGAGACGTGTGGTGGAGCAAATCGCCACAGCAACAACAGCAGCCCCAGACGGTAGAGCCTGAGCAACCTGAAGCTCCTGAGGAAGCCCAGCCAGTGCCCATAACAGTTAGCTGTCCACCGGTTACACTAGTGACTATGAGCGAACAGACTACTGCGAAGAAACAACGCGCCGTATCTGGCATCCAACCCACTGCTGATTCTTATCACCTGGGAAATTACCTGGGTGCCTTGAAGCAGTGGATTGCGCTCAAGACGAGTACGAGGCGTTCTACTTCATCCCGGATCTGCACGCCATTACTGTTGATCAAAATCCGAGCAGAGTTGCACGAACGCACTATCGCCGGCGCGGCTCAACTGCCCTACCTTAGGTATCGACCCCAACAAGTCCACCCTGTTTGTCCAATCCCAGGTGCCCTGAGCATGCGCAGCTGCATGGGTGCTGAACTGCCTCACTGGTTATGGTGAAGCAAGCCGCATGACGCAGTGTTAAAGACAAATCAGTCAAACAGGGCGACCGCACCTCCGTTGGATTATTCACCTATCCCATGCTGATGGCGGCGGATATTCTGCTGTACCGGCCGCAGAGTAGTGCCTGTGGGGGAGACCAGCGCCAGCATCTCGAACTGACACGCAACCTTGCGGGCGTTTCAACGCGCGGGTACAAAAACCTTTGTCGTAGCCAGAGGGAATCATCCCCGACGGCACCTCAAGATTTACGATCTGCAAAAACCCCACCGCCAAGATGAGCAAATCAGGGGATAACCCCAGGGCCTGATCAACCTGCTCGATGATCCGAAGGTATCTGCCAAGCGCATCAAGAGCGCGGTGACTGACAATGATGGTGAAACTCCGTTACGACAAAGAACACAAGCCGGGTGTGTCCAAACCTCCTGGCTATCAATCGGCTTTGACTGGTCGCAGCATTGATGATCTTGTAGCAGACTACGAAGGCCAGGCTATGCACTCAAAAGCGATACTGCTGATGCCCTCGAAGCATCTCACAGCACCGCTGCGATCCTCGTTACGCAGAACTCATGTCGAACCGCGCAGAGCTGGAACGTGTGCTGAAAGGCCGACCGCGCCTGGGAAATCGCATCCCGCACCCTCGCGGACGTTTATGATCGTGTGGTTTCTCTTGCTCACCAGGGTAGACAGCTGGTCTCCGGCCTGCCGGTAGCCGCGTCGGAGATCGTCCACAATATGCGGTCTGATCAAGCGTTGACGCTGGTAGGTCTGCGCTGGTTATCCCGCCCAAATACGGCGGCCTGCAACACCTCGTGGAGGCATACCGTAACTGTGGTGCGCGCTAGGGACTTCTAACCGCGTGCCTTCAGGCGCGCAATGCAGCCCCAGTCACCAAATGTTGGTACATGCACGTGATACGGAATGACGCTCGGGCAACCGGCGGCTTTCAATGTGGACCGTACCAGCCAGACACATCGGGAGGTGGAATAGGCACTGGAGGCTTGAATCACCATCCGCCCTCTAGCAGCTGCTTCTGGCTAAGACGTAAAAACTCCTCCGAATACAGGCGGCAAGAATGCTGTGTCGGGGTCGGGGAGGTCAATAATCACGGCGTCGAAAAGCGCTGTCGCCACCTTCCGCGGCCAGTGAATGCATCCGTGTTAATGATATGGACGCGAGGATCCTCCATAGAACCGCCATTATCTTGGCGCAGAATTGCATTTGCACGTGACCACCTCAGGATCCAGCTCAACCTGAGTCACATGAATATCCATGCTCGATGGTTCGCGAGCCGCGAGTCCATCACCGCCGCCAATGACCAGGACATTCTTAGTTTTTGTTGGATATGGCTGGGTACACGAGGGATTCTGTGTAGCGGTATTCATCGCGGCTGGAATATTGCAGTAGACCGCCATTGAGGTATAAACGGTGGTCTTTTACCCTGAATTGTCACCACATCCTGGTAATCAGATTGCTGACTATACACAATAGGATCACGATAAAGCCGCTGCTTCGCGCTATGCAAAATTGATGAACTCAACGCAATGCGCTCACCAACACCACGCCCGATGTCGCCAGCGCCGTAATGGTGACAAACACATGCACACAGGGGTACTGGAGCGCCGTAATAGCACTGCAGCGATAAAGAGACGCCGCAATATTGACCATGCCAGCAGCAAGCGTCCCACGCATGCCCAGCCAGGAGCAGCACAAACAGCCACGCAAGCCCGCCCACCAACGCGCCCACATAATCGGCAAAATTCGAGGTGGCCAGTAATGAACCGCTCCCACGGGCATCGGTCATCTTGCCCTGCTGGATTAAGGTCATCAGCAACGGCAATTCAGCTCCCACCAGCACACCAATCGCCAACGTTGAAATCACCAACGCCACCAGCGACTGTCCTGGGTGGCACACACAATACAGTGCTAGTGCCGACGCCCCGCCTACACAACAACGCCTCAACCACGAGAAAGGTCTCGCCGGTGCCTTTAAAAAACAGCCAGCAACGCTCTAAAGCCAACGACGCCACATAACCCGCCACAATTAACGACGTCTCCACCACGCCGCCGCCATTCAAACTTGCGGAAAGAGTCAGCAAAAGCCAATTCATAGACCAGTCCCGATGCTGCGCAAATGGCCACAGAAACGAGAAGTAACCAGCGCCAAATGGGCGTGCTGGGTGGTGAGGTGATGTCTTGTCCGTCATGCGAGGTTGAACCTACTCCACGTCGTCACAATAGTGTTTTCCGACGGATACACATGATACTGACGCCCATTCCAACCCGTCCTCGGTCGGAGCGCCGCCAAGAGCCGTGATGAAAATCGCCCTACCAGGGAATTGAACCACCAGTGTATCGAGCGCTGCGATGTGTTCTGCCTGGCTGCGGAACGCGGCGTCGTCAAGCGTGCTGATGGCTGACTGTAACCGGTACCCAGGCAGCTGCAGCGTACGTGAGCAGCGCTGGCTCTTCGAACGGGCCGTGACGAAATTTCCTCCCGAAAAAGCGGCTGGTCCGGTGCCGATACGCTGGTTACCGTCACCACATGCGACGCGCCGATCGACGCCAAGATGTAGCCGGTATGAATTATGAATGACGGTCTCTTCAGCAAGCACCTCCGGCAGAGGTCCATCCCCACCGCACCCCAGATCGGCAGCGCTGACATCTTTAATTGGGCAGCTAATACGATGCATCCTCGCTACTACCTGCTATTTCGGTGCCGGTAGACGGTGAACTCCGGGAAGCACTTTCACACGACCGGTGGACATTTCTACGAATCATCATTTGCCCAGCCCTCAAAACCCTAAACAGCTCGCGGTGCTATCCGCTATGTCGATATAGCGCATCTCCCGACTGCGGCAGCCCTGTCGCGCCGATAGAATGATAGTCTGCGTGCCCACGCTCACCTTCATGGTGGTGACGCCCCTCAAAAACTCGCAGGGATTGCGGATGAAGCGCCTGCAGGGTGGTCCACCACACCGCTCAAGCTGCCCTCGTCAACCTCAACGCCCAGCCAGCTTGCACCATCACCGCCGTCCAGTAAATGCTCGTACCACGCAAACGGTCCCTGCTGCACAACCAGTGTGCGCGGACCACATAACTGTCACGCATGATAATGATCGCTCCAGGAGCGAGCTGTCGGACCGAACTCTGCGGCACCAGTCACCTCGTCAAAAGGATCGCGTTGGGGCGCCGACGCCGCTTATTACATTTCCTGCTAAAGGATCATGGGTTTCTCAGGTCAATACTGCGTCAACCAGAATCAGCGCCAATAATCAACAACAAGGGCACAAGAAGGGTCATGATCATTATGTTTTTAGCCTTTATAAAGTATAGAGTGCACTGCAGCATTTCGCCCCAGTATATACACCTGAGGCAGGTGAGGCTGTGACAGTATGCAGGAAATTGATATGTTCGTACCCATGTCCCGGATGTGTCACTTCCAGCCGCCAATATTCTATCTGTGTGTTTTGTCGAACGGCTACCCAAATTGGGGTGGAAAATAGTTTTGCCATGGGCTAGTGACGGCGAATGTTCCACACTGAGGACTTGTTGCGCTGGTGAACAAGTAGAGGGAGCAAACAAGGGAGGGCATCTCGCTGGCACGTGACCGCTAGCTTAGCCTAGTCTGGGTACACGCATCAGTTAGGACGTGGCACAACCTGACACTTTCTTTGGGGATTCACCTAACCCTGGCGCTCTGTGCTCCAGCGTACCGTGGGCAATTCTGAACAACAGTTTGAACCCGTTTCCAGCACGCTAGCAGTTAGATGACACGAAACCCCGCACGTCATCCACGATCTAGCAACAACACCTACCCACGTTAGGACATGGCCACCGTGACCTCGAACAACGAGAATGGCACGACCTCGAGACTCGCTCGGCATCCCTCGAGACACGAGACGACTTTGGGATCGAGCGTGCCACCCAGGATGAGCCAGGATTTGTTGACCGCTACCGCCAAAAGTGGCCGGTTTGACCACAGTATGCGGATGAATGAGCGTTACTCCCAGATGGGTAAGCAGCCAGTATTCTGCAGGCATCACCTACTTCTCAGTGCGTCTATGTTCGATTTTGATGCTGGCTGCAACGTGATTGCGTTCATTTTGGTGACATGACTATGTTGAGCGTGCAACAGCATATCTCCCGCATGGTCAATGGTGAGATGGGGAGTCGGTGAATGGTATCATCGAGGGTCGCTATTTCACAGCGCGGCACCATTGCGGGGTTTGGGTGCCTTACTGCGGTGTGGTCGGGGCTGGATGGATGAATAACCTGCAGTACGGGGTGTCCAAGATGTAAAGATTGACCCCACTCGAAGCGCCGCGTGATGAAGCTCGGGATCTGCTCGGTTTAGTGCTGCTATTCTTATCCTTGGCTGCGGCAATAGCTGTTCTGGATCTATCGGGTGAGCCACCAGGTTCTCACTTCTGCATTGACCAAAAGCCCAGCGTCTTGCGCCGTTAAAGGTCATTGCGATCCTGCTGGGCGTCGTCGCCAACTTTGTGCTCTGTTCTGTTGATCGCGTATCTTCCACGAACTAAGGTACTCCCGACGTTCCGCATTCCATGCGGCGATGATCGGCGGTTGCGTTTGAGGTGTTTAAACAGGTTGGGGTCGATGTTTTTAGTAGCGCGCTCACCAACCCCGCCGGAGCCACATTTGGCCGGTTATTGGCGTTATGGTGCTGCTCACATTCTGTGGCAAATCCTGCTGTACTGCTCGGCGTGGGCCGCGACCACGGAGGAATCACTCGCGACTGCTCACATCGATGTTCCCGAACCTGCGGTCATTCGAATCCGACAAGAAGTGGCTTTGGTTCCTGAACCAGCAACCTCTGCGAAAATGCTTGGTATCGGTGCGGCGCTAGGTCTCGCCGTGAGCGCGATGTGGCGGGGCGTGACACGAACACAACGGCTAAAAATCCCCAGAGAATGGTTTAGTCGTCCCGACGGTGAAGACGAAGCTGCACCATTGCCCACACCAACACTGCGGTGAGTAGACCGGCAACAATGAACCAAGAGGTGTGAGGATCTTCCGGTGGCTACGGTCTGAGTCCTGGCCACCTGACTCGGATGCTGGAATTTACTGGAGGTGGTGTGACGGTTTCTGTCGAATCCGCATGAGAGTCTGATGAACGGGGCTGATTCTGCGCCAGGTAGCGCCTGTACAACCCCAGGTTGCTGGGGTGCGAGGCAAGAGCGGCGTCGATAAGAACTGGCCTTGCCTCCAGGTTGGTGCGGCATCGGTGGTGGTGTCAGGAGTGATGACCGCGTCCTGTGCCCATTTCGGCTGACGGCGCTCACGTATGTGTGGTTTGCCGCGTCAGTGAAGCTGGTTTTGCCGCCGATACTGGTTGGGTCCTCATGCAGCATTTGGTTATCGTTCCACATCTGAAACCCGGGTTATCGCCGCAGCCGAAATCATGCTGCGGTGTGGCGACAATACCATAATCGAATGCTCCAGGCGTGCCGGTAAATGAGGCCAAGATCGAGTAGCCGATGTGGACATGCCTGGGGCATCCAATCGATGTAGCTGAGCTGGCCGTGTGTCTTGAGCGCCTAGAGACAACGCAAGCTTATTGATCTTGTCCAGTGTTGCTTCATCGCCACGAGTTCTTGAGCAAGCGCATGGAGCGGTGTCATTTCCGCTGGACGAGTGCAGGCCGTAGAAGCTGTTCCACAGTGTAATGGCCTCCATCTCCAATCCCTGCGAGATCCCTTCGACCTCAGTGCTTTCATGAGAAATGGTGACCTCTTTATGAAGGTCAAGCTCTTTGATCGATACGATTGCGAGCAAGACCTTGATAATGCTGGCTGGCCGATAACGCCTGTAAGGATCCTTAGCAGTGAGAACTTCGCCGGTATCAGGTCGTAGATAAGCCAGGCGGATGCTCTGACCTCGGTGGGAAGTGTGAGTCCGAAGCTGCGATGATTCCGCACTGCTGACGTGCGGTTGCCACCGGCTTTTGGTTTCTGCGGTGGGTAGCGGTGCCAGTGCTGGCACGCCAGGTTTGGGAGACTCAGAGCTGGAGTCCACCTGCGGTGGCTGGTAGGCCTGAGGGCAGTTATCGGTGTTGGTGGGCTTCCGCGTGGTTGTAGATGTGGTTTGCTGCGTGCCACCGCTGGAAGTGGTGGCTAAGAACAAGCGCAGCTGTAGTTGCAGGATGGTAAGCACACGAAGGGCAGGTATGCGAAAACGGGATGAAGTGCGGAGGAAGACACCCGACAAGAGGTTTGCCATAGGGAACCAGTGTATGTGACTTGTAGCAGGTGATTGTAGATTTCCGGGTAGTGTTGTAGGGGTATGCAGAGTCATTCTCATGATCTCCCGAGATAAACCTCCAGAGTACAAGTCACTATCCCGCGAGGTTGTGCACCAATTGCCAAAAGTTGTGTTGCAGACCACCTTGATGGGAGGTTGCGTCCAGCCACCATCGTGGAGCTGGCTGCAACATCAGGGTACAGCGGACCCCTACCACTGATCCCGGAAGAACTGGGCACTGGTTTTTGATGCATGCAATTCAGGCTCGCTGCCACGGTATTCTGAGACATTCGCCCACACCTGCGCGGTCATGCAAACAGAAGACGCTATTGAACGCGTAGCGCGGAGGCCGTAGAAGATCTTGCCGCAGACGGTGTGGTGTACGCAGAGTTGCGTTTCGCCCCTGAGCAGCACCAGGAGCAAGGTTTGACACTGCAACAGGTTGTGGATGCTGCCGTTCGGGGCTGCAAGGTAAGGAACAATCGCACAGAACAGGGGCATGTGATTACGCTCGCCTCGCCTGCGGTATGCGGCACGCAACGCGTACTCAAGAAATTGCAGAGTTGACCGTCCAGAACTGTGGCCCGGATTCTCCGATTCGTATGTGGTTGCTTTTGATATCGCTGGCGCTGAAGACGGTTTTTCCCCTGACCAGCATGCCGGAAGCATGTTACGCTACGTGATAATTTCGTGCCTTCACCGTTCACGCAGGTGAAGCTGCAGAGTGAGGTCCATTGCTGCGGCTATGCGCCAGGGCATGCCGCCTTGGGCACGGCGCTCGGGCATGACGGGACTTCGGCGTTGATGCAGAGAACGTAGGGGATTCAGCCAGGCGCATGTCCAGTTTCATCCGTGATCGCGGCACTGTGCTGGAACTATGTCCCACCTCAAATGTGCAGACCGTAGTTGATGATATTGCGGACCACCCACTTCCACTTCTGCATCAGCTTGGTTTTGCCTGCACGGTGAACACCGACAATCGCCTCGTCTCTGGCACCACCGCGACTGATGAGATGATGGTGCTGGTCGACGTGTTCTGGTTACGACCTTGAGGCTGTTTGAACTCACTACCACGGCTATCGACGCCGCGTTCCTCCCTGTTCTGCAGCGCCGTGAGACTTTACGACACCCTCATTGTTCCTGGCTACGCCAAGTTTGCAGCTGAACAGGACCATCAGGCCGGGCACGCTGGTGACCACGATCGAGGGGCGAATCAACGCGGCTGATCTTCACCCTGATGAGGAAACCCTCGCCGCGAGTTGATCCCCAAATGCTGGAAGAACTGGGATTGATCCTAAAGACCGGGTCACTGAGTGGGTCACCGAGGTGACCCGTGACCGTTTTGATACTCAGAATTTTGCTGAAGCGTTTGGTGAGCTTTCCTCAAGTTGCTCAGCCTTCTACCTCGTTGGTGTAGGGGTGCTGACGGAACATAACCGAGAGGTTGCTCCCAGCATGTAGGCGATGTACTCCTGCAGCGCTGGGTCCGCGACGAGGATGGGTTGACGGCATCATCGGCAGCCCAGTCTGCGGCATCGGCCAATAGCTCACAGGCTTGGCGCATTTGGTCCGCATCGACAGCCTGGGGCGCGGCAATATCATCCGCAATGCCAGTGAAGAATAGGCGTTATCGGGTGGACCTGCACCTCCAGGGTGCCGCCGTTTCGCAGGCCTCCATGATGTCGCTCCATGTCGATCGGAAGCGAGGTCATGATCAGGTGCTCCACCAGCCACCGGACCGAGCTACGCCTGTTGTTGAAAGGTGTTAGATTTCTGCCGTAACGTCCCAAAAATACTGGTTGTCCGTTGATGTAGGTTCGCAGGGAGTATAGAGGCGCGTCAATGGCGATTTCTGATGGGGTCAATACCTGCTTCGCCCCAGACCGATGCGTCGTGAGGGCCGGCTTCCTCTTCGGCTTTTTGGCTGCTTCCGCTTCTTCGGCGCGGCGCTTTTCGGCGGCGATGTTAGCGACATCAATGTCGGATTGAGCGGCATTGACGGCGTCGGCATCGGTGTCGAGCACGAAGACGATGTCATCAAGGAATCAAGAATTTTGTCCCCAGTTGTTCAGCACTAGCGTGCCCTACCGAGGTCCATTCGGACATGCCGCCTTCGCCTCGTATAATGCTCGCTGCCGCGTTGCACGTTCATGAGCATGCTGTGGCTGTTAAAGAAGGATTCCACATCGGTGAGCGTACATACGCCTGCGAGGCTGCGGGCTACGGCGAAGCTGCGAGCAACCCCGGAGACATTCTCATGCGAGGTCGCCCTGCAAGGAAACCTGGCACCTAACAAGGTCCATCGTTTCCTTTGAGGTGGACGACCCGTGCCGCATCGCGTGAATTAAACGCCCCCACTTGGGGTGTGCTTGCAGGTCGTGCTCCTGATCGGAGGAGAAAGGCAACAGTTCTGCTGGGAGTGGAAGAAGTAGACGTTATCGTCGCCACCCAGGAATGCTTGCCATTCCTGGCCGTGTTCCTTCCAGCTTGGTGCGAGGGTGTAAAAGTCACCGTCGGTGAGGAAAGCGTGACGGAATAATCTCTTGTTGTGCCATGACGCTAGATACTAGCTGGTTTAACCCGTCGGTCGGAGGTAACCGCCGAAAGCCATTCCAGAGTTGGTGGTCCGCAATGGGCCGTTTGCACTGGATCACCTGCCTCGATGATTTGGCCGTCGCCTTTGTACATGCCACAGTGGCCGTCCCAGACAAGAAGATCACCAGGGATGAGTTCTTCAGCGCTGACAGGGCGATCAATGTTTTGTTCTTGGGCGAGCCTTGGCACCTCGACCCCGCTTTGTCTCCATGCTTTCACTGCGTGAGCTCCTGAGCAGTCAAAATCTTGCCTCAGGAGTGGTTCCTCCCGCACATGGGGGTTCCCAATTGGCTGAGTGCAGCGTTGACTGCTTTTTGTCCGGCATCACTGGGCGCGTTTTGTTACCTGTCTTTTCCATGTGTGCTTGTAGCGGTTGCGGATTGCCTTTGTCGCCTCGTGGTGCACCGTCTGCGGTAGTTCGCTAAACTGGGTGACGTTACGGAATTTGTGGTTTCACAGACGCGGTCGTGAGTTGTTTGGTCAGTGGCTCCAGCTCGCGTATGAGCTGGTTGCTGCGAGCACCGCTGCTTTCTGGGTTTTGTTGGGAAAAGGTTTTCTATCTGTGCAGTGGTTGCCGCCATGGTTACGGGAACGAATATAAGGTACTGCGAGGGCAAGTTTGCCCGCTTCACGAAAGATAGTTGATCATCGGTGACCATGTCTGCCTGGGCTTTTGAAATGGGGCGAGGGCATCGGCCACGATTTTGCTGTGCAGCTGCATATCGCCGTCTAAGGCTGTGTGACGGCCGCGATGGTTAGGTGGATACACCAAGTAGTTGGCGAGCGGCCCGGCGGCGCTGGCATCTGCTCTTTCCCCAGATCGACCTGTGGCAGGGGCATGGGGGTTGGTCGCGTAGTACAGCGAGGGTTCTGCAACATGGTCATCGCTGTACCGCCTCTGGCTTGTGCCCTAGTTCGGGAGTCCGCATGGAGGATGCTGTCGATGCTGGCGAAGCGAGGCAGTCGACAATAGTGGAAATGTCATCCGCTAGCTGGCGGTGGCGGGTGCATGCTACAGCGCCAGCTGAAAGCGCATATTAAATCACGCACTCCAGGACCGTCGAAAGATACCGACGGCGCGGCAGGCTTTGCGATGCTTCATGGAATAAATCCGATACGAGTTTTCGGGCGCAGGGACATCAATGTCAAGATCGCTCATACAGCTTTGGACCGACAATGCCCCAAGAGTTCCCTCGTTAAAGAACCACGAGGACACACGCCTACGATAAAAGCTATGCACATCACTGTTGTTGATCGTCCGTTTCGCTGCATCACGGTTAACTCCTTATGCGCGATGAGCGCAGCGATAATGCTACTTTCCGGGCCGCCTTTGGCTGACCTTTGCACCATGCTGATTTACGAGCGTCACGACACCTGGATGTTGAGTACATTTCCGGATGCGAAAAACCCCGTGCAGGAACAGCTCAGGCACTTTACGGCTGAGTTAAATCCGCCGATCAGTTGTTCCAGTGATCCGGGACGGTTTGGGTATGGGATCCGGCATTGTCTACGATTCCTGAGATGCTCTAGCTGGTTTTACTGCTGGCCTTGCACGAACAGAGACCCACGAACCCGTGCCTTATCTTGAAACTTCCTGAGACTGCCCAGAAGGGTGCAGACGGTGTTCGTGGTGGATCCGATGCTTGCGACAGGTGGATCATTGCTGCGCCATTCAGCTGCTTGCAGACGGTTGCCGACATCACCGCCATTTGTATGGTGAGCGCTCGGCGGGTGTCGACGCCCGGCGGCATCCGGTTTGCCGGTGCGCTGGTTACTACCACCATTGACCGCAGCAATGATGATACCCCATTGTTCTGGACTCGGCGTGCGAGAGACCGGCTCTGTACAATATTGACCTTGGGATCGAACCCGGTCGACAAAGCGTCGTATGTCTGACGTAACTGCGTCAAGACCGATTGTGCTTTAAGTCGGTTGGGTGCATCGCCTGCGGTTACGACTTTAACCGGTCCCAGATGCGCGAATGGACACGGAGGGTCACGCAGTGGTAGCATCATGGCCGGTGAACGAAGTCCTTGACCGTCGACCACCGTGGACGGCGTGACCGCGCATCCCGCAAGGGTTGCGGGGGCAAATGTCGGAAGGCGTCGATGAGGCGTTCGGGTCGGTGGTGCGAACCGCTATCTGGTGTAACAAAATACCCATATCTTTTGTACAACCGATCAAGCTCGTCGGCAGGTCATGCCGCGTGCTTTAAGTTCGGCGACCATGCACGTGATGAGTGCTATTGGCGATGTGTCTTTATCTGAACCAGGTGGGGCGGGGCATGTGCCATTCGCTTCTTCGTAGGCAGATCGAGCTTTCATCGGTCCCTACGGCCGTGAGAGGTTTTAAAGCCGGTGGGGTTTCGATAGTCGGTGTGATTCGCCGCGATCGCGCGAAGCAATTGGATAAATGCGATGGCAACGATGGGGCGAGGATCAGCATCGCCATCGGTCACCTGCGGGCACAGGTCGAACTGCCAGCAAAGCGCCTGGTTCGTCGCCGCTGAGCATGCGGTGCGAACCATCGGATGTAACCAATCGCGCATCGATCGGCGTCGGGGTCGAGCGCGATGATGATATCGGCATCCTGTTCGGCGGCAGCTCTAGGACCAGCTTGGTGGCATGTACTTCCTCTGGGTTGAAACTGACAGTGGGAAAGACGGTCGGAGGATAGTGCTGCGCCCGCTTTCGGCCAGTCAGGCCAAATCCCGCCCAGCAATACGTAACCA
>BNJU01004916.1_pt1 | contig 40264 bp, 55 predicted proteins | sample 8539281 | NCBI WGS metagenome assembly BNJU01 (sample SAMD00202456, study PRJDB9452) | human saliva metagenome | isolation source: human saliva | place: Japan
AGGCTGCCGCTGCTGGCTGGCTATTGCTGTCATTCTCAACAATACACACGAAGGCGGAAGGCACAAGGAAAGGCGCGCAGCGCCCGCGTATATCACCAGTAATTGTCAAATTCACTGAAGTATGGTATCACCTAACGGTTCTTGCTTCCATCAATGTGGAATATACATCACCTGCTTACAGTCGCTTAAGTCTTATCATGACCTCATACTTGTAAATCCTGAACTCATCCTATATCCTGCAATAATTCACCACATACATATTCAGAAGCAGGCCAGGGTTGTAGGCGCAACTGTGGTTTTGTAGTCTGTGCTCGCTCTGAACTCTCACTCTGTGATCTGGGCTTGACCTCGGCCACACTGTACTTACAGCAGTTTCGATACTTGCACCGTCACACTTGAGCCTGCTGCTATCGACTGTCCGCCATAATTCGCCACATATCTCTGGTTGTTTCACCAGTTTCTGTTCCAAGAACAAGTCCGTTGCTCTCAAGCAGTTTGTCCGCTTCACCATATTTATAATATTAGGCACAACTTTGTAACCTTCACCGCTACTGACAATCAGATAATTCCACCAGTTTTAGCTGAGCTGAAGCTTTGTAGACATACCTTTCCTTTCAGTATCTGAATTCTCCTTGATTTTACCTGAAAACTGCTTTCTTTAAAAGAGCTCAGCCTCCTAGTCTTCCTGTACACTGAGTTTTGTTATATCCAATTTACCGAAACCGAGACTTACGACACTTACCTTTGAATACTTTTGAAACCAATTATCGGCCTTAGATCCTAGCTAACATTTCCTTTTCAGCAGTATCTGAATATTCACTTGATTTTACCTGCATCTGAATATGTCTGAAAGCTTCTTATCGGCCATCTTTCTGAAAGTCGAATTACATCGTATTGGCAGTCTGTAGAGTCAAGCGCATTGAGAAGCATTATCTTTTTTGCCTCCGTAATCTTCCGACAAAGAATACGGTATATAACTATAATTACACAATGACCTGACAATTGACATGGGCCTCGCCCATCTTTTCATCTTCTTCCTCATCATAATCATCATTATCAACTCATTGTCATATTCTTTTCATCTTCCATATCATCTAGGTTTCACCATTTAAAAACCGGTATCCTCGATTCTTATTACCTTTGTAGCCCTAAGTGATATTGTCCATCCGGATTTAGCAATATTTTCCAAATCATCCAAACTTCAGTGATATTTTGATATCTGTTTGTTGATCCTTCTTTGTACATTTTAATATAACTTTTTCCAGATTTGCGGATATCTGATTATATATATGCGGAGGTGTTATAGTCACTAAGATGTGCTAAAGTTATTGAAACAGGAATCTCCGCAACGGGACCTTCCTGTAATTATCTCATACAGATACCCAAGAATAGATATCACCTTGCATCGTATCTTCCGGCCTCTGGCCTGTTCCAAGGAAATATATCGCATGAGAATTCCAGTATCTGCATTCAATGTCTGTCTGACACCGTTTTATACTGAAATCCGTAACCTTATTTTCTTTGCTTTCATCCAGGCATATTTTGGTATTTTTATCTCTATGCACTATATGTTGTGCATACGTTTAAGGCCTTTTGCCACCTGTATACAAATACGAGCACCTCTGTAATATCCATGCTTACCTTTATTTTTTATATATTCTTTCAGAGTGATACCGTTCACAAGCTCCATAACTAAATGAGCACGCCCTCATCCACAAATATCGTAGATATTAACAATATTCTCTCCTAAAAGTCCTGTAGCTGCCTCGAGCTTCTTTTAAATTTTTCATGAACTCAGTATCCGAGCAAAATTCTTCTTTAAAATCCTTATTGCTAGCCTGCCAAGTTTAAACTTGGCTCTGAATACATTTGACATGCCTCCTGAGCCCATTTATAATTATATCTTTCCTGTAAACAACTGATTCAAGATTCATAATACTACCCTCATTTATACCTTATAAGCAAAATTGATATGATTGTCATTTCCGCCTGATAGATTTGCCTCTATGAGTCTTTTGCACTTGACTATTACACAGCACTTGAAGATATTATATTGAAAAGTCTTCCTGTCGTCCACCATATTTGTACGTCCGTCCGGAAACACAATAATACATACTCATTTCCGAGCAGAGATCCAGTCTCAAAGCTGTCTGGTCAGCACCTTTCTTCCGCACCTACAGCTCTGTTATCTTTACCTCTTATTCTCTATATTTCTCCAGCACTCTCTCTTGTTATTTCACCTTTTGAAACAAGCATTTCCACAAGGGAATGATCTCTTGTTATCACGATAGTACTGTCTCATCAAGGTTACCTAGCATCTCGGAATCGCTCACGTGAATACATGCAAGAGTATTACTCTACAATGCCTTGCCGCCACAACGGTTGTTCCCATTTCCGACAGATTCGGATTTTTACTTCTCCGCAAACAGATTTGCATTTGTGCACATTCTATGGCTCCTTTGTATTGCCGTCACGCATATTGCGTTCAATGTATGTAAGCACATAGCCCATCAAAGACTTTGACGCATAGTCTCCGACCTTTTCTCCTCCATTCCGTCCAGCCACTATGCTCGTTCGGCCAAATGCCTCACCGGCGTATCACTTATATATACCGTATCCCGACGCACAAGTCTCCTGCTCACATCAGTCAAACCAACCGAATACATACGCCTCCAATCGCGAGAATTCGTTTCTGTGAATAAATTCCTTCATGTAATTGTCCACGTACCGCTCATATCTCTACCCATCTCTCTTCTAACTGTTGCATTTACCTCTATGTTTCTCCAAGAAATCCCTAAAGCCTTTATCTGCGCTTGTCGGACTGTATGAAAATCTCTCTCCTTTTATGAGGATTTACCGAGATCAGATTTATGGAGATATTTCTTTCCGTTTTGCCAGTTTTACAAGATTCTTGGCTCTCTTTATATTATCATTTACACCTGCCATAAGTGAATGCTCATATGATGCTCTTCTTCCGCTTTTTAAAATAATAATCTACAGGCTGAGAATAACATCCTTGTGAGCATGTTGTTGCGCACCAGGCATTATAGCTTTCCTTATTTCATGTCATTCGGTGCATGTAAGGAAAGTTAAAGCAATACTCAGTCTTCATCTGCCAAAGCCCTTGTTTGGTGCAATACCGCCAGGTTGATACGGTGATGTCGCTTATTAAGCGCCCATTCGATCCTATCCTGCTTATAATTTCGGTTACTATATTATCGTCACTGTCACAGGCTCTCCCGAACCCATTACAACAATATTGTTTAGTCTTCTCTCCGAAAGTGTATGCTGTATATCTGGTGAGCACTTTCCGAGGCTGAAAGTTTCGCACAAAAGTGCTGTCAAGAGTGGCCATTAAACACGACATCCCATGTGTTCACCGCCCGCCGGGATGATATACCATACATGAGCTTCCATGCTCATATCATTCTTACTCTATGATCTTTCCGTCATTCAAGTGCAGATATTTCTTTTGGTGTACCGTGGCTTTGGCCATTCCCAGTATCTCTACAGCCTTAAGATTGCGTCACGCGCTCGTATGCTTCAGCTCTCTGAATGCCTTTGACGCTTTGTACATTCATCAAAGGAGATATAGTGATTTGTGCATCCACTCAAACAATTAAGTCAGCTGCCTAAAGCTGTGCATCATTCATCTCTCCTTTACAAATGTCTTTAATTCATCTAAATCCATTGACTTAATATCAGTCATTATCTCCTCATCTGCGTCAAAAATCCGTCACGATGTCTCTTCCGTGTCGTTTCATGTGCCTGTTTTCAGTTCGCCTCTCTTCAAAGCGTATCGTTTCTTTGTCCATTCTCTCTGTCAGATCCACAGCTTTAAAATCAGTGTGATTTTCAGAAACAAAAGCATGTTGTCTTCATTTTCCGCTTTATTCAAGTGCACGGAGTGGAAAATATCAACTCACTGTATCTCTTTTACATACTTGGACTGCTGATTATCAAGTATCTCTGTCAAGTTTAGAAAGTGATTTTTAGCCCTTCTTCTTCAAGTCGATACTTTTATATCCGTGTCCCTACCAGTACCTATTCTGCTGCACGGTAAATCAGCCAAAACCAAATCGGCGTCACTCGTCTCAATCATTCTTGCATCCGCAACAACCGAATAATATGTTGAAAATCCCTGTACTTTTGCATTTTCTTACTTCAATCTCAAATCTCTTTATTTTCACTTACATCACAGGGATATATCTTTGAACTCTTTATCGAGCTTTATCCGCCAGTAAAAGTGACTTTCCTCCTCGGTGCAGCACATACGACCACACATAATATCTGGCCCAAGCACCTTTGATATCATAGATGATGATGTATCTGTGATGTAACATTTTCCGGACCTTTATAACCTCAATATCATCGACTCTATCCGACTCCTGTCAACTATACATTATATCTGAGTTAAAGCCCGGATCTTTTGGCCTTGATTATTCTCAGCTGCGAGCGCTGTTACATCTTTCGACGCGAGTTTTGAAGTATTTACTCATCTGGACCGTGTCCTGTATAAGAAAGTCTCAAAGGTTTCATTGAAATACTCACCTGTCCCATCTCTGATTATATTTAAAAATGAAGTTCAGGCATTGAGTACCTGATACTTAAATCATCAAATTTCAGTTCTTCTTTTCACCGCTTGCTCTGAGGTATTCCGTTTACATAGTTTCCTGTAAGTCCCTGCAGCTTTCTCATCTTAACAAGATTTGACATTTATTAACACGCTCTGTCAGCTCTGTCCGCTAGTATTTGATATACGGACATTCTCAGCATCTCTCTGATTACAGGTTTACACGCTTTCCGTTGTTATATTTTATAACATCATCCAGCTGCAGTCTGTACTCAACCACTCCATGGACCACTTTTTGAGCCTCTGTCAGCCTTTTGAAGTAAAGTATGAATATTTTTCCAAGAGCCATATCAATCACCTCATGGCTGTACCTCTTTTCTCCAGCATCTATCACTACAGGCTTTCCCGAGCCATCTTATGCCTTTACATTTGTCCGTTATGAGTTCCTTCTTCTGCTTCTACCACTGAATAAAAGCATAAGTCTAAGCATTTGCACATCTCCTGCAGCCGCTGCAGCACATATGTCATAGCCGCCCAAAAAGCACTTTTCTTGCACTCTTATCTTCCTGTCAAAGAAATTTCATGTTTTCAACTCTATTAAAGCTCTTCTGAGCATCAAACTCTGCAGGCAATGTAATATTTAGTCTGCAAGTAACATCTGCTATACCCTATTCTGAATAAGTGTTTGACATATTTCCATCCAAGTAAAAATCCTACACATATAATGAGCCGCGAAAGTCTGCTCACAGTTTACTGCCAGTACAACGCACTTCTAAGTTCAAGGCATATCCGCATTATCCTGTATTGCATGTCCGCCTTCATGCCGCAACTGCAATTGCGCTACGGATGTCGATCCGTAAATCGCTTCACTTAAACTACAGTCTTATCTTCCGTGTCATAGTGATCGTAAGTCTGCCTGAAAACAGGTCTTACGGAAACATCATATATTCCGTTTGCTCTTAAGATCCTTTCTGCAACTCTCTTCCTCGTAAGTCTTGACTGTGATGCACTCTTTCATATTTTGCAGAATGTTGCCTTCATTCTCCATGAGGATATCAATGTTATAAGCATTCCTATAATCACAAAAATATAGGGTTATATCAAATCCGTAGTACATAAGCTCCTCCTCTTATATCAGGTTCTTTATCCAGCTTATATCCCTGCTCTATATCTCTTCCCATCGGAAGTCCTTTGCAGACATTCTTTTCTTACTAGCTGCAAAGATAAAACTTCCAGGATACTTTGATTACATATTATAAAAACATCCTGCTGTGTTAAAGCCATATATTTGCCGTAATTTTCACTTAAGCTTATATTTGCACTCAGATATATCTCTGCCACCTCGGCGCTTCCTGCTAGCACCTTGCCCTCGATACCTTGTATATATGCACTGGCGTCGTGATTCCTTCTTATCAATCGCTCTATCTCAACGGCGGTTTCTTTTTATTAAAGTCTCATCTCACCCATGCTCTTTGGAGATCATCTTTGTACACTGGTAGTCGCCTCGAGGTGTGGTGAGGCACTAATGCTGTCAAAATTGCTAGTGGTATCCACTATCCTGCCTCGCCGCCAGCACCGCCAGTTTGTCAAACAGTGAACCTCCGGTCTCTCACGTGGCTTTTCATTTCATAGACTGTTTTAAAATATCACCTGTATCCAGTCCTTCATCCATCATCATGGCTGTAATACCTGTCTCTCTCTCTTTTCCGTCTACACTGGCCACTGTATAGGAGCGGCGCTCTGTATTCCGGCAAGAGTGAGGCGCTAGATATTTATACATCCGAATTTCGGTATCGTCGAACAGCCTTCGGTGTAAATCTTTCCGTACGCCACCACCACAAAAGTCGGCGTCTCAGACTTACAGTTCACCAGCAAGTGCTTCATCTTCATCTTTGAAATGTGGCACCGTGGGTACACATGCGCTTAATGCCAATTCCTACAGGCGCTTAGCTCTCCTGTTTCTTTTCTTGTCTTCTTGGCGAGCACAGGGCGACCTCATGTCCCGCGCTTTTACAAGTGCTTTCAGCGTTCATGAAAAGTCCGGCATCGTTCACCGCCAAAACCGCCATTGCCTTTCACTCCTCATACTTCGTACATTCTGCTTTCGAGCTCTTCATTGTCTATAAGTCTCGCCTTCACAAGGTCCACGTCTGGCTCACCTCAAGATGTCCGCATTCGCATGCGCCATAAGCTCTTGCCAAGTGGTCCTTCTCAGCTCTTCAAGAGTGTATTCGATTCATATCTATATCAGATGCTGTTTTACCGCAACATGGTTAGGCGTCTTTTGCACCACCTCGCTCTTCCGGGAACACTTTGGAGACAGCTTCATATCCTGCCTGGCTCTCGTCCTGCCCAGGTATAACAGGATTTATAAGTACATGTACGTTTCGGGCTCTGTCTCATTACGACTATACGCTTTCAAAACTCCTATCTGGGTGCCGCAGGTCCCTACTGTTAGCTCTCTCGCCATAGTGTCCCCATCTATCATCTATCAAAAACTGGTTCTATCATTTACGTCTTTACTTCTTTACATGCTTTAACTACGTCAGCCCCATCACTCGTATTGCTCTTATTGCCATTATCCATCTCCTGGTTAAAAGTCATATATCGCACCATTTCTGTTTGTACTAGACTTTCTTCTATCTGTATATCTAAAAAGTATATCATAGCAGCATTTTTATGTATAACTCTGAATAGTCCTTAACCTTGCTTACTCAGTGTCTTAGTGATCGATCTATCATTGTAAATGTGGCTCCAAGCTTTATAGCTTTTACAGTCTCACTGCACATTTATTTAACTCTGTCTCTCCTTGATACTGCTAGAACATTACTGTAAGCATATGACAGTCAGGCGGGATATCCTCCCAGATTTCTGTAAGCTATCTCATTGTCAAAATATCTTTTATAACTCCTGTGCCGCAGCTGCCACGGTGCAGTAATTTCAGTCATGTGTCTGTGATAACAGCCCTCCTCATCCTTGCTCTTCCGCTACGCCCTGCAGCCTGTAGTCAAAAGTTCAATGTCCTTTGTGCACTATGTATAATTGCTTACATAGGAAGTATCCGCGGTCATTATTCCGACCAATGCTACATTTGAAAAAGTCCTGACCTTTTACTATCATCTGTGTTCCTATCAAAATATCCGCATCTGCGTTTGCAAAATCTCTTATCATATCATTTGACGCTGTTCTGAAACACTGTCTCATCCATTCAAAGTACCTCTGGCATTCGAGAACTCCCCTCTGTCATAGCCTTCAAGCTTTCTGTGTTCCGTACCAAAGTTAGCAATATACTTTGATACTGCAGGCATAGCCTTGGCAGGTCTATTTGAATATCCGCAGTAATGACGCCGATATGTTGTTGTATTATGCAATGTCATGCAAACATCCCAGTGCTTACATTTTATAGCTTCTCACCGCAAGATCTGACATGATACAAAGCTTGAATAACCTCTTCTGTTCATAAACAGCATCATCTGCTCATGTAATCTGTCCTCTATAAGCGTTCCTAACTTTTCGAAAATACTTCCTGTTTCCTCGTTTAGCTCATCCCTCACTATCAACTATACTCACCTTCTGGCAAAGCGGTATTTTACGCCTCGTTTTTAATTCCAAAGCTAATCTCTTTTTCCACTGCCCTGTTATATGTCTCGGGTGTCGGAGTGGCAGAAGCAAAGACCAAGTGATTTGTACTTCCGGAAAGTTTTGCTGCCACATCTCTTACATTAAATGTACATTTCTCATTTTGTAGGCTGAGTCATCGCTCCTCATCATTACTATAAGCCCAAGATTTTTACCGGGCAAATATTGCAGACATGGTGCTATTATTGCATCCGCATCATCATTTTTATTCTTTTCAAATTGATAATATTTTTCATTCTTGAAAGCTTGGAATTTATGATTGCAACTGTCGCCAAAATGTCTCCATCCTAAGCACTGTTCTGATATGTCAATGATATCTCCGGTATAAAGCACTATTGCCTAGACCTTTGATATCCATACTTTATCATATTTATAAAACCAAAGGTTTTCCACTTCCGGTAATACCATGTAAAAGATCGTATTCTGTATGTATCAAAAGTCAGTCAGTATTTACATGCATTTTCCTGCTCGGCATTTAAAACTATACTCTTTTAGGCTTTTACATCATCTAAAAGTCTTTCTATTTCCAAAGAACAAGTATGAGGCAAGAGTGGATTTAGCTTTTCTTTCTTGAACCTATATACAATATAGCCTTTTCGCCATTCTTCTTATATGACAGTAGAATTTACTTTAAGTTCTTTTATTTATAAAAGCTTTGACAGAGCTTGTTTTTGTTTTCTCAATTCCTTTGAAAACTCTTGCCCAGTGCTGTTTTCCTGACTTTATAAGTTCTTCTTTTTGCTATCAATTCTCTCTGCATCAATATTTAGAAAATCTCATTACTGACTCTTTCCTCCGCCTCCGACTTTACAGGCATCACCGTTGCTATTGCCTTATCAGCTCTACGCCACATCTGTGCTTTTATCCATATGGCAAGACTTAAGAGATTTTCATCGCACTCGAGTTCTCTTTCAGGTATTGAAAGTATGGTTTTTAATTTTGAAATATCTACATTTGTACTTCTCTTATATCAATTACATAGCCTTTTACTGTTTTTCCGAATTCAATCAAAACAGGACAGCCCGGAATTATATTATCCCTCAGAGTTTTTCGGGGATAATATATGTAAATGGTCTGTCCACATTTGTATTTGCTATTATTATATCAGCGAATAAATCTTTTTCATAATTTTTATTTTTATCTACAACATCAAAAAGTCTCATACTGTTTGAGCCCTTTAAAAGACATACATCTCCTGCATGAGATATCCGGACATAAATTTCTCCAAACTCTCATTATCTTCAGCTCTTGTGTATAAATATCTTTATTGATATCTTTTATAATTTCCTGCCAATTCTCCCACAGTAAATACAGCATCAAGCTTTCACATTCTCATTGATAAAATCCCCGATTTCTCTGTAGAAGTATTCTCTCATCCGTACTCAGTTCCTTCATATCCAGCCAATATTGCAATTTTCTCTTTGGCATTAAAATCTTTAAGTATTGAAATCAGAAGCTTTCATGAGAATCAGGTGAGAGCATTATAGGTATCATCTATAATATGTGCATCTCTTTTAATTTTTATCAGCTCCTGTCTGTGAAAATCCCTAAACTCCTCCAAATGTTTTGCCGCAGATTCTACTGAAAGATTGTAATGATCTAGCTACTGCAATTGCCACCAAAGCATTTGAAATCTGATGCTCACCGAAAACATTCAAATGCACTCTTACCTTCTTCTCTCCCTATGAGCTGTGAACTCAGGCATTGCATTATTAAAACACTATATCGGTCGCATAGTAATCACAGGATGTATTTCCCTTTGCACTGAAAAATACTTTATATACTATACCTCTTTTCTTTGAGCGGATCAAAAATGCAAATCATTGTCTGCATTTAAAAATACCACACTGTCATCTCTTCATCCCGTCCATAATATGGAACTCTCGCTCTTATATTTTCTCTTGTATGCAATTTTCAATATGTGCCGTACCTATATTTGGTGACCAGAGCGCAGTCTGAGTTTTACTATTTTGCAATTCTTTTCCATCTCGCCAAACTGACTCATATCCAAGTTCTATTACGCCTATCTCTCGTCATTTTATTCTGCTTAAGTAATCGGAACACCCACCTGTGAATTGAAAGTTATTAGGTGTCTTAAAGACTTTCAAATCTGAAAGGGCAAGTGCCACCATTTCTCTTGTTGTAGTCTTACCTACGCTTCCTGTAATACCTGACCAAAGGCAATGTCAACTTATTTCTGATATACTTTTCCCAAGCTTTTGAAGTGCTTTCGGTCGTATCATTTACAAGTACTATATTGAAATCATCTCTTTGAAAAATATCTCTTTTTTGAACTTATTGCCACTCTGCAGCCCATATCATATACAGACTCAAAAATTTATGGGCATCATTTTTTCTCTCCGACTAACGGAACAAAAAGACTGTCTTTATCAGCCTGTCTTGAGTCGATGACTATATTTGAAAAATACAGCATTTCTCATTTCCCGAGATAATTTCTCCGCCTGTGGCAAATGCAAGCTCATTTATTGTTGTGTCATTCATCTTTTTATCTTCTCCAAGCACTCATCCACCACTTCTCTGTCTAAGAAATGAGTTCTGACTCTGTTTATTTCTGATAGTCCTCATGTCCTTTTCCGATTATAGCGATAAGATCTCCCTGCTTTTGCATTCTCTATAGAATAATAAATAGCCTCTCTTCTGTCTGGTATTGTAATATAATCACCGCCTGTAGGCTTTAAGTTTTTGATATTATATCTGCGATTATATCCTCTGTTTTTCATATCTGGAATTATCGGCAGTCACTATTGAAAAATCAGCCAGTTTTCCGCAGATTTCTCCCATTGAATATCTTCTGTCCTTTGATCTGTTTCCGCGGAACCGAATACTATTACAAGTCTCTTTAGGATTATAATGTCTCAAAGTATGTATAAGGCTTTCGGTACTGATTGCATTATGTGCATAATCAATTATCACATTGAATTCATGTGAAGTATATGCTACTCCATTCTTCCGTTCACTCTTGTATTCTTTAGTGCCGTCTTTAAATCATCAGCTTTTACTCCAAGTATAATAGCTGCAGCAAGCGCAGATATTGCATTATATACATTAAATTCTCCCGGAATTCCGATATAAATATCCGAAACTGTTTCAGCTACATTATATTTTTCTCTGACGTTATTTGAACAGCATATATCTATCTTTGTACCTAAAAATCCTTGTTTGATATATATTCAATATTTTTGCTTCAAAATCTCCGCCTTTTCCGAATGTATACTTTTTCGACGGATGTAGACTGCTTTTAAAGACAAAAATCAGAATGTTCGTCTTCTATATTTACAATTGTTTTATCACATTGTGTAAAGAAAAGTGATTTATACATCAAATACTCATCAAAATCTTTATGTTCATCGGGTCCTATATGATCATGTGATATATTTGTAAATATTCCGGTGTCAAAAGCGGATACCTTCTGTTCTTTTCATCTTTACCGCCTGTGAAGAAACTTCCATCACAACATATTCACAGCCTGCATCCAGACATTCTTTAAAATGTCTTTATGCAACTCATATGACTCAGGCGTGGTATTTAATGTAGGGTCTGTGTATACTTCCTATGGTAATTCCGTTTGTACCTATAAGTCCTACCTTGGCATTTTGCTCAAGAAGGTTTTTCAACATATGAGATGAAGTTGTCTTTCCCTTTGTACCGGTAATACCTATAATCTTTCATTTTTCAGCAGGATGTGAGAAAAAAATGCGGCTGAAAAGTCTTGCAAGTGCCACTCTGGTATCTGCTACCTTTATAACACATACATCATCTCTTTTATATCTCTTTTTCACCACTATCGCCTTTGCACCTTGCTTAACTATCTCATCAATCACATCATGAGTATCAAATCTCGCACCCTTTTATACATACAAAGATACAATCCTTTACTGTTTTCTTTGTATTAAATACCAAATCGGAAAAATCGTCATGTAATTCTCCCGATATTATCTCCATATCAAGTCCCTTGGCATTTTCAATCAGTTTCATCTTTTCTCCCTTTTACAGATGTTTACTTTAAGGTCTTTTAGAACAATCCTACTATATTTCCGTTATCATCCACATCTAGCTTCTGCAGCAGGGACCTTTCGGAAGTCCCGGCATGGTCATAATATTTCCTGTTATTGCAACCACAAAACCTGCTCCGGCATTCACATATACTTCTCTTACATTTATCTCAAAGTCCTCAGGTCTTCCAAGTTTCTTAGGATCATCTGAAAGTGAATACTGATTCTTTGCCACACATATCGGCAATTTATCAAAGCCAAGTGCTTTTGCCCTGTCAAGAGCCTTCTTTGCTGCAGGTGAATACACTACATTCTTTTGCTCCGTATATTTTTGTTGCAATAGTATAAAAGCTTTATCTTCAAGACTCATATCATCAGGATAAAGCAAAGTAAACTGCTCTTTTTGTTTTTCAGTGTATAAAGAATCTTTTCGGGCCAACTCTACACGCCCTTTCCTCCTTCTTCCCATACCTTTGAAAACGGCAAACTCGCAATTTCTGCTTTCTCACAAAAACTCTCTTATAAAGTCAACTCTCAGCCTTTGTATCACTGACAAAAATTATTTAAAGTAACCACTACAGGAACTCCGAAAAGTTTTATATTTTCAATATGCTTTTTCAAGATTTACTATACCTTTTTTAAGGCTTCAAGATTTTCATTTGATAAATCTTCCCTTGCCACTCCATCATATATTTAAGCGCTCTTACAGTAGCTACTATTACCACACAATCAGGGAGCAATCCCGCCTTTCTGCATTTTATATCAAAGAACTTCTCCGCTCCGAGGTCCGCGCCGAATCCCGCCTCTGTAAGTGCTATATCGGCCATTCCCATTGCAATCTTTGTAGCTCTTAGTGAATTACATCCATGTGCTATATTTGCAAAAGGTCGCCGTGAACAAGTGCAAGTGAATGATTAAGAGTCTGTACGATATTCGCTTTTATTGCATCTTTTTAAAAGCGCCGCCATAGCTCCCACAGCTTTTTAAATCTTTTGGCAAAATACAGGCTCTCCTTTAAAATTATATGCCACTATAATATTTGAAAGTCTTTCCTTCAAATCAGCCATATCCTTTGACAAACATAGAATTGCCATTATCTCTGATGCCACCGAGATTACAAAATGATCTTCTCTTACAACTCCGTCGGTCTTATTTCCCAGACCTACTACTATATTTCTAAGTACTCTGTCATTCATATCTATGCATCTTTTATGAATGATTGCTCCTGTATCTATTCCAAGTGAATTTCCCTGCTGAATATGATTGTCCAACATAGCAGCCAGAAGATTGTTTGCAGATGTAATGGCATGAAAATCTCCTGTAAAATGCAGATTTAACTCATCCATAGGTACCACCTGCGCATATCCGCCTCCGGCAGCTCCGCCTTTTACACCGAAACATGGTCCGAGAGAAGGCTCTCTGAGCGCTATTACTGCACTCTTTCCCATCTCCTTAAATGCCTGTCCAAGACCCTACAAGAGTTGTAGTCTTCCCCTCTCCTGCAGGAGTAGGATTTATTGCCGTTACAAGTACAAGCTTACCTCTTTTTTTATCTTCATGAGCTTTTAAAAACTCTTCGCTAAGCTTTGCCTTGTACTTTCCGTACATTTCCAAGTCATCAGCATCTATCCCGTATTCTTTTGCAACTTCGGCAATATTTTTCATTTCTATACTTCTTGCAATCTCGATATCGCTACGCATATATCCTCCTAAAGATAAGTTCCCGGATATTTATAAAATATCCAAGAACTCGTCCATATTCATCAATATTTCTCTTTTCTTTGTTCCGGCTTCACCACCTACAACCCCCGCACTTGCAAGCTGATCCATTATTCTTGCGGCTCTGTTAAAGCCTATTTTAAAGTTTCTTTGAAGATTACCTATAGAAGATTTGTCCTTTTCTATTATATATCTTCCTGCAGCCTCAAACAGCTCATCTCTTTCAGAAATATCACTTCCGGCACTTGACGCATTCTGTGTCTCTTCAATCTGTTTGATTGTATTCTCATCATATGCCGCCTGCATTCCTTGATTTTTAAGGAAATCAACTACTGCAGACACCTCTTCATCGGATACAAACGCACCCTGTACTCTCATAGGTGTTGACGAACCATATGGTGCAAACAGCATATCACCCTTTCCAAGAAGCTTTTCGGCACCGTTACTGTCAAGTATGGTTCTGGAGTCTGTACCTGAAGATACAGCAAAGGCAATTCTTGAAGGTATATTGGCCTTTATTATACCTGTAATGACATTTACGCTTGGTCTTTGTGTAGCTATAACAAGGTGAATTCCGCATGCTCTTGCAAGCTGTGCAAGTCTTACTATTGCATCTTCAACCTCATTGTTTGCAACCATCATAAGATCTGCCAACTCGTCTATAATTATAACTATCTTCGGCAATTTCTCAGGCAAGCCTTCAATATTGCCTCTTCTTCTCGCCTCTTCTATTCTCTTATTATATGCTGTAAGATCCCTTACACCTGTAGCTGCAAACTTCTTATATCTCTCACCCATCTCGGCAACGGCCCAGTTGAGTGCCGAAGCCGCCTTCTTAGGCTCCGTTACAACAGGTATCAAAAGATGAGGTATGCCGTTGTATACCGAAAGCTCTACAACCTTAGGGTCCACCATGATAAGTTTTACATCTTCAGGTGAATATTTGTATATAATACTCATTATCAAAGTATTGATACATACCGATTTTCCGGAACCCGTAGCACCTGCAATAAGTACATGAGGCATCTTTGCAATATCTGAAACTATTACTTTACCCGAAATATCCTTACCTACCGCAAATCCGATACTTTCATTTCCGTTTTTAAAAGCTCTGCTCTCAAAAAGATCTCTTAAGAATACCGTCTGCTTTTGCTTATTCGGTACCTCTATACCTATGGCGGATTTGCCCGGTATAGGTGCCTCAATTCTTATATCACTTGCCGCCAATGCAAGTTTAATATCATTTGCAAGTGAGAGTACTTTAGATACCTTTACGCCCTGTTCAGGTTTTAACTCATAAAGTGTTACAGACGGTCCTACGCTTATATCTTCCACCGTTACATTTACATCAAAGCTTGCCAATGTCTCCTGCAATGTAATTGCAGTATTTCTATATTCACTGTCTGATATTGCCTCTCCCGCTTCAGTATTCTTATTTAATAAAAATGTACCCGGATATGTATAAGGTCTTTGAACTTTCTTTGCAATTTCATTTCTTATCTTTTCCCTGTGGTGAATTGGCTCTTTGCTCCTCCATCTTCTTTTGCAATGCTGAAGTATCCGAAACTATAACCTTTCCACCTGCAGTTACCAAAAGTTCTCTCACCGTCATTACTTACCAGAGTATTTTCATTTCTATTCTCGGTGTGAATCTCTTCTTTTTTTACATATTCATTATTTACAGGCTCATTTTGCTCCTCTCCTGTTATATGTGACATCATTATAGAATTATCACTGTGTAATCCGCTTATAGGCTCATCTATATATCGTCATAAGCTTTTTATAAACTCAATACTGCTTTCAGAGTTTTTTGTTTTTCCGTCTCTACCGGTTAAACTGTTTGCATCATCAATATATCTGAAGTCTTCATGTGTATCGTCATCTGTGATTCTGATAGTTGACACCGGCTGCTCATAGATATCTATCTCATCTTTTCTTGCCAGTATCTCATTGGCTCTTCTCAATGTCTCTTCATCAATATCATTTTTCAAACTTTGACTCTTCTTTTCCTCTGTTTATATTTCCATAGAAGGTATCAGTCTTTTATTTACAATGATTGACGACTGTGTATTGGATTTTTTCGGCTCATAACTTGCCTCGTATTTACTGTTAATTGCAATGTCGTTTGAAGCACCTACATCCAAAAGCGTTTTTTTCAAAGTTTTTCATCATTTTTAGCATCAAAGATCCCGCCTATAGGCTCATGCATTTCTGCATTTGCAGTTGGAAGATCCACTACATGCTTCTTTTTTCTTCTTTGAAAAATCTATGGCACCGAGATTAATATTTCCCCTATTCGAGCGGTAATTATATCCTAAAAAGTTCTTCAATATATCCCTTCACTTTTTATTTTCAAGGTCAAGTTCTTCAAACTCCTCCTCATACTCAGGATCTTCTTCATATTCGAATTCTTCAACAGCCTGCTGTTCTCTTCTTTGTTTTCTTTGCTCCATTACCCTTGCCATATCTGTCTTAGCTCTTGATATGGTCATCTGTCCCCCGGTTTTTATTATGGAAACAAATGATTTTCCGGTTAATATTACAATTGATATTATAAAGTACGGCAATAAAGAAGATAATAGCACCGATTTTTCCAAGTACGGATGATATAGAAGCCCTAATCCTCCGCCGATAAATCCTCCATACCATCCTTCAGTGTAAAATCTCACAAGCCCGAATTCCTTAAGATTTGGAATTCCAAAAAGTGATATAAGTGCATCAACAGCAAGCACAGCCATCAAAACACCCGCAAATTTAATTTTTGCAAGACTTGATCCTATATTTGACAGTAAAAATGCTCCACCGACAAATACAAACATAGGCACTGCAAATCCCAGTATTCCGAATACTCCAAACTGAAATATTCTAAGATATTTTCCCACTACTCCCATAAGTCCGAAATGACTTAAAAAGTACCAATGATATACAAACCAATGCAATCATTAGAATTTCCGAATTAAGGAAATCCAACTGCTCATTATTATCTATTTTTTTCTTAGCCCTGCTGCGGCTACTTGTTTTACCTGTTTTTTTTGTTGTTTGTTTTCGACCTGCCACTTCAATTCTCCACTTCCATAAAGTCTACTCTTAGTATACATAATATGGAAATCATTTGCAATATTTTTGCATTATTTATCTTCTATTACTATACCTATATCCATATTTACAAGTTCACCTATATGTTTTGAAGCTTCATTTTGTAATAAGACCTTTCTTTTTCAAAAAGCCTATACTTACCGTAATATCCGAATTCACACATATATCCGCCTCCCCGGTATCACCGTTCATTCCCGAGTTTATATCGGCACCCTACCACACTTGCATTTGAATCATTTTATTGCTTTTATAAGAGAATATACCGGTTCTTTTACCTCACCGCTAAAACCTGTACCGTATATACAGTCAAGAATATAATCATATGAATTAAATTTTTCAAGCAAAGCGGCATAGTCCATACTTTCATCCAAAACAGTGTACTTTATACCGTTTTGCTTTACAAATATTGAAAATAATACTGCCCGTCCTCTGAGAACTTATCCTTTATCAAAAGTATCTCCACATCTATTTCTTCCGTATTCAACAAATCCGCAACCACATATCCGTCACCTGCATTATTTCCGCTTCCGGCAACTACAAGTACTTTATCACCTATATTCCAGTCACCCGACATAGAAATATGGCCTCACCTGCCCTGTACATTAACTCCTTACTGTCTACAAAATTTGCAATAGTATAGCTGTCGGCATCTCTCATCTCTTTTACTAGACAGTACTTTTTTGCTCAAAATGAATCAAAGAACTTTTTACAAGTTTTCTGTAATCCTCTCCTTTATTTCCATTCCTTGGCACCCATAAGTTCAAACTCAACGCCCATTTCCACAACTCTGTGTCAAGTGTTTCAAAAACCGTTCTTTTCTGTAAAATCCAGTCTTTTCTTTCTCTGTTTAAAATTATCGCTTTTCTCTCAACCGGTTCTATCGCCACGAAAGTCTCGATGTATCTTCTTATACTCACTGCAGTATTTTACTTCCGTATCCGCTCTGCCTCAATGAATTTTCAATAGCAAAATAGAAAATATATGAAAGTTCATCCCCACCAATGTATGTATAAATCCAAGCCATTTATCATCATCATAAATTGACAAAAACTCTACACCTCTGTCATTACCGACTAACACCATGATATAAAAAGGTATTCTCTCTTCAAAAGGGAAAAGGCATCAAAGTAAAGTTGTTTTATTTCTTCCAAGTTTTTGTATTCTCATCTATTATCTCAAATCTGATCATTATTCTCCTATCCGAAAAACATGGCTTTTTATTCCATGCCATATCTTTTCTTTATTACTCCACGTACCGACATAATGAGTCGTAAAAGTTTTCATTTAAGAATTTTAATTCAATCTTTCGAAACTATTTTTTCTTTTTAGATATAAAAATGCTATTTTGTTTGACATTTTTGATAAATAGGTATAAAATCGTTTCTTGTTAAAACTTAAGACTGATTGCTCAGTCTATTTTTGGGAGGTATTTAAAATGTTAAAATTAAAATTATTTTCAATCGCTGCAATAGCTATGCTTGCTTTTCACTGCTTGTGGTTCAAAGCTCACAAAAAGGCTGATGCTTCATCTGCTGTAGAGTCAGCTGCAAACGAAGTTTCTTCAGCTATGGAATCAGCAGCTTCAGAGGCTTCTTCAGGTGTTGAGGCAGGTAAGGCTGATGCTTCTTCAGCTATCGAGTCTGCAAACAGCGAGGCTTTCTTCAGCTTTAGAGTCAGGTTTGTCACAGGCTGTCAGCTTTGAGTCTGCAGGTGTTGATGTTTCAGCATTAATGACGCTGCAAACGAGATGGCTTCAAGCCTTGCTAATGATGCTGCAAATATTGCTTCATCTGCTGCAGAAGCTGCTACAAAGGGTAACTGATATAAGAATAAACTCGAGTAAAAAGTCAGCTGCATTATGCAGCCGGCTTTTTTTATTTCTTCGATTTTAATGTGGCTGCACTTATTGCTTCTATCACTCCTGCTCTGAAACTGTAATCTTCAAGCGCTTTTACTCCTTCTATTGTAGTACCTGCAGGTGAGCAAACCATATCCTTTAGTACAGCCGGATGGATGCCTGTCTCAAGCAATTGTGTCGCACTTCCAAGTACCGTTTTTGCAGCCATCTTTATTGCCACATCTCTTTTTAAACCGTGAAGTACACCTGCATCAGCTAATGCCTCTATAAACATTGCAACATATGCCGGACTCCCCTGAAAGACCTGTAACAACAGGGAAAAGTCTCTTCCACCCATTCCATAAGTCCCTATTGCTGAAAAACATGTCTTCAACAGTTTTCTTTTCCTCATCAAGTGCATTGCTGTCACTGTCAAGAGCAAATACTCCTTCTCCAACTATGGCCGGAGTATTCGGCATTATTCTAAGTACTCTTTTATCACTTCCAATCCATGACTTTATAGTGCCACTCTCAAGTCCCTGCCACTATTGATATAATCAATTTATCTTTCAGATCTTTTGCAATCTTTTTTCAAAAAAGCTCTTTTGCATGTATCGGCTTTTACAGCTACAAGTATGGTATCGGAATTTTTACGAGATCCGACTCGTCATTGTATACATTAAAATCCGTCTTCTTTGCCTTTTTCCATTGTCTTTTTCATATGTATCAAAAGCACCTATATCTTTTATATCCATTGCTTTTTGAAACAAAACCTTTGCAATGGCTGGATCCATATTTCCAAAACCTATTACACCTAATTTCATTGTATCTCCTATTCCAATATCTTATCATTAAACTTTGATACCTCTTCCAGATACTTTTTTCCCAAGCTCACTGATTGCTATATCTTTTCTCATAATATAGCCTATAGTCATCTTTTCATCAGAATCAAGCTTTATAGCCATGTACTCGTCACCGTTTAATTCTTCACATATTATACCTGAGCAAAGTGTATATCCGTTTAAAGCCCACCATAAGATTACAGTAAAGTTGCTCTGTCATTTGCCTTATAAGCTTTATGGTATTCATAGGTTGAAAGTACCTCTTCCGCAAAAATAAAAACGAGTTGTACTCTCCCTGTTCAAAAAGAAAGGCATGGGATAATCCATAAGCTCTTCCATTTTTATCTTACTCTTATTTGCCAAAGGATGATTTCTGTACAAATAAACATAAATACTGCACTCATCAGAGGAGTAAAGACAAGATTTGATTCATTAAAAAAAGTTTTGTCAGAATATTTTTATTAAAAATCATTCAAATAAAGTATTCCTATCTCACTTTTAAATGTCTTTACATCATTGATAACATCAAATGTCTTTGTCTCATGTACTGCAAATTCATATTCATCCATACTCGAATTGTTTTACCAGATTTACAAAAAGGCACTGACTGCAAATGTATAGTGCTGCATTGATACACTGAATTTCTTTTTAAGCTTCGGACTTGAAATATATTTTGCTTCTATCAAATCAAACTGCTCAACTACCTGTCTTGCATATCCTACAAATTCACTGCCTTCCGGTGTAAGAAATATGCCTCTGTTATTCCTTGAAAAACAGTTTTATTCCTATTTCAGATTCCAAGTTCTGCAATTGCTGATGAAAGGCTTTGGCTGTGTAATAAAACAGATTTCTGCAGCCTTATTTATAGAGCCGGCATTTGCTACTTCTATAGCATATTTTAATTGAGTTAAAGTCATACTATGCCTTCAATTCTTTTACTTTCCAAAGTATTCTTTTATAATTTCGCTTACCTTCTTTGCAAGTGATTTATGTGAGTCTGCAGTTAAATGCATAAAGTCGATATCATTCATAGTGACACATGAAGCCGAATCAAAAAATCCCACTCCAAGTTCCTTTGCTATAAGTTCATACTCTTTTGCAATTTCATAGGACTTATCGGAGCATATACCCATGTTTTTGCCTACATCTGAAAGCTCACATTCCTTTTAATACTCAGTCCGGTGCAATTACAAGTATATTCGGCTTATCCTCCAAACTTCCGCCTCAAGAGCCTTCTTTACAAGTCTTCTCATTCCGAGAGCAATATTTGCGGCAGTCAAAGAAAATCTTTGCTTGCAGTCATTTGTTCCAAGCATAATAACAAGCTATATCAACAGGTGAATGAGTCTGTAAAGCATGGCAAAAGATATGTAAGTCCTGACAGTCCCTCATTGAAAACGGATCGTCAAGACAGGTGGTTCTTCCACAAAGACCCTCTTCCAATATTCTATATTCATTGCATAGCTTAGCCGCTACCATAGGCCATCTGATTTCTTCATTAAATCTTCCCCTGTAGCAGCATCATATCCCATGTATTTGAATCTCCAAAAATAACAACTCTTTTTCATATTTTTCCCATCTGTTATCATAGTTTTTCTTCTATTATACTAAAACTTCACAGTCTTTTTCAATACAGGTAATTTATTTGAAAATGAGCTGTACAAAACTTTGTACAGCTCGATTGTATTTAATATATTTATTTCTTTTTCTTCTTATAATAAAGATATCCTGAAAATTATTGCTATGACAGCGCCGCTATAGGAAAAGCATAATAATATATTTATTTATACTTCAGTCCCTGATCAGAACAATTTCTCCCTGTGGACTGTCTACTTTAAAGCTCAGATAAGACCCTGACTTTGGTTGTATCTGCTTTGTAATACTCGTTTTTCAGTCTTTATTCCATGGCATTTGCCTTACTGTCCCTTATTTAAAAACTCTAAGCTCAATACCTCATTAATATATTTTCCTTCAGGTATTATGCTGTATTTATATGCCTTAATCACATCTTTTATCTGTTTCAGGTATGCGGTCTCTTCCACTTGAATACTTTGTCCTTCATAGAATAATGCACTTGCAAGTAAAACTGGCTTTACCGTTTACATTTGTATTTGCTGAAATATTTTTATTCCATCTTTCTTCAACCAAATGTATATTTATATTTCTCTTTATATTGTTTAATTCTTATTTTCCCAGTATGTATTATACCCTTCAACCTCCGGAGCCTCGGGAATATCGGCACCGCTGACATATGAATTATAGGCTACATTTACAGTCTTTATAATATCATCTCCCACAAAGTAATTTACTCTTAGCGTTTTAAATCCCTCAGGTAGTATTATTATCCTGTAAAGTTCCTCATATGAGACAATACCTGCTTTCGGAGTTTAGAGTTATATCATTTATCGCTCTGACGCCTTCATCAACATATCTAGTTTACACTACATAGGAGTCTTTTAAAACATCTCCGCAATACTTCCGAATCTTCCTGAATTACTGCTGACTACAGTACTCATGGCGGTATTTCCAATCAAATCTTTTGCAATTCCTGCAATTCCTCCTATATAATCGGTTCCTTTTACATCTCCAAGCATATAAGAATCTTTAATAAGGTTTTTGCTGTAACCTGCAATTCCTCCTATATAAGATCCGTTTTGTGAACTGACATCGGCAAAGTTTTTGTTTGCAATGACTGCCCCATAGTCTGCTTTTTGCCACTATGCCTCCTGCGTAGTCATTTCTTTACATTTATTTTCACCTTCATTTGTATTTGACTGTATCAGTGCATATACATTATTTGAAAAATTAAGAGATGTCTCTCCTCTTTTATCAACATCATCTTTAATGTCTGTTTCCGTGATAATACCATCCTCCGGATCTATGCCGACTCTACCTACAATCCCCGCTGTATTTATATCACCGTTTATAATTGCTCTGTTTGCAGAGTTTTCCAGTCTGCCGTATACATATTCCTTAGGGGGGTTCACAGATACGTCAAAATAAATTTTTCCGTCATCAATTTTCTCTTTTAGTCTGTCCCCTCCGTTTTGAATAGTTCCTCTTATATTGTCAATTTCATTCCTTACTCCGTCAACACTGCCCTTTATATCCTGTCTGCTGCTTCTTAAGTCCTGTCTGGCTTTATTTATCTCAGCTTCAAGCTCATCTTTTTTTCCGCTTACAGTGTCATAGGAATTATCAAGATTCTGTCTTAAGTCACTTTTCTCATCATCCAGATAGTCAAGTCACTCATTTGATTTTGAATACAAATCGTCAATCTCATGAGTAATTGCCTGAAAATCATCTGCAATATTGTCGGCACTTTCTTTTTTATCTTCAATATCACTTTTCATTCTTTTTGATATCTCATTGATATTTTTTATGCCTGCAATAAGATTTTGCAGTTTGGTATTTCTGTCATTTATGATATCCTTATAGCTTTCTCCATGCCTTAAATCTCCAACATTATCTCCTATATCTGAAATATCGGAGTTTATATTACCGGTTATACCCTTTATATCGTCATTTTTTTCTTTCAATCCGGCATCAAATTTATCAGCTTCTTCACTGTGGAAATTTTTCTTTCATTTATACTGTCTTCAAGCTCATTTTTAGAATCAATGCCGTCTACATTATTCTCCAATATAGTTGCATTCTTTATCCACCTCGGCCTCAAAAGCATCCAATAGCTTTGAGAGAGTTTCAGTCTGTCTTTCAAGACTGTCTATAGTATCACCTTCATATGAAATCTCTATATAAGGCTTTAATAATCCGGCTATACCTCCAATATCCTTTCTGCCGTAGACGGAAGCTTCATTTATACAATTATTTACAGCACCTGTCTGTAAGCCTACTATACCTCCTACTTTATATCCTATATGAGAGTATCCTACCTTTTCACTGTTTGTACAATCTCTTATAATTCCGCTTGATACTCCTGCAATTCCGCCTGTCATCTCCTGTTTAACATCATCTGTAACGGCATTTGAAACGGAAATACTTGGTATACTTTTCATTTTATCATCATCAGGAAGTACACTTTCATTATCACCTGCAATTCTTCCAAGGTTTTGTGAGCCTACGATACTTCCCTTATTATATCCGCAGATACCTCCGACTATTTTTGTGCCTGTTATGGCAGCATGATTTTTTGAGTTGATTATAAATCCGCTTTCATCATTTACACCGGCTATACCTCCTACTCTTTTATAAGCTGTTACATATCCGGCAAAACTCACATTCTCTATAACGCCTTTATTTGGTTCTCAACTCCTCCTACAAGTGTCTTACCTCCGTCAGGGCTTATATTTCCTTCCACATGAAGATTCTTAATGCTTCCCTTTGTACCGAGTACACTTATAAGACCTGCACCGGTACTTTTTTCGCTTACATTAAGTCCCTTTATTGTATATCCGCTGCCGTCAAGAGTTCCGGAGAATATTGAAACAGGCTTAAAGTCCTTATCTGACAAGTCAATATCATTTGTTAAAACATAGGTCTTATTTAATGTAAATTCTCAACTGTAGAACCCTTTGAAAGACTTATGAGTTCATCGGCACTGCTTATATTTATAATATCCTGTGTATTTTGCACAGAGTTGATATCGACATTTGCAGTCGCATATACCGGTAAAACATTTCCGAATATTAAACTAAGACTCAGTAATAATGCTGTTTTCTTCTTCATCTTCTCTCTTATTCTCCTCCTCATTTATTTTTCTTGAAAACGATGTCTTGTCAATAATGAAATCAAAAGTATAAAGCAATATCGGCAACACCACCATTACCATTATCATTGAAATAACAACTCCCTTTCCAAGAGTTTTTCCGAGAGATGCAATGGTCGGATTTGATGTGATATTTCCTATTACAAATCCTGAAGCCGCCATAATACTTCCCGATGTAACTATCGTAGGGAAGGCTTCATTTAAAGTTCTTGATATTACATTCTTTCTGTCCGAAATCTCTTCTCTCAGAGCCAGATATCTGCTTGTGATAACAATTGCATAATCAATTGTCGCTCCCATCTGTATTGAACTTACTATCAAATAACTTAAGAAGAACATATTTTCATCCTGTAATATATGGCAAACTGAAGTTTGATCCATATACTTCCCTGTATGGTAAGTACCAATATAAAAGGCAATGCCGCATTTTGGAATGTAAAAAGTAATATAACGCCAACCAAAAGTGCCGTTACAATACTGATCCTTAAATTGTCACCTCCAAATGATTTGCTGATATCATAATCACTTGAACTGTCGCCGACAACATATGCTTCATCATAATATTTTTTTGCTATTTCTCGCACATTATCTATATTGCTAAAGGTATCTTCACCTTCAAGAGGCTTATCCCATATAAGTAAAATTCTTGAATACTTTTCACTTTCCAGCTGTTTTCTTGCATCTGTTATACTCTTATGTATATCTTCTATATCGCTGATAGTATCCTCATCTATATCAAGACCCGCCCTCTTCAATTTGGTTATATAAAAGTCCACCATATTTATTATAGGTATTTTATAGCTGTCAATGCTCTTCATAAACGCACCATACTGCTCATTCTTTTAACGTATAGAATCTGTATGCTGCCTTTACAAGATCCACATCCACATCTGCAACCTCCGCCAGCTCCCTCGGATTTAAACTGTCTGTAAGTACATATTCGCCGTTATTACCTACTTCAATATTTCGCAAGTCCTGTAACACTCTTTTACTCCTGAATATTTGAAACCTCTTTAAGCAGTGCGGCCTCTCGCAAATAGTCCTCTTTCGGAATAACTATCGCCATTATATTGCTTCTTCCAAACTGCTCCTCTATCTTTTCCTTCGCCTCAAGATATTCCGTCTTCTTATCAGACTCTATGGAATTTACATCAAATATATATCCGGTTTTGCTTTGAAAGTATAACTCCACCCGACTGTAATAACTATAAATAAAGGAAGTATAATTCTTTTTCAACTTTAAAATTCCGCTTCCAAATACTTCTATATTCGGTACAAAATTTTTTATGCATTGATTTTTCAATCTGTTTTTCAAACATCATTATAAGTGCAGGCATAAATGCAAATACTGCAAGCATACTGAATATAATTGACTTAAGCAAAACTCTTCCAAGGTCCATACCTATCTGAAACTGCATTGTCATGAGTGCCACCATACCTGCCATAGTGGTCAGAGAGCTTGAAGATATCTCGGGTATAGCTTTGCAAGTGCTTTTATAAGAGCATGCTTTAGGCTTATACTCCCTTCTTTCCTCCATAAATCTATGGAAAAGTATTATTGCATAGTCAATAGCAAGTGCCAGCTGCAATACTACACCTACAGCCTTTGTTACAAACGAGATTCTTCCGAATATAAAATTTGTACCTATATTCAGTACTATCGCTATTCCGAATGTAAGCATGAAAATCAGTATTTCCATATATGTTTGTGAGGTGAACAATAACACTGCAATTATTATGATTATTACCAGGACAAAATATAACCTTCATATCCTTGTTCAAATCTTTTGGCATCATCCTTATCAATAGTTGTATATACAACATTGTCATAAGGTGAAACCGAATCTCTGACCTTAACTATAGCATCCTGAACCAATTTTGAACTTTCAACATCGTCAAAGCTGATGGTATAAAGGGCTGAAAAATTCTTATAATAATCTTCTATATTCTTATTTTCATAATCCTTATCGGACTTATCATAAAAATCTACTTTTGAAACTCCCTTTAATATCCTCAATTTCTTTTTGATACTTCAAGAGCTTTTTCGTAATCAACATTGTAAATCATAACTTTTGCCGTTCCGAAAGTTGTAAAGCTCTCATCCATAATATCAAGTCCCTGCTTTAGTTTCGAGGTTTGCGGTAAATAGTCTGATAATTTATCACTTACCTTTACCCATGATGAACTGAATACCCGAATACTGCGGCAAGAATAAAAATACCAGAAAAGCTTTTTCTTTTTATTCACTATAAATGAAGCAATCTTTTTCAAACATCTTTCTCTCTCCTATTCTTTATACTTATGTATATTTTTAGACATATGACTATTATTTTCGGTATTATAATACATCTCGAGTATTTTTTTCAACACCTGTTTATTATTTTTAAATTAAAAAAAATTGGGATCCCTTATCGAATCCCAACAAAAAAATTATTCTTTATTTTTTTCTTTTTATTTGTATAATATGTATCATCCATAGGTAATTTCGGTCTTAATTTACCGTCTCTCTTGTAGTATGCATTCTGTACTGCAGGTGCGGTAGGAATTGTTGCAATCTCACCGATACCCTTTGAACCGTATGCCACTCCAAGGAGCTCTTCCTTCTCTACATATATCGCCTCAATCTCAGGTATATCTGTAGCTCTCATAAGACCAAGTGTTCCATACTTTGACTTAACCATACAATCTTGAAGCTTAAAGTCCTCTGTAAGTGCATATCCGAGTGACATAAGCACTCCACCCTCTATCTGACCCTGAATTGAAATAGGGTTTACCACCTTTCCTGAGTCATGAGCGGCATAAACCTTTTTAACCTTACCGTCATCATCAAGTACAACAAGATGTGTAGCAAATCCGTATGCAACATGAGATTTAGGGAAAGGTACATCTGCACCGAGCTTATCTGTAGGCTCAAAGTACTCTGCATAGTAGTCTTTACCGTTAAGCTTATTTAAATCTCCGCCAACAGCATCAAGGTCCTTTTTAAGTTCAAGTGAAACTCTTCTTATGGCCTCACCGCTTATAAGAGTCTGTCTTGATCCTGAAGTAGTACCTGAATCAGGATCAAATTCAGAGTTACATCCCATATTTTTAAACTTGTGACTTAGGCAAGTTCAAAGTTTCAGCCGCCATCTGTATAAATATTGTTGCACAACCCTGACCGATATCGGAAGCACCGCAGTATATCTCTATAACACCGTCATTAACAATAAGTTTTGCACGTCCTGTATCAGGAAGTCCTACACCTACACCGGCATTCTTCATAGCGCATGCCAAACCTACATTCGGATAGTTTGCTTCATAAGCATCTTTTACAGCTTCCAATGTCTCTTTAAGAGCTGTTGAACAGTCTGCAATCTGTCCGTTAGGCAATACCTTGCCTGGTTCGATAGCATTTCTGTATCTGATTTCCCAAGGTGATATTCCAACCTTTTCTGCAAGTAAATCTATAATGGACTCAAGCGCAAACTCACTCTGGCACACGCCGAATCCTCTGAAAGCGCCTGCAGGAGGGTTATTTGTATAGTATCCGTATCCTCTAATATCATGATTCTGATAGCAATAAGGTCCTACCGCATGAGTACATGCACGCTCAAGTACAGGTCCGCAAAGAGACGCATATGCACCTGTATCAAAATAGATATCACAGTCAAGTCCTGTAAATATACCGTTTTCATCACATCCAAGAGTAAATATACCGTGCATTGCATGACGCTTCGGATGGAATGCAAGTGACTCGTCTCGCTAAACTTAGCCTTTACGGTTCTTCCAAGCTTATATGCACAAAGTGCCGCTATATGCTGAACGGAAACGTCTTCTTTACCACCGAATCCGCCACCTACAAGCTTGTTCTCAACAACAACCTTCTCAGGATCCCAGCCGAACATTATAGCTACTTCTTTTCTTGTATCGAATACACTCTGATCGGTACTGAAAATCTTTACACCGTCCTTATACGGCATTGCTATTGCACACTCAGGCTCAAGGAATGCATGCTCTGTGAAAGGTGTATCAAATGTCTCTGTAACAGTATACTTTTGAATTTGCAATCGCTTCCTTTGCATCACCTCTTTTAACATGTCTTGACTGACAAAGATTACCGTTTGGATGAACCTTAGGGTGCATTCTCCGCCTTAGCCTCATCTATATTTCTTACAGGCTCAAGCACTCATATTCCACTTTAACTAAAGTCTTTAGCCTTCTTTTAATATTTCTTCACTCTCCGCCACAACAAGACACAATGCATCGCCAACAAATCTGGTAACTTCACCCTTTGGAATCATAACGTCCCAATCCTGCTGGATGTCCAACCTTATTATTCGGTACATCCTCGAAGTATATATTGCAACCACACCTTCAAGCGCCAAAGCCTCTGAAACATCTATATCAAGTATTCTTGCTCTTGGATACTTTGTTCTTACTGCCGATACATGGAGCATATTTTCAAGTTCCACATCATCAACATACTCACCGATACCGAGAACCCTTATCTCTTACATCTATTCTGAAATGCATTTGATCCCTACACCGAAGTCATCACCCTTTTTCAAGCTCTTCATCAATCTTTCTATCGCCTCTAAGTATCTGAGCCGCAAGGGTCAATACCTCAATAATCTTCTTATATCCTGTACATCTACAGATATTTCCCTTTATCGCCTCTTTGATTTCGTCTTCTGTAGGATTAGGATTTCTGTCAATAAGAGCTTTACCTGACATTACCATACCCGGAATACAGAATCCGCACTGTACAGCACCTTTTGATCCGAATGCATATACAAATGCCTCTTTTTCAAAGTCGCTTAATCCCTCAACCGAAACAATGTTCATTCCCTGTGCTTTTTGTAGTCATAACACAGGCTCTGGTAGCTTTTTCCGTCAATTATAATGGTACAAGTACCGCAAGCGCCCTGACTACATCCGTCTTTTATAGATTTGAGCTTTAAATCGTCACGTAAAAATCTTAAAAGTGACACTTCTTTTTCAGTTTCAACCAATTTACCGTTAACTGTAAAACTGTACATCAAAATTCCCTCCACGATGTATTTATATGCCATTAAAATACGTTGCTGATTTTTATCTTTTTAAAATCGCGGCATATATGATTGTTTGTAAATTTATTTCGGGCGTTTTATAACATTCATTTCAGATTTTTGAACTTAAGATCTAAATGCTATTTTTACCAAAAAATTTTAGATATATCTTCTTAAAGAAAATATCCCTGTAATCTTATTCACATTTTTCAACAATGTATTGTCGACATTATAACATAATTTTTAGAATAAATAAACTTCTTTTTTATTTATGTATTCGATAATAAGCAACATTTTGCCTTATTTTTCTTAATGTTTGACTTGGTGATATACCAAAATATTTTTTTATATAGTCTACTGAAATAAAGCGGGTCACGATACCCCACATTTATAGCCGTTTCGGTAACGGATACCCCGACAACAGCAGATTTACAGCCTTTCTGAGGCGTAATCTTATAAGATAATCTATAGGTCTTATATGGTAAATCTTATTAAATGTATAAGAAAAAAATGAGCCTTGTTCATACCTGCAATATCTGCCAGATCTTCAAGCACAAATTTTTATTATAGGATTTTTCCATAAATTCAACGGCATTTTTCTATCTGTAATATCTCCTTATTTATCATAGAATAGCCGAACGAACTTAGAATAAGTTGTTGAGCAATAATACTGTTATGCACCTGATCGTCAAAACTTGCCTCTCTACACCGGCTTTTTAATTTTGACAACAATTCTTTTTGAAATATCCTGCTTAAAAATCAGATATTTTATATACCGAATTCATAATATCACTATAACCATGCCATGGAACTTCAGGATCGTAATATATATTTAAATGTATAAAAGGCTCATCGGAAATTACGTCAAAAGTTATTTTTCTGTTTTTGCACCATGAATAACTACATCCGGCGTGGCTGTAAAACTTTTATCATTAAAATTAATCCTTGCCCCTGCCTTCCAATGTATATATGAAAGCACTGTGAGTAGTATCATAAGAAATGTGCTCTCCCTAGTCTTTTTCCTGTAGAGAAACTCCTGTAATCAGATATTTTCTGCTGCTGTATTCTCTTTGACAATCCAATAAAAAACTCTTTTTCTTTCACAAACTCCTCCTTTTTATGGACTATATTTTTAATAATAGTCCATATCTTTATATTATTCTATATTCAAATTTTTAAAAATATCAATTATAATATCATCGTTAGGTATCACTAACTATATCATATGAAAGGTTTTTATAAATATATTTATGTCAAAAAGCAAAAATGACTTTAAAGTTTATACTGCTTGCGTGTGCTGTGTATATTTCTTCTGTTTTCAATGCTTACAGGTGTTTCTCTTGGTGCAGTCAGAATAAGTTTAAAAGATACTTTTAATATAATTTCAAGCAGTATATCAGGCAGTGAAAGTATAAGTGCTTTCTCAAAATCTACAGTTGCCATTGTGTTGAATATGAGAGTTCCGAGAGTAATAATGGGGCTTTTTGTAGGAGCAGGATTGGCACTTTGCGGAACAATAATGCAAACCACCGTCAATAATCCCATTTCAGAGCCTATATACTCGGAATATCCGCCGGCGCTACATTTTGGAGCCACTTTATTTATTATACTTGGTCTGAAAATCCTTGACCGGAACAGGTGCTTTTTCGGCTCCGTCATTTCAACCGGTATAGTGCTTTTTATAGCATCTCTGGGCAAAAAGATTACTACAACAAGTCTTATACTTTCAGGTGCCGTTGTAAATGCTCTATTCAGTGCATTTTCCAATTTTATCATTTCAATAGGCGCCAATTCAGACAGCATGATGACAATAAAGTTCTGGACTATGGGATCCCTTGCAAGCGCTTCATGGAAAGATATAGACCCGGCTTTATTTATTATTCCTGTATCCTTTATATTCTTTTATAACACAGTACAGAGTTTTAAATACAATGCTTATGGGTGATGAGGGTTGCTGTCACTTTGGGAATAAATTTACATAGATACAGGTTTGTATATATGATATTTATATCTATGATAACAGGAATTTTAGTCTCAAAATGCGGAATAATAGGTTTTTGTAGGTTTGATAACTCCTCATATATCAAGAATACTTGTAGGTACCGACCATAATAATACCGCTTTCGGCAATTCTCGGCAGTCTTTTATACTTTGGTCGGATATCCTTGCAAGATGTCTTATCGATAAAGCCGAGTTGCCTATAGGAATATTCACATCCTTAGTAGGTGGTCCTTTTCTTTATTTATATTGTTATACAAAATCAAAGAAAGGACAAAGATAATGGATTTAATTTGTAAAAATATATCATACTCCATAAAGGATAAGAAAATATTGAATCAATGTCTCCATAGATGTTAGAGGAAATAAATTCTATTCAATACTTGGACCTAACGGATGCGGTAAGACAACTCTTCTAAAAAAACCATATACAGAATTTTAAAACCTTCATCCGGTCAAATTTTATTGAACAATAAAGATATTGAGAATATTCGTTTAAAAAGATTCGGCAAAAGAAATGGCAGTCGTTGCACAGTTCAATGAAATAAATTTTTGATTAGCAATGTCGGTGATATGGTGATGCTTGGCAGAACACTCATATAGGATTTATACAGACTGAAAAACAGATTGATTATGATATTGTAAAGGACGCATTGAAAAAGTGGGCATGCTTGATAAATCCGACGTCCTACCTCTCCTTATCGGGAGGCGAAAAGCAACGTGTGGCACTTGCACGTGCCATTGCACAAAGACTGAGCCTCTTGCTTCTTGACGAACCTACAAACCATCTTGACATAAAATATAAAATCGAAAATTTTACGAAATAATAAAAGATTTGAATATAAATGTGCTTGCCGTACTCCATGATATTCAGCTTGCATGTAAATATTCTGATTACTATATCTCATGAAGGAGGTGAGGTGAAATACGAAGGCAGTCCGCAATCAACTATAACCAAAGAATCTATGAAAGATGTATATGACATCGATTGTAAAAATATCATGGGCTCATGATAATCAAGCCATGATAGAATATATCTGATATGAAAGGAATAAAATGAAAAATTATTTAATATTGCTCTTTAGTACATGTGTTTCTCTTGCACTCGTAGGATGTGCAACAGCCTCAAACAATACTTCTCAAGCTCTACTGTAGCCGAAACAAGCTCATCTGCAGCTGAAAGTACTTCACTTGCTGAAAGTTCAATCGCAGATGAAAAGAAGTCTTCTGAAACCGTTTACCCTGTAAGCATTACAACTTATGATGCAGACGGTAAAGAAATTACACAGGTATTTGAAAAAGCTCCTGAGCGAATAATAACCAATAATCTCTCATCTACAGAAATGCTTATCGACCTCGGATTACAGGACAAAATTGTAGGTATGTTAAATCCCGATAATGAAGTTACAGGTGATTATGCCGATGCCATTGCTGCTATACCTCATATCGGTGACAAAAAGAGTGTATCAAAAAGAAGTTGTATTGTCCAATAATCCTGATATTATAATAGGAAGAAATATGATGTTTTTCAGATAAATCTTTGGGAACCATTGCCTCCTGGAACGAAAACTCTATACCTGTATACACTCAAAAAGCATCTGTTTCAATATGAAGCAAAGTATTGAAAATGTTATTGAGGATATAAGAAATATAGGAATAATCTTCAATGTACAGGAAAAGGCAAATGCATATGCCGATGAACTTGAGAAAAAATCAATGCAGTGGCATCTTCAGATAAAAACTCAGGTGAATTAAAAAATGCCCTCATCATGTGTGCATACAATGATTCAACCTTCGGTGCTTACTAGTCTGCACTACAGGAAAGTATACTGAATACATTGGGATATACAAATGTTGCAACCGGAACTTCCGACTTAACACTTGAAAATCTTGTTACAATGGCTCCTGAAGTGATTATCTATGTTACAAGTGACAGAAATAAAGATTTGGATGCAAATGCCGTGGAGCTTATGAAGAATAATACCGTTCTAAGTGATGTGCCTGCAATAGCAAATAATAAAATCATGACTATCTCATATGATGAGTTTATGGACTACAGTACTTCTTCCGTTAAAAGCCCTGGAAGATATAAATACCTTCCTGAATAAATAAAATGTTTGAAACTGAAATAAAGCTTACCAAAAATTATGATAAAACAAAGAGTTATCCGCTTATACTTTTAAATGACGGTGAAATATTCCGTTTAAAGGCTTTTAAAAGATAAAGCAATAATATATAGGGATAAAAGCTCAAAAACAGATTGGACGCTTTTACACCACAGCCTGCCAAAAATATAAGACCCAGGTATGCCTGATTTTCGGTGGGAGTGCAGATAAATATCACCATCTGATTTTTGAAACTTTTTGCCTGAAATTTTGTCCGAGTACAATATAGATTATGAAAGAATTGTATATGGCGGATATTCTCTTGGCGGACTGCAGCAGTATATTCTCTTTCAACTATTGATATACCGGGTATGGTATTTTCACTTTGCGGTTCATTCTGGTATCCGGATTTTATAAAATACTGTGAAGATACCGATTTTAAAAACAAAAAGCTTCCGTTTATTTGCTGAACGGAAAAATGAGGAGATAAACATAATAATATTTTAGAAAATGCACCAAAGATTGCTAAAGATTTACAGTATAATTAAAGAAAAGATTATGGATGTTACCTCTGTATTTGACAATTACGGACATCATGAAAATCTTGAAAGCAGGTATAGTAATCTGTGCATATGGCTAAGTGAAAAACTTAAAGTTTAATACTAAAAACAGTAGACCGACTTTTGCTTACTGTTTTTTTATTCTACTCTTTTTATTTCAAATCTGAATGACTCGTACTCTTCTTTAATTCTCGGAATTAAAACTCCACCCTTCATCCAAACTTTTCCTCGCCTCTTTTTCACCTGCTATCTCATAATAAGCATTGTCTTCAAGGCCTCTCGGATAAATATAAATATTTGATTCATTCGCCTCTACAGCCTGTACCACTGCACTTAAAAAGACCGAATGATTTATCCTTTGAAAGAACCTGCCAAGCAGTCACTCTTGATTTATCATATGGACTTGTAATTCTGTAGTAATCGCCTTCATGTATAAGCTCATCATATTTCAGATAGTCCTTAACCTGAGACTTTACCTGCTCCTGCTCTTTTTCAGATACCTTGTTTAAATCAAGCTCATATCCGAAAGTGCCTCCCATAGCTACAGTAGCTCTGGTTTCAAAGGTGCTTTTCCTTGTAGTTTGATGATTAGGTGATGCGGATACATGTCACCTGCACTTCCGATAGGATATGCAAATGAACTTCCGTACTGTATTTTTCAATCTTTTCAACAGCGTCGGTATCATCACTTAACCAGATTTGAGGATGGTAGTAAAGCATACCGAGATCATATCTTCCGCCGCCGCCTGAACAGCCCTCAAACATAATATTCGGATACTTCTTGTAAGTTCACCTAGTAAATCATAAAGACCCAAAAACATATCTGTAATGGAACTCTCCATATTTTTTAACAGGAAGTTTTGCTGAATATACTGCAGACAAACTTCGTTCATATCCCATTTGATATACTCAATATTGGCATTGTCAAGGATCTTTACCATCATATCTTTAATATAATCTCTGACATCTTTTCTGGTAAAGTCAAGAATAAACTGCTCTCTGCCCTTTTACTCCCTTTCTGTTAGTTACTCTGATCATAAAAATCAGGATGCTCTCTATAAAGCTTTGTATCCTCATTTATCATCTCAGGCTCAAACCAGATACCGAATTTCATATCTATTGCATTGATGCGATCAACCAATTCCTTTAATGATGAACCAGAGTTTCTCCTCATTGACATACCAGTCACCAAGACCTCTTACATCATCATATCTTTCTCCGAACCATCCGTCATCCATAACCAATAGCTCTATTCCAAGACTCTTCGCCTTTGATGCAATATCAAAAATTTTGTCGGCATTAAAGTCAAAATATGTAGCCTCCCAGTTATTTATAAGTATCGGTCTGTGCTGTATGTCAAAACTCTCCCTGCTGCAAATTCTGTCTTACAGCATCATGGAATGAATGTGTCATTTTTCTCAAAAGCCTGCATTTGAATATGTAAATGCCACCTCAGGAAGTACAAGCTCTTCACCCTGCATTTCAATATATATTCAAACTGTCTCAGGATGAAGACCTACTACAAGCCTTGTCTGATTTACCTGATCTATTTCAGCTTCGATTATAAATGAACCGCTATATACAAATGCAACACCCACACATTCACCGAAAGTTTCTGTAGCATCCTTTTTTGCAAGTATTGCAAAAGGATTTTGCTGATGGCTTGAAGTACCTCTCTTACTTTCAAGTACCATCTTTCCATGCAAAAGCGGACTTCTCTCAAACTCTCTTTCCATAGCATGCTTTCCATGGAAATGTATAAGATCAAAATCACCGTCCACCATATCAATACATGCTGAAAGTGCCTTTTCTATTTTGAGTTCATTTGCAGATGTATTCACTATCTTAACCGCTCTTGTAATGATATCATATTTTTCCAGTACACCATACAAAAGCTCTACTCTTACTCCACTTACCTTATCTATAAGGTTTGCTTTAAGACTCTCACCCTCTTCCTCATTCCAGAAAAATGCAGGAAGTCCCGGCAAATCATATTTTCCCTTTTTGATTTCACATGAGTCATATTTTAATTCCACTACATTTGTACCGTCAGGATTTATTACCTGAATGCAGTCAGCTCTGTAATCTCCGTTTCCAAAAGTAGGATATTCCTGTGGATATACATCCAAAGAAGTAACTCTATCCATTGTCTCATACGGATTTCCGCTAAACCCTCTGTCTATACTGCATGACTCGATAAGACATATCGTCACTGTCTTCTATTCTTTTCACCATACCATGTGTGGAAGAGATAACCTAAATCATCAAAACTTCATCTGATATGATGTATTCTTTGTTGAAAAGAGTAATTAAATTACCGTTTAATTTAATAGACATAAAAACTCTTAATATTATAATTTTCCTTGATGTCTGCTATACCTTCTACAAACTGCTTTTCTGGAATATCAGATATAGAATTATCATAGGGATACAGGCAAGTAGTGAAGCCGCCATCAACTGCGGGTAGTTGTTTGAGTACTGCCCCTGCATTTTTGCAAGTGCTGCAGAAAGCGGCATAACATTCTTATTTACAATCATCGGCCACATCAAATCCTTGTATGCAAAAACAGCTGTGAAGATACCGAGTGCGATCATTCCTGAACGCTGAGCGGCATCATAATAAGCAAAAATGTCTGTCCGATATTGCATCCGTCTATTCTTGCAGCCTCTTCCAGATCTCTTGAAGTGACATAAAAGTCTGTCTCAGAAGAAAGTTCCAAAAGCTGATACAAGTCCCGGGAATATCAAGGCAAATATTGTATCAAGCATTCCAAGGTTTACTTACCATAAGATACTGTAGAATAATAAATATCTGGCTTGGAACCATCATTTGGAAAAAGTACAAGTCCGAAGCACATAGTTTTACCCGGAAAATCAAGTCTTGCCAATGCATATCCTGCTATAGTGGATGTCATTACCGCAAAAACACTCTTCCCACTATCAGCAATAATGTGTTCAAATATAATTTCATAAAGTCCATATTGTTGATGACTCTGTGAAATTTGAGTTATCCATTTTGAGGAAATATAGTAAACGGATTCACAGATGTAGACTCTGTTACCGTTTTAAAAGCTGTAAGTGCCATCCATGCAAAGGGTACGATCATAGTTATGGATACCATGATAAGTATCACATGAATTAAAAGCTTTATTTAATTTTCATATATCCTCCTAATTATAATGAACCCATTTTTTCTGTGCCAACATCTGCAATACGGTGATAATAATGATAATTAACAATAAAATTACCACAACTGCAGCTCCCATACCCTTATCCTGGTTTCTGAAAGCATACTGATAGAATAAGAATACTAAAAGACTGAGTCTTTGGAAGTGCCGGATTATTTCTGTCCATTACCATGTATATAAGGGTCCAAATACCATAAAATCCGCCTATTACTCTTGTAATACTTACAAAAGAATATGGTAGGTGAAAGCAGTGGTATTGTAATATTAAAGAACTGATGTATTCCGCTTTGCCCTGTCAAGGCTTGACGCCTCATAGTAGTCACTCGGTGATTTTCTGTAATCCGGAAATAAAAGTATCATATTATATCCGATTATTGACCATATACCTATTATGGCAATAGAATATACAGCCAGATTAGGATCGATATCCAGTTTACTTTCAAATGGAAAAAATATTATTTATAAGTCCGAACTCGGAATTGTAAAGCCATCTCCATACCATTGCCACTGCAGCAGGTGCAGCCACCATTGGAAGGAAGAAAACATGTACGATAAATACCTCTTCCTTTATTTTTCCGTTTAAGAATACAGCCAGTACCAAAGCTATCGCTATTGAAAAAGGCACTTCAACTATTGCATATTTGAAGGTATTTATAATCGCCTGCCATATCTCAGTCCCTTGGAAAAAGTTTTATATAATTTCGAATCCTACAAATTTATTTCCTTTTCCAAAATCTCCTGTTTTGAAAAAGCTTTTGATATATCGTTCTAAATGTAGGGTAAATATTGAGTACCAATAGTCCTAAGACTGTCGAGACATAAACGCCCATCCCCATCTTAGCTCACTCTTTTGTCTTGGTGTCATCCTACTTTTATTCATATATTCTCCTTATATACAAGAGCTGCTACAAATGTAGCGGCTCCGTAATCATGCATCAATTATTCCTGTGACAACAGTTCATTCATATCGGATGCGGCCTTCTTCATGCCTCATCTATACTTACCATTGCTCCAAGCCTCTACAAGATTTGATGTGTTCTTGTTTTCCCAAACTACTGTTGCTCTTGAGTGTGGTCTGATTACAGGTCACTGTCATTTAACATTGTTAAGTATGAGCTCAGGTTGAACTTATCTGTATTGTTCTTCCACAAATCAGATACACCCTCATATGCTGCCATTGTTACACCAAGCTTTGCCTGCTTTTCCTGATTGTCCTTTGTTGAGAACCACTCGATAAGCTTCCATGCAGCCTCAGGATTCTTTGTACCTGCATTAGCAGCCCATCCGAGACCGTTATAAAGGCTGACTCTCTTACCTGTAGTCGCATCCTTTGGAAGTACAGCTACATCACAATTTGCAACAAGATACTCGTTCTCCTTAAAAGGTGCAACCATCCATGAACCCTGTGGCAACATAGCGATCTTTCCTGACTGTAAGAGTACATCTGTACCTGTCTCAGACATTACGGTAGCATCAGGCATAGCGTCTTTTCTAAGCTTATCAACAAACTCCATTGCCTTTAAAGTGTTAGGGTCATCCATTCCCGATTTTTTCTCATCATCTGAAATAACCTTGCCGCCCATTGAATATACTATATTGTACCATCCGTCCTGGTTGTTTGACGGATTCATAGCTGTACCGAACTGGCTTCCGTCAGGCTTTGTAAGCTTTATAGCAGCATCATAGTAATCATCCCATGTCCAGTTCTCATCAGGATATGCAAGTCCTGCCTCGTCAAAACATTGTCTTGTTGTACCAAAAGTGCTGTGTATCCACATCCTTTGGTATTGCATATGTCTTACCGTCATTTACATATAATTCCTTAATATCCTCAGGGAATTTATCCATCTCAAGCTTGTCACTTGCCTTGATTTTGTCTGTAAGATCCATAAGGATACCGTTTTCCATATATTTTTGTGACTCATTTGAGTGCATCCAGAATACATCCGGCATATCTCCGCCTGAAGCGCCTGCCTCAAGTAATGTCCAGTATGAGTCCCATGTGATTACCTGAAGATCCACCTGATATCCTGTTTCTGCAGTAAAATCATTGATGATTTCCTGTAATCCCGGCTTTTGTCCGTTATCCCATATAGCAACTGTTATCTTTCCGCCGTCTCCGCTGCTTTGTGAGCTGTCTGCCGCTGCAGATGATTTATCGGCTCCACCTGATGATGATCCGCCACAAGCTGCCAAAGATAATACCATCATTGATGATAGTGCTAAACCAAGTAATTTTTTCTTAATCATTTTAAGTCCTCCCTTAAATTTCATGGTCTTATAATATATAATTATTTTGTCATGCATTTCAAAATGTTATATAAATTTGTCAATTTGTAATGGTTTCAAGTTCTTTGTTTATTATTATCTGTTTAAAGCGCATTTATACGATGTTTTTAACTTTTTATACTATATTCAATGATTGTTATTTCGTAAACTAACTATAAAATTGAATGCACTTACACAGATTTATATTGCAATTAAAACTTCTACAAAATAAAAATATATCCTGTGAATATATTTTCAATATGTATATATATTAAAATGGAGAATTATGGAAGGTACAAATTTTAAACTGTTTTAACGATCGGACATTCTCAATTGTGTATAAATTTTGCAGGTCATGAAGAATGCAGCCCGGACACAGATTCAGCTCCCTGCTATAAGACCCTGCTATATAATACATTTTATATTAAACATTAAGGTAGTTTTTGTTCAGATGTGGAATATGATCTTGCTTGAGAACAGCTTTTTAATAGAGCCCAGCGGCAATGACTTTTCAGTGATTTTGAAGATCCTGGCATTATCTTTAGGTCGCATTTAAGGTGATAAAGCTGTGAGATATAATAAACATGTAGGTATAAGTTCTACTAACCTGTTTGTCCGGTGACAGAGAAAAATGGCCGCTTCTTGGGCGATACTAGCAATACGTGAAAAA
>BNJU01004098.1_pt1 | contig 40259 bp, 50 predicted proteins | sample 8539281 | NCBI WGS metagenome assembly BNJU01 (sample SAMD00202456, study PRJDB9452) | human saliva metagenome | isolation source: human saliva | place: Japan
ATTGATGAATCAGCCCTCTGGGACTCTGCATCTCCCAATTATTAATCTAAAATTTGTATTCCATAGAATTTGCAAATCTTTACCACCTATAAGCATAACCGGAACTTCAACCAATACACCAACTACAGTTGCCAGCGTTGCCCCCAGAGGACAACCCAAAAAGTGAAATTGCTACTGCTACTGCCAATTCAAAGAAATTAGATGCTCCTATCATACCACTAAGGTGCAGCTATAGAATATGGTAATTTAGCGTAATACGCCATAACAAAAGTTATCCCAAAAATAAATAAAAAGTCTACAAAACAAGTGGTATTGCTATTAAGAAAATATTTAATGGTTGATTGATAATTCTTTCTCACCTTGGAATGAAAAATGATGATCGATATAAGCAAAAAGTCCCGCTTATAGTATATTTATCAAAGTCATTACTTGCTACTTGTACTAGAGTATATGCACTATCACCTTTGGTTAATTTACTCATACAAAAAAACCATTGCGGTACATGGGCCGACCCAACAATACCGCTCCTGCTAAATACTCCAAAGCTAATTCTTTGCTGATAAAGCCTTTATAAATAATAAAGAAAAATAAACTTGCAATTAAATACATAGTAAATGGTTTTAGTAATCCAGTTAACAAACCACGTTATAAAAGTCCTTTGGATTCTTACCTATATCTTTAACACTATTAAAATCAATCTTTAACATCATTAGATAAATCATAATCCAAAGTAAGATGGTCGTTGGAATTGATACATTATTAAACTCTAGTTTCCCATATCTTGACTTCTTCTAATAAATCAAGCACCTTTCTTTCCAATTTCTTCTATGACTTTTTATAAATTCTTCATCTGGCTTTCCTAGTTGGATCGTCAAGCCCCAATCAGACTTTTTATAGTTAAACGGAAGAACCGGACAAACTACATTACACCCCATTGTTATTAGATACTCCACCTCTTGAGTTTTTATAAATCTACACATCTCATCCGAGTTTAGAACCACTCATAACTTACAACCTTATTATCAATCACAAGTGCGGGGTAGTCATAACACTATAGATGCAATAACAGAGAAATCTCTTATATGTTTTATTTCTTCATTAACATCCAGTCTAGTTAAAGCTTCTTTAACATTGTTCTCTAAAAGCATTACATTTAGAACATCCTGAGTTTAAAACATAGATTCCTTTTTCTTCAATCTTGCTTTCTCCTTGCTCTGATACTTGATTACAACATAGCTTTTTCTTAAATAACATTTTTATTCCTCCTTAGATAAATAGATTTTTGTAACACATTAAAAATATATCCTACTATTATAATTCCTATAGTGGTTATGGTGATGAACACACATAGAAGCTTTGGTTTAATAGCCTTTCTCAACATAATCATAGATGGCAAGCTTAGTGTAGTTACTCCCATCATAAAGGCTAAAACAGTTCCAAAGCATTGCTCCTTTAGAAAGTAATGACTTCTGCAATTGGTATAGTACCAAAAATATCAGCATACATTGGCAACTCACTAATGTTCCTAAAATCACACCAAATGGATTGTTCCCTCCCAGTACCTTTTCTATTAATACTTCCGGTATCCAGTTGTGAATAATTGCTCCAATTCCAACACCAACCAAGATATATGGAAACACTTTTTAAAGGTTTCTACTACTGCATTCTTCGCAAAATATTACCTCTCTTTTTTCCAATTTGTGCAACTTCAGCTCAATTCCTTTTGGTGAATTCATGATAAAATCTTCAACTTCATTTTTCCAGCCCAAGCTTTTTCAATTATCATTCCTCCAACAACGGCGATCAAAAGTCCAAATAAAATATAGACTATTGCAACTTTGGCTCCAAATATGGTCATAAGAAGTACCAAAGACCCAAGACGAAACATAGGTGATGAAATTAAAAACTAAAGTAACTCCTAATGGAAGTCCGGCTGATGTAAAACCTATAAAGAGTGGAATAGATGAGCAAGAGCAAAATGGAGTAACTGTGCCTAAAAGTGCAGACATAATATTCTCCCAAATCCCCCTAAACTTTGATAATATTTTTACTTCGTTCAGGTGGAAAATAACTTTGAATATACGAAATAATAAAAATCAGTACATAATAAGATACCGATTTTAATCACGTCATAAATGAAAAATTGTACAGATGCACCCCATTTACTGAGTTACATCAATATTTAATAGTTTTAATACATATCCTATTAAATCATTAAGCCACTTCATCCCTAAAATCTGATTTTGAATAAATTTTTCCTATCGACAAAATCATTAAATCACCTCCCATACATCAAATATTTTTTTGATATAGTTGTTTGTTTTTAGTCATCCAAACTCGGATGACCAGTTTTTATTTTAGATATTCATTTAATAATTGTATGACTTCATCAATTCCATTGTCTTTAATGCTATAATGTGTCCATTTACCATCTTGCCTTGCATTTATTAATCCTGTATCTGTTAATATCTTCATATGATAGGATAATCCGGATTGTGATAAATCAAGTTTGTCTAGGAGTACATAAGCACATTTTTCTTCATCTTTGATTATATCAATTATTTTTAGTCTTTTTAGAATCGCATAAAGCCTTAAATACCTTAGCATTCTCTTCATAATTTTTCATTATTAACCTCATATCAAATATTTTTGATGTATTTATTGTATACCAAATAAAACCGGTTGTCAACATCAAATCAAAAATATTTGATGTATTTTAAAATTTTCAGAAATCATCTATAAATTTATATTTGTGCATAAGTAGCCTTTGCTTTCAGCACTTGTCAAATCAAGCTCATCCAGCTTAATTTTAACATCTATATACTTATCGACATCAAATTTGGACAATAGTGCTACTGCTCTCCGCAGTTCGTTGTTTCCGTTCTGTCTGCGTGCTTCGCACTTGACAATCACGGACGGCTATTGCATGGGTGGTTTGTAATGCTCTCACTTCCCTTACGGTCGTGACAGCATCAACAACTCGCCTCATCAATTAACTGTGTTTGGGAAACATGTCTACTCCCACGCACTTTTTCCATTCTGTAGCCTCGGCTTCCATTATTTTAAGATCTCGTACAAAGATGTAGGCTTGCAAGAGATGTACACGATTTTCTTTTGCACCGAATTCCAGTATCTTTTGGTAATGCTGGATGTATTCCGTCTCTTGGCGGATCGAGTATTATAATATCAGGATTAAATCCCAGGTATCCACCACCTTTAATACATCCCCGGCTATAAACTCACAGTTATCAAGGCCGTTTTTTTTCGCATTTTCTATGGCGGCTTCTACAGCCTCTTCAACTATCTCCACGCCATAGACCTTTTCCGACTCGGACGCCAGAAGCTGTGCAATAGTACCTGTGCCGGAATACAGATCGAATACAGATTTCCCGGTCGTATCTCCAAGATACTTTCCGGCAACATTGTATAAAACCTCTGCTCCCTTAGAATTGGTCTGGAAGAATGAAAACGGTGTTATCTTAAAATCCAGCCCATTCAATCTTTCTGTAATGTAGTCCTTCCCATGTAATAGAGTTGTTCCATGATTTCAGTACCGCATCGGCATATGAGTCATTCTTTTGTATGCAAAAATTCCACCCTATTCTTCCATTTTAATATTCCCTTATCAGTCTCTGATTTTTATATAATCTGCCCATTCTTTTATAAGTACTTCTTCCGCAGTTCCAAGTACAGAAGGCTCAGGTAATGAATTTGGATCCTCAACAAAAGCCGAAACTGCTTGTAGTTACCAAAGAGACTAAAATCTCTCCTGTATACTCAGCTTCTTCTGATAAGCAAATGTCTTAAAAACCCTATATGGCTGTTTTTATGAAAGTATGATACTTTTTCTCCTTAAAAAGTTTTAAAGTAAGTTCAAGTATCTTGGTAAAATCACTGTCCACTATCTTACATTCAAACACATTCACTATATCATAGTGACTACCCTTCTTATGCATACCAAGTGCCAAATCACTGTCTTTTTGTTCATCACCAAATGAAAACTCCATCTTATTTCTGTATGCCAGATACTTTGGTGAAGTGATAACTCCTTCCCAATCAAAATCCTTATCTGCTCACCTTCCATAAGCGCTTTTTAACTGGTCGTTTTTTAATTTAAGCTGATTCTCATAGCTTAGAGTCTGATAAAGTACATCCTCCACATACCTCATAATGTATACAAGGATTTTCATTGTCCTCTAATTGCGATTTTTCAATTATATTTAAAAGCTCTTCCTTCAAGCTTACTCTTTCTCTTTTTGTAATCGCAAACTCTATTGTTTGACCTAAAAATACCTTTCTTTATAAGTACCTTTTTCTCCTTCAAGGTCAATATATGAGCTGTCGGGAAATGGCTTTCTGTAATCTGTCCCTTTAAGATATCGCCTTTTTTTCATTATCACCTCATGAAAGATAAGGCGACCTCAAGGGGACTGCCATCATATCATGTTATTTCTTATTCTTCTATTTCATCATCAAAGTCATAGTCAAAATCATCATCAAAGTCTTCTTCGAAGTCTTCAAGATAATCAGGTGTGAAGAATTTGTATACCGCAAAAGCAATACTGCTACAGCAGCGATAGCACCTATAATAGCCAAAAACCCAAATAATGGTATTTTTCTTCTTCTCATCTTCTTCTCTCTTTGCCAAAAGACTGTTAAGTCTTGATGCATTAACCAATTCTTCCATTCTAGAACTTAAATTATTAAATTTATCCATAACCATACCTCTCTTTTAAAGATATATTTTGTGTACTAAAAGTCAGGCAAAAATGCTTAACTACTCAATTAATTGATTTTATCATATTTTTAGTCAACTTGGCAAATCCTGCATACATCTTTTTAATTCCAAATTTCTCAAAATTGACCTTTACTTCAAAATCTCTGTCGCCGTCAATGATTTCAAGAACTTTACCTGTTCCAAATTTTTATATGTTTTACAGTATCACCTACAGAATAATCCAGACTCTGAGCCTTTCACCTTAAACTGCTTTCAAAACTGAGTGTTTTCTCAAAATTATTATTTACCGGAGTTTTTGTCTCCCAAAGGCAATGCCTCCAAAACTACCGTTTCTTTCTGTATACCTTTTTCGGTATCAAGAACATGTTTATTTAAAAGTTCTCTTGAATTTCACTCGACAAATCTGGACATCAAAAGAATACCTTGTCTCGCCATTTACCATTCTTTGCTTTGCCGATGTCAGTATAAGATTTTTCTTTTGCTCTTGTTATACCTACATAAGCAAGTCTTTCTCTTCTTCCAAATCCTCTCTGGAATTTGAACTCATGGCACTTGAAACAGACCTTCCTCCATGCCCGCAAGATATACAGTATCAAACTCAAAGTCCCTTGAGCACCATGTAAAGTCATAAGTGTTATTCTATCGGAATTTTCATCCATCCTGTCAATATCGGCAACTCAAAGATACATCCTCAGGAATAGTGAAAGTTCTCCGTCCTCATATTCTCCATGACTTATTTATAAGTTCCTCGATATTTTCTTTTTCTGCTCTCACCTTCAGTCTCACCCTCATCATGAGGCTTAATATATCCGGTCTCATCAAGCAGTTCTTCAATCAGATTTTGACAATATTTGCCTTTCTTGCTACCTTTTCTCTAAACTCCTCAATCATTGTAATAAAACTTTTTGATTTTTATCGCATGCCTTACCTACTCCGCCATTTCGCTTATACTCATGGCATCATAAAGCTTATATTATTTTCATTGGCATACTCGCTTACCTTTGCAATAGTGGTAGCTCCTATTCCTCTTTCGGCACACTAATAATTCTAAGTAAGGCAATATCGTCATTACCATTGGCAATAGTCTTTAAATAAAAGCACATCCTTTATCTTTTCTTTTTGATAGAAGTTTACACCTCCACAAGTTGATATGGAATGCCAAGAGTTACACAACGTTCCTCAAAAGTCTGGACTGAGCATTTTGTTCTGTAGAGCAGCAAAGTTCTGAAATTATCCCTTGCTCTGTCTCTAATATCCTTTTATTATATTGTCAGCCTCTTCATTAGCAGTTTGAAATTGGCGAAGCTCTATATTTTTCCGCTGTCTCCCTCTGTCCAAAAGGCTTTTATCTTTTCTTCTGTTGTATGACAGCATTTGCCGCATCAAGTATATTTCCTGTGGAACGATAGTTTTGTTCAAGCTACTTTACCTTTACATTCTCAAATTTGTCTTCAAAACTTAGGATATTTTCTCAATATTTGCACCTCTAAACTTATATATACTCTGGTCATCATCGCCCACACTACATATATTTCCGTATTTTTGCGCAAGCAAATAAATAAAGTCTAAACTGAGCTGTATTGGTATCCTGATACTCATCCACCATTATGTATCTGAATTCGTCCTGATAATAATCGAGCACTTTCAGGACATTTTTCAAAAGCTCTAACACTTCTGCAAATCAGATCGTCAAAATCCAGGGCATTATTCTTTTTAGAGTACTTGATATATCTCATAAAGTCTAGCTAATCCCTTTTCATATAGAGTCTATAGCAGACTTCATAAATTCGCAGGTGACAGTCAGTCTCATTCTTACAACTGGAAATAATATTTAGCACTGCTCTTCTGTATACCTTTTTGTGTTTATATCATTCTCTTTGAAAATCTTTTCATTAGAGTTTTCGATCATCACTGTCATATATGTAAAAGCTGTTGTCAAAAGCCATCTTATCTATAAATTCGAGTGAATCTTACACAGCTTGGAGTGAAATGTCATTACCAAACAAAAATTTCCCTCTTCACCCATAAGTTTCACTCATTCTTTTTCTCATTTCCTTGGCAGCTTTATTTGTAAAGGTGATTGCCATAATATTATAAGGATCTACATGTTTTTCCTCTATCAAATATGCAATCCTATGCATAAGCACACCGGTTTTACGGAACCCGCTCCGCCAAAAGCAAAAGGGGACTTCTGTAGTAAAAACCGCCTGTTTTTGTTTATCATTTAATTTATCGTATATAGTAGACATAATACCTCTAAAAGTTTTTCTTTATTTCATTTTAGACCAAAACATATGTTCTTGCAAGCCTTATACAAATTCTCTCTCTGATCCTTTTTATTTATATAATTGAGTACCTTTTTCTTATCAGCACTCCACATCGGTTCAATAAGCAGCTTCTATCTCCGTCTCGGTCATTCTATGTATGATTGTACTCTCCGAAGTATTTTTAAACAATTTATAGCGTACCTCGGTATATTCTTCAAGGCTCATTATTTTAAACAGCTGATCTTTCTGTATTCCTTTGCAAGTCTTGTTCCTCTTAGTATATGAAGTCCATGTATCTTTATACCGTCTATTTTCTCGCAAAGGTACTTGGCTGTGTCATACATATCCTCTTTACTTTCACCGTAACCCAAGAATCATGTGTACTATTACTCAAAATTTCTTTTTCTCAGCTCATCATATGTCTTTTTCAAATACATCAAGTGTATAACTCTGTTAAACGCACTTTGCAGTGTTTTCATTTTGATATGTCAAAGTCCAAGTTCTATCCAAACGGGCTTAATCTGACTTAATCGTCAGAGTCTTCAACATTCTTCACTGAAGCAATCCAGCCTTTGTTGCAATGGAAAGTGCCACTATTTCATCTCTTTGTATTGCCTGTCTCAAACAAAGCTGATTAGTCTCTTTCAGTATCTACCGTAAGTGTTTGAAAAATGATTGAAAATAAGCAATATATTTTTCTATCGCATTCCTTTATCGATCGGAATCTTACGCAGAAATCAAAGTTTTTCGCTTTTTCAATTTTGCTCTTTTTATATCATCTGGCGCTTACTGCAAACTCTCTGATCCTTTTCAGAGCAAAACTACAGCCACCCACCCCAACCTTCTCCGTCACGGTTGGGACAGGTGGCTCCTGTAATCAGTGCCAATCTGTACACTTTTTGTTCCAAATTTTTTCTTTACAATAATCTGATATTGTTTTTATCATAATCCCACTTCCCTCCCTCACACAAACAGTCAGTAATCGGTAATCAATAGATCTATATAACAATACAGCTTGTACACTGTCGGGGCATAACTATAAACATAGATGCTTGCCCAAGGCTCCGATATGTAGTGCAAACGCACATATACTCGCCCTGAATATAGCTACCGTCTAAAAATATTATTCTACAAGTTCAGTAGTCCAGTTTGGTCTCCCTGGATTTTATTATCTATAAGTCTGATTTCTTTTGCTGTCTCATCGTCTCTTTTTGCCAAGCTTTAACATCTATCACAGGAACCATCTTTATCTCTGTACTTCTGGCTCTGTCTGTATTGCTGCTTCCTACATACACACTGTCTCTGTAAGCAGACTGACTTTACTTGCAAAGCATCCTTTCTTGCAAAGCAATTCTGTAATAGACTTTCCGTCAACTATTGTTTCACAGTTTGTCTTATTGATAGCAGCTATCAAATATTCCAAGTCTATCTAATGCAAGAATCAAGCTCCTTTTTAAACTCTAGGGAGTTCTCTGTAGCTTTTCTCCTTCTGCTACCAATATATTTCGTTTAATCTACCCTTCAAATCTTCTATTTTATATTGAGATCTGCTCTTTTCCTGTAATGCTACCGCTAATTTATATAACTCCCTTCAAATCCTTATTCTTTCTTTTCTTTAATTTGAATCACTATTGACATCAGTATAAAGCATATACCGACAAAAATCCTCAGACTCATATGTTCTCCAAGGAATATTACTCCAAGTAAAATACTGCTCACCGGCTCTATAGTGCTAAGAAGTGCCGCTGTCTGGAGCTCCGCACATGGTGCTCCGATTTGAACAGTTGCAGTGCCAATGTAGATATGACAGCCGCTATGCAAATACACTCATTCCCTATAGCTGTGTATCCATTTGAAATCTGAACTTACCGAGACAAGCATTACGATTGCAATCTCTATGTAAGTAAAACTGAAAGCCATGCAGACATTTTTTAATTACAGGTATCTTACCCGCTTTTTCCATGTGTCAGCACTATAGTATATGGCATAACCCACACCTGAGGCAAGTGCCATAACCATTCCCAAAGATATTTATATTTCCGTCAGGTTGATAAAACACTCCAATACCTATTGCACAAAACAGCAAACATAACAGCTTTATCTTACTTATTTTTCTTTTCTAAAATCAATCAACTCAAGTAAAATAACTGCTGCCGGATACGAAAATGCAATGTCGAAGCCAAACCTGATGATATAGCTGTATGATAAAAATAGCAATATACACATAATAACTTCAGGAACAGACAAAATAAAATATTGATATAAACTCATCCTTAGTTAACCAAATACTTTGTCCAAGCATCATATAAAATGGCGCAAATACCGCTCCACTTATCAAAAATCTAAGCACTAGCAGACTATGTCTCCGCCGTGAGCATATATAATCTTTTGCAGGTTGCAGTCCGAAGAAAAATCCGGACAGTAATAAGTATATTTCACCCTTTTATACGAATTTTCTTTTCCATAATTTCCTCAAATCAATGATTTATTTTGTTACAATAATGCTAACAAAATTCATCTCTAATTATATATCTATTGATTTTCCATCCAGAAAGCTTCACTCAATATTTCATCCTCATTTATACACCAGTTTAAGTGAGAAAATTCTCTCTCTTCTAAAAGCTCTCAGAAAAATCTTTATCACCTTCCTAAATTTAGATTCAACACTTCTTTTTATCTATCCATTTTAATACACCTTCATTACATTCTATGGGATCCCCCACACATTCTTCCGACAAAAAGGTGCATATACTCTACGACTTCATCTCCCGCTTTTTGCCTATACAAAGGTGCAATACCTCGAAAGTCAAAAATCAGCAAAGTTCATATCCTGTTTCTTCCCTTACTTCCCCTGATAAGACAATCCTTCAGGACTCTTTCCATTTCTCAAAATGTCCGCCAACCCCTATCCACTTATCTTTGTTTATATCATTTCTCACCTCTTATGAAGCATCAAATATTTATCATCTCTTTCAATACTAGCATAGGTACAAAAGCTTAACTTTTCTCATTACTTTGTCCTTTCTGTTTCCATTTTTATCAAATCTTTTTCTAGTGATATTTCTGTCGGAATTACCGGTATAAGCATTACAGCCATCTGAACAAAAGCATATTATCAGGCACCAAATCCTATAGTGTCTTTGTCCTTTCCGATAACAAAAACAATGGAATTATACTTATTAACCCCAATACAATGCCAAATCTAAACCAGAGCTTACCAAAAATCTATTTGCATACTCCCAGGTTTCTTCATTTTTCATAGACATTGGAGTTCTATATCCTGAGTATGCAAACTTACTCTTTTGGCTTTTGTGGTGGTTTTTACTATAAATATATCCAAAATTATCATAGTCAAAGGAGTAAGTAAGTTCATTGCCAGCATAAAAATCCAAAAATTCATAAGTCAACTTTCCTCTATATATTATAGTTTAATGCACGCAAAACAAAGAAAATAGTCTAAAAATTTTCACTATCCTTCTTCCTTATGCTATAATATTAACATATATATTTTTATGCTTAAAGCTATAATATATTTATTTTTATATAGTTTTTAGCTACTAAGAATAAAATCCGTAATCATACAAGTGAAAGGAATCAGCTCATGAAGCTTATGCATCTATCCGATTTACACCTTTGGAAAACGTGTAAATGAATTTTTCAATGCTGGAAGACCAGACTATATCCTCAATAAAATCATTCACATTATAGATGAGGAACAACCAAGCGGTATAATACTTGCAGTGATATCTCATGATAAGCCTATTCCTCCCGCCGAGGCGGTGGAGCTTTTTGATGATTTTCTCTATAAACTGTCGCAGAGAGAACTAAATGTTTTTATAATAAGCGGCAATCATGATTCTGCTGAGCGTATTGTCATTCGGTTCCAGACTGTTTGATAAAGCGGTATACATTCGTCTCCGGTTTATAACGGCAATATTTCTCAATTGAACTTTCGGATGAGTTTTGGAAAGATAAATATAGCATGTTGCCTTTATAAAGCCTGTTTCATGATAGAAGATATTTTCCGGATGAAGAAATAAACTTCATATACCGCCGCCGTCTCCACTGTAATCGATAATATGCATATAGATACAGATAGTAGAAATATCCTTACACATCAGTTTGTTACAGGCTCTTCAAGAACAGAATCAGAAGAATATTTCCGTTGGCGGTAGGATCAATGTAGATGCAAGCTGCTTTTAAAGACTTTGATTATGTGGCACCCTGGACATATTCACCGTTCTCAAAGCTGTGAGTGAGATAAGATATTGCGGTACACCGCTACAGTACTCTTCTCTGAAGCAAATGATACCAAGAGTATAACCGTAATTGATATAAAAGAGAAAAGGAAATATAAAACTTGATTTTCATTCCTCTCACACCGCTCGTGATATGGGTGGAAATAAAAAGGTAAATATACGATAATTATGCTAAAGATTTTTATGAAGGCAGTACTTTAAGAAATGACTACCTTCATATCACCTTGACTGACGAAGATGATATACAGGATGTTATAACAAAACTTCGTGTGGTTTACAAAAATATAATGAAGCTTGATTATGACACTCAAAGAACAAGAAACAGTGCCGAAATAAACCTTATAAATGATATGGAATCAAGTCGCTCTTGGAATTGTTTGATATATTCTAGAGTCAAGAAACGGTCAACATTTAAAATGATATACAAAAAGATTTTATGGAAAAATATTATTGAAGATATTTGGAGGAATAAATAATGAGACCTATAAAATTAACAGTTTCTGCATTTGGACCTTATGCTGGCAAAACGGAATTTGACTTTGACTGACTTGGTACAGGTGGCCTTTTATCTTATAACCGGTGATACAGGCGCCGGTAAAACAACTATATTTGATGCTGTACCATGCCTCTTTGCGGATCCAAGCGGTAATATACAGAGAAGTTTCCATGTTTCGCTCAAAGTATGCCGAGTATTAACACACCGACATTTGTTCGCCTCCTTTTTAACTATAAAGGGAAAAGAATACACTAGAAAAAGAAATCCTGAATACGAAAGAGCTGCACAACGAGGAAGTGGACTTTTACCAAGCAAACAGCAGGTGTAGAAACTTATTCTACCTGACGGAAAAACCTCTTACAAAGACAAAAGGAAGTAGACAATGCTATAAATAATATTATAGGCATTAACAGAGAACAGTTTTGCCAAATAGCAATGAGTTGCACAGGGTGATTTTTAAAGCTTTTTGATTTCGCCTACCAAAGATAGAATTGAAATATTCAGGCATATCTTTAAAAACAAAACTTTATTCAGATTTTACAGGATAGATTAAAGTCCGATTACTCTGTACTTAATAACGATTGCTCAAAAATCAAGCAAAGCATTTCACAGTACATAGCCAGAATAAGCTGTTCCGACTCTTCGCTTTTGTCACTTGATGTTACAAAGGCAGGGTGATTACCACAGATGAGTGTATCTTACTCATCGAAAAACTGATAGCTGAAGATACCTTAGCTGAGAAAAGGCTGACAATTCTACTAGCTGAAATAGAAAAAGCAACAGGATATATTAAAAATAAATATTGAGACGTGGTGAAGAGTTTGTAAGCATAAGCAAGCATTTGAGCAAAATAAAAGCCTGGATTTTAAAGTTGACTGAAGAGAAATCTTCTCTTACTAATGCATTGAAAAGAAGACATCTGTTCAGGAAAAACTTACCAAAGCATCTGCCACCATACAGGCATAATTACTTGACTATGATGAGTTGGATCAAAAGGAATCCAATTAAAAGGCAATGCTTTACATATTGATAAAAGCAGCACTCCACAAAAACTCTTAAAGATATTGAGGATTTACAAGCTGAAATAGGGCTGACAACTGAGGAAGCTTAAAAGCCTGCAAAAAATCCGGTGAACAAAAGATTTTATTTGAAAATCAAAAAGACAATTCATTTGGAAAGTCTTTCAAAGCTTGAAGCTCTGTTAGAAAGAGTATGGAAGAACTGAGTTTCTGCGAATTATAAAGAAGCTGAAGAAAATATTTGAAGAGCTCATGGCAAGTGAGCTTGACGCATCATTAGAGTAAAGTACAATCTTTACCTTATTTGTGATTCTCAGAGCAGTGACTTTTGGCAGAAAACCTTGTCGATAATATACCTTGTCCTGTATGTGGCTCACTCTCATCCTAAAAAGGCAATCAAACCTACACAAGTGCCAAAAAAAGATGAACTTGATATTCTTCAGTCCAAAGTTTCAAATGCAAATGATGAAGCAAATACAGTCAGTCAGAAAGTAGGAAACTTAAAAGGTGTGCTTGATGAAAAGAAAAGATACTACAGTAAACTCAATTAAAGAGTTACTTGGAGATATTGACATGAACAATGCCACCGATATTACAAAGGATAAAATAAGTGAGCTTAAGACTAATATAAAGGAACTTGAAGAAAATATTGAAATAGCAACGAAAAACAGCTCCAGAAAAGATGCTATTGATAAACTTCCTCAGTTACGCACAAAAGAAGGATGAGTTACAAAACAGTATTGTTGATATAAACTAATACTATAAGTACTTCAGGTCTGAAAGTAAATCACTTAATTCAGAATCATTGATTTAAAAGAAAAGCTGGTATTCTCTTCAAAACTTGAAGCATCCAGGAAATTCAAAAATGAAGATATAATTTCGAAAATCAAAAAGATATAGAACTGGCCACAAAGGTTTAAATGAATGTAGGAAAATCTTGCCTCCAGCAGTTGCAAGGAATGATGTACTCTTAAAAAGCAAATGGAGGGCAAGCAGGAAGTTGACCTTGAGGCCGAAAAATCAAGCTAAATGAACTTGACTCAGACAGAATTCAGCTTAGAAAAACAAGGAATCTATTCATGGTCGAGATTGTAAAATAATAAGTCAAACTGTAACAATATAAAGCTAAAATCTTCTGAGCTTATAGATATTGATATACATGGGTAAAGGCTCTGTCAGATACTGCAAACGGTAATATCACCGGAAAGGATAAAATAATGTTTAGCAAACATATATTCAAATGCATTATTTTGACAGAATAATTCAGAGCCAACACCAGGCTTATGATAATGACCGGTGGACAATATGACCTTGTTCGAAGAGAGAAGCCCTTAGTAAGGTTGGTCAAGCGGCCTTGACCTTGATGTAATAGACCACTACAACGGTACTACCAAGTGTAAAATCACTCTCAGGCGGTGAATCATTTAAAAGCGTCTTTGGCTTTAGCACTTGGACTCTCTGATGAGATTCAATCCTCAGCCGGCGGTATTCAACTTGATACCATGTTTGTTGATGAGGGATTCGGCTCATGATGAGAGACTCCCTCGCTCAGGCAGTGAATGCCTTGCCTCACTTGCAAGCAGCAATAAAGCTTATCGGCATCATCTCCCATGTGGGTGAGACTAAAGCAAAAATCGACAAACAAATTGTTGTTAAAAGGAGAAACCGGCGGAGCGAGGCTGAAAATAATAGCATAAACAAAGGCTGCTGCGTGGTCATCTCCGATTACTGCAGCCTTTTATAATTTATAAAACTTTATACTATAATCCATCTCCCAAAGATTCCGTCTGAGAATCTCACTAAGATAATAATTCTTCCGTTTTCAATTAATCCATCGGTCTACTTACCATTCCCGTCTCTAAACTTAAACCCATGCATTTCTATTTGTATAAGGATTAAATATATATGCTGGATGTTACATTCTTCACGTTTTCCATATTTCCAAACATTGCTGACCGTTGCAGTTTCTGTTTCCATCCTGTAAAAGTATTATGAAATACTTTTTCTTAGTCCATAAAGAGCTTGGCGCCAGTGAACTCGACACTGCGTTTTGCATCTGTTTGGGTTCTTTCGGTATGTAGCTCTACGTCATCTGATGCGATTACTCTTCTTGTCGGATGCTTCAGTCTTTGAGGCACTCACTTCAGGATAGGCTTTTTCAACTGGGTTATTATCCTGCCTGCCGTCGTTTGGTAATTCATGTTTTTCGGCTTTTCGTCATTTTGAATTGCGTTTTGTCGAAGATTATCGAGAATAAGTCTCCTCTTCCCAAAGGCTCTACCTCTCACTGCACCTGGAAAGCTCTTTCTTTGCTTCAGGTTTTAAAACAGCCAGCCCATTCATTATGAGTCCCGTCTTCATTTGCTTCGGATCGTTTCAGTATCAAAGGTTAACAGAAAGTCATTTTCATTTGCACGTAGCAAATTACTTTTGAAGCGGTATTTTTGATTATCTCTCATCTTTATTCCAATAAAGAGATTGTTTCCATCCAGTACATCAGAACTATAGCTTTGGCTTTATCGGCTGAAAGCTTGCTCTCCTATATTTGTCCCTTTCTGATGACCAATATACCTTTAGCTCTGCAGACTCCATTTTTAATGTTTTTATCACTTGTATACAGGGCCACACGTATAACCGCTTCCGTTATTATGATAGTGTGAATTTGAAATCTTTTGCTGTCGTACTGAAATTTGGATCAATTCACTTTGCTTTATTTCCTTATGATTGGGTTCTCAAGTTTATATTGACCATATTTCATTTGAGCCACCCATTTAAATCGTGCGTTTCCGGCATCCAACATTATATTAGGCTTTTCAAACGATACATTTCCGTACTCATCCACTGTCGCGCAAATTCAGAGTTCTTTTTATTACGCCGTTCTTTTATCAGTATATATCCATTTCTATAAGCCACACTGTATTGTTACATCTCCTATGGGCCCGGTTGCCACTTTTGGCAAACAATCCCAGCGTCATCAGCGTTATATGCCGCACAATGCAGCCGTCGAAATGACGTACTCCTGATGTGACTTTGGCTGCCGAATCCGTCAGCGTCTTTGCATAGCCGAATCGGCATTTATTCATTGACGTACAGTTTAAAATATAGTTGTAACTCAGCCATTTATCTTTAGAATCTTGCTGCTCCTAAGTCTACAGTCCGGTTGTTCCCGTTATTAAACTCGATTTAACCTTTCCCGCTATATTGTTAAACTTTCGATTTAAAGTCCTTTATCGTCTGCAAGTATTCGTATTATTAGGCTGTGGTTCAATAATCTCCTGCCAAGGCTAAATCCCTTGCCACTTCTCTTAAAGTCTAATGTTGCAAAACCACCCGTCTCCCTGTATTCTTATAGGATTGTCTTCTCTTCCGTTTCTTCCCTTTTGTGCAATTAGGGCTTGTTGACGTATCATAAACTTCAAGTTCAATGATATTATCTCGGCTTCGCATACTATTGCAGACTCAAACTTATCGCATTATCGTACCCTGACCGTCATTTTCATCCAAGCCGCATTTGATACACTATATGAAAGTCTTTTCCTGGTCCTTGTGATGCACTTTTATTTAATGTAACAGTTTCACTAAGATTTGAGCTTCACAAGGTTCAGGTTCATAACTACCTTCGGGGTAAACTCAACACTGGAAGTGATGATAAATCATAATCTTTTGCTTAAGTTCCTCATTATAGCTGGCTTCACGCTGTCTTTGAATTACATTATCCTGATAATTTTAGTGAGTCGTTTCGTGGCATCAAATACTAGTCGTATAATTTTCTTCTCGCAGTATCAGGACTTGTAATCTTAGCCTGTGATCTATATATCTGCTCTTGAGTCTCAATCATTTTGCATCAAACTCACTCTTTTCCAAATTTTGTATATTGAATATATGACATTCATACCTCTTGCAACGGCGATCCTACATATACAAAACTATCCTAGCTACATTCATAGGTCATCTGCTCTTCTATATCACTTATATACTGTTCACGAATATCATCGCGCCGATAGAGAAATTTCATGCCTTACTAAAAGCTCAGAGACGAAATCCACCGCCGGCTGATACTGTAAACTGAGAATTTTCTGCCAACCTTACTCTGCAGTATCTCCCTGCCCTTGCCTCCGTGCTTGTCAAATCCTAATCGTAAACTATAAAATGTACAGTTGAACTTTATCTTATTATCAATACCTGTGTGCCCTTACTCAGCATATCCTTTAGCCCTTAGGTTGTAATTGAGAGTTCTCGTACATTGTATGTTGCGCCTATGGGTCTCAGTTTGATTCAGGCTTGCGGATCTCTTTTCGCCTATAGGTCCCTACCATCAGTACAAATCCCTCCTGTCCGTCAGGTTTCGGAGTTCTATAATCAAGTGCTTACATCCGCCTCAGAATAAAATTTTTCTACTCGGATCATTTTTGTATAATGGCAAACTAATTCCCGTCAGCGGGATCGGAAGCTGAACTTTCCACCTTTTTGTTATACTTCCGTCTTTTTATATGTTGCTGATTTAAATTATTTCTCCATCTATATCTGCATCATCATTTACAGTGTTAGTAATTATGAGATGTAGAAGGTCAAAATCACGTAAATTCCATTCTGCATTTTAGATCAAATTGCCTTTGAAATAACGGTATCACTTCTCTTCGGTTTCTGTGTTGCTCTATCTCGTTGTCAAAAGTGCACAAACACTTCCAGTGTACTGTTAATGACAATAAAACGATACTGCCGTAAAGCATCTCAAAATATTTCTTTTCATATCCTTCCTCAAAATCATTTATTTTTTAACAATATACCACCATTCAGTTCTATATTTTTATCCGTTCCTCCTTTATTTTACATGTAAGCTAGTTTACTTATCTGCTAAAAGTTGCAAATACTATGTAAAGTAGCCAAAATAGTGCCTGCTACTGAGTGCCTGTATTTTTAAAATAAAAAGTACTGCAAAAGATCGATTTTTACAGTACCCTGTTTTCAGTTCCATTACTAAACTCAGTTTTTAAAAGCATCCATCAAATTCTACTTTTAAGTAATTCATTTCTGTATTCTTAGTAGTAACGCACAAATTTTCAAATCTCTTATACAATATTTCCATACCTTTATCATGTTCAATACTATCAGCACTACCCTTTTCAATTCCTTTTCAATGCATATCCTCTCCTCCTCATTGCCTTGCCTTTAGTCACTCTCTCGCTCGCTCATCCTCCTTAATGTCATCCCCGATTGATCCTGTATGCGTCCCGAGTCCGACATCAGCTCGGCGCCAAGGACAAGTGAAGTCAATCTCAGTTGTTCCAGGTCAAGACACCACCATCAGGTCTGCCACAGCCTCTCTCTACAGCAGATGTAGTAGCTTGTTCAATAGAAGCCTTGCCGTATCCTCTTCCTCTCAGCTCAGCGGTACTAAAAAGGTCGTCAGGTATAATCCCGCTCTGCCTAAGAATGTAGAAGATTTGCTGAAAGAAAAAGCGCAAGCCCGACTTCGCTTTTCATTCTCCATTACAAAAACAACTTCCGCTTTCTGCTTATCAAAAGATCACTCTTCTAAAATCTTCTCATCAGCAACCACCTCATCAAGCATTTTCTCACTTATGATGCAGCTCCTTTTATAAAATAAAGTATTAAAAAGCGCAATCATCTTTCTTTTTGCAAATCTAAAAGTCGTATTTCTAACTTTTAGTTATTCGAAACAGCCTCCAAATCTACATCAATATCCATATATTGTGATCGATCTTTGCTCCTTTCTGTGCAGTTAACATACAGCCGAAAGGCTTGCGCAGGGTTCTGCGAAACCGTGGTTATCTTTGCTGTAAGCACTGCGCATGGTTATCGCCCGCATGACTATGTATGCGATCGACATGCTCGCTCCTGTCACAACTAAATTGCATATCAAAAGAAAGCGCTTGCAGCCTCTTCGATTTCATCCATACAGGTTGCATCATTGTATTTCCCAGCCTTCCTGTCCTTCAGGTCAGAGATTACCTGTAATTTCAGCATTTCGCTCAGAGTCCTCCTATGCCTTTTAAAATTCGCCTCGGCATCTCGGTGCCCATTTTCCGCTCTTAAAGATATCGATAATTTGTTCCGGCAACAATCCGTGAACCATGAGTACCGCCACCATCGCATGTCTGATCCATCCAAATCCTCTGTGGCCTTTTCAAAAGCTGACCTTAGCGTGCGTATCATTCAATCAAAAATTATTTCATTCCCCATCCACCTGTTATGAGTTGCTGGGATTCATTGTTTCCTTATTTCTTCTGCTTCTTTAGTAACATGCCTCTCTGTGCTATAGTTGTTTCATAGATCTCTGTTTATCTGCCTTTGCACCAGCATACAATTTAAAAGCGCACAGCTTTTCCCAGTGTAACAGTAAATAATCTTCTCATTTTCTTATCTCCTTGTTTTCCACTAATTTACCGTTTGCAAAATCTGTCCTCCATATCATTTTCATTGCTTTTCCTGAAAGCCTCAACGAGCATCTGCGGAGCAGCTACCAGAGAATACCGTTATTTGCAATTCTTTGTCCATATTTGCATCATAATAAGGTTTGCCTAAGGTCTGATATGGCAAGCAGACAGATCGCTGTAACACCGTCTTCCTTCATCTGATCCAATCTTACGAGAGTCTGCGGTTTCCGCCCTCTTTAAGTCTGAAATCAAAAAGAAAATCGTCTTCTTCGGGTTCTCCTATATTTTAGGTACAATACTTTGATTGGTTTAATATCTGTTCCCACCACCGAGTGTAAATCGAAAAATAAATCAATGGTCCTCATTTTTCACTAGTCCACTGCGCTGTTTGTATACAGCACACAGCGTAGTCTATAGCGCGCTTGCCCGGGATCCGGCTCATTATGAATATATTACCGATTCTCCCGCGAACCGCTGTCAGATATCCAAAAATAACAGTATATTTGGCGGCGGTTGTTGCGCTCTCTCAAAGAAATATGCTTTGCACGGTATTATCTTTGCTAGCTGTATTGTAGTCTTTGCTTATCTATGTAGTCTGAAAATCAGTGCTGATGCTGACGGAATAGGGTAGATGCAAATTTTCTGTTTATGCTTGCTGCGCTGCCTTTACCGATCCGTTTCAACCGGCATTTATCTGCTCCACCTATCTCTTTTTAAACGCTCTGGCATTTTCCTTACCCTCTGTTTCGGTATCTGGTCGCGCTGGCGTAAAGCATCTGCGCATATGCGCCATATCGGGCTCTCATATTTTCAAGCTCAGGTTCAAATATCAGCTGCTTTAAATCATCTGTCATAGCATCCGGGCTTAATTATCTTTAATGTCTTTATCAAAAGTGTTCTCACATCTAAGCCATCTGCTTATATACGGACTTGATGCGCCTTTCGGCTCCTCCTCCACGTCGACATATCCTGTATAGATGGCATCAGTGCCGTATCCATCATAAGATCTTCTAGACTCAGTCGGTCCGTCTCCCACCTTCATTTCTTTTTGTGCTTCCGAACCAAGTATCAGTCTCCATCGCCTCAGTCTGTCGACTGTGTCCATTTATATCTCTAAAAGTCTCAAAATCAAAGTCTTCAGAATCTCGTGTCCACTTCAACTTTATCTCAGGTTTTATTATTTCACTTACTGCCTGAGCATTGGGTCCCCATATTTCACCAGATTTTTCGGCAATCATATCTTTTTCCTTAGCGCTGTGCTCTACAAAGCTCTTCAAAAACTGCGAACGTCTAATTCCTCTTCAGTCCAAAGGTATCCATACTCTACTAAGGCTTTCTCCCAAAGTCGTAAAGTCTCCTATGAAAACCAATGATTTCTCATGACAGACCCGGCAAACCAGTTTACTGCAAGTTCTGCGGGCATACCCACATGAAAGATCGTCTTGATTCCTCTTTCTAAGTCGGCTCATCTATCTTGCTGCATCAAGCAGCCGTGCTGTAGCAGAGTCTGAGATTTTGTATTCAGGTCATCTCTGTTGATTCTATGCGCTTATCAAACCAAAGACTCTCATCAAAAGTCCTGTAACATAAAAACATTATGTATTTTTGAATGTCCTCCATAATGCAGTCGCCGCTATATCATCACGCAGACTCCCGACAAGCATAAGTGAAGCTCTGATACAAAATCTTTTGACAATAGGTATCAGAGGTTCTCTGTCCAGATTTTTCTGATATCACCGAGATGAAATCATATTTGAAGTTTACTCAGTATCCGCAGCCATCACACATAGCTATTGCACTGTTTGCCGTCTCATCAGGGACTTCGTTTTCGCACCCTCAACTATCTTAGGAAGTCCGCAATTAAACGCATCTTCTATGCATCCGCTGTTTCAGATATCTTGGCAGCTCTAGTAGCCTCACTCGCCTGCAGTCTGCTAAGCATCCGCTATAGTGTCTCCTTCTATACACTTTCAACTATCTGTGTTTCTGCCTCCGGTGTCCACTAAGTATCCAGTTCTCGCGCCCAGGTTGCATTATCCTGAGTTTAGCTTCTTTTAATCTTGGCAAAATCAATTTCCAAGTACAACAAGCCTGGCTCAAGAAAAACGATACATTTGAATCAGAAAAGCACTCTCCTTTGACTTCACTCTTAAGTTTCTCTTAAATCAAATGCTGCAATGGTGTTAGCTAGCTCCTATATTTTTCAGCTTTAGCATGCTTAAGTTTGAAGTAAAGTCACTCTGTATGGATGTCGCATAGCATCCTGAGAACATGCTGCCTATCTTTTTGCCCATATCGGTTTCAGCCAGTCCATTGCCATCTCCTTGAGCTTCACCACCATACAGGTACATGCTGCGTCTCTAAATCTTCAAGTGTGGGAACAGAGCCTCCTCTAATAATCATAGGTTCTCTTGCTGAGCCTGTATCGCCTCTAGTTACCTGAGCGGATGAGCAGTTCCGCTATGCTCTCTCATGTACTTTTAGCAAACTGCTCAGATACTTTCTTTCATGATAAATAATATCTCCGTTTAAAAATCCACGTAAAGTAACTGTAATACGCCGGCGCTGCATTTCACGCACCATAACCGGTTCTTTTACTAAGCTCTATAGTAAGATACAGCATCAATGCTGACATTGGATTCTCTTCTTACCAATGCCTTATGTTCCTTATCAGACATTGCTCCTTCAAGACTTTCAATAGCTGATGTATGAAAAGCACCTGTTATAGCCACTATTTTTCAGTATCAAATCCCTTTTTCTATATATTCACTTTATCTTTCTTTTCATAAAGCTTTCACGGACTATATCTCTTGCAAAGGATTTGTCATCTTGCATTTGTATCTTTTCTTATGCTTTCTCCAAACAAAGCACTACCGGCTCTATAAAGCAGCATATCTCACTCTGCTCCAAGGTTCTTTCCCAAAAACTTCCATATCCAGTTTCAATACGCTTTCTTCTGGAGTTTGTTTCTGAGATATCTCCTCATCTTTTGAGTTTCATCATCCTTTTTCAAGTCCCAAAATAATATCGGATTCCAAATCATGACATTCATATTATTTTCCCTGCAAAGAATTGCACGATACTCCAGCGAATATTCTGCAAACGGATAGAGTATCGCATCAATAAGTTGCTTCCTTTTGTACTATGCATGGCTAAATGAGAACAAGTTTTTGAGACACATATCTATCAAAAAGTCAAAATCTGCCGGTCCCTCTATCAAACGTGGTTAGCTTTACTCATCACTGTCTTAGAAAATATGTCTGCGGGTGAAAAATATCTAATTCCAAAAAGTTTTTCATGCTGCCTCCTCAACCATTGAGCATCCTCATTCATTGATAGGTCCAATCCTCTCTCTTTTCATTATATTCTCAAAAGTACTCTTCCCAAACTTTTGAGTCTTTGAATCTTCCTTTACTATGCACCTGTGAAGTCGCTGCCAAGGTCCACATCACTATCTCTCCGTCTCCGAAGCTGCTGCCAAGAGACATACTGTTTGTAAGTGATATAGCCTCTGCAGTGGAGATGACATTTGCTGTGGATTTTGATTTTTTGCTTTTCCGTCAAGTGTCTCACCCTGTCAGCTCTCTGAATATTGTACAGACCTACTTTATTACCTCAGCCTCAGGCACCTTCGAAAGCAATAGCCATACCTTCTGAAAGCTTCTCGATTCTGGTCTTTACTATATCCATCTCCTCTTCAAGAGTATTCGGACTTGGGAGCACACTACTATTAAATCTTCTCTTTAGGCAGCACTCATATCATTTACACCACGGTCTCTGGTATTTGCTGTAGCTATTATGGAAAAATCCCTTCTTAGCCGCACTGTCCTTCCCAAGTTCAGGAATCGAAATTCTCTTTTCGGAGAAGGTGAAATAAAGGCATCCTGTACCTCGGAGGCACAACGTGATATCTCTTCAAATCTGGCAATCTTTCCCTCTTCCATAGCCTCAAAAACAGGACTCTTTATAATTGCCTTATCACTTGGGCCTTCTGCTATAAGCATAGCATAATTCCATGAGTATCTTATCTGCTCCTCTGTAGTTCCCGCAGTTCCCTGTATAACACAGGTTGAGTTACCGTTTATAGCGGCGCACAGATGCTCCGACAACCATGACTTTTGCAGTACCCGGCTCACCGATCAAAAAGTAATGCTCTGTCTGTTACCAAAGTGGCTATTGCTATTTCAACTATTCTCTTATTTCCTATGTATTTCGGCATTATTTTGCACCGTTGCACTCACCGCCCATAATGTAAGTAAGTACGGACTTCGGTGACATCTTCCATCCTGTGGGAACAGGTTTTTCAGCCGCAATGAGTGCATCTATTTCTTTTTGGAACATGACCTCCGCCGGAAGCCTTTGTAATTCTTCGCTCATATCTATCACCTTTTATTTCTTCTTAACTTCTACAGTTTTTAAAAATTCAACAGCCTTTTTCATTATTAAATGTCTTTAAAAGTCTCTATAGCATCGGTTTTGCTCGCTCTATCGGATGTTTTGCAAGTTCAATCAAAAGTCTATATTATCTTCACTATACTTCAAAAGACCTTCATAGCTCTTTTCTTATATCTTTCCTTGCCTCGCCGTTTATAACAGACAAATAAAAATCATTTTTCTTCTTCTTTTGCAGAGATCAGCGATAATATCAAATCTTAGATACATCTCCTCTTTCCCATCGGATCGAAAGCTCTCTTTTGCGGCTCTACCATCATCTTGCCATATTTCCATGATCCATCTTCCGATCATAAATGAGATCTCACTGTATCCGTCACCAGTCCGTCAATAAACTTCGGCAATATTCTATAGTCTAAGAAGATATCAGGGTTTTCTTTTCTGGCTTCCACCAACACTTCCCATCTACCGCTTCCTGTTGTAGTAAGTGCAGTTATAATGGCTCAAGCATCTTATAAGAATAATTTCCATTGACCCTTCACAGCTTTTCAATATCTGAAAGCTCGCTGCTTTCATATATACTGCCTGAGTTTCAAGTACCGCATCTACAAGTGCAAGCAGAATCAAAAGTCTTCTCACGGGATTATCACACTCAAACAGCTCCTCATGCCTCTTTTTTATCTGAGCAAACACCGGTGCCGCCTTTGAAAGAGCCTCCATATCATCTACACATTTTTTCAGTCTGAAGTCTTCCTTTTATAAGAGAGCTGCCTGTAATTACACTGTTTCTTAATTGTTGCCTGTAATTTATATAAAATATCCAAATTCATAATAGCCTCCCTTAATATGCCAATCTGGTATTTCGTTTTCCGTGATAATGCTTCTTGGCTCTACACAAATCTGCTTCAGCATCGAGTCATAATGTGCCAATCGAATAACACCTGATTTTTAAGATAGTCTTTGCCCTGGGAGTCCGAATATTGCGTCCATAGCTGTTTTATCATAGTCATAGACCCTTAGTAAGATCTGCTTTCCTTCTTTATCCTCTGCTACCAACATCACTGCCGTTTGTACCTATCTTTTGCAAACTCAAAAAGTACTCCATAAGCATTATCGGATAAAAGTAGCTTTCAATATATTTTTAGCGAGCTTTTAAAAACTCTGTTATGTTCTTCTTTTGCAAAAGCTTCTTATCTTTTTACTATCATCTATATTCAAATCTTCATCTGTGCCACGCTCTCATAACGGATTCTTCTGTTTTCACCCTCATTTGCGGGGATAGAAATAAAGCTTTTCAATAAACTTTTTACCAAAAAGAGCTGTCATCTCTTTGAATATATTTCTTTTGCTTTTAGTGGGCAATAATTGACTGTATAATTTATATCTCCTGTATCAAGATCATCAATAGCCTTTATCCATATATTCTGCTTTTTACATCATCATATTCCGATATAAAGCTCAGCTCCGCAATTGATACATTTTCCTTTTTAAGAGCCCTATTTCTCCCAAGTTCTTCAAGCTTCCATACTCCGCCAAGTGCCTCATAGGTATATTATCATCAGGGTCGGTAGAATCACTTTCAGCTTATTAAAGGTAATCCTTGCCCTCTTTTCGATATATCTAAGCTTTAGTAGCTCCCTTTACCCTAAAGATAACAAATACTCCTCAACTATAGTCATTTGGATAGTCGTTTCTTAACTCATCTATATAGCTCTTAGGATAATCATTTTATTATTTCTTCTATAAACAAATCATTTTTATCGTTCTTAGAGATTTTTAAAAATCTTTTTAAATATTATCTGTACTCCCGGCAAATAGTAATCTCCCAACTGTTTTTGCCAGTTCATCATATTTTTATCAAATGCTTTATCACACAAGCTGCCACACCTGAACCTGTTATGTTGACTCATAACATCTTTTAACAGATCCAAGCCCTCAATCTGCTTCTTTTATCTTCTCTGTTTTGCCGCTTTTGAGGCTGCACTTATTTTTCGGCTTGTCAGGTTTTTCTCCTTTTTCAAATTTCCTTCTCGGCCTTTTTCTTTTCTCTTGCCCTCTATCTTTCTCTCTATCCAAAAATATCCTGAGGAATCTCCAGCCGTTTCAAAGCTCTTGCCTCTTTCATCTCAAACATCAAGCCTATAGCATGTTTGCATGGAAACTATCTGCTGGACAAAACATCTAAACATCGGGTTCACCTCTTTTTTCAAAAGTCTATGGAAACATTATATTGCTCTTTCCACTTCCTTTACCTCCACCAAATAAAGACTGTCATCAGCCGGCTTCATTCTTTTTACAAAACTGTTTCCTGACGACAGCTTTCTGCCATTTGAAACCGCATTCGCATTAGGTGCTATAGAAACTATAGCTCTGCTCATCAAAGTTCTCATATTCGATCGCTTTCGATATCTTTTGGATATATATATCACATTTTTAACTATATATTTTTGCACAGAGTCCCATAACTTCCCTCATTCGCTCTATATAATCATATACTTTTACATTATTTTGCATGTCCTTTATTTCATCAAAATTAAACTATAATACATGCTCATTTCACCTTGCCATTTCTTCGACTTTTCTCTTTTTACCATATCTCTTTTCTAGAAAATATCTGAAAAAGCTATGTCTTCCATCTTCCTCTCTCAAATGAGTAAGCCCTGTACTAACAAGTCTTACCTCGCCTTTCAGGTATATTCTTTAAAAGTGCTCTTTGCATTTTCATATATAGTATAGGCATCACTTGTACTCACTTATAAGCATGGATCTTGTTATACTCTTTGCATATTGGAACAAAGTGATTTTTGAGAAACACCCTCACCATAAAAGGCTGAGCCTCTTAGCCCTCCACCCTTACACGAAAAGACAATATAAGTACATCATCTAAGAGTTTAAGCTTGATACATCCTTTTTGAAATGTATACTCCTTGATGATGGACTGTATACTCTTCCCTATAAGGATTACCTTCCTGTCATCATAGCCGAAAGCCAAATCAACAAGATATTCACCCGCTTTCCCATAAACATTTTTCACTTCATTTCTTTGTATTTTATGAAATCTCTTACTGCTATCAACACTGTATAAATGAAAAGCGCTTTGCAGTTTTTTCTCCTACTGTATATAATGATTTTACATTTCTATCAAGTACCAATGTTTACAAAATCTTCTCTGTCTTTATTTCAAAATATCCGATCAGGCTTTTTCTCTTCACTTGCAGTCTTTTGCTGCAGTCTTTGAATACGCCAGACCTGAGAGCAGAGTAGAAAGCTCCTCTTACCCTTTTTGATCTCAAGCCCGATTTTTCCTGCTTCCTCCCATGAATCCACCTTTTCCGTAAGATCAGAGATATGCCCTCATCAGCGTAATATACTCCGTTACATCGGTATAACTTTTCAGTATCTTATGCAACCGCTCCGATACTTTTTTGTATTTCTCAAAATTCGGATGCCTAAATATTCCTTTAGGACAACGATTAAACGCCTCTTCAATGTTCATCCTGAACGAATACCGTATTTTCTGGCTTCATAATTACGGGTCGATACAACTCCTCTTTCATTCGGCAGTAACCTATGATGAGCGGCTACCTGTTAGAGTCTTATCATCTCTCATCTCTACTGAAGCATAAAGGCATCCATATCCACATGAATAATTATTTCGACCCTCAACATCTCATTATCACGCAAAGGTTGTACCGTCAAACACATCTTCTATGTTCTTGCCCTCTATACTGAAACCGTATTAGAAGCTTTTCCCATAGGTATACGAATAAGACCGCCATCCAAAGTCGTATAATCAGTGAAAAGTCTCCTTATCCGTACCTACGGAACCAGTACACTGCCGATGGAATATCGTAATCTAACTTCCTTACCGTTTATACCGTCAATTTCTGGCTTTTATGGAATTTTAGTTGTCAATTGTATGATGTGTGGTAGTATAGTAGTTTTCCAAAATCTTCAGGCATTCCTTTACTTCCAACAGTATATCTTCCCTCTACCCAAAGATTGTATAGTATAAATTCTGTCTCCAAGATAAAATTCATCCGGATTTAAAAGAGCAGTATCTGCAAAACTTTCAGAAATTTCAAGTTTTCCTGATTTATTATCCAAATCAATTATTGATATACTGTTGTAATCATTGTCATACTGCGTAACTCAATATAGAGATGGGCATTATCTCTCTTTTCACCACACTTGCCTTGGAAATACCATAGCTTGCATCTTCCTCCCATATGTGCTTTTTCTCACGTCAATTGTCACATCTATTTCCTGTAACATAAGATACTCGTCAATATCCTGTTCTATCTTAACAGTTCTAATTTTTACCGTCAGATCATCTTTACTTCTTTTATCTGTTGGTATTTCCAAAGCGTAGTCGCTGGCAAGCTAAGTATCTCTTCATTAAAAACTCACCATATCTTGCAAACTCAAGGTATCGACTATCCTTCTGTATATTCATCCTTGCAGTCGTATAGATCATCCTACAGCCACTACCTAGTGTCCACGCAAGATCGACCTTATCACTTGCACCCCAAATTAAAAGCATCGAGGGTTTGTCAGAACAGTCTTTAGCTTCTCACAAATCCTCTATATCTTCTCCATATTCATCTGCAGAGATATTATCCTTTTTCAATCCTATCATATAGACACGCAGGATCGCTGTCATCATCACTCTATCTTAAGCTCGCTTACCTGTATTTGAATCTATATTTACTCCCTAAGCAGTTCTTTTTGTAGCAGTACTTCATGTCATTACAGTGGTAGTAGCCAGCAATGCACTGAAAACACTTGTATCGGTTCGAATCAGGTTATCCTTGGGTAATATCCTCTACGCAATCATTATTTATTTTGTTTTACAATATCATTTAACTTTTCATTTCCTCTACACTAGGTTGAGTGTTGTATTCCCATCATCTACTGTTTTGTAATATACATGTGCTTCGCTTTCCACGTCATTTTTGTACTTTTGTTTCAGTTTCCTGAACGCTTTCTTTCGCAGAACTTTCAGCCATTGCTACTTCATTTGTATTAATCGATTGAAAATGTTTCTTTCCGCATCACCCGCCATATAGTGCGAATCAAATATATAAAAACTCTTTTCATAAGAGTCCTCCTTTTATCCTATGCTATCACAAAACAATTGTACCACCAATAAAGATAGTCTTAAAATAAAAAAGTGCAGTCGGTTTTACCCTTCTGCACCTTAGCTTATTTATCTAACTTACTGTCAGTCTTTGCCTGGAACTTTTCATTATTTACAATAAATCTTTCGTGAATTCCCTCTCCTATAAGACCTTTTTCATCATATGCCCTCAACCTTGAATGTAAGAGCTCTTTCCATCCACCTTTATAAGCTCAGACTTTATCACGACCTTCCTGCCAAGCGGTGTGGCTGATAAATGCTTTACATTTACACAAGTGCCTACTGTGGTAAATCCCTCCTCCAGTATATCGTTAACACTCATAAAACATGACTCTTCCATCAAAAGTATCATCATCGGTGTAGAAAACACCTCTAAACTTCCACTTCCTATACCTGCTGCAGTATTTTCCTTTGTTACAATAGTCTCTCTTTGTCCCTTTATTCCTACTTCCAACATAGTATTCTCCTTATCTATAGATATAGGGCTATTTTATCATATTTTACTAATAGATATGTATACAGATAGAGTCAACATAACAGATTTTAATCTGTCGGTATAGCAGACCTCAAAGTTATTTGGTATTTCGATTTTTACATTATCGGAAATATAAACCTAACATCCTCATTTTTGAAATATCCGTATTTACCACTTTACTAATATCAAACGCTTTATTAAAACCTTTTCAACTGAGAAAACATCAAGCCTTTTCTGACTCATCAATTTTACCTGATGAATATATGATAAATTTCGAGTGCATCAAGACTTTGAGATTATACTTTTGAATAAATATAATCTGCAAAGTTTCTTCCTTCTATTTCCAACTCTCGGGTAAAGCCTTCTCCCAAAACTGCGGGGATTACATGTCGAGATGGGTAGCATCAGCAATGTAGCTTTTTCATTATTTTTCTATAATATAAAGTGATACTCTTACAGTTACTTGACAATCTCCATAATTGTAGCTTAAATACTCGTCATCCGATAAGTAAAAACTCTTTATCTGTAACTATCTTTTTGCTTTTTCAGTGAATATATCCTTATTTTTGATGGATTATTTAAGTCTTCTATGGATAATTAAAGGTGCTAGATACTAGACCGGAAACTCCATATCTCTCACATCCACAAATTCATCAATTGTAGCTTCAGGTTCATTGTTGCACATATTGCTGACATCATCCCTGCAAATGTATCTTCTCTTCCTTATCTTTTTATGTAAATAAAAGCATCCTCATAACCATACTCGGAATGAACTCTCACCTTTGCCTTTATATACATAGGAATTACTTCCCATTGGTCTATATAGAACATGTCCTCCTTATTTACAAGTAAAACCTTACTTTGACACATCCTCCCACATTTGGAACCACATTAAAATACTTCTCACCTGTGTTTATAGAATATCCATGCAGCTCGGCATCATATGATTCCAAAGTATGCCCTAAGAGCTTATTTTGCAAATATTCAGATTTCAAGTCCCATATACAAATATCTTGTACATAAATATCTCCATATACCCTGTATTTAAATTTCCATACAGTATAATTGTTCTTTTATAAAAATTTATTTTCTGATATATTAGCACAATATAGAAAGTAAAAATAAAGGGAATGAAAAACTTTACACCTTTAATATACCTACATACTTCATACTACGCAACCTTCCGAATCTAAATCCGGAAAATCTTTAACAGCTACTCCCCAAATAACATTTCCTTCTAAAATCCCTTTTGCATTACACACCCTCTCAAATTCATCCAAATCAGAGATATAATCTTTTACAGCTCGCGTACATTACATAAAAAGCCCTAAAACAAAACAAAGTCCTTTTCATCCGTTCTTCCAATCCCGTTTCCTCGAAATCCACACTTTAGGCTAATATCAGGTTTAGCTCCAAGCCCCTCTTTGAAAAGTTTTAATTCATTTTCATATGACTCATTATCCCAATACTGTTCAAAAAGTCATTCTCTTCGAATGTAGCTATCCATATATAATAGGTTTTCATATAAATAATTTCAAATCTCTACCCATGAACCTTTGCACCGTCTTTTTGATGCAATATCTATCGTGCTTTTTGTACCTTTGCTCTCACCATCCCAAAATGCAATAACCATAGGCTCATCTTCTAAGGCGTACTTATACATTCTTTCTATTTCTGACCGGTCCTGCACCTTTGCCATATTTTTCCAATCAGGTTTAAACACAGAAACCTTCAAAGAGTTTTTCAAGGCATACTCTTTCACGAATGTGTCATCCTTTTGCATGACCGGATACTATCTCAACATTATCTAATTGTCAATAATCTCATCAAGCTTTTCAAAGCAAAAATTCTCTATCCTGAAAATTTCTGCCTCCACAAACAATTACTCTCAAAATTTGTACCTCTTTGATTCTAACTCAACTACGCAGCAGCGTTCTCATTAATACTGTCAATAATACCCCTGATATTTGCCCTGCACCCAGGTCTGCAAAGATATCTCAGCTATCACTTCCCTGGTCTGTAAATGGACGTCTTGTGTACAGATAAATCCTTCATCATTCCATTGTGAACTATATGCTCTACAATCCTGATTTACCAAAGTAAATCTGTCTGCTGTCAAGTTACTGTTCTCAAGATACTCTCAAAATGCTTCCTTCGCTGCATTCATATCAAGACCGACTATTTCTCTTACCAGCTCACCAAGTGGCTTTTTGTCCATATTCCTTCTCATATTCCTCTTTGTTCCAAGTTCTATGCCAGCACTTTTTCAAGCTCTTTATATCATCTTTGCTTAAAGGAATATTTGATTTCAACTCTTTGTATAGCCTCATTGTCTGATGCTCTTTAATATAATATTCAGCCTTTGCACGATAGTTCTTCAATGAATCACTTTCAAGATCAGAATCATTCCATTCTGTTGAAATTATATCGTCAGTAAAAGTTAGTATCATATATAATATCTCCCTTTGGGATATACTTCATAAGTCCACAGAGCTTTTCTCTAATTATCTCAAAACTCGTTTACACCACAGCCCTCTATGTAATCAGTATGTAATATATCTCGCATAGGTCTGATTGCTCATTTATTTCTGTAATATTCGCAATACTTGCAAGTTTTTTTCGCATTCTTCCCCAAATCAGTAATAAACCTCTTATATGATTTACGAAGACATGCAAGCTCTATGCCATACAGCAATGCATCAGAAACGCACTGCATTGATTTCCATCATCTTCAGACAAAATAAGAGTGAAAGTTCTTTCTTATCAGCACTGCATCTTCAAATGTCAGCGCCTTATATCCTTACTCAGTAGAATATACATTCTACAAACTTTAAATGTTGCTTTTACATCAAATCTTTCCTTAAAGCTCTGATACCTTTGCTGCCATCTCTTCGACAAGACTTTTCCTGAATACTCTAGTTCATCGCTCTGATAATCCAAATCCTGTAATCTGTATGCTATCTCAAACTTTAAATTAAAGATTGCACTCTGTATCGAAATATCATTTGCAGAGACTTTACCCTTATTCTTATTGATTCTAAAGAACTCAAATTTTTCCACAAAAATCAAATATATAAAAATTTGAACTTATCTTCTCAGTCAATAAGACCCGGACATAATCTTGTCCACGACCACCATCTGCCAGAACTTTACATAGCTCATTACCTGTCTAAAGAATACGCGATTAACAACCTCAGATACATCAATACCCGTATCAAAGCATATCTACATAAATAGCTATCTGCGGTAATTTATTTGCTTCAGAAAAATCATCAATAATGCGCTGTGCAAAACTCAATCCTAGTTGTCAATAACCTGTGCATAACCGGTTAGATGTGGATACTCTTTATTGAAGATTTCAAAGAATCTTTTTCAGCATATGCATGTTTTTGCAAAAATAATACTCTTTCCAATATTTTTGTCCGTAATCTATTTTGATTCCGGTTTTCATAATGTATCAAGCACTCTGCGAATAGTATCTGCATTAAATATCCACTCGTTATGTGCCGATGAGCTTATTGAGTCAGGTATTTCACCATCCTCCGTCTCAAAAGTATTCTCATCATATGCTCTTATCTTCATCAGAAGATTTTCATGCACATTCCTTCCTCAATAAACTTAAAGCTCTGTTTCAACAGATAAAAAGTCAACCAGATATCCGTCCTTTACAGCTTGTGAGAGTTCATATCTGTATGTCGGAACTCCACGCCAAGATCAAATCTTTCATAAGTGTTTTTATCAACACGTCGTCTTTTTGGTGTAGCTGTAAGTCTCATAAGATGAGAATCAAAATATGTAAAAAAATATTTTTGTATTTGTATATATAGACCCTATGTAGCTTCATCAGAGTATGTCAACAAAGGTCTAAAAAGTTTTTCTGGATGACGGAGTTTTTAACCCAGAATCATTTCAAAATAGCGAACTTATCCCTGTGCCTATCCCCCTTTTTCAAAAATCTATAAGTTCTGTTAATGCAGATTTCTTGAAGCTACAATCTCTGTGACATATAGTCCAGGAAGTCTTCTAATCGTGGTGACATCCTCCATAAAAATATAATACTCATTATGATCGCGTACCACTACCGTCTGCCATGTGCAAATGAATTCCTAATATGATGAAGAATGTCCATTCGTGGATTACCTTCACCGGCATGTATTATAACGGCAAATGCATTTCCATCCACTTCAAAGAAATTATCTCTTTCAGGGTATTCCACATTTCAAGCATATGGTTCTTGGCCTCATGATGGAAAAATGATGTCAGCCTCCTCTAATCCCATAATTTCATCGAAAGCATTCCTAAATCTGCTGCTTTGCCAAGGATTAACCCATCCAAAGGGATTCAAGCGTCTTGGGAGAATAGCTGAAACCTTACAGGGAGAGTGCAACACAAAAAGTCAATGATTCTATAGAAACTATCATCATAAAAATCTTTACCCGTTATTGTATGGAGCCATTGCTCATCAGGGTTCTACTTTTATGTACTCTTCTTCTTTTATTTGCGGTAGTTTATTTTCATTCTTACCCATATTAGTCCTCTAATAGCAAAATGGCGGAGACGCTTTTCACATCTCCGCTGGTCACTAAATAACCAACCATATCACCAGCTGCGATCGCTCATGCGGAGTTGATTCATATCCTTTCTCCTGAAGATCCTTAACCATACGATCGAGTTTTTCCTCTCCATCCTTTTGAACCACTCTGTATGTCCAAACCACTTCACAAGAGTCGGGCTGATAGCATAGTATGTGCGAATAAATGCTCTTCCATGCCAAGTCTCAGCAAGCATCATAATCACGATACCTTCTAAGTGTCCATACCTGCGGGCAATCGTAGAGATCCGTACACTGCATAGTAGCGACATAACAGCCTCTGCTTTGAGGAACAGGTCTTTGTGGAATCTCGTAACTAGGCTCTATTTCCTTAATCTTATCATGCCACTCCATAATCTTATCTGTTCTCAGTTGTTTTGCCTCGTCCGTAAGAGAATAATCTTTTCCCCAACCACCGTTTAAGTACGTATAAGACCAAGAATTGATAAGCTTTATCTTGAACACCTATCATGTTCTTATATCTAACCACATCAGATTTGTCATCATCGTCACACAGGTCAATAGCAGTCTGCAATAACAACAGAACATAATCCCCCTGTTGAATATAACGTTCCCACTGATATTTGCTTGGATGTCCGTCAAACCCCATATAATCTGAATAAATATTGTTATTCCATGCATCTATAGCAGCATTGTTAATTCAGTGGCTATGATTTGTTTTAAAACCATCTGCAGACACCCACATTTAGCAAAAAGAACTAGGCTATACTAACTGCGTCAGTTTCAAATTGTTTAAAATAGACTGCATTATCCTCGGATGCAAACTTAGCAAAATTGTTGCAGCACGTTGTCATAAGGGCTGTTGACAGATTCTCAATTTCCTGAGAAGCTTCTTTTTAACCTATACTTATCATCTTCATGGCGCATTATCCACAGCCTTCGTGAAACAGTTCACAGACTCTTCGATTCGTATATTTTGCCAGTGTGGATTGCCAACCCGCAGCTTTACCCTTTTGCAACCAAGCCTTATAGTTTTCAGGTTTCAATCTCAATAACCTTGTGCAGTAACTCTCTGCCTCTTTTTGATTACTAGATTCATAGACACTCTCCGCCATTTTAAAGTAGTTCTCAATAGGCGGAATTATCGACTTTGACTGTACTACTGGAAACATCGACAGTTCCCTCAATCGATCATCTTTTTGGCCTCTTCAACAGAATACTTCGTTCCATGGTCTGGCATACAAAAATCCCATCCTGTTTGACCAAATCTGTTCCGCCACACATTTCACAGGTCAGCTGTTTCATTTTACATCCTCCTCTTATAAAGCTGTCTTATAGCTCCCACATGATGGTCTTTTTGCCAGTGTCAATTCTTTCACAAAATCATCATCAAGAGAATGATCCATGCTATAACCATTACAATGAAATTGATAATTGAGACGTTTTTGAATGAGATTGATGATACATTACAGCCATAAAAATGCAGATGATAAACTCTGCAATCAAGTATAACAATGATACCAACATTGTTGGATAGCGATTGAAAACTTACCCTTGGCTCCAACTGGTCTAAAAACTTTACATTACTCCAAAATACAATAAACTTGAAAATGGAAGTTAATTTGTTTTTATATAGTCATTTATTTAATGATGTAAATAGACTCATATACAAAAAGATTTTTAATATTCATTATATTGTTATTTTTATATAAAACTCCTCTGATATTTAATTTGTAGATTCTTTAATCCATAAATTTCTAGACATAAGTTTCTCTCCTACATTAGATTTTCTTCCCTCATTGTACTATAATCATACTATAAAAATTCAGAAAGGACATTAGATGAATTCAATAAAATCTTTCTTATCAAAAATCTTATAGGTATGCTATATGCTTTCTCATTGCTCTGCCGGCTTGGTTTCTGGGAAGAGATTTCCTATAATCGGAGGTCCTGTGATTGCGATTATTGCCAGTGTAGATTATTACACTTTTTGGAATGATAAGGGCATGGCAGTGCCGGAATAAAGTTCACTTCAAAATATGTTTTGCGAGGCGGCTGTGGTTTTTCTGAGGGTTCGGCCTTGACCTGAGGTGTTGTACTTCAAACCGGCAAACAGTCACTCCCTATAATCATATGCACAATATCCACAGCTCTATAATTGCCTTTATTTACGTACAGCTGATGAAGATACGGCAATATCTCAACTCTTGTAGGAGTAGGTTCTTCCATATGCGGAGGTTCCGCCATAGCAGCTAACAGCCTGTGATAAGTGCGGATGATGACGAGGTGCTGCAGGCCATATCCGTTATTTTTCTTTTTCAATGTATTGGCTGCACTGCTCTTTTCCTGTTTTTCGGTAAAATGATTGGCTTCTGATACTCTAAGCGGAAAGGCTTTTTGAGATATTCTCAGGAACTGCAATAAATGACACTTCATCCGTTACCGCCGCCGCTTCCACTTGGGACAGTATGTGGAATCTGGGCACTCAGACTCTTGATAAGGCTGTTACAGTAAGCTTCCAGAACTCTGGCAATCATTCCCATTACTGGTGCTTGCAGTACTTAATTCAAAAAGTCAAAGTGATAATCAGAATAGTTTCAGCCTTAAAGATCGTTTCCGATGTTTATAATATTTTTTTATTATCGCATCTATTATCACTACTGTCGCTTTAAGTGCGAGGTGTACCTTCACATTCATTTGCTCCTTTAAAGTTTCAGTAGTTCTGTATCATTATGGCAATGGCTGCAATCGGCCTGAACAGTAATCTGATAAAACACATCAAATCCGGTGGCAAACCTATTATTGGCAGCGGCATATGTTGGATAGGAATTACCGCAGTAGCCTTATAATGCAGCATATACTTCGGTATTTGGTAGAAAAAGTGTGCAAGCCTCAAAACTTGACATTTTAATTATCATCACTTTATAAAGTATTACATCTCCATAATCTTTTATAAACCTCGGTACTTCCATCCTCAACAGTATCTTACAACATCCGCAGCTCTTTCTCTGCTTCCAGATACTCATCTTCAACACAGATATATTTTATATCCGCATATGCAGATAATCCTTAAAATTATCAAGTGTTCTTACAACAGCGGAATTACCTCCGCTTCCTGTAATATCTGTATAGTCCTATATCCGCACTCAATATTTTAAGTAAGTTGTCCTCTGACAATAATAGTGTTCTACGGATTGCTCAATTTCATCAAATCATATATACATCTACAAAGTTGCTGTCTGTATTTCCCAACACTTCTTTGTCGATATATCTGTCATGATGATTATATATTCCAAGTTCTCTTATATACTTCGGATTTTCGGTAAGTCCTCTGATACCCGCGGTTTGCCACCCCCGTTATAAAGTGAAAATGCTATACATGGTATCAATGAATAGAATAGACTCTTAACCCTGTTTCTTCATACGAGAAAAACAAACCGTCAATGATGCTTCAAAGTAAACAACAATATGAAATAATTACCATCTACCTGATTTAATATAAGTAAGCTAAACAGACGTGACCGCAGCATCTACTCCGAGAATAATCATTATATATGTGAATATATCTTTACCCTTATTTTTAATGCAGTATCTTACAGTAAATACAGCCGGATTATAAATAATACAGTTATCAGTACGGTGGGTGAAGCTATATAAATATGCGCTCTCATTTGTCGGTGATGAAAGCTGGAATAATCTGTAAAATATATCCACGCTCTCACCTGATGACATATTCATACTGCGCACTTCATAATCTCCGATAGTATAGGATAGTTTTGTCTCTATTCAAGCTTTATACTATACAGAAGAATATGCGAAAGCAATAATATGTCCGGTAAGTATATATGTTTTGCATATACAAATACAATTGCCGCAATCGGAAGGACTGACAGGTAGGCAAATCCGAATAAATTTTTGATTTTACTTTTTATTCTTTATAAGGTCTGTAACAGATAAATAGTATTTACAAGTACCTATACCTAAGCTGAACAATGAGCTCGTAGACCTGCATATATAATGTACAAGCGGGGCTATCAATGCAAATGTAATAAAGTAACTATGTCTCACATACAGCACATATTCAGTATATGATATCAGCTGCATTAATAATGTGATCGTATCAGTCTTTGCAGATAAACCCATATTCACATGAATGCAGTGTAACGGATCTGAGTACTACTGCAAAGCGCGACTTATCATCTCTTTTTCACCTGCAGACTTTTACTATCTCAAATACCGTAAAAGTACCATTATTGCACATAAGTAAGAAAAACTCGGTACAAATCCGAAGCTTTCTTTTGTATTAAGTGCAAGTGTAAGTATCTCAAGTCCTTCGGGTAAACATATACATCGTTTACGGTTTCCCAGATTGTCATATATTCCGGTATTTCCGATAAAGTACAGACAAACTTAAGTCCGTACCTTAAGAATCATAGTCCAAAAGTAATATTGATTCTTCCAATTTACTAACAATGAATTGCAAAGTGATATTGCAGAACCTATGCAGATTTTTATTTTTCAAAATCTTTCTTTTTCTAGTATTATTCTTTACTACCGGTACTATTATTTTGAAAAATCTCATCAAAATATAGTGACTACAACAAGCATTACCAAGTCCCAGAGTAAAAGTATCTTACTCTCCTTTTTGAAGCAAGATGAAGTGCCGAAAGGACACATATAGAAATAATATAGTAAGACTTCCTTTTACAAAGCTATTTAAATAACAGGGCTATAATGCCATCTTCGCACCTTTTCTCACCTTTACAAGCATTATTTCACCAAGCCAAATGAGCACCACCAAGGAAGATACAATCTACTATAAAAAGCGGTGGCGGCCTGATGTAAAATCATGTATATCAGACTAAAAAACCTATACCTATAAGTCTAATATAATTGTTTTTCACAATCTAATATCAGATAAAAATATAACAAATAGCAATATATGTTCAAAATAAAAGCATTTTTGTTTTCCATCTCTCCGATATCAAATAATATATAAGTCTTTTCAGCCAATAAAGAAAAACTGTATATACTACAGAATGGCGGCACATATAAAAATAAGCAAATATCCGGTTTTCTTAATATTCATATATAAACTCCATACCTCTTATAACACAAATCTTTCTCATCAAATCACCACCTATTTTTCATCAATACTCTCCCTATTCACCTGTATTTTTAAATTTTTGTCTCTAATACCTAGAAAATGTCGAAAAAGTCATCGTCATCTTCAAAAGAATTCATCATTATCTTCAAAAGAGTCTTCAAGAGTCATCAAAATTTTCATTCGTTTCATTTTTCCTTCCCTCATGTAGTTTTACCATTTCAGGGTCGAGCTTTATTTTATATGACAGTTCAAGCTCATCTGTTTCATAGATCGTCTTCATATAAATCTGTTTTCATATAACTACACTGTTTTCAGCTCTTCTATAAAGTAAGCTTCTTTCTTGGGTACAAATCCTTCAAAAGGCCTTCGGCTCTTTCATGACTATTTATAAGCTTCTTATACAGTTCGTTTTCCGTGATATTATATCTTTTTGAAAACTTGGGTTTTGAGCCTCTTCTGAATATAATCGCAGTTTTCCAAGTTTCTATGTCAGGCAATCCTCCGCATCATTCCGGCTCTCATTCCGATATTTCTTGCAGTATCCAAATCATTTGAACCCATATAGACATGTATGTATCACAGTTGTTAATAATGGTTGCACTATCATTTCCATAAAGTGATGACAATTGCAGACTCCGACTGTATCAAAAGTGTCACCGAGATACCCTTTTTCCTGAATATTGAAATACTGGTCAAATAAAGGTACCGGACATCCGGTTGCAAAAGTCGTCCGCCAAATGTATGGGTCTTGGCAATACGCCTTCAACCTGTCTTTCTCCAATTTCAAACAGCTCTTTAAATATATGTGCATAAAAACATATTTATGAAAACTATTTAAGCTTGGATTTGCAGGACTTGTAGTCACAAACAATGCTCTCTTTTCCATTGCCAGCTTCTCCAAAGCTTATCTTATTTTCCATCTTGAGACATTCTTCTAAGCTCAGGTGTAAAGACATATCCGATGGCCGTATTTAATGTACCGAAAACACAACTTGCGGTTTTTATAGGCAATCTCCTAAAAGATTTCCAGTTAACCAGTAGCAGTTAAAAGTGTTTGTCATTTTCAAACTCTAAAAATCGTAATCATAATTAGTCTTTATCTCGCTTGTATCATCTTCAAAGCTAAACATCAAGCATCTCAAGAACATCAATAAAAACTCGGATGTCTTTTTCATCAGATTACATAGGATATAAATACCTGCAAAAAGTGAAGCCGCCTCATCCCAGAACGGATCGCATTGCTGTTTTCTTTTTTTATTTGCTGTGACAGTGCTCTTAGCCACAGACTATATCCTGATAACTCTTGATAAAATCAAGCGGATCATAACTCTATATTTCCGTTTTTCAGGATATACAAAGTCAGATCCAGACCATATAATCTCTTTCTTTAATATTGAAAAATGTATTACGTAACCT
>BNJU01003407.1_pt1 | contig 40221 bp, 67 predicted proteins | sample 8539281 | NCBI WGS metagenome assembly BNJU01 (sample SAMD00202456, study PRJDB9452) | human saliva metagenome | isolation source: human saliva | place: Japan
GCTGATGCATTATCTATTGTCCATATTCGCCTATAATTATCGTCATTGGTGTGTTACAAGGTGTGTTACATATTGTGTACAATTTGTTTAATAAAAAAAGAAGGAGGGCATTTCTACCCTCACAACTTTTCATTGACTATATCATAACCTTAAAAAACCTAGTGCATCTAAGCATAAATTATAGTGTGCATCAGCAAATATGACACTCACATCGATAAATAAGTTAGTCATTTAGACCACACTGTTCAGGAATTTCTGGAATGCTGAACACGTGTTATTACCTGCGTAACCATCAACAGTTAGTGAGTAACCCTTACTGTTCAGATACCTCTGAATACCGCATACTGTGTCATGCCCTATATATCCATCTGCACTAACACCAACAACTCTCTGTAGTATTTTTACAGTAGCAGAACCTCCTATTCCCCACTGTACACCAAATCTCATGTTCATGATATAAGGTTCACACTTAAGGAGCTGTCCGCTCAAAACACCGTCTCTATAAGGAGAACCGAGCCACTTCTGCATTGCAGTTACAGAGAGATTTCCAAACTCACCGTCTATAGTAAGCTTACCTGATGGAACATTAGGAGCAGAAGCGCCCGTAGGAGCTTTACCGCTCTTGTACAGAGCAGTAGCTTGTGCCTGGATATCCTTAAGGTATGGATAATACCTACCTGGACAAGCAGTCGCTACAATATCCTTATGTCCGATTACTGGTAGCACTCTACCTACGTGCTTGTAGATCATAGCAACAGTTTCGATAACAGTCTTATAAGTGGTGCTATCCATTTCAGGTCTACACTCAATACCGATAGAGTGTGTGTTGTACCAACGATTGCCTGCGTGCCACGCTGCTCTGCCCTCATTTACAAGGCAAGCTACATCGTTACCGCCCACTACATAGTGTGCTGATACTCTAGCTCTAGGGTTACAAAGCCAGTTAACTACGCCCCAGAACGACAATCCATCTCCACCCCAATGGTGAATTACAATATATTGAGGAGTGTTACTACCACCTATGTTAGGACTGTTTTTACTTGTAATTAAATTCATTACGCTGCCTCCTCTTCATCTGTCTGCATAGTTAGCTGCTCATCATAGTCAAACTTGCCATAAGTCAACGCTCTTGTACTGTCGCTTGTACCTGCAGTTGTAGGGTCTACAATAACTCCTATTTGCACTAACCATGTTACGAGCATCTTAACTGTTTCAACAAGCAACTCCTGAGGTGGAACACCCTGCTTCGCGGCATTGTAAACCGCCAACACCTGATATCCCATCGCAATTAATCCTAACAAGAACGCCAGTGCCCACGTTTTGTTCCTCGCCCTGATTTTCCAATTGATTTTCATTTTTTTATTTCTCCTTTCTGTTTTCCAGCGAACCGATTCGCTTTTCATGGTCGTTAAGACGACGATCATGTTCGTTATGCTTAGACCACATTCGCGAGTGAGACTCACGATCATGCAGTTCCTGTTCTCTGACAGCCTCTTCAACATCGTGAATGTCCTCATTCATGCTCTTAAGCTGCGAATCTAACGCAGCAATAGTACGATTAAGTTCATTCACAGGTTTGCTAACATAATTGTTAAGAGATGTAATCAGAGCAATTAATATTCCTAGCCCAATTACTAGATTCCCCAGCATTTCCGGATCTTTCATAAAGCATCCTCCTTCCTTCAAATTAAAAATACCAGGCGAATAACCCGGCTAACTAAACTATTTATATACCCATGATTACCTTTTCATATACCAACAAATCATTATGAATTTGCCAGTCCTTTAAACTTGATATAGGACGATGCAGCCAAATTAGATTTGTTGTCTATTTTATATTCATGGCCTTTGAAGACTGTTATTTGCCCGGCACTTGATGCTCCATTCATCGTAAGTGATTTAAAGGCCCAATCTTTACTTGTTATATCCTTCATGTATATATAACTTGTGCTATTGATTGAAGGATCTATATGGAATGTCATTACTCCATTGCTAGGAGCTGTCCAAGTGCTGCCATTTGCAATCATTGTTGTTGATAGGTCTATCCAATTGTCGGGATATCCTTTTTCAAACGCAGTAAGTTTTTTTCGCTATTAATTCTAAAATGTTGTCGAGAGTTGCCATTATTTAGCACCTCCCTTCTTAACTAGTCTTTGAATCAATTTAAACAGATTGATTTTACTGCGTTTTACCCCCCAAATAGGAAACAACTATATGCACTTCACAATTTTTCCCAATCTGCTCCAGATATTAATTGTAGTTTTTTATTTTTCATAATTGCCGCAAGTCCCCATTCTATATAACTTCCATTTGAATAATTAATCATAGGATATGACAGTGGTAATACAAGACCAGCGTAGTGCACAGAACCGCTTATCTCAATTATCTTCGAGGTTTCTATTTCTAATTCACCTAAGTTATTAATTCCTTTTTACAATGTTTATCTTTTTAGTGATTATTTTTCTTATGCAACCCTGCAGTTCCTTTTTAGTTCACTTGCAATAAACTCTAATATTTTATCTAACACTTTACACCTCCATTCCTAGCGCCTTGTAAAGTCCAATAGTTTTTTCAGACACGATAATCCCTCCCATGCCTCTCGTCCACTCTGGTACCTCTCTTTCGTACGTCACAGATGATCCATCTAGCATTATTGTATATAATGGAATATCTACACTTGTTGAGCCACTTGTAATACTTCCAGTTCTAATTATCGGTGAAGCTGGAGTATTTCCTCTCTGTACGGCTGTTCCCTTAAGTAGAATCGTTTCTACGCGTTCTACATTTGATGCAACATCTTTCGTGTATCGCATCACAACTCTATCTTTACGTACATATCCACTTGCACAGGTCTCTACCACAAGAGTTTCAGCATTATGCTGAATGTATCTTCCCTCATAAGCAACTATTCCTTTCCCTAATGAAAATTGATTTATGGACGGCATTGAACCCTCTAATCCACCTGTATATGGAATAACAACTGCTTCATCTGGATTTCCCCAGATTGAATTGTTAATCATTGCATCCATATTAGGTGTGATATGTCTCTCACCAGTATAACCAGTGATAATCTGCGTGCTTGTTGCCATATTTATACCCTCACTTTCGTTTGTACTCATAACTCTCAGTTGCATAGTCTCCGAAATCTGATCTCTTCCATATGATTGATGATATTTCTGCAGATACATATTCACCAGTAATTTGGTCTCTCGCGGATACTATATCGCCCAGATTTACATTCACACCATCAATAGACACTTCAATCTGCGTGTGCTGGCTAATTAGTTCCTGATAGTGTTTCATGCTATCCTTGAGCAAATCTTCACTAGATCCAAAATCATATGTTTGACAAGGATAACCTTCATTAGGAGTCTTGCTCACGTTCCAATTATCATCGGCATATAGATTGATAACCTCTCTATCTTTTAAATCACCTTGACCTAAACATATTAACCTCTTTGGTGTGTCGCCATCGCGAATTATTGTAAGGTCAATATTGTCATTATAGTCTTGAGAAAATTCTATCTGATTTGAGAGGTTAACTTTTTCTAGAAATTCTGCAGTTAATATACCAGCTCCACCATACTGCAAGGAGTAGTTTATTCTCATTACAACATCATGTGGTGTTGCAGTTGCGAGATACTTTTTCACCGTGTCAAATAGTGTAATGTATCGCTCCACTTGGAATTGATTGGCGGTCAAATCACATGGTTTCAGTTTGTATATTGAGGGGAATGGAAGTTGCCTCATTGCCGTTCCTATATTTCCTGAGAGAATTTTATAATCCTCTCCTTTAGGCGGTTCAACAATAACGTTCTGCTGCATCCCTCTCCACGTTTTGCCTGTGTATGTAACAGTTGAAGCTTCTGCGCTGATCTTGATTCCTGTTATATATCCTCCGAATTCTGTTTCATCAGCAAACACTCTTGTTTTAATATGATTTTCTATGTACAAAAGCTCATCTCTTGTCGGTGTTGCCATTGTAATTTCGAAGTTGTTATTTTCTTCTCCTATTTCAAAATCCGCTTCATAATGTTGTAGGATTCCACTATCTAGGACATGACCTTGCCAGTTCTCTTTTATGTAGATTAATTCCATGATGGCTCACTCCTTGTCTCTACAGTTTCAAAATCCATGTGCAACTCACCATATGCTATTTCATTCATTTTATCTAATGTAATAAACGGTGAGTTTTCTTTGTCTCTGAACATAAATGCGCTTTTAGACGTTCCGTTGGGCTGTATAATCTCAATTGTCTTCTTGTTAGAAACTGATGTTATTCTTAGCTGTTCACCAACTTTTATTCCTACATTAATATGTATGGGCTTGTTGTTTATATAAAATATAGGATTACTCACAGCACCATATATTGTTGCAATAAATCCTGCTCCTACAGTAGAAATTTCTATGTTTTCACTAACAGATATTCCTGTTTCGTAACCGAAGTTATAGCCTCTGCCAGGAATTGCAAGTTCTCCTGTCGCTAAATAGTTTCTCCATAAGTCTTCACCCTTCTGAACCATGCTAGCAATCCCGAGTGTATGAAATGTTCTTCTTGTCCATGCAGATATTGTAGCTCTTACCTTAAATATTACCTGTCTCTCCACACGTATATCATAACTGTATTCGGACTCAACAATGTAACAAGGGAGTTTCCATCCTCGTATTTCTATTGTTCCTGGTTGTCCTGCTAATACATCTTCTGTAAATACATCGGTCAATTTGTCTCTAAGAGCTTTAGAATCGCTTGCTATACCTACTTTTAAAACATACTCTTTCTTGCTTCGTCTCAAATTCCTAACTTGCCCAAATTGTTCATCAAATGTCCATGTCCAGTTCTTGAAATCAGAGATTTCTGAATAATACGGAAATTCATTAAATATAAGACGGAGCTGGCCATGTCTATCGTAATAACGTATTTTATCTTTCATATTACGCACCCCTTTAAGTTACCGAATTAATCAGTCTACCCAACTCTCGATCATTCATCTTAATTCTCGTTGGCTGCTGACTTATATAAAGCATCTCCTTCATAAGCTGTACAATTTGTCCTAACATAATTGCTTGCTGAGAATTATTTTTCTCAAACATGTTATCCATCTGACTCCACAGCTTGTCCAGCGGTACAACAGCCTCAGTGCCAGCTTCACCAACACCGATTACACTTGCGTTATTGAAAATACCTCCTGTTTTGTACCATTTGACATCAAATTTCGGCAAGCTTCCTTTTCCGCCAATTCCGAATGGAGCACTACCACCATGTACAGAAATATGGGGTAGCTTGAGGTCAAGTTTTAGCTTTATTGCATTAAACACACTTTTAATTTTGTTTATGACAGCCTTAACTGTTGCATATGCTGTCATAATCGGACTTACTATTGCATTCTTAATCGCATTCCATATCTTAACGGCATCGGATTTAATCGCGTTCCATTCTTGCGCGCTCTTGCCTTTACTTGTGCCCAATGAGTGTATAGTGCGACCCCTGCTGCTATTACTGCTGCTATTGCGGCTACTATGGCAATCATCGGCAAACTTATCGCACCTATTACGGGTAGTAATACTCCTATCGCACTAACAACTGCACCTATCATAACTATTAGAGGACCACCTACTGCAAGAACAGCTGTGATTCCAATTGCTATTTTCGCCATAACTGGATGTGCCTGGAGGAAGCTTATCAAGGCCTGTACTTTCGGTAAAATATTTGTGCTCACCCACGCAGCTAGTTTTCCAAGAGCTGGGAGTAATGTTGCTCCTATTTGCGAAGACATTCCAGCAATCTGATTGCGTGCTTGTGCAAGCTGACCAGATGGTGTTTCCGCCATCTTCTGATTCATGTTTCCAACATTTTGAGAAATAACCTGTGCAAGCATTGCGGCTTTTTCCTCTTCATTTCCATATCTCAGAACCTGCTCCTGTGCTTTGTCAAATGAAACACCAGCACGTCTAAGTGCACCAACCTGTCCTGAATACACTTTACCGAACATGTTCGCAGTATTTATCATGTCTTCTTGAGTTACATTAGTTCCATGCATCTGTACCGCAAGGTCATTCATGGCTGGAGTCAGTTTTTTCAATGCAGCTGTACTGTGTAGATATGTTGCTAACTGCTGTGCGCCAGAACGCTGTGCAGTTTTACCAACTACACCTGTTTTTGCCTCTGCATCAATTACCTTGTTTATCTCAGCAACTTGTTTCTTGCTAGCACCCATCATTGATTTCATGACCTCTTCTAGCTTTGTTTGTGATTGTTGCGCTTTAATTGCTGCAGATACAAACTTTGACCCAAGAGCAATTAGAGCTGCTCCTGCTATTGTCGCATTTCTTCCAATATGAGTTAGAGTGCTACCAAATCGCTTAAACTCCTCACTTGCGTGTATAAGAGATGGTGATTTCACCTTCTTTAACTCTCTATTGAATGTCTTTAGCTTTGACTCAGTCTCTATAATTTCTCGCCTTAAGCTCTGATATTCTGCAGATGTTTTATCAACACCTTTTGCATCAAGCTGTTTTTGTGCGTTTTTTAATTCGCTTAGTGCCTGTTCTGTCGACTTGATTTTCTGCTTCAGAAGAGACTGTTTCTGTGCAATTAACTCTGTGTTGCCAGGATTAAATTTCAATGCTTGATTCACTTTTTTAAGCTCGGAATCTACACTTCGTGATTCTTTCTTAATTGTGCGCATCGCCTTTCCTAACTTGGTAGTCTCTCCCCGAAATTCAATTGTTATTCCTTTGATATTTCCTGCCATTTTATCTCCTATCCTAGGAAGTTATCCCAATCGCTCTGATTCGCTTTGCGACTACTGTTAATACTGCTAACCTCTTCAGGACCATCATCTGTACTATGTAGTTCATTCCATGTCTGGCAAAAATCTACAATCTGCCCCAGCTCCATATGTCTAGCATCTTCTAGTGTTAGCCCTCTGTCGATACAGGCGATGAGGATGTCATTGAAGGTATAGCCTCCTTGATTTTCTTCGCTGCTTTCTTTATCTTCAGAAGGCTCTTTGCGTTTTTTGGACTTACACAAGAACTTACGATTAATTCAAATACTGGTACTAGAATCTTATCAAGCTCAATACGCTCAAACTGATTAACCCATTCAAAATGACCTTTGATTTCAGGATTACTATTTTTTGCAAGCGCCCAAATGATATTAAGTACCGTTGTTGTTTCTAGGCCGTACAGTGTATCTAGCGCATCTTCAATGACTTCTCCATTGATGTGCGCTAATATGTTGTCGCTATCGCTTTCATCATCAATTGCTTTTGCCACTGTACCTAGCAATGCCTCTATTAGTGGCATTAAATCGGGTAGTATGTCATGTCCGAATTCTTCTCTATAAATAAATAGCCAGCCAAGTGAACTGTTAAGTTCACAAGGCTGACTGCCATCAATTTTAATTGTTTTTTTCATTATTGATTACCCCTTTAGTTCTGGCTTTGCTGGTGTAGTAAATACATTGGCATATCCTGCATCGCCTGGATTGTACACTACCTGTGTAAGTCCAGTTGCATTATCACCAATTACCGTGATTTTTGATGATTCAGTTGCTGGTTCTTTCTTATCACTAATAGTCTCGTACTCTCTTGATATACCACCAAGTGTAACATTGTAGAGCAGCACTCTTCTCTTCTCTTTATCACCTTTTGCTTCAAATGATATCCATAGAGGTGGTTTTACAGCCCCCTTAACGCTTGCTAGTCCACCATCCTTGGTTTCTGCATATCCCATGAATTTCTTCTTGAAATCATCAGTGAATTTTGCCACCTTCAGAGTTCCCGAAAATCCATTATCCTGATAATCGCTGAAGAATATCGTATCATCAGCATAGAATGGATTGCTATCTCCCTCAGGCTCTAGCGATAGAGATACCGCACCCGGCATTAGAATTCCTTCCCCCATTGTTACAGCTCCAGTATTGGGATTTACCTCGTATGTTCCCATATGTAAGTTGGATATACCAAATTCAACTTTATTCTTATCCATTTTTTTCTCCTTTCATGTTATGAGACTGTGTAGTACACCTCAAAACAATCTTCTTTATCAATGTAGATATCTTCACTCTTATCTAGAATCGCAAACTCATTACTAACAAGAGCATTTTCAATTGCCTCTTCTAGACTTTCATCCTTATTTTGAAAGTAAAGCTCTACCCTATACTCACTTTCTCCGTGGAATATAGAATTATTGTCTGCTGAAAAGAATGTGCTTCCAGCTCCTATCATGATAATGAACGGAAACTCTTGCTTTCTTTTAAACCTACCATATGCCACAGGTACTTTTAGCTTTTTTAAGCAGTTATTCAATTGACTAATCTTACCCACGATTTAACTCCTCTCTAAGCTTCTCCTCATATTCTCTAATTGCTTTCTGTTCAGCTGGTTTGATGTGAGGTCTCCCTGTATATCTTCCTGTGCCCCTTCCTGTAACATGAGAATTTTCCAATAGATGAGTTAATCCAGGTTTCGTCGCATTATACACAACATAGCTTCCTTCTTTCAGCTTTTTTGCTTTAAAACCTTTAGCATAGTTTCCTTCACCTTTGAAGTTTTCGCTAGCTCTTGCTTTTACATCAGCTACACAGTCTTTGGCAACACTCTTCCCAACTCGTTCAACTATTTTCTTGACATCCTCGTTGTATGTATTTAAGATATCTGCAATTTGCGATTCTATACTATCGTTCATTCGTTCCTAGCCTCTTCATCAGTGTTAATTCAACCTCATGTCCATTTACATATGTTCGGCTGATGTCATAAAACACACCTTCATATTCAGCAACTTTTTGATTGCTGTAATCATATTCGTCAGCAAGTACTATTGTTAGCTCTGGAGTCATATCTGCAGTAGCTGCTGCATAAAACTCTTTCATGCCTATAGACTTAACCTGCAGAATAGCTCTTGAGGATCTATAAGTGTCACAGTCTCATTGCCACTATCATCTTGCGATATATCTAGTCTATAGAGTGTCACAAGCTCGTTATACATTCTGTCTTCTATCCGTGTCCTTTCTTAATCCGTCAGCTTGCATATAAAATGCATCTCTGTACTTTTCCATCAGTTTATCCGAGGCGGTATTTTGCCATAAGCAATATGTTTGAACAGCTTTAAGTACAAGTACGTCTTCAATTTCACCGCTCTTAATGACAGCGAACGCGCTGGATACCCCAACGCGTTTCAACTCATCAAGTGCAGTATCGATGTCAGCCTTAATGCTCTCATCTAACTTGTTGTGCTTTATTCTCAGCGCTGTTTTTACAGAGTCCAGTGCGTTCATTGTCAATCACTTCCTTATGCGGTCGCTCTGTCGAATCTTACAATTGCTCGTGCATCTCCTAGATTTCCATCAGCAAGTGTCATTGCTCTCCATACAACAGAACCACTTCTGAATCCTACAGATGAATCTGGTTTAACCTCAGTATCGGATGCAAAGTTAAACTTGTATGCCTTGAGGTCACCGAACAGTAGTTTGTCTGCAGGGCAGTTGTCATCGATAATCACCGGATATCCAAGTACATTAAACTTAGCTGGCGACTGCGCATCAGCTACGCATACCTTCTGTCCGTTGGAATCTGTCATTCCTAGCACGTCGCCATAAAACAGTGCTCTGTTCATTACTAATGTTCCATTAGCAGCATAGCCTGTTGGAAGTGCAGCGAGCACCTTCATTAGATCCTTGTATGTCATGCCTGCCTTAGTAAATGTTCCAGTTGCGGAATTCTTCACCTTAAAGATACCTGAAGGCTGTGATGCTCCTGTTCCGTTAAGAATTGCATTATTCACAGCCTTAAGAATCTTGTCAGCAAGTCTTGCAACAATCCACTTCTCAAATGCAGCTACCGACATTGCGCTGATATCAGCTGTGATTTCAACGGTCTTGATTAGCTTATATGCGTTTAGTGTCACTGGAGTTAGCGTATCTGTGCCATCTGTCGCAGCTGCCCCCATTGCAACCCATGCTGCATCAGATGCTGCGGTCTCCACAGGGAATGTTACGTAACCTGTAATATGTGTCACATCAACAGCATCTACAAGTGGTGATGCCTCTACAACAGAATATACCTCTTCAGCAATTTCTGTTGGGATAACAGCACCTGCACTTGTAAGTGCTGCTCTTTCTTCTGCATTAAGTTCCTTACCCATTAGATCTCTCACCCATGCACTGCGGTACTCTGCTCCATTAACATTGTAGTTCTTTTCCATGTCTTCTGTTCCTCTCTTCTCGATTGTTTTTGTTGCCTTGAGCATACCTCTTAGCTCTTTCAGCTTGTTTTCTTTAACTTCTCTCGCCTCTAGCTCCTTAAGCTGACTCTCAAGCTCTTTCTTTCTGGAAATCAATTCATTAGATCTCTTTTCCATCTTCTCTAGCTTTGCTCTCTTTTCATCTGGATCATCTGTTTATCTTCCTCGCCATCAGTAGATTCATCTAGCGACTTGATAATTTCTTCGATTTCTTCATTAACCTCTTTGAGGCTCTTCATTACTTCGTCCTTATTCATTTAGGCTCCCTTCTAACTTTGCAATAATCATGTTTCTCTTTATTTCATTCTGCAATTCCATATTTGAGATCCTAATGCGCTCAAGTCTCTCCGCTTCAACTCCTTCAATCACTCCGTTGAAGTAGTCACGCGCACTAATCTCCGTGTTAGGATTTGCAGGGAATGACACTGGTGATACATCAAACACCTTATCAATCTTTAGGATTGTTCGTGTTCTAGTCTCAGAATTGTACTTATCTTCTTTAACTGTGAATGCAAATGACATCTTAGGGTAGTTGCCAGCTGCAATATCTTCGTACAAGCTTCTACTCGCTGTTGTCTTCGATAAATCAGCTGTAATTGCTAACCTGTATCGTCTGTACTCAATTTCACTGTATCTGCAGATGTTCTCGCATATACTCTTCCTGTGTGGTCAACCCTTAATACAACATCTGATAGATCAGCCTCTTCAAATGCGTTTCTATCAATCTCTTCGTAGTACTCAATACCATCACACTCCCACAACATGTATTTATCCCACGTCGAGGCATATCCACGTACTAAATAATCTCCCGAATCATCTGTATCTGCTCTTAATTCGAGACTCCTATATTCTCTTTCCTTATTCATCGTCTCCTTCTCCTTCTAATGAACTTGCAACTTTATCCACAGGTGCAGTATCAAGCCTTCTTATAGGCTCGTCTCCCCCCTCTACATGTGGCAATCCTACAATGTCACACCATGTGTTAGGTGTCAGCGCTCCGCGATCAATGAAGTCTTTAAGCGCTAATTTGTCGCTCATGCTCATAAACTGTATTGTGCTTGATTGGAAAATCACTTCATTACCAAATGCAAGCTGTCTCTCTGAAAAGAGTTTCCTCGTTAACTCTTGAGATAATGCTATGAGGAAAGGCTCTATTTTCATCTCATAGAACACCTGCATCTGTTCTGGTGTAGCCTTGCTCATAATGATTTCATCTGACACACCGAAGTATCTATGTACATTTTCGCGAAATTCTTTCTGATTATTCCAAGTTGCGATTGTTGGTGACATGTTTATAGGTGTGAATTCCATAGATGTATCAAGCACAGCTACACCACCCTCGTTTGCAGAATCCATATAGTTTTTGATGAACTCATCCCTAATTTTCTTTGTATCATTGACATCCAGCATGCTTTTGGTGCTCTTCAGGATGCCTCGTAAGTTAGCTGTAGATTTTATCGCATTAGATATAGATTGATCTGAGACATTTATCATCTCAAGTGTGTTGAGCAGAACATCATTATCATCTCCGCCTATATCATGCTCGTTATAGTCTTTCCTGAGCACTACTAAATCATCCCATAAGAATATGTATTCACCCTTTGCGGTATAGAACTTGATGTATATATCGCCTTGTTCATCTTCTAACCCCTCGAATGTTATGTATGGGATTGGATAAAACCCTGTTATAGTATTGTTTTCACGCATAATTAAGACGAAAGCCGTATTTTTCAGCTCATATTGAGTTCTTATTTTGTACAAAAAATCTTTGCCGTTCATAAACGGATTCGGACTCAATCTGAGCATCCTCTCGATAGATTTATCTGTACACGTGGCAGATGCCTTTGATGTCTGCTCTGCAAGTGGCCTTATGCACGACCTAACGATTTCTGACCGATTCATGTTGCGACCGAAGTTAGAGAATACCGCTGTGAACGATCCCATTTCCTTCCATCTGCTCAAACTCCTGATTCCCGAGCGAAAACCGTTAAAAAATTTTGTGAATATATTCATTTACTTAATCCACCTCATATAATCTTCCTCATCGTTGTATAATCCTGTCCAGGCATTAAGTAGTGATACCATTCCATCAATCCTCTTCTGAGACGAACCTTTAACTGGCATAATTGATTCAATGCCCTTTGCATTGGCAGTCTTTACTCCTGTATTTAAGAGACACCATTTCAGCATTGGATTGTTTGATAGACAATTTTATGTTCTGCAAATGCACCATGAAGGAGTTTCATTGGATAAGTCCAGGTAAATGCACCTTGCCTTATTTTCTCCATCTCAAATCCATACTCTTTCATCTCTTCCGCCCAATATCCCGACAGAGCAGCATCATAGCTAATCTTAAGTGGTCGTATGTTGTACTCTCTCACCAAATCAGCAAACCACTCTGTTACATCGTGGTAATTAACTGTTGCTCCGAGACAGATTTTTAACCACCCTTGTTCAGACCAAAGTTTATATGGTGCTTCAAGATTGTTGTTAGTATCACCTCTCGTTGCATCCATTTTTGATTCGGGAATGAAGTACTTCTGTAGAACATATGTATTTGCATCATTTGGTTTACGAATTATGACCGTTGCGCATGTTAAGTCTGTTGTTGCTGATAGATCGCATCCACCAATTGCATAACTGTTCCGCAAGTATTCCATGTCAACAACTTCAGTGTTATTAGCCTCTTCATACGACAACCATCCAGTTGCGCTATTTTCAGGCAGATTGAAATCCTTTGTAAGGACTGTAGGAAGGAACTGCGGATTTCGTTGCGCCTTTTCAACATGATTTCTTAACGTATCAATCTTTTTAATTGTGCCTAGTCCTGGATTTGCCTTTATCCAAGCCTCTTCATCAGTCCATTCTTCTCTGTTATCTAGCTCATATATAAGAGGCAATACTGTATAGTCCTCAAATCCCTCATTCCATAGTGCTATATTTGCATACTCACTATATTTGGCATCAAAAAAGGCTTCCCGAACGAAGCCATTGGTGCTTATTAACATGTATATAGGCTGTGCTCTAAATGCTTGTGATTGGAATAAAACATCATACATAGCGCTATTCTTTTGTTCGTGTATTTCATCTTGAATCACGAATGATAAGTTCAAGCCGTCCATGTTATCAGTTTTTGAAGAAAGTGCTTTGAGTGTTCCAAAATTAAACTCAGAGTATATGTCTGTTCTTCTCTTTTTCTCAATCATCCGGAGAGCTGCCGATTGTTGCCTCATATTCGCTGCCTCAGTGAAAAGCAACATTGCCTGGTCTTTTGCATTTGCAGCACAAACAATTTCAGGACCATTCTCACCATCATTAATCAGCATGTCATGAGACATGGCTGCAGCTAGCTCTGTTTTTCCGTTTTTTCGCCCGATAAATAGTGCAAATTCGCGGAATCTTCGCATTCCCTCTTCAGTAATCCATCCATAAAGTAGTGATAATCCAGCTTTCTGCCATAACATTAATTTTAACGGCATTCCGCCATATTCCCCTTTGCTTTGAGCACAGAATCGTTCAATGAACTCTATATGCCTGTTTGCTACAGATTGATCATAGTGCCATTTCCACTTATCAGTGCTTGGTGCTTTATCCATATAGGCGCATTCTCTCTGATACAGCTTTGTTATCTTCTCGTTTGCAACAATCTCTCCACTCTCAATTGCTTTCAGATACTCTTTCGGATAATTCACTAGCATTTCTGCCCCTGTATGAATTCCATGAGTTCTTTTGCTGCATCTGCATCGGATTCTTTTATCGAATCAATAATTTTCATCAGAGTAGTGATTGTTCCATTGGCTGATGTTGTTGTTTTGTTGTATTCCGCAATTGCTGGATTTGCAACTAGATTTTTGCGTCCTTTTACATACTCTTTCTCTACAAGAGTACCCTCTTTTTTTATCACTTTTTCAAGCTTATCTAACATATCAAGTTGCACTACATATCGCTCGAATGTTGTGGCAAAGAAGAAGTTCTCTTGGACACCGTAACGCTTTGCAATTTCAAGTATTTCCTTCGCTTTTCTTCGCTTGTCTGCCTTATTCAATGCATCTTCTCCTTCCTCTTCAGATATCTATTTATTTTTCCAAAACACTCGTGCGCGCGCAGTCAGTTTTTCTGTGACCTTGGCATCGAGTGCTCCTATATGCCCCCCACTTCTCTTACTCAGGGGATTCGATTGGTTCTCCGTTCTCATCAAATAATATTTGCTTTTTCCCATTTATTGATGTGTGTATGTTTCTTCCGTCCGTTACATCTATCTACTCTGTGCTTTGCTTGGTGACAGTCTCTACATAGACATTCAAGCTTATCCACATTCAGAGCAATGTTTGGATCAGATATATTTTGCGGAGTGAGATGAATCTTGTGATGAACTTCCTCTGCCGGATGAAAACATCCAACACTCTCACACATCCCACCAGCTCTTGCCATAGCTACAGCTCTCACTGACTTCCACTCTTTTGATTTATAAAACTTCTGTGCGAATTCTCTTGCCATAATTACATAATAAATGCGGTAGCTCTCGCCACCGCTTAATCAAATTATCAAGGAGTTCTTCATGGTTGTTCCTCACGTATACTATACACGACCGGCACCCTGTCTTTTTATGTCCTCTTTCTTTTTCTTATAATTTTATCGACCTCAACTAAAGCCTTGCCATGAAGTTTATATATATATCTATTATCAAACTTCATTTCACTGGCTATGTTGTCCCAGGTCTGCAGTCTGATATACTTCCGCTGCAGTAGTTCAGCAAATGTCGCATCCTCAATCAGGAAGATAACGCGCTCTATCTCTATCCGCTTTGTCCATAACTTATCAACTAAATCTCTCTGCACCTCTCTAAGCTCGATTAGTTTTGTTGCTGTAGCTTCTGTTACTTGGCTGATTCCACTTCCGTGCGGTTGATAATCATAATTGACTCCCTTAACCCCTAGTGTTTGCTCGATGTCGTATATCTGTGTTTCAATCTGCCTTATCTTTTCAACAACCCTTTCATGCTGCTTCATAAATTCTTTTGCTGTCATCATGTCTACCTCACCTCTTCAGCAATATGTTTTAACTCACTGTAAATTCCTACAGCACATCCCAGATTGCTGCATGGTCCTCAAGTTCCATATCCATTTGACGAATCTCATCCATTTTGCTATATGTTTCGTTTCGATTAATCTTCTTTCCTTTTCTCCACACGCTAAGTCTTGGCACAGCTTCATTTGATACCATTTGATACTCAAGATGATCTAGTTTTGTTACTGGATTTGTGTACTTGCGTAATGTATCTCTATCAATCTCATATCCCTTTAAAGGTTTTATATCATCAAGATTTTGAAACAGTTGGCTTATTGATACCCACTCTCTCTTCACAACAGGTCTCTTAAGATTGCGGCTTGGTTTCCATCTGCGCTTTGTAGCGTTCTCTGGCTCACGAAATGTCTTCTGAGTTTCCTTTATCAGGTATTCAGCAAGCACTCTGTAGTTGCGTGTTTTATCTAACGGAGTGCAGCGAATCCTTCCCATCTTCCACTGTCTATTAATCACTTGAAAATCTATGTAGTTCATAACTACATGGTGATGGATTCTCTTATTCTTAAATTCAGTTACCGCGATATAGTAAAACTCCTTATCGAGTTTCTTATATTCACGCCTCATTCTCTTTATCCACTTTTCCAATTCGCTGTTAGCCTCTTCAGGTGATAGCTCTTCTGCGTAGGTAAGCGTTGTATGTAGGTCACCAGGATAAAAATTCAAATTGATTAGTCTAGTTAAATTCTTCAGAGCTAACATGTCATTATTCTTTTTTTACTGCATCCGATGTAGCCTTTTCCTTCTTCTTTCTTTTTCCACCACGAGGAAAGCTTGCCTTTATACATCTATCAATAACCGCTCCGGCTATACATGTTTCTCTAATGACTCTTTCTAACATTGTTATTCTCCTAATGGACCTAGTGATAATACTCTGATGAACCTTCATAGCGGATTCTCACCGCCTTTTTCTTCTATATATATGTAGTTTTTTTATTTCCTAAGGTTATGCAGATGGCCTTGCGACCATCTGCAGATTTATATGATCTGTAGCTTGTGTAGTTTTGTGCTCTTTATCCTTATTAAGTTGTTGCTACAGTTTCATATCTATAAAGTTTTCCCATTACATGTGTGATTCTGATAGTTCGTTTTCTGTCTCTGCATAATTTAACAGGTGTTTTCCTAAAGCTTTAATCTCGCTTTTTTTAAATGTATTTGTTGTCATTGTCACATGTGATTCAAGATACCTAGTATCTCGGACTTTACACTTTGCATTTATAATTAACTGTGCTATCCCCCATGGATTGCCATCGTTAGGAATTATGACTGAACTTTCCTTAATTTCTTTTAATTCCTTAAGCCATGTAGCTAACTGCCAATGAGCTTCTCTGCTTTCAACGCTGCCTGTAGTTGCAGCAGTTTCTTCATACTTTATTACCTCTTCAAGTGTCATTCTCTTTTGCCTCCTTAGAATGGTATATCCTCTTCAGTTGCTTCAAAGCCATCTGGCAGCTCTTCTTGATAGTTCGGTGCACTATCGCTATATGCTTCGTCTGGCTGTCTTGGAGTTCCTTGCTGACTACTGCCCAGGAACTCAACATTGTTTGCAATTACATCTGTTGTATATACTGTCTGTCCTTCTCTGTTCTTGTAGCTTCCTGTCTGAATTCTTCCGTTGACTGCAACTTGCTTGCCCTTATGGAGGTATCTATCACAGTTTTCTGCTTGCTTTCCGAATACCGTTATTCTGATGAAGTCAGCTTGCTTTTCCCTTCCTTGTGTTCCTGGTCTATCAACTGCAATGCTGAAATGTGTCACCGCAGTTTGATTGCCTGGTGTATACACTAGTTCGGGATCTCTTGTCAGTCTTCCTATTAGTATTACTTGATTCATTTTTTCTCCTTATATATATAAAGGCGGTGATTTATCACAGCTATATGATTTGTACGTTTTATGATTGAAAGGAGATATTTTGAAACCACCGCCTCTATAAACTATTTATTCTTCTCGTTCTCTATTCTTGCTAGCGTTCTATTTAGCTTGTAATTCATAATTGGAAGTGTATCGATGTTAAACCCTTGCTTGAACTGCATTATCATGACTTCTACATCTGCCATTTCCTCACGAACAGCTCTTGCATCCTCTCTGGCTATCGCTGTAATTAGTTCTGCCAGTTCTTCTACAAGCTTCTTTGTTTGCGCCTCTTCTCCGTAATGTTCCCAAATCTTACGACCCATCTCTGCATTTGCAGTTTCTAAAAATTCTTTTGTTGTCATCTTCATGATTAGTTCATCATCCTTTCTGCGACTACACACGCTTTTTCGAATGTGTCATAATTCTTTTTCAGAACAGTTTCATCCTTTTGTATCTTTATCGATTTAGTTTCCCATCTACTTCCGCTCTGTAGTCGGATAGCTATTTTTACAGTTACTATCGATATACCGCCTTTCCGTTCTCAGGCTTATATATTGATTCCTTTATATCTCCTGAGTCGGATATTCTTTCTATTTTCTTTACCCACTTAATTTTCTTCATCTTCTGGTACCGCCGTTTCTATAAGTTGATTCATAAGTTTTGTTCCTGCTTGGAATCCTATTGCTAGTGCATCTATCTCTGCTCCCTCTGGCAGTCTTTTCTTTTCTGATATGAATTCACTTGCTAGGAAGTCCATTATTACTTCATCTTCCATGTTGACCTCTTTATTTGTTCAATGTTTCGAGTTCACTTGTAAGAATCTTCTTCAATGCTCCTTTGAACTTTTCAGCAGATTCCTTGTCCATCTGGCCAAGCTGATTCATGCACTCATTGAATGTAGTCTGCAGATTGTTAACATTAATCCTGAATGCTGTTAGGACCTCTCCGCTTGCTACTGCTGCATTAAGCTTTTCAACTTCTGCTCTAGCCTTTGATAGTTCCTCTTCAGTCTTTAGATGATCTGCCTTTGCTTGCACCTTTGCAGTTGCGACAGCCTTTTCAAGCTCCCTATCTAATTCAACTCTTGCTTCTTCAAGAGCTTTCTTAACCTCTTCATCAGTCTTGCTCTTGATCTGCTTTGCCTTTTCTTTTTCCTTTTTTTCAGCTTTTTCTTTCAGCTCTTCAATCTCTTTATCTCTTTTCTTGAGTTCATCAGAGCTTACTCCTGGTTCTTTCTTTTCTTCTTCCAGTTCTTTAATCCTGCTTTTGAGTTCGACTATCTCCGTATTTTGAGATTTGAGGTCTGCGATTTCTTCCTTCAGTTCCCTAACGGTCATTTCAGAAATATCATTATTTTCTACAACCTCTACAGCAACCTCTTCAGGTGCTGCTAAAAGCGCAAACACTTTGGAAATACTCAAATCCGCAAACGTTTGCGTTTTTGAAAAATAGGCTATTTTTTCTTCTTCACATCTTTTTGGCCAGCGACATCATCATCTCTGCTTTTCGTTTTGAAAAATCCAGATGTGATTCACACCATGATTCAAACTCACCATGATTTAATCTATCCTTAATGACTAATAGCCTCTGTCCGGCATTAGCTGCAATCATCATTGCGATGTTGCCAATCATCTCCATTTGGTGATATAGCCCATTAACTTCTATCTGTAATTCTTCTGTTGTTTTATCAACCAGTTCTTTCTGTACTTCATACTCGACATTTGTAATCTCGTTCATTATGCTGCTCCTTTCATTGCAGACTTAGCGGCTTCTCGTTTCTTCTGAGACATTCTTAATAGCCACTTTTCAACCCACTCTTTTACTTCCTTTTCAGGAAGTCTGTTGCCTTACCGTAGCATTGCTTTAGTTTCATCGTTTTTTTAAATCAACTTCAACAGTCACAAACGATTCTTCTTCAGCTCCTGCTTTTCTTAATACTAATATCGATGTGCTTCCATCTGTCGCTCTTTCATAATATGAAGCTACGCAGTTATGATTGTTGCGACCTTCATTGTTGAACTCTGCTCTGTTCCTTAAAGGTCTTATAAGATACTTGTTATCTCTAAAGCACATTTTTTCCAGTCTTGGCAGAAACTCTTTTTCAAACTTCTCTTGTCGTTCTTTATCCGCTTCCTGTCTCTTCTTGTTCTGCATCTCTAGATATTCTTCTGATATGCGATCATGTGCTTCTTTAAGATTCTTTGGATATCTGTAATAATCATTTACCGGATATCCGAGCTCTTGCAGTTGCTTAATGTAGTCCTTGTACATCCACTTAATACTGTGATTGATGTAGTTGCTATCTTCCTTCATTCGTTTCTTTTGTTTATCAAAATACGTTGCTAGCCTTACAAAGTTTTCTTTTTTCCTATTCTCGTATAGCTCCGATGTTTGGAATTCACTTTTGACGAGTCCTATATGATGCTTCTTCACTTTGCCTTGACTAGCTAATATTTTGTATGTTGCTATATTATCTACATCGAACATTCCCCAGTTTTTAAGCTTCTCTATATCCTGGTGAGTTATTCCTAGAAATTTAGGAATTGACTTTGCTCTCCAGTTTGGTCCTATGTAGGATGGTAGTTTCATAACCTTGCGTTCAATAATTTCTTCTAGCCCAGCTTTTTTTAGGAATTCAACCTGAGGATACTTTGCACATACTGCAGCTTCTTTTATCATGTAGTCTGCACATCTAAGATGTATATCCATGTATTTAAGAAATGTGTTTTGCAACTGCTCTATAGTTACAAAGTTACGCACACAACCTTTATCTATAAGGTGAATTGAACCATCTTGATATCTCGTCCATCCGCCTCGATACGCTCCTTGATATGCATACATAAATTGCTCTTCTTCCGATATGCACACAATCTGCTCTATGTATATTTGTGTGATATCCCTCATGCTCTCAACTTCTTCTCCGTCATATCTCCAGGAAGCATAGGCAGCTACAAAGTAGATTGTTTCATCTCTATAGAACATCCACACGTATGTTTGGCCACAAAGCACTGGATGACATGTATGAGGCATGAATGTTCTGCCTTCTCCTCTGAAAGGTAAAAAGTCTCCTTTTTTGATTGTGTCTACATAATCAAACGTTTCTCCGAACTTTGGACAATGCGCCACCTTTTTATACCGGTTGTATATGATTGGTTTACACAGTGTATTTGTAACTGTATTTTCAAAATCATCTGGGTATTCAATATCAACAGGTATGTTCTCTATGTTGCGATATATATATTCCATAGCTGACTCCTTAAATCAGATCCAGGATATCTACTACATCCGTATTGTGTGCTTTTGTTCCGTCAATCTCGTAATACTTCAGTACCATCTCCTTAACTTCTTCATCTGAGATTGCAGCTACATTTTTTACAGCTTTTTCCTTCGCTTTGTTTGTTATGTTATTTATTAAATCCTTGATGGACTTCTTGCCATCAAGGATCTTGTTTGCAACTTCTTCTGTGGTGCAGTGCTCGTTTACTATTTCTTCAATAAACGTAGCCAACGCACCTTTTATTTCTAGCGATTCTTCTGTTATCTTCGCTCTTGCTTCATTGATTCTTTCCATGAATTTACTCCTTTGTTAAAACAACTTCTCCGCTATGAATACTCTCGTATTCTTTGTCGCGTTCTTTAATTCTTGCCTTAATCTGATTAATAATATTGACTATTACCTCTTGCGAGGCTCTCTGCTTTGTTCCTTTTAAACGAGATTCAAGTTTTTGCTATCTTGCGTTCATCTTCGTTATTAGCATAAGTCAGCTCAGTACATTCTTCTCCTTCCATCAGGATCAAATTGACAATGCCACTCTTTGTTATATCTGCACTTCTTACAGCACTTATCACAAACCGTTCCTCTGACTTTGCGGCACCACATGAATGCTCTGTTATCTCCTGGTGTGGGATGTTCAAATCCACACACATCACACTCTGATTTAACGCGAAACATTATTTTCTCTTGTCGCCTACCGCTACCATGAATGCTAGTGTTAGGCACACAAGCGCCGTTACTGTTACTACTGTCCAATTCATCTTGATACCTCCTACAAGTAATTGCGGCCAATTAGCCGCATCCATTCTCTTCTTGCCTGTTCTGCTGTATAGCCTTGCTCTATCAACTTAATTTCATGTTGAAGTTGGAAATGTTGTCTGAGCTTTTGATTTTCAGTCTGCGCCCACTCGGTGCAGTTTGCATGTAGCTCCTCATGATGCTTTCGGCACACATCGACCTGAAATTCATTATCGATACTGATTTGACGGTTCGATCCTCCAAATACCTCGTGTCGCTCTGCATAAGGTCTTCCACAGTACTTGCAAATCCTATTCGGTTTGTTTTTCCAGCCATTCATTTTCTTTTTCTTCTTAGCCGACCGTGGCTTTGGATAGGCGCAGTTTTGATAGTAATTGTCTAGCTTACTCATAACATCAGCCACACGACCGGAATTGCGAGTGCTACAATCATTCCGATGTCAAATATCAGAAATAATAAATTTGCACTCTTGTATCTACTCTCGATGTATTCGTATGCCCCCGCTAATCCCACTAGCAGCATTGCCATAATTAACCACCATGAAGCTTTTAACATTTTCCCTCCTAATCGAACTTTACTCTCCCCCATGTATCATCATCCTGAGTCGCTGGCTCTTTGCAGCTAACTATCGGGAGCGCTAGTTCTTCCACTATTGCATCTTCAATTTCCGGAAACTCTGTTCTAGTCAATTGTTCCTCTGATAACAAGCCCCCAAAATAACGTTTTCTTCTATCGATATCCACATCCGTCTCCTAGATTGTCATCTGGTTTGTCTGCTTTTTAGTACGCTTGATATCTACCTTGCCGGCTACACCGTTGATTTTGATTTCTCTGTCTGCTTCTTCCTGAGTTTCTGCAGATACTAGATGCATCTGTCCGCAGTTTTTGCATAATCCTTCCATGTTGTACTCCTCTCTACATGCATTGTTTGATAACATCTACAATCATCGTTGTTCCTGAATCAGCAGTGACATTTGCCGTCTTTTGGTACCCGTTGCTAAATGTTGCAACCACAAATTCATACATACTTTCACGTTCATACTTTAGCGATACCAAATCATAGAATCCTCTCGTTTGTTTCAATGTTTGTAGTAATTCATTGCATATTTTTTGTTTGTCTTCCATTTCCACTCCTTTATCAATTACAGCCTATGGCGTATAGGAATATCCACAGCATTGGGATAAATAGTGTAGCTGCGATTGTGCCAACTACTGCGATTGGTTCAAATTCACCTTCTTCGTTAGAGAATATGAATTTCACTGCTTCAAGAAAATTATTCATTTCAGTTACACCTCCTGGTTTTTAGCAACCTCTCTGCTACATCTGCAGCAAAGTATTGTTTTTTCTTACCATCTGTGATGTATTCGCATCCCTCCATTAACGTCATTACGTAGTCTCTAGATTTTCCCAAATACCTAGCTATATCTGACTGACATGGCCAGTTTCCAACTTCCCTTTTTATGTCTCGTACTATTACTTGTTTATCCATGTCCTTGTCCTTTTCTTCCTTTGATGTATAATCTCCCTAACAAATACTTTTTACGAAAGGAGTCTTTATGTCTTACTCTGAAATTATTAGTGTTGTATTATCCGTTGTCACAGTTTTTACTGCAATTGCTTCAGTAGTCATTGCTAACAAAACGCTCAATCAAAATAGTAAAATGATTGAAAACTCTACAAGGCCTTATCTCGTCGTTTACGGTGGAGTTGTCCATTTCCAAAACACAGGATATGTGCTTATCCTAAAAAATTGTGGTGCATCCGCTGCCGATGTAGGTTCAATAGATTTTTCTGAATCCATTAGCCCATATCTTTATAGAGCTGACCGTCTTCCTTTTATGAATGTAGCTGGCACCTCGTTAGCGCCAGGTCAGACTATGCGTTGCCACCTTGAATACCCAGGCGGAATGGATGTAAAACCAATTAATATCAACCTTTGTTATTCAGCTTCGGGAAAAAATTATGAAGATAACTTTGTAATTGATCCAAAATCTGAATTTTTCAAATTTAATTGTTAGGGCTTCTACCGATGACAAAGAGTTGAAAATAATTTCCTACACACTTCAGGACATAGCCGAAAAAAATTACTTTAATTTCAACATTTTTAATTTCCAATGATTCCTCATACTTGTTTATGAGGAATTTTATTGATTCTATAGTTTGATGCTCTTCAGGGCAATCTATCTGATAAAACCCTATTGATATCATTAATGACCTCACTTATTGTGTCCTCGCTTATTCTTTTTTTCTACTTGGTAATTCATATATTCTTTCACGCATCATCTTCTCCCTCTTCATCACTGTTTTATCTAACATGTTAGATATTTATGCCAAAAAAAATTTCATTTGCCTTTTTTCCCTAAAGCATCTGCGATCTTGGAAAGCGTATTGGTACTAACCTCAACAATTCTTCCAGATTCTAGCTTCGATAGTGTAGCTCTTGATATTCCAGCTTTATTCGCTAATTCTTCTTGTGACATATTTAGTTCTTTCCTAAATTCTTTTATTTTTATATCTTGGCTTCATTTATTTTTTTCCTCCTGTCTATTATTGTTTACATTTTTGAGTCTAACATGTTATACAAACTTTGTCAACGATTTTTGTTTAACTTGTTTTACAAAAGTTGTATAATCTGTCTAACAAGTTTTACATTTGGTTTAAAGAGGAGTAAGCGATGGCTACATTGGGAGAGATTATTTACAATTATCGTGCAGCTAATAATTTAAGCATGGAAGCTTTTTTTCAAAATTAAGTGGCATTAGCAAAGCATATATTTCAATCCTGGAGCGCAATGCTCGCCCTGGAACTAATAAGCCTGTTGCGCCTTCCATTGAAACAATTAAGTTGGCTAGCGATGGAATGAATATGGATTTTAACGAATTGTTTCGAATGCTTGAGGGGAATGTTAGACTTGAGAGTTCAGATACAAAACCACTCCCATCAAACATTATGGTGCCAGCTGGTCGACAAATTCCTATCCTGGGAACAATCTGTGCCGGGAATGGTATTCATTGTGAAGAGAACTTTGAAGGCTATTTCTTGGTAGATAGATCTATCAAGGCTGACTACTGTCTCAGAGTTAAAGGTGACTCTATGATTGATGCAAATATATATGATGGTGATGTTGCTTTCCTCAGGAAAGATTTTGACTTCATTGATGGTGAGATTTATGCAGTGTGCTACGGTGCTGAAGAGTCAGCTTCTTTAAAGAAGTTATACAAGGTAGATAATAAGATGATGCTTCAACCTTGTAACTCAGATTACACTGCTGCATTTGTTGATGTAGATGATGTAGTAATTGTTGGTGAGTGTATTGGCACCTATCATGCTAGGTAAATTATAGATTCAACGACTAATGCTATGGCAACTCCACTCTGTGCATCTGCAGAGTGATTGCAGTATATATTTATTATTATTTAGTAGGAGGAACTATTATGAAAACATGGAAGTTAGTGTCAGGAATTTTATCAATCGTTCTAGCTGCGTTTGTACTATTTCAATCTATGGCAGTTGGTTTAGGAAACTCTTTATCTGAAAATGGAGAAGCAAGTGGCAGTGCTGGATTTTTAGTTGCTATTCTCTTAATTGCTGCTGGCATTACAGCGATTGTAGTTAGAAAAAGCATTAAAAAAGGTGCTCACATTGCATTAATCATCATGTATGGTTTAGCTGCACTTGTTGGTTTTACAATGGCGGGTAGTTATGAGGATCTAAAAATCTGGGCTGGTTGGTGCTTGATCTGTGCAATTCTTGCTGTTGTTGCAATCATTAAATCTAAAAACATTACCGAAGAGGATAACTAATCATTATAATCAAATAAAAAACAGCCGCCCTGCGCCAACAGGAACGGCTATATCTCAGCATTATTGCGAGATACAATGTTCGGAGTAAGTATATCAACAATGATTAGTTTTTTCAATGCTCTAGATGTAATGATCATTAATTGTTGGTGAGTGTATTGGTACTTATCATGCTAGGTAGTATGGATTGATTATACTGTTGTCACATTACGGGAGGTAAAATGATGAATTCTAAAGATACTGCAAATGACAAGAAAGCTATTGCTCATGTTATACGCATCGTCGATAATTATACGTTAATAATTGACGCCGGTACAAATCAGGGGCTGAAAATAGGTGACAAGGTTCAAGTATATGATATTCTTGATGAAATTTTCGATCTGGAAGGTGGAATAATTGATTATTACAGATTTATTAAAGCTACTCTGCGTGTAGATGTTTGTGAAGACAAGTATTCGATATGTAAAACGCTTTCTTCTTCAGTGCCTTCTGCATATAAGTTGGTTACACAACTTGCAACATCACCTTTGTTGGAAACGAAAACACTAAGAGAAAAACTACAGGTCGAGGAATCTGACCAAAAACCTCTTCCTGTTGGAGAAAGGCGCATAGAAATTGGTGACAAAGTAAAAAGCGTAACTTGGTATTGCATTATATAATATAGCATGGTAAGATTCTCATAGACAGAAATGGTTGCTTTCGAGGCGACTAAAAAAGCTCTTACTGTGCAGACAGTGAGGGCATTTTTTTATGCAAAATTGTGATAAACCTTTTAAAACATATGATGAACTCATCGAGAGAATGAGAGACAAAAACATAATTGTAAAAAATACTGACTTTGCTAAGCAAGCATTGAGTAACTGTTCTTATTATAATTTAGTGAATAGATATCAAGATCTCCTTCAATCCAAACAAGATCCTGAAAAGTTCGTTCAAGGAATCACTTTTTGAACAGCTATACACTTTGTATACTTTGGATATGTCTTTTTCCAATATATTACTTAAATACATTCTTTATATTGAGAGGTCTCTAAAAAGCAAGCTTTCTTATGTAGTTTCCGAGTCATTTGGCGAATGTGTTAACGACGTTGTTAATGCTGGGAATTCAAATAATTCATCTAGAATAACGTTTACCGGGTATCTGGCTCCAAACAACTATTCCAATTCTCATAATAAGCGTAATAGTATTTTTAAAAAAAGCCTTTATGCAGTAATTAGTTATGCTAAAGACCCTATAGCTTACAAAAATAAATATAACAAGAAGGAATATATTAGCCAAAGTCTTTCCCATTATGTGGAATCGCACAATCATATTCCGCCTTGGATACTTATGACTTCACTGGTATTCGGTCAAGTTGAAAACTGGTATAGTATTTTAAAATCCTCTGAAAAAAACAGAAATTGTTAATTCATTTATAAAATGTAACAATTTGAACATTGACGAGAAAAAAAGAATATTTGAAGAAGTCTTTTTTTCTTTATTACGTGATTTTTAGAAATAGCATTGCTCATGGTAACCAAATCACTAAACCATATACCAATTTGATGCCTAAAAAAACAAATTGTTGCTTTATCTCGTGATTTACTTACTGAAGACGAATATAAACATTCTGCTAGTGCACAATCTGGTATTCATGCTCTTGTTTGCGTGCTAATCTCATTGCTAAATGATGAATATTTAGAACGTTCTTTTATTAAGGATTTATTTGCACTTTTCATTGAATATGAAGAAAAAAATGTTCTAATTAATTCAAAAGAAAGTATGGTGTCAATTTGGTTTACCAGACGATTTTATACAAAGAATTATAGTTAAATATAATTTATATAGTGAATAAAACAACCGCACCTGCTGCAACAGGAACGGTCGTAGAAATTGGCATCGTTTGAGATACACAAAGTTCTAACAAGAGTATATCAGCGATACCTTGTTGTTACAAGCAGGGCACTTTTGTGTCTAAACTCAGGAGGCTGATATGAATTATATACGTAGGTCATTCACATATAATGGTAAACGTTATTGTGTGTATGGAAAGACTGAGCGAGAAGCGATTGAAAAGCTTGTATTAAAACGTCAAGCTCTTGAGAATGATGAATTAGTTAATCCAGCAAAGCGGACAGTATCATCCTGGGCGATTGAGTGTGTTGAGACATATAAAGTAAGGCAAAGCTCTATTACTCGTGAAAAGTACTTACAAAAGATGCAGTCATATGTTCTTAAAGAGATCGGATCTATGCTTCTCAAGGATGTGTCACCTATCATATGCCAGCAGGTATTAAATCTAAAGGCTGACAAGTCTAAAGCTACTATAAACGATACCTATCAAATGCTACGTTTTATTTTTAAGTATGCGAAAATCAATAAATTTATCAACAGTGACCCAACGGAGCACCTCGCTAAACCAACTGGATATTATAATCCTAGACGTTCACTCACAGTTTCAGAAGAAAAGCATTTTTTAAATGTGCTAAACAAACATTATGAACCTCTTTATTTTGCGTTAATGTACTATGCTGGATGCCGACCATCTGAAGCTTCATCAGTTGAATTCAGGGATATCGTAATGCGTGAGGATGTCAGATACTTGCATATAAGAGGCACCAAGACAAAAGCTGCAGACAGATACGTTCCTATTGTAGATGGACTTGCAAGGTTTGTTCCCTCTTCAGCTAGTCCTTTTGAGCTTCTCTGTAAAAATAGATATGGAAAAGCTTTAAATAAAGATAACAAAAGACGAGCATGGGCACACCTCTGCAGGTTAATGAATATTGATATGGGATGTAAAGTATATAGAAACCAACTACTACCACCATTCCCACTAGCTACAGATATTTCTGCGTATTCATTGCGCCACACATTTTGCACGAATTTACAAAAACGAGGTGTGGATATTCGAACTGCTCAGTACCTTATGGGACATGCTGATATTCAAATGACAGCCAATATATATACACATGTTGATTTTGAAATTATAAATCAGGCAGCAGCGTTAATGTGATACCGTGTTACTCGCTGTGATAACAGGTGTTACAGTCGTTGAAATTACTGATTATTAAGCTGTACTCCTAAAGCGGGTGTCGGAGGTTCGAATCCTCTTCGGGACACCATATAAAAACACCGCAATTCTAACGAGTTGCGGTGTTTTTCTTTGTCAAAATTCTTTTACATGCTCGTATAGTGTTCAAGCACCGCAGAAGTCACGCCCTTCGAGCTAGACTCAACTGCGACTCCAAGGATTTCCTTAACCAGCTTGAAATTTTCAGTGGCATTTCTCTTCCAGTCCGCAAATTCAGGCCCAAGAATATAATCTTGATACTCTAGGCTTTCCTCCGGTCTCCCTTCAATTCTGACGAGAAGCCCTTTATCACGCATAACCCTCACTACCGTTCGCACTTCATCATCCGTCGAGTAGAATAATTCTGGTACCAGCTTTACCCTCCTCTGAATTGCGTCGGAAACGAACAAGTATAAACGCAGCTCCTTATTTACAAATCTCTTATCGGGAATATAAACAGGTTCGGTATCGTCAGGAATTTGAAACTTCCTTTTATCCTTCTTTATCCCATAGTATTCGCAGATACCGTCTACTTTCTCTTCGTTAAGTTATATTTTTGTTTGAAACTGTTTCTTTGTAAGCATGTCAATCACCTAATTTTTGAGACTTAATCTGCAACTATGATAACATACGAACCAGTGCTAAAAAGGCTTAATTTTCAGTATAACAGTTTCAGATTTTCAGTTATTGATTGCTTCTGTTATAATAACGAACATACCAGGAGCTGGCACTCCTGGTTTTTTTCTTTTCGCGTGTATACATGACGCTTAATATCATTTCTTGGTTATTAACAATATAGCACAGCTTTATTTATATACAATGTTACTTCTATAACGATAGGATATGCAACTTTAATGAATACATAACTCTACAGTAATCATAAAATTTAACGATAGAAACATAACCGTCATGTTAGCTTCCTTTTTCTTTTCCCGAACATTTTATATGTATATATTAAGACTAATATAATGGATATTGACGATCCAGTTCTAATAGCAGAATGTAATAGAGATACATCAAATATGTTATATATTCCATAAGCAAAAAAAGAAAAGCAGCTTCATAGAGATATACTATATTTTTTTATAAATTACTCGTTTTTTTCATAAATCTTATTTATCTCCTTTTATGTATTTTTATTAGTGAAAAGTTTAATATCAAGCATAAGATTGAAAGAACAACATATATTATTGAATTAATCTTATTATATTCAAATAGCGCCATTAATGTAATAAGGCATATACTGTTACTAGATTAATTAATATCTTCATAAGTATCTCCAAAAGTATTATATATATGTTTGAAATTAAACTATCTAACTTATAATTAACATTTACACAAAAAAATATAAGTATTGAATATAATATTTATACGGTATACTATGAAATTTACAATTGTAATATTTAACACAAGAATTATTAAGTAAATCGAGACAAGCGAGGCCATATGATCGAACTAAGAAATGATCCATCGGTAAAATACAGTTATAACGAATGGCTGGAGTTTTTTTCCGTGAAAAATGATAGGCACAGGTCGCAGATAGATTTCTCGAAGGAGGCCGCTCTACCTTCTGATATCAAGGCACTGATACTGCCTTCTGTTTCTGCATTTCAAATCGGCGAGCATAGCGATGGGATTCATCTGCTCAAGGCAGCTGAGGCATTTGCTCGCAAGTTTGACGAACCTACATATCCCGAAGTCATGAAGCTATTTATCAGAGAGGAGAATTTCCACCCTCATACCCTGGGCGAATTTATGCGCTATCACGAGCTCCCTGCTCCGCAAGAGCAATTTCCTCGACAGGACATTTTCGCCGCCTCCGTAGACGTAGCGATCTCCGTCCTGAGGTCGTAACCCTCGTAACCGCAGAGATTATCGCACTCTCTTATTACTCAGCTCTCAGTGATGCTACGGACTCACCGGCACTAAAGAGGATCTGCGCTCAGATGCTTCACGATGAGCTCCCTCATGTGATTTTTCAATCATATACACTAGGTCATTTTTAAAGAGAGTAAATGGCTTAAGCTTTCAAAGACAGCTCCTCATGAGGGCTGCAACCATTGCTGTCTGGACTGCATACGGAAAAATTATTTCGTGCGGCAGGATGGACATATTCTAAAGTTCAAGCAAGAAAAATCTCGGCTATCTAAGGCAGTCTGAAGATATAGCTAGCGATATCGCCCTACGCTTAGCTTCGGAAATCGAGCAACAGAGATCGTAAAATCACTTATATTAACGACCAGCATGTACTAAAAAAAGTACATGCTATTATTTTTTGCATAAATTTCATTGACAATATCGTAATACGATATTATATTTTAGCTAGAAATATCGATTAACGATATTAGGAAATCTTACAGCAAATTTTATCAAGGGGTGGTGCTATACATGGCCAAAAAATCATTGGAACCATTAACCGAGCCGATGTTCTACATACTGCTTTGTTTCCACCGCTCTGATATGTGTGGAACGGAGATATCGAGTTATGTGAATGATCTCACGGACGGAAGGGTCAAGCTCGGACCAGGGACTCTGTACTCACTCCTCTCACTTTTTCAAGCGGAGGATTTAATCAAGAAGTTACCACCAGATGGCAGGAGAATTTCTTACAGCATTACAGAGCGTGGCGAGCAGCTATATCAGGATGAAATCCGCAGATTGGAAGCGTGCCTTAGTGATGCACGGAGGTGCAGTTATGAGCGATAGGATTAAACAGAAGATTTGTTATTTTGATCTTGCTGATATATATCAAGAACAGAATTGGCTTGAGGATCTGGCTAGGAAGGGACTCCTTCTCACATATACCGGCTACCTTATATACGACTTTGCATATGGTGAGCCAACTGAGAGAAGGTACCGAATTCTGCCAGAGAAAAGAAAGAAAATCGAACAGGAAGAGCTGGATATATATGAGTCCTGCGGATGGACATGTGTGCGAGGAACGCATGCATCGACTGTGTTCTATACAGACGATCAGAATGCACCCGAGCCTTTTACGGATGCCGTTACGGAGAAGAAGTATTATGTTAAGCGATTGTTCTCTGCACTCATTTCATCTATAGTTACTGCGATTTACATACTGTGGATTCTAAGACCCAGCTCGAAGGGCTTTGTCTTAAATCCAGTTGATTTTTATTATCAGCTAGCTGATCAGCTATCTCCATTTATATGCCTGTATTTAGTGATATGCCCACTATTAGTCTTGTTTTCTCTGACGATTGTCTTTAAAGTACGCTAGATTAATATGGCAACTGAAAAGAGAAGCTTTTAAGAGGACTTCTGGCTTTAAGGTTAGACGTTATGTAAATATGATTTTAATTAATGCGATTATCGTGCTGCTGGTGGGTCTCTTTATATATGTGATCTTCGTTCCAGATAAGAGAATCATGACAAGCAGCTTTTAAAGAAGCTTTTGGCATATAAGGATGCTGAGCTTGTAAGGTTTTCCGAATTTGACCCATCCGCTTGGGATGAGGTCCGTGCGAATATGATAGTCAGAGATGGTAATAAAAATATCGATAATCCTGACATAACATACGAAACAAGCTATGACCGTAATATCATGATGACAAAGATGTCTTCGGAAGACTTGTCTGCGCCTTCTAGAACATATACGCGCGATAAATCTGGGGAAATCTCATGTATCATGTTCAGCTATACAAAGCTAAGTCAGCAAAAAAATTGCCGCACGCTTTATGCCATCTAATATAGAAAATCAGCTAGAAGGAATGAACTTCGACGTATCGAAGAAACGCATACGAGATATGAGGTTTAAATACGATGGTCTTGATTATGCGGCATATATCAGGGCTTCTGAAAAGGATGAATTTGCATATGAATTAGGTACGCAGATGCTTTTCCTCAGAAAGGGAAATAAATATGTCGTTGTTGCATATAGTGGTCCTATCGATCTGAAGTCGAAGGTGGGACTGTTCGCAGCAAAGATGTAGCTACATTGTATTCAGTTGTTATCGCACAATGCTTAATACGAGGTGTGTCATGGATAAGAAAACGAAGTTAAAGTATGGCCCTTTTGGCATAGTTGATATGTTCTATAAGCAGAACTGGCTTGAATATCAGGCAAGAAAAGGTCTGCTGCTCGCTAACGATAATCTATTTACTTGCAGATTCACCGTTGACGAGCCAAGAGATAGGCGGTATCGCATCTTGCCATACAAGCCTAGCAAGACAACGCAGGAGGAACTGGATTTATATGCTTCTTGTGGTTGGCATCTGATATATGGTTCTGGCTCAGTGATGATATTCTACACGGATGATCCAGATGCTCCAGAGCCATTTACAGATGTGCAGAGTCAGCATAAGTACTATAGAAAGAGCTTGATTACTAATTTTATTTTGGATACTAATTTTTTTGCAGAAGCCCTTTTTAGCATCAGTCGAAGTGTGCAAGGATTCACTATATCACCTTCAGCACTTCTCTACAGCAGTGCTGATCAACCGCTTTCCGCTTTAGCGATAACTTTTATTGGATTACCGTTGGCGCTTTTGTTCTGGTTCCAAAGTATGCTCACATATATCAGCATACTGAATAGGAACAGAAAGAAGGATTTCTATGGGGCTTCGGGATTTAGACTTAAGTATTGTGTCAATGCGACGTTTATTATAACTGCAATAGTCCTAACCCTATGGAGCATCATTGACATCCCTAGGACAATGGATATCACATCATCTGGCGACTTTACACAGGCTCTTAAGTACAAGGGGAACGAGATTGTGCGCTTCTCGGAATTTGACCCTGATACATGGAGGACTGTATATAAGAAAATCGAGTACTACAACGATGGCAAAGGCGATATGATTACCTTTGATATAAATCAGGATAAAACTCTACTGATGCCTAGGATGGTATCTGAAGAGCTTGAGGTAGATAGAGATACTAAGAATGATGAAGATACTGTGATGGACCTTTATTACAGCGTTAATCTCTACAAGGCAAGGTCTTCTAAGGTCGCATCTGAATTCATGAAATACAACAGTAAAAATGCACTTGAAGAGTCGGACATCAAAGTATCAAATAAGTCTCTTGACAAGTACCGTTTTGATTATAAGGGCCTCGACTACGCGGCATATATCGTAGATGAGAAGAATACAAATGACACTGCTGCAAAACGCGACCAACTGCTCTTCCTCAGAAAAAGGCAAAGACATACGTATATGTTTCATATTACGGTCCTATCGACCTGAAGTCGAAGGTAGGAATGTTCGCAGAAAGATGTAGGTTTGCAGATTATCTAGTAATATAGGTTCTAAAAATCTGTTAATCGTTTTTATTATTAAGTTTATAGCAAAATGACCAGCCATGCGGCTGGTCATTTCAGTTCCTGATTAAATTGTTCTTTATGTCACGTATGGCACGTATATCACGCTATTCTTCTGGAGCCTCGAACAGAACCTTGAACTCCGAACCTTCACTCAGATATATTCCCTCGATATCTTCGGGATGATTTGCTACGAGTCCTGAGACATTATCCACCTCGAACGAAACGCATATCCCGCAGGTCGCACTAAGCGCTCTAGGCACCGGCATAAGTGTTGCGGTTTTGTCTATGCTTTTCTGTCGCTTGTGGAACTGCTGTGCTCCAAAATGCGTATGGAAAGTTGCGATAAACATTACTTGAGTGTAATCAGGTAATCGCCTTCTGGCGTTTCACTGTATTCCATAGATAGCTTGTTGTTAGCCGCATATCTAGAGATATTCTTAACTGGTGTCATGCTGTCTACGAGAACTTCAACAGGTGTTCCAGCCTTTACAGCGTTCTGAGTCATAATCACTGGTTCAGGGCACGAGTACCCTCTTGCATCTACCTTAGTCATTTTATGCCTCCTTAGCTTTTTCTTATATTCATCAGACCGATAACTACGGTAACGATGATTCCGATAATAACTGCAATCTTGCCATTCGGAGTTGGTCCCATTGGTGTCGATGCTAGTGCGAAGTTGTGGCAGAAAGTCGCACCTACGATTAGACCGAGAACTGCAACGCCCGAGTCTGCATTTCCTGTACCCTGAGAGAACCACCTGACGAAGTGGGCAGCCACCGAGCAGGCAGGAGCCTAGTCCTACGAGAACCATTCCTAGGAAGTTCCATAGAGAGTCGTTGAATGCAATCGGCTGCTTGTCAAACCCTGCATGGAAGAAGCCAAGCGCTAGATTTCCAACGAGAGCTGCAACGAATATTGCGATAAATCCGGATAGTAGATAGAAATCCTTGAATAGCACTGCATCACGGAGTCCACCAACCATGCACAGTCTAGTGCGCTGTGCTAGTACGCCGACAACAAGTCCTGCGATTAGCGAGATTGCGAGTGGTGCGTGCATAGCTCCAGGACCTTCTTTGCTGAATGCGAGAAGTGCTGGGAATGCGCATAGGATAACGAGCAGTACTACTGTTATCGCTGGCATCGCTATGCCTTCTGTTGGTCCTAGTGGAACTGACTTCTTGAGCGTGAAGCCCTTCTTGAGATATACGATTCCGCCGAGAATTCCGCAGAAGAATCCAATCAGACCGATGATTGCGTTCCAGTCTCCACCAGCGATTCTGAGAATCATTCTGAGTGGGCAGCCGAGGAACATGAGAGCTCCTACCATGACGAAGAACGAAAGTACGAATCTTGTCATCGGAGATGAACCACCGCGAACCTTGAACTCTTTTCCGCAAACGGACATAATAAATGCGCCAAGAATAAGTCCGATTATCTCAGGGCGAACGTACTGCACAACTGGAGCAGTGTGGAGCTTAAGAGCACCAGTAGTGTCTCTCAAAAAGCAGGCAATACAAAAGCCCATGTTAGCAGGGGTTGCCATACTTAACGAGAAGCACTGCAGCCGCGCCGACCACGAGCCCAGTAATGATCATAAGGGTACTTTTTTTCTTTTTTTCATTGTATCCTCCTTGTTTAAATAATATCGATTTATCACATCATGAGTATATCAAACAAGGATTTTTGTATTAAAATCAGTAATATTAATACTTCAAAGTGAATATTAGTATTTTCAATAACACGTTATTATCTCTCTGCAAATCTATGATTTACAGCATAAATATCTCTTTTTAGTTGACATTTCCCTGCAAAAGCCTCTTCATCGCAGCCCTATACTTCTCGACTCTTGCATAGTCCGCTTCGACAGGGTGATCTATGCGATCAATATCCATATTGTGACTCAGGTCGGCAAGCTTGACGGAAGTCGCTAGCTTATTTTGCGAGATCCTATCTATGTACTGCATGTAGTCTTCGTCGAGGTCTTTGGTAAGTGTTTTCACCGCTTCAACTACCTTTTCGCTAAATCCGCACATGCGCAAATACATTTCGTCATACTCGCTATCCTCGAGTACATCGTGAAGGTAGGCGACAACCTTTTCCTCTTCAGTTTCACACATATCTGCGACTGCGAAGGGGTGCAGATAGTAAGGCTTTCCCGCCTTGTCCACTTGTCCGTAGTGAGCCTCCTGACATATCTGCTGAGCTAGCTGAATCTGATCCATATTCCTAAACCTCCTAAATTAATTATAGGTGCGGATTATAGTTAGGGCAAGAGTCTTGCATTTTTTCCCTTTAATCGAATATCTCTCACCATTTTGTTATTAATTTTTTTCATAATCATATTTACATTGATTCTCATAAGTGATAATCTACAACTCATTCAAAATTACTATTAAAAATAAAATGAGGAACTGAACTATAAATCACGAAGAATCTTATTTTTGATGGCGGACTATTTCAGCTTATTGGCTACAGCATTCTTGGCACACTTATTACAACTGCAACCCTCGGAATTTGTCTCCCTTGGGCGTACTGCATGATTTACAACTGGGAGATCAAGCACACTGTCATAGAGGGTAGGCGCCTCGAATTTGATGGTACCGCTGAGCAGCTATTTGGAAACTGGATAAAGTGGCTTCTGCTTACAATTGTAACTTTTGGGATCTATGGATTCTGGGTGAGCATCAAGCTTAGACAGTGGAAGACGATGCATACACATTTTGTCCCTATAACTCTGTCCTATAACTAAAATTTATTTAAATGAAAAAGCCTAGAATCCGCCGATCAAAAGGCGTTTTCAAGGCTTTTACTTTTGGAGCTGCTGGCGAGAATCGAACTCGCAACCACTTCATTACGAGTGAAGTGCTCTACCATTGAGCCACAGCAGCAAATGAAGTTGCCAATAAAGTATATAATAAAATCATTTACTTATCAATGTTGCATTTTTCATTTTCAAATTGCTGCGTGATATAATCAATCACAGAGAGTGCCACTATTGTCGTGGCATATGTACATATGTATATGAATATTTAAAGTTGTGCATGAATTGAGAGGTGCCCTATGGCCGGAACAGAACAATCAAAGAGAATAGAAGATAAGAAAATTTGCCTCATATATACAGGTGGAACAATCGGCATGTCCAGAACGGACAGTGGTTACGCACCAATAGCGGGACACTTTCAGCATGAGCTAGACCGCATCGATGACCTTCGTGCTGATGGGATGCCTAAGTATGAGCTTGTTGAGTTCACGCCACTCCTCGATTCTTCCAACATAACTTACGTGCAGTGGAACATGATTGCCGAGTCGATTGCATCCCGTTACGATGACTACGACGGATTTGTCGTGCTACACGGCACAGATACCATGGCCTACAGCACCTCGGCACTTTCCTTCATGCTCGAGAATCTAGGTAAGCCTGTAATTTTCACTGGGTCACAAATTCCACTTTGTGAGCTAAGAAGCGATGGCAAGGACAACCTCATAACTTCCATATTGATTGCTGCTTCTGGCAAGGTAAACGAAGTTGCGCTTTACTTTGGGCACAAACTCTTACGCGGAAACCGCGCTATGAAAGCTTCAGCGGATGGACTTATCGCCTTTTCTTCGCCGAACTACCCGCCACTTGCAGATGCTGGAATTGATATCACATATAACGAGCCTCGCCTGATGCAAAAGCCTCGCGGAGGGCTTCTCGTGCAGTCGATCAAGCCTGCGAAGGTAGGCGTTATCAAGCTTTTCCCGGGAATCCAGTTTGAACTATTTGCCCCAATCGTAACGCGCGGACTCGATGCTCTAGTGCTTGAAACATTTGGCACAGGCAACATCCCTAATTACGACGAAGCTCTACCGCCCCTCATCGCCCGCGCTATTGCAAATGGCACTACAGTAGTAGTCTGCACGCAGTGCTCACAGGGAACAGTCAGACTCGGAGCGTATGAAACGAGTTCAGAGCTTGCAAAGGCAGGTGCGGTATCTGGTTCAAATATGACTACAGAAGCGACAGTTGCTAAGCTCTACTACCTCTTCAGCCTAGGTCTAGAGCACAGCGAGATCAGCAGGCTCATAGAGACCGACCTGCGCGGAGAGCTAGACTAATGAAGGTAGCATATCTATCATCGCTTGCTCACCCTGCCCTACGCACTTATCTTGAAAATGCTGGTCATGTTATCCACAATTTCCCCGAACTCCGCACGGTATCTAGCCTAGTTGCAAATCATCCAGATGTACTGCTGTGCAAGCTAGGAGCAAGGCCTAAATCTCCTATCTATGAAGGTGCTCCTAACGCACTAAGCCCAGTCTATCCAGGCGACTGTAGATACAATGCGGCATGTACTGGAAAGTTTTTTATCCACAAACTAGATGTAACTGACGCAGGTCTTCTAAATGCCGCAAAGGCGAGCTGCGGAAATGAACTGGAGCTTATAGATGTCCGTCAGGGATATGCAAAATGCAGTACTGTCATAGTAGATGAGAACTCTATCATAACTTACGATAGAGGAATCGCAAAGCCTTGTGAAGCAGCAGGCATGAACGTGCTTATAGTCGAACCATGCTTCGTGAAGCTACGCGGTGCTGGTACTGGGTTTATCGGAGGTGCAAGTGGCCGTGTAGACGATAAAATAGTATTTAACGGCGACCTCTCGGCACATCCAAACTTTAGAGAAATTACCGGTTTCATAGAAGAGCGAGGCCTCGGCTGCAAGTGGTTTGGTTCATACGAGCTTGAGGATATCGGCTCAATAATTGCGGTTACAAAATCTGACTCTGACTGAGGATATATATGAAGAAACACGCTATTATTCCAATATTCATACCGCACCGAGGTTGTCCCAACGACTGCGTCTTCTGCAACCAGCGGAAAATCACTGCTCGCACGACTGCCCCGACTGCGGATGAGGTAAAAAATACGATTGACACATGGCTCACGACACTCGGAGAAGTTCCGACGGTCGAAATTGCTTTTTACGGTGGAAGCTTTACAGGACTAAGGCTCACTGAACAGAGTTCGTACCTCGCCATTGCCAAGGAATACAAGGATAGAGGGCTCATCGACAAGATCCATCTGTCGACACGCCCCGACTATATAGATAGAGACATTTTGGATAATCTAAAGGCATATTCAGTTGATACGATTGAGCTCGGAGTTCAGTCTTTCGACGATGAGGTGCTTCGTAAGTCGAATCGCGGACATACAAGCGCATCTGTATATGAGTCTGTCTCACTGATTAAAGAATATGGATTTGAATTCGAATCCAGCTGATGATTGGGCTTCCTGGAGATTCGCTTGAAACTTGCATCTATTCGGCAAAAGAGACTGTTAAGCTAAAGCCTTCACTGACTAGGGTTATACCCGACCATCGTTATTGATGACACGGAGCTACTAGAAATGTATGAGCGCGGTGAATATAAGCCGCTAAGCAGGAGGAAGCTGTTACGAGGACGGCGGCAATGTATAAGATACTCGATGAAGCAGGCATTACGATTATGAGAGTTGGGCTCAAGAGCACTGATATAATCGGTGAAGGCGGATCGATAAACGGAGGAACGTATCACCCTGCTTTTCAGGCAGCTAGTCGAAGGGCGAATAGCACGGGATGAGATTGAGCCACAACTCGATAGGATAGTAGCCGAGATCAGAGAACGTCGCGATAAGTCATGTGAGCTCATAGCTAACCATTTGCAAGGCATGGACTTGGTAAATGAAAGTTTTAATCAGCAGAGGCTATCTCGGGCAAAAAGTCGATGTTTTTCTTCTCCTAAGTGGTTTTCAAACGCCGTCGGTAATAGTGGTGAGAATAAAAAGTATTTTTGAAGAAAAAAATACCCCGAACTAAGTATCAAGTTCAGGGTAGATGACAGCTTGGAAACTGCGCAGTTCAGAATAAATTGTGATATATAGCAATGTCTTGGTCTACAGGGCATTGCTTTTTAATTAATCTTGGCTTAATTGCGCCATGTTAACTGCACCTTGTCGATTGAGCTTTTAAGTTGATTTTCTCCAGTTAGAACGCTCTATATATCGCCTATTTATCATAGATACTCGTGCAGCAATTTTATTGCTGCACTGAGATCATTCACTTTCATCTGACCGGGCGCCGACACATTCTTGGCTGCGCCAAAGGTAACCGCTGACCCAAAAGCTTCACCACAAATCCTAGAGAGAACCCCTGCTTCAGACATCGAAATCGTGACGATAGGACGGTCGGCAAATTCTCTATGCATCTCTTCTGTAGCGGCGAGTAGTGTAACTACATCCTTCATGCCTTTTGGCATAACTGCAATCTTAGGTATATCAACGCCTAAATCCTGCATCTTGCGGAGCCTTTCTATAATCTCGTCTTTGTCTGGAGTCTTACTAAAATCGTGATTCGATCCGATAACCTTGACACCGGCATTGTGTGCACCAGCTATAATTTCTTTTACGATATCTGTTCCTATAAAAACTTCCACATCGACCAGGTCAACGTATCCGGTCTCTGCAGCCCTTATTACAAGCTCTGCATAATCATCATATTTAATAGACTTTTCACCACCCTCATTCGATGTGCGAAATGTCATCAAAAGCGGAGTCTCGCCAAGGGCTGTTCTTAAATCCTTCAGTACGTCTTCTACCTTACTAAAATTGAACGCATGCTCAAACCAATCGACACGCCATTCGGTTATATCTACAGGCAAACTTTCTATGTTCTCTGCCTCTGCCATTATATCTTCTTTAGTTGTGCCAACGATTGGTGCACAAATCTTGGGTAGGCCAGAGCCGATTTCAATATTTCTAATTTTTACTGTATTCATGACTCCTTATCTCCTTTTTGTACCTCTAGGGCAGTCTGGTTTATGCCACTATGTTAGATAATCTAATCTGCATCTA
>BNJU01004425.1_pt1 | contig 40214 bp, 66 predicted proteins | sample 8539281 | NCBI WGS metagenome assembly BNJU01 (sample SAMD00202456, study PRJDB9452) | human saliva metagenome | isolation source: human saliva | place: Japan
CATGTTGTTGGCAAAAATTAAGGGAAATCGCCCGTGACAAACAGATACTTTGTATAACTTCACCTTCCTCAGATTGCGGCTGATGGCAGATACAGCATATCGCATTTTCAAGCACTCTGATGACAGCAGTACATACACACATATAGAAAAGCTAGATTCTAGTGCCCAGATTGACGAAATTGCAAGGCTCATCGGTGGTGAAAGCATTACAGATGCAACGCGAAAAACGCTGAAGAACTCATTGAATCAGCTAAGAATATATAGTAAGCTAATCCCCACTACGCATGGGGATTTTAGTATGAAAAATCTCGCACCTCAGTTTTATCTGAATGCGAGATTTGTTATTACTATTAGATTCGCCTATAGCTATTACTACTACTGAGAATGGCTTTTGAATTCTGCTTTCGTTCAGATTCATAAGCGCATCTGTGCACTCAAGCACATCTACTAGCTTATCATCCTTTGCCGCTACTAGCTTAACCTCAATTGGTTCTAGAACGCCACCGAATACCTCGCCAACTTCTGCATACTTGTAAAGAGCAACTTCATCGTCCATAGCCTTGCTGATATCTTCTTCATCTTCGAATCCGAAATCAACCTCGAATACGTGTGCTAGCTCTGTTGCAAGCTCCCAGTTGTTGAAGTCAACATCCTCTTCGATTGCTGACTCTACAGGAAGAAGTCTTCTCTCTGTATTTGTAAATGCACCATTTGCACTTGCTGAGCCTGTTCCTGGTAGGAATACATTAGCCTGAAGAGCTGTATCAGTCAAGTAGATGTCTGATACTACTAGGAATTCTAGTCCACTTAGATCTACGCCAGCTGGATCCTCACCGAAGATGATAAGTCCCTTAACACCTTCCATAGCCTCAGATCCTGCACGGATTCCCACATCTACAAGTCCCTGTGAGTTGTTCTTAGCCTTAACTTCTAGGATACCGTCTCTTGGACTTCCGATATGTCCTGAAACTACTGCAATGCCAGCTAGAATCTCTCTGCTGCAATACTGATTACATTCCTGCTCAAAATACGATCATAGCCTTCTTAGCATTTGTATACAGATCAGCGATTTCCTTAACTTCATCGCTCACCTTTGCTCCTGCTACAGATGCCTTAAATTCATCAAAACCTTCTGCTGCGCACTCACCCTTGTTTGCAATTACCGCATTAGCAAGAGCCTTTAGGAATGCTGTGCTATCTTCAGTCTCAACAGTCTTATATGCTCTGAATTCTGTGCTTGCTTCAGGTGTGTTGATAACAACTACCTTTGCTCCAAAGTTGCAATGCTCGTAATCTTGTTCCAGATTACAGCGACCTTTGTTCTTATGAATGCAGGAACCAGGATTACCTCTGTTGAAAGAAGCTCATCGATTGTGTTAGGTGAAGCATCAAGTCCAAGTACATCTGAAGTGCATTGTGTCTGTGGTTGAGCTGAATACCTTTGCTCCAAGAACTTCTGCAAACTTCTTCATTGTGTAAGCTTCCTCGTTAGTATATCTATCTGAGATAGCTAACTGCGATTGAGCCTGCACCATGTCTTGCCTTTAACTGACTCTAGGTTCTTAGCGCTCATAATCAAAGCTTCATGGTAATCTGCTTCTTCCATCTCACCGTTTATGCGCTTAATCATTGGATCTACAATCTTGCCCTTTCGAGCACTGAAGCATCAAATCCCCATTTACCCTTAGCACAGCATAGTCCCTTATTTACGTAGCCTCCTTATCAGGATTTGCTTTTGATTAGCATATCTCCGTAGTTTTCTAGGTCCATAGTACATCCAACTGCACAATTTGCACATGTTGTTGTTGTAATTTCAGTATCTAATGGAATCTCCTTAACTACTGTCTGTCTCTCCTGAATAGCACCAACTGGGCAAACAGATACGCACTGTCCACAGCTATCACATGCAGTTGTCATAAGTGGCATCTCTAGTGATGGCTTAACAACTGTGTCAAAACCTCTGTTTACAAGACCAAGTGCTCGATTCCCATAACCTCGTCGCAGACTCTTACGCAAAGTCCACAAAGGATACACTTTGTTAGGGATCTCTAAGGATGAATGGATGATCATCCTTAAAGTCAATCTTTGTCATCTCTCACCAGCAAATCTCTGGCTTAACATCATATTCGTTTGCAAAATCTACTAGCTTACACTCGAAGTAGTCGTGACATCCGCATTCTAGACAACGTGAAGCTTCCTTCATTGCCTGTTCTACTGTAAGACCTCCATAGATAATCTCTGTGAAATTATCTTTTCTTTTCTAGAGCGTTTGAGCTGATCAGCCTTTTTCTCTGCAAAGTCTTTCTCTATCCTCAAATGTCTTCTCTGTGATATCGTCCTTTTTCTACATGGAATCTTGGCTCATACTCGTAAATTTCACCGTTTAGGTAGGCATCTACTGACTCAGCAACCTTCTTAGCATCTGCTATTGATTCTGATAGCGATAGAAATCTTATCGTTACCGCAGTCACCACCAGCAAATACACCAGGGATGCTTGTCATCATTGTCTTAGGGTCGTATGAAATTCGCCCTTCTTTGTCTTATCGATTTCGAACATTGATGCATCTCACCTTCTGACCGATAGCTAGAAGCACTGTATCTACATCAATAGTTTCTGTCTTTCCTTCTACAGGGTACTGACTACGTCTTCCTGAAGCATCTGCTTCTCCAAGCTCCATAACCTGAAGAACAATCTGCTTAACATGACCATTCTCATCCTTGATGATTTCAATTGGGTTTTGTAGGTTCTTAAAGATTACTCCTTCCTCTTCACCCTCTTCTATTTCAATCATATCAGCAGGCATCTCATGCTTTGTTCTACGATAGATATTGTAGACATTCTCAGCACCTAGTCTTACGGCTGTACGACATGCGTCCATAGCAGTGTGCCACCACCTACGATAGCAACATTCTTTTCCTAAATCAATATATTCATTTCTATACAACTCTACGTAGGAAGTCTATACCACCAATAACGCCTTCTGCATCCTCACCCTGGGCCTCTACTCCTGTTGAGAGCCATGCACCGATTCCGAGTACTACTGCATCAAAGTCGTTTCTGATTGTATCTAGTGGAACATCAACTCCAACCTTGTATTTTGGGAACGATCTGAATTTCCCATTGCTTCCATGATAGCAATTTCTGCGTCAAGAACTTCCTTTGGAAGTCTGTACTCAGGAATACCGTATCTACATACCACCAAGCTTAGGCATTGAGTCGAAGATTGTTACCTCGTGTCCTCTCTGTCTTAGAAGTAAGTCGCTGATAGACCCATAGGACCACCACCGATGATAGCAACTGTCTTGCCTGTATCTTCTTCCATATCTGGAATGAATCTCTCTTCTGCGCTGATATCCATATCTCCAGCAAAGCGCTTAATCATAGCAATGCTGATTGGCTCATCTACAAGTCCTCTTCTACATGCGTCTTCACATGGATGTGGACATACACGGCCAATACATGCAGGTAGTGGGATCTTATCCTTGATTAGCTTTTCATTTGCTTTTTCAAACTCACCGTTTGCTACAAGACCTACATAACCCTGACAGTCAGTGTGTCCTGGACATGCCTTCATACATGGTCCAATACAGTCACCATAGTGGTTACTAATCAAAAAGCTCTAGGTTTGTCTTTCTGATTTCGTTAACTCTCTCTGAGTTTGTTGAAATAACCATGTTAGAGCTCGCAGTAGACACATGCCTTTGCAAGCTTTAGGTGCCTTTCTATCTCAACCATACATAGTCCGCATGAACTGTAAATCTCTAGTTCTCTGTCATAGCAAAGTGTTGGGATGAATATGTCGTTCTCACGAGCAACTTCCAAAAATTGTCTGTCCGTTAACAGCCTGAACTTCTGCCATCTATATTCATTCTGAATTTATTCATCGAAATAACTCTTCCTACAGTCTATCTATTGCACCGAAGCTGACATGATTCTTCACACTACCGCACTTGGATGCATATTGTCTCGATCTATCGTATGCTGTTTCTTTACTTCACCAGTAATTGCGCTTCAGGACAATTTCTTGCACATGCTGTACATCCTACGCATCTATCTGTAATGTTGAACTTAATCAAGCCTTACATGATCTTGCTGTACACTTGTGGTTGTAAATATGGTCCTCATACTGTTTCTGAAGTACTTTAGTGTTGAAGAACAGGGTTTGGTGCTGTCTGACCAAGTCCACAAAGAGATCCGTTTTTAATCTTATCTGCAAGTTCCTCAAGAAGCTCAATATCCCCATCCTTGCCTTTACCTTCTGTAATTCTCTGAATCTCAAGCATTCTCTTAGTACCCTAGACGGCAGTAGTTACACTTACCGCATGATTCCTTACGAGTGAAGTCTCAGGAAGTATCTAGCCATATCTACCATACAGGTATCCTCGTCCATTACGATCATACCACCTGATCCAACGATAGCTCCTGTCTTAACGATATCTTCATATGTTACAGGTGTGTCTGCAAGTGACTCAGGTACAACCACCCTGATGGTCCACCTAGCTGAACAGCCTTGAACTCTCTGTCATTCTTGATTCCGCCACCTATACCATTAATAATCTCTCTGATTGTAAGACCCATTGGTACTTCTGCAAGTCCAGCCTCTTAATCTTACCAGCAAGTGCGAATACCTTAGTACCGTTTGACTTTTCACACCCATTGCAAAGAAATGCCTCACTGCCGTTAACAATTATCCAAGCAACGTTAGCATATGTCTCACGTTGTTGATATTTGTTGTTTCTGCCAGTATCCCTTTTGTGCTGGGAATGGTGGCTTTTAGTCTAGTCATTCTCTTTCTGCCTTCTAGCGAGCTGATAAGTGCAGTTTCTTCACCGCAAACAAACGCACTCAGACACCAGCTTTGATCTCTGATATCAAAGTCGTATCCTGATCCAAAGATGTTCTCACCTAGGAATCCCTTTTTCTCTAGCCTGTTCCATAGCAATTCTAGACGCTTGATTGCAAGTGGGTACTCAGCACGACAGTAAATTATACCTTCTGTAGCACCCATAGCGAATCCACCTATAATCATTCCTTCTAGAACTGAGTGTGGGTCACCCTCAAGAACAGCTCTCATCCATGAAATGCACCTGGATCTCCTTCATCGGCATTGCATACAATATATTTCTCGTCTGAAGCGTTGTTTTCTGTCGCATCCCATTTGAACCATGTAGGGAAGCCTGCACCACCACGACCTCTTAGACCTGAAAACTTTAATCAACATCGATTACTTCATCAGGGCTCATAGATGTAAACAACTTTTCTTGTTGCATCATCATCCACCTACTGCAATATAATCATCTATTTCTTCTGGATTTATAATTCCACATTTATTAAGAACAACTCTCTCGCTTTTCCAATAAATGTTTCTGTCGTCAGCTCCAATTGCGAGCTCTTCGACAGGCTTTCCGCCCTAACATGTCCGTCAACGATAGCCTGAACCTTATCTGGCTGAACTTTGACATATCTTGTCATCTCGCCGTTGTCATCATAAATGTTCACGATTGGCTCTAGGTAACATGTTCCTACACAACCTGTAAAAGTCAACCTTAACATCTAGATTCTCAGCAGCCCTAATACTTTTCTAAATTCTTCTTCGGTCTTCTTTGCTCCGGATGCGATTCCCGGGCTTCCTGTCCGATTATAATCTTCATTACTGCACCTCCTGAGCTTTATATCTCTAAGTTCATCGATAATCTTTACTACCTTTGCCTTAGTAAGCTCACTGTATGTTTCATCACCTTCGCTTGTCTGAACCATCATAACAGGTGCAAGAGAGACATCCTAGACAGGCTACGTAATTTCTAGCGTAAACAATCCATCCTCTGTGGTCTCTCCATCCTTTATGTTCAAGTGTTTCGCTTACTGCCTCACCTATGGACTCTGATCCGTTAACGTGACAGGCTGTACCCTGACAAATCATTAGCAGATACTTTCCAACTGGTTGTAGCTCAAACTGAGCATACAAAAAGTCGCTACTCCATATATCTTATGCAGGCATGATTCCTGTCACTGCAAAGAGAATATAGTTTATTGCATCTAGTGAAAGGTATCCATAAAATTGCCTGTGTCTTTTTGCAATATGGTAATTAAACTTCCTGGCACTTTTGGCATATTTCTCTAAAACCAGCGCCAATTCCTCAAATCTTGCATCCGGTTCTATCTTGCAATTAGTACACATAATGTATTACCTCCTCTTCTTGATATATCATTATCAATATATAATCAACCTATAATAATTATACAAAAAGCAAATCGTTAAAATCAATTTGCATAAGTCGTTTCTGAAAAATTTTTATTCTGATAATGAAATAAACCACAAATTCGAATCATTTGTGGTTCAGTTAGTTTAAGCGAACACATTTTCGGTTCACTTTTGCATCTTATGTAATTAAATTCTGCGATAAAAAGCTCTAGTGCCATCGATGATTTTTAATAGTCCCGTAGTAATCTGTGAGCTTAGCTCATATGCAGAAGAAAGAACTTTTGATAGCTTTTTCTGCAGAAAGCCTTGAGTATACTTTGTGATATTTTTGATTCTGTACTCGTTGGCTTTTTAGTTTTGATGCTATTTCGCGCACCTGCATTCCCTCATCAAGCATCTGCTTTGTGCAGTACATGAGTTCAAACTGTGACACTATACTGCCGATAAGCTGAAATTCATCTCCTCATCACCCAATATATTGTGTAGCTGAGCAAGCGCTCTATCTTTTTCGTCCTGATGCTATGCTATCGAGTAAGTTGAAGACAAAAAGTATCTTCATCTCTGATTACAAGCTCTCTTATAGCCTTTTTCCTCTATTACATCACCGCTTGCGACTATCAGCTTTGATATGTCGTTCATGAATGTGTAGAATCATAGTCGCTCTCTCTGTTAAAATACCCTGTCTCATCTAACAAAAAGATGCATATTAGCATTTGAAATGGTCTTATTTGCCTGCTTAAAACCCTCTTGTTTGCAAAGGATGCCAGGTCTTTTTCTATCTAATCTATCAAAGTTATATTCCTTACCTGCTTTTTAAGATTTCCTTGGGTAGCTTCTTCACCCTTATCTACATTTCTAGCAGTGAATATCAAAAATAGCCTCATCTTGAAGCTTCTATATGATGAGCTACAAAAGTTGAAAGGTCTGCATCCTTTATCGCCTGCGATGAATCGGATGAAAGCGCCTTCATTTCCTTTCTAACAACCACTCTTTTGTCTGAAAAAGAGGAAGCGTTTCCACAAGTCTCGCATACAGCTGACACTAAGTCAGTCGAGCTCATTTCGGTCTCGTCAAAAAATGAAATATTCATCTGCTTTGTTGCTGAGCTCACGTATTTATTTATGACGCTATCTATAGCCCACTTGATAAGGTATTCCTCTTCACCGTGTATCAGTATGACATTCTTCAGCCTTGCTTTTACTCAAATCTTCAGCAAAGACTTTATATGCGTGGATTTTCTCTTTGTACATCTTGCCACCTTTCTTATTAATCAAATTCTATCAAAGAGCAAACACTCAATTACTTTGAGAGTGTTTGTCGCTAATATATTATTCGTCGTCTTTGATTGGAAGCATTTCTCAAAGAGCTCCTTCAATGTAAATTCATCACCCTGTAGATATTGCTTGCCAGTTTCCTTATTAATGCGTTTGCACTTTACATGAACTTCTCGCATCTCCTTGTTGTGCATCTTTTGACCTGTCCGCATATCGATGCCCCAGTATACGAAAAGCCCTGTTATATCGCTCTCACCTATAGTCAAAGTGCTTTGACATTTAGGACAGGTAAAATCATACATCTTATCAAGCAAGGTCCAGTGACTTTTTGATAGTCCAGTTTTCGACCTCTCCACCACAAATTAGGGCGACTCTAAGCCTCTTCTTTGAAAAAGTCTTTTGGGATTATATTCATGTATGACATATCATCCTTGAACTTCTCAATCTTTTCCTTATCTATAGTGAATTTCTTAATATCTACTTCGTTTCTTCTGAACTTCATCTTATCTTCGACCTTAAAAGCTTATCCTTTTCTCATCTGCATCAAGAGTGCATAGAGCACCCATAGGAAGTGTCATCATAGGTTTTCCGTGTCCTGACTGCACATTGTACACTACAGGAATATCAAGGTCCTTTAATGTACGCAAAAGAACAATCTGGTTCTCGTCATAGCTTGGGTCCTCCTTATTCTCAACCTTGGTGAACTGTCCTAGAATTATTCCTCTACACTTTTTCTAGCTTGCCTGCATTTTTAAGATGGAAAATCCACTTTTTCTATCTTGCTCATTGGTCTCGCACACCTCTTCAATAAAGAGTATATTGTCCTCACTCTCAATCTCAAATGGTGTACCTATGCTAGCAGATAAGAGCGACAGGTTTCCTCCAACGAGATTCCCTGTAGCCTTTCCACCCTTGAGCGTTTTGATATCAAAGCCCTTTGATTTTTGATAATCAAAGTCAGATTCAGCATTTATCGTATCAAAGAAAGAAGCAGTTTCCTCATCTGTAAGCCCATTTATCATATTTGATGAAATCATTGGTCCATGAAAAGCTAACCATACCACAGGTTTGATTTAGCGCCATGTGAAGATTTGTCACATCGCTATATCCCACGAAAATCTTAGGGTTTGCTTTTGATGGTTTCGTAATCGAGATAAGGCTAAGCCTTGAACTTCCATCTCCTCCCCTAACGCAGAATATGGCGTCGATCTCTGGATCTGCGAACATCTGATTGACCCACTTTGCTCTCTCCTCACCATCGCCTGCCATATATCCAGCGAAAACCTTGTCGAGATTATCAGTAAGCTTTAGTCTTATACCCCATATTTTTCTATGGTGTTCTTAACGAGTTCAATCTTATCTGTTGGAAGCGCAGAGCTTGGGCAGATAATACCTACAGTGTCTCCCTTTTTAACTGCTTAGGATAAAAGCATTTTTCAAAAATTTTTCATTCTAAAACCACATCAAAATAAACTATTAACTATAACGATTAAAAATCTATATTTCCTATTTTTCAGCATTTGATTTCCTTGTAATCACTTTCCTCTAAATCTGCCAATATAGTTTCTAGATCCTTTCTTCCTAAGCTCACAACAGCATCCGCCGTTTCAAGATCAAGATTGCCATTCTTTTTAATATCGGCTATGTTTCCGTAGTAGTAGTACTCTGTTTTTTGTTTCACCTGAGCTTACCTCTGTAACTTTATATACGCTTACTAATGAAATCTGACCTCGAGAACTACTATCCGGATCAGTAATATATTTTATGAAATCACTCTGCCTTTCTATTTTTATATTTTTATAGCTGTTGCTCTCGTTATTATACTCAGCTACATTATCATTTTCTTTAACAAGAACATTTAAATTCTTTATTTCCGAAATATCCTTTAGTCCAGATACTTTTATCTCAATTTTTCTTTATCAAGCTTTTCAGTCCATCACTTTTCAGTTCATCAACATAGCTTTCTGAAACCTTTAAAGTAACTTTATCTCCATTCTTTAAAGGTGAAAAATCACCAGCAACATTAAATACTTGTATAGGCTCCTTACGAGATGTATCTATTGACTTATAAAATGACAATACTCCATATCCATTATATCCCTTAACTTCAACTGGATATTTCTTCAAAAAGTGACTTTACACTTACTTCACTATTTTTATTAATGTTTGAATCGTTTTTGTTCAAAGCTTTCTTTTTCTGCATGCTTTGGCTGTGAATTATAAATCTTTAAAGCTATTAGCGATGCTACAAATACTACAATAACTAATAAAGCGATATATATTAGTTTCTTATTCTTACCTTTATTTATCTTAAATTTATCCATATCTAATCCCTTTTTACAAAGTATTACGGACAAGTCTAAATGAAGATATTATCATTGTCAATATTTGATTGATAGCGAGTATGTATCAAACAAACGATATTAATATATGATTTTATAATGCACTAAAAGATTTCTCATCGCCTCTTGATAACTGATTGCCTGTATCTTCATCCTTACCAAATAAGCAAATACAGGAATTATCTGACTATCTCCCTGAGTACATCAAAAGCTGACCTGCATCGTTAGATGTGCTGGCAAACTTGTTAGCACCTTCCTAGCCAGAAACCTCCTTATCGTCTATATAGTAATCGTCTCTGATATTCTTTCTAAAAATATTCTCAAGCTTTATTCTGTAGCTCAAGCCTTTCCGTACTCGCTAGCCTTATACTTTAAGACTGAGAAATTACCAAATTCTCCTCCATTAAAAAGGCGAAGCGATAGCAATATAAAAGTATTCTTTTCATTTTTACTCATATATATTGCAAATGCGCTGGAAAAACTCTTTATTTTGTCACATACTCAATCCATCTGCTATCGCATATGAAATTAAACCATTATTTTCCTTATCGGAAGAAGCGTAAATTATGTTATAGCTTGTATCACTTTCTACCCAGTCTACTAAGGTAGAACATTTCTCTACCCCATCACCATTCAAATCATAAATCACGACTGATTTATCAGAAGCTTCACCATCTTTTCTTATAATCACTTGGTCTTGTGAGTTTATATCTGCACCCTTATCAGCCGTTAATATTCCTTTAAAGTTTTCTCGTGCTGAATTTTTAGCTTTATTAAGTTTCTCATCGTAGTTATCTTTTATGTTTCTATATTCTTTTACATTTTTTTGATGGTACTAGGTATAAGTTATTGGATACGATTTTTAAGATCCTTACTAGAATCATAATCTATCGCACACATTAGCTCATACTTCCCTCCAGATACTGAAAAATCATAGCCTCCATCTTCAGTTCCATCCTTAGTAGCATAAGCTATTTTATATTTTTGATAATACATTATTTATCTCTTTAATACATGAACTATAATAATTATTAAGCAATTGTTTCGCATTGGTTTCAGCATCATTTGCGTTGTCATGTTTCTCGAATAAAAATCAATTGCATCATCAATTTTTCTGCTTCTGAATCTCTTTACCATTCAGCTTATAGCTTCCCACTCTCCTTGAAGCAATAATACTTGTGTTGAACTGCAAATCGATAACTTCAACAAGTTCATCTCCTTTGACCTGCCAAATCTTATGAAGGTATGAAATACCATTTATTCCCTGTGTCGTTGTAACATTCTCGACTATATATAGCTCACCTCACACTCAAATTTATATACATTTTCTGAAACAGAATTAAAAAGGCTCAAATCAATGTGATATGTACCCTCTTTACTGGACACCCAGTAAGGAGGGTATTTTTCATACGTTACAGTCATGAGTATAAAGTTAGAGTGTATTGAGCTATATCGACAAGGAATATGTGCTCTGAAACACCAGAAGGAATAAAAACATCAAACTTTCATCAAATGGTTCGATACTGTTCGTATCGAAGAACAAAATGGACCAGATGCATTAAAGCACTTAGGTAATAACAAAGTGTGGACCCCTGAAGCGAAATATGAATTAGTTGCTAAAAGTATTAGTAGGGACAATCCAACAATTCAGTTGCTATTTCTGCGGGTATCAGTGATGGAATGCTATATATGTGGGTTCGCAAATACAAAGAATTAGGTTACAATGGTCTTGTGAATAAAAAGAAAGGTCGTAAGAGCAAGAACCCTGATATGAAAAAGAAAACGATTGAACCCAAGCCTTTAACTGAATCAGAACGCGAAGAGTTAATCAGACTAAGAGCAGAAATTGCGGCAATGAAAGCGGAGATTGAGTAGTAGGATCGCTTTGAGACAAGAAAGATGGGGCATGCAACTCAAGGCAGCAGCCAATCATCAAAGCGCTCAGAGAAGAAGGATACCAATTAAAGCACCTACTAAAAGGTTTAAATATGCCTAAATCAACTTACTACTACGAAATCAGTAAAGTTGATACTGTAGGCTTTAGAAATGCTGAACTCACTGAAGAAATCAAGAAAATATTTGATCAGCATAAAGGCAGATATGGTGTAAGAAGAGTGTATAGAGAACTCTTAAGACGTGGAAATATTGTTAATCACAAAAGAGTACAACGCATCATGCATTCCCTTGGATTGCAAGGCAAAAGACCTAAGGAAAAGTATCACTCATTCAAGGGTGAAGTAGGTAGTAGCACCAAACATAATAGATAGGGACTTTACAGCAACAGCACCACTTCAGAAGTGGACAACTGATGTATCTCAGTTTAACTTTTTCATGGGGAAAGTGTTATCTTTCTCCGATAATTGACATGTACACAAATGAAGTTATTTCATATGATTTATCGATGAGTCCAAACCTAAATCAAATCAAGAGAATGTTAGAGATGGCATTTAAAAAGTTCAAATCACTTACAGGATTAATATTTCATTCAGATCAAGGATGGCAATATCAACATAATTACTATCGTCAGGGAACTAAAAACAGAGGAATTATCCAATCAATGTCTAGGGCGTGTCAATTGCATAGATAATTGCATTATGGAAACATTCTTTGGACGTCTAAAGAAATGAAATGTACTACGACTACGAGAAAGAATATGAATCATTTGAGAGCTTTTCAAAAGCACTAGATGAATACATAAGTTATTACAACAATGAAAGAATACAAGAAAAACAAAATGGATGCCACCTGTAAGGTACAGGATAACATCCATGTGTTCCTTTTGAGTTCATAACATGTGTCCAGGATTCTGGGTACATATCAATGGGCCACATTTCATTTTTATATTTAGCTCTAGTCTTTTAGAGCTTTTTAGTTTTCTGTCACCCTTATCATATCTATATATTTGTGTATTAAGTGCTGGCCTCTTCCCATCCCTTTGGTATCTGCTAACTATACCAAGCTGCTCGATATCTTTTACATCAAATACATTTGTGGCTACTATGCCTTCCTCAACATCATCTATTTTTCGGTTCATTCTATAAAACCTTCAAACATTTGGGGAATGTCTTCACCAAAGCAAGTTCCTTCATCAAGCACCATATCAGCAAGCCTTGCCTCTGTAACCGTAGGTTGTGTGTCTGAATCAATGTCATGATCAACTGCAAAGAACTTAAAGTATATAAATACTCCAGCTACTGTAATTAACTCAAGCACTATAAAAACGATGCTATCGCAATAATCATTATCTTAATAGTTCTCTTATCCTCTTTTTGAGTATCGTTTTCGTTCATTTTGTACCTCTTTTTCGCAATTAAACTCCATGAGAAATCAAATGACTCTATTTATAATTATATTATCACACATTCTTAAAACCGTCTACTAAAAACTATTCCAATATAATATAAGGTAATCAAAATTTACTAGCCAAGCAGAGCATTATAGTCTATAATTTCTTTAATATTTTATTTTTGTTATTTAGGAAAGAGGGACAATAATGCAAGATATGAATTTTGATATTCAAGAAAAATGATATCTCATCAATTGCTCGTTTAGTAATTATTATTTCTTCAGCAGTGATGATGATTTCAACAATTCTACCATATGCTAGAGTTGAACTTTTCGGTCAGGGATATACATTTAACTTCCTTATCATTGAAGGACAGTTTGGAGATGGAATATTTTTCGTAGTTCTAGGAACACTAGCAATTCTATTTGTCGCTATTCAGAAAAATACCCTGTGCTAATAATAGCAATCTTACTCCTGCTGATATTCATCTATGAGCTTGTACATGCTATTGATGTTAAAGACACATATGGAGATGTGCTCCACTTCAAGATTGGTTTTCTACCTTGTGCGTATAGCGCTCTTGCAGTAATCGGTGCTTGTATTTGCTATTTTTATAACCAAGAAAGTGGTTAAGAACACTCCTTCAGCTATAAGCTTTCACAACAATTGGAAATCATCTAGATGAGGCTAGACATACTATTTCAATCACAGCCAGTTCAGAGCGAATTTTTCAGTTCAGCCTGTTGCACCAGAAGCTCCTGCTCAGCCAGAAGTATCTCAAGAACCAGTTCGAAGGACTCTGTATCTACTGAGGAAAATCTATAGATGATAGCTATAAGGAATTAGGCCTTTGGTCTAATTCCTTTTATATTATTCAAAACATAAATATTGTAATACTATCGGTATAAAACCAACACACTGTTTTAGATCATGCCGGCTGACAAGCTTTAACATAAAAATATTCTGATGACACAATAAAAATGAATGTATAAAGCAAAATCGCTAGCCTGCTATCGCTATATTCAATCTCTAATGTTCCTTCTGAAAATAGACTAAAACTATGATTAACTGTATATGTAAGTTCCCCAATTGCAGATATTAAGTACCCCAGAATACTTGAATAATGACTGCTAACAAGATATATAAAAGAAACTTGTGATTCCTATCGGTACATAAATTGATATAAGTAAGATTACAGGAGTGTTTGCTAAAAACTGCTATTAAACTAAACTGACCAAAAGCTCACTATATTGTAGGCACCAAGACCAATTGGAAGCGCCATTATTTCTAATAACTTTCTATGCCTTGTCCTTCTAATGTGAGGAAATATAAATACAATTATCAATGCGGAAAGAAACGAAAGTCGCAGTCCAACATCAAATATGCTATATGGATTATTTATTAACGAAATCAAAAATGTATTGAAATTGCAGTCAAAAAATCAAATCGCATCATCAGTTTATCAGCAATAATTTTTAAAAGTATAATTAAGACTGCTCTAACAATAGAAATACTAAACGAGGCCAAAACAATATATATACCAAGCATCAAAATCAGGACGAAATCCACTCTATTTCCTAAATTAAAACGAGTCGTCAGTTTCTTGAAAATCATGTAAATTATACCTATATGAAGGCCACTTACTGCAAGAATATGTGCAGTTCCAGTATCTTGGAACTCCTCAATAACATCGGAACTTATTAAGTTTTTTTCACCGAATATTATCCCCGAAAAATATCCTCTTGAACTAGGGGAAATCCTTGAAAGAAAAAGGTTTTTCTTTGTATTGATAGCTTTGATAATATCAAAACGAACTTTTGAAGGTTTGAATCCTCTATCTCTTAAAATCTTAATCCTTCTGCAAGTTGAGCTATAGTCAATTCCCTTGCCATATAGATATCTACGATAATCTATTCCATCATCTCTAACTTCCTGAACATCTAGCTTGGCTCTAAATTCAATACGTTCTCCGACAAGAGAAAAATTTTGCTTCTCCTTGCTTGTAAGCCTGACTTTATAGTTATTGTAAGTCATACCGTTAAAAATAATCTCATCAATCTCGCATACATAGACTGGTAATCCAAATTTATCTACACTCTCTGTAGATACGTATCCCCTACATATTGCCTCTTTAGATACAAATGGCATATTCTCGGCATTATAATGTCCCAAAAATAGATATTAGCATCCAAATACATCCAACAATCACAAAATAAACAATATCTTATATCTATATCTAAAAACAACTTGTATATAAGCACTAGAATTCCTAAATATACCAGCGTTGAAACAACACCATAATCTATACTGAAGTACATCAAAAAGAAGTCCAATCAAAATTTAAAATTGCAAACGCTAATTTACGCCTCAAAAACACTTCCTCCTCGAGTTTAATATACTTTCTTCCCCATAGATTGACAAGATTGCTAAACTTGTATTTACTTACATATTTTGATTTTCACCATATAATCTATTCAAAAGTTTTCATAGTTTCTCGCTTCCTTGTAAGTATTCTAATTAACGGCAAATACTATACTTTTAAAGTATTGATATGGTATAATTAGGTTTAATCTTTATGTATTTAATAGAAAGGAATTTCTGCAAAATGCAAGCAAATGTAAAGAACGATACTGCAGTAGTTGCAAAGCGACGTAGAAGTGCGACTAAGAAAAAGCAAACATCCTAGACTTAAGATTGTTTTGATTGCTCTTCTTATTATATTTGTAATATCAGCACTCGCAGTGTTTGGATATGTATATTCTATAATTTCTAAGGCACCTAAGATTGATCCATCCAAGATTAACTCTCTGCTCTCCGAAAGTACAACAATATACGACGACCAAGGCAGGGGAGCTTGATACAGTCTTTTGCAAGTAGCAACAGAGAGACTGTCAGCATCAAGAAGATGCCTAAACATCTAACCAATGCATTTATCGCTTTGGAAGATAAATCCTTCCGTAAGCACCATGGCTTTAATGTTATAAGAATGTTTGGTGCTGTCAAAGACTCCATCTTCTCAGGCGGAAAGATAAGCGGAACAAGCACTATTACGCAACAATTAGCTCGTAACATGTACCTTCCAGATCAGCAATTTGACAGAACAATAAGCCGAAAAGGTACTTGAGGCATACTATCGTAACTAAACTTGAGAAATACCTATCTAAGGATGAGATTTTAGAGACACCTAAACTACATTTTATCTAGGATATAGCTCTTATGGTGTTCAGACTGCTTCTAAAAGCTTACTTTTCTAAGGATGTTAGTGAACTTACAGTAGCTGAATCAGTCGCACTTGCTGCACTGCCTCAGTCACCTAGTAAGTACGAGCTTGTTCAGTTCATTGAGGGCGGAACAGCGACGAGAATACAAAGGTGTATTATTAGCTGAGACACCAGATGGTGTATATATCTATAACGATATAAGTAAGCCTCGTAGAGAGATATGTCTAAAAAGCTATGAAGGAGCAAGGATATATCACCGAGAAGGAGTACAAAGAAGCTATCAACACACCACTAAAGGATATGCTAAAGCCTGATTACAACAAGTTTGATAGTAAATCAGCCTACTTCTCTGATTATGTTATTGACGAAGTAATCACTAAGCTCAAGAAAAAGAGAAGAACTGGGATTATAGCACAGCTTGGAATGCGGTATATAATGGCGGTCTTAAGATATACTCAACAATGGATTCTCAAGCTCAGAAGACAGTTCTAGAACAGTTTGCAAATAGCAATAACTATCCTAATATCTCCCCTAACTATGATCGCTACGGAAATATAGTTGGAAGAAACGGCCAGGTTGTTCTGTTTGCATACGATAACTACTTTGACGAAAAACGGTAACTTTATCCTTCCAACCGGAAATGCCAAAAATGCAAAAAGGATGGTTCGATGATTATCTACTATGGTAATGATTTGAACATCTATACAACTAAGGTAAATGGCAAAAACCGATTATAGCCTTGAGTTTAAGAATATGTATACGACTGATGAATCAGGAGCCCTCTACTCCATTCAGGGTGGATATATAAATATCCCTTCTGAATACAAGTCGGTAGATAAGGATAACAACCTGATTATCTCAGCTAAATTCTTTTAAGTCGAATGAATACAAGAATTTCATGACAGTTAATGATGATGGTAGTGTAACTATTCCTCCATCATCCTATTCTCTCAGACCAAAGACAATACAGCCACAGGTCGCAATGACAATAGTCGAAAACAAGACTGGTCATATCAAAGCAATGGTCAGTGGAAGAAATACTACTGGAAGACAGATTCTAAACCGTGCATCTGATGCCCTCGTCAGCCAGGTTCATCAATAAAAGCCTTTGGGTGTTTATGCCCTCTGCTCTTCAGCAAAGTGCTGAGGAATATGCGACTGGACGAAAAGCATAAGTTCACAGATTTTGGAATCGATAAACAAGGAACTAAACTTTACGGAGACTACCTAACGGCAGGCTCAATTGTAATCGACGAGAAGACAACTATAAATGGTCAGGTATGGTAGCTCAACTTCTCTAGAACATACTCTGGTACCCAGACTATGAGATCTGCCATGGTCAACTCACTTAATACATGTGCAGTTAAAATATGGCTCCAGGTTGGCAAGGACTACTCAGTAGAAATGCTGAAAAAGTTTGGAATTACAACCTTGGTTGAAGAAGGAGATGCAAACGATCTCAACGCTTCCAGCTCTAGCTCTAGGCGGTATGACTAAGGGAACAACAACGCTTGAGATGGCAAGTGCATTCAGCACCTTCCCTAACAATGGTGTTAGATATGATACATCATCATTTACAAAGGTTGTAGACAAGCAGGAAATGTAATCTTAGAGAATAAACCCTAAGGAACATAAGGTCCTAGATGAAGGTGTTGCTTGGATTATGCAGACATGCTCAGTGACGTTGTAAACAGCGCAAAGAGACAAACTACGCACAGATATCTGGGGTATTTGTCGGAGGAAAAACTGGTACAACAAATGATGCATTTGATGACTGGTTCAATGGGTTTTACACCTACCTACTCTGCTTCACTTTGGATAGGTAGTGACTACGGCATATCACTTTCTGATCACAGTATCATCGCCACATATATGTGGGGTAATATCATGAAAACATCAATAAGGTTTATGACGGTTCGAGGCAGCAAGACCTGCAAATGTTATCTCATATAACGGTGAATATTATATTAATGGAACTCAGAGCGGTGCAAAGAGTGTAAGCGATTTAAAGAGTAGAGAGGTAGAGATTTGTGAAGAATCTGGATACCTAGCAACTCCTGACTGTAAGCACAAAAACAAAGACATATGATGCATTTTTCTGAGGATGAGATCCCAGAATATTACTGTAACATACATAACAGCAATCCGAAAAATACCCTATTTCGCCAGAGAAACCTTGGTAGAGCAAAGAAGGATTCTAGTGCAAGTACACTTCTTCACTAACTACACCAAGCTCACCATAAATCAAACAAAAGCAAAAGAGAATGCACTTCAAAGCATTCTCTTTTTTTCATCTATATTTTTATCGGTTTAATATATCATCTGGAATATTTACGGAATACTCCTTGCACCAATCGGAAATACCTGTATCTTTATCAAATTGATATGCTAATCTCTCTTTTGATAGCTGTTTGCCCGTTGCAAGTACACTACACCCTTTTTCCAAGCTTCCATAAAGCTTGTATGTCTATCAATCTGTTACAGTTGCTTAATTCTATGCATTTTTAGTCTTGTAAGCTCATCCAGTGATGGTACAGATTCGATTTTTGCACAGTAGCTAAGCTTTATTCGCTCCAAATTATCTAACTTTGATGAAAGCTAAAATCAATCCAGTTAGAATTATTCTTAATATGAATTTCCTTTAGTCCAGTTAGTTTTTCTAGCTCTAAAGTGTCAGATGGCTGACGTCCATATAGACTAAAGCTTTTTCTATGGGGAGCTCAGAAATATATATAAAGCTTTTTGAGCGTTGTAGAATCCAAATATAGAGCCTTTTAAATTCCCAAGCTTCGGCAATATTTCATGTGAACTCTTGTTTATGGTTCCTTCAAGTCCTAAACATATAAGTTCATCCTTATATGCCAGTAGTGGTTCAATATTCTTTTCCACTAGACTTATGGAGTTAAGACATTTTATATACTTTTAAATCTTCTAGTTCCTCACCTAGACATCCCTCTACAGGTTCTGAAATGTTTTTGTACATACGGAATATGTCTTAGTTGCCCTTTACAGGTTACTCTAAAAAGCCACGTCTGGACGCTTCCTAAAGAAATCATTTAGCAAATAAAGATCCTTTTCACTCGGTACATATCCACCACATGGTCTAATGCACTCAAGGTCTTTATTAGATATTAGCTCTGATATATCTTCATCTGAAATCGGACTTTGAAAGTCACAATATATCACATTTACTTTTTCAAATGCTCCCATCTAAATCTGCCTTCATATATACCTATTAGCTATTCCATTTCTTTTCTGAATTCATCCATTCTCGTAGGGATATCTTCTGCTCCAAATACTGCAGAGCCTGCAACAAGTATGTCTGCACCAGCCTCAATTAGCTTTCTAGCGTTTTTTTAGTGCTAACTCCACCATCTACTTCGATTTTGAAGTGAAGACCCTTATCTGCTCTTATTTTAGCAAGTCTTTCTATCTTATCTAGTGAAGCTTCAATGAATTTCTGTCCACCAAAGCCCGGCTCAACTGACATTATGAGAACAAGGTCAACATCTGCAAGTACCTCCTCTATCATGCAAAGAGGTTGCTGGATTTAGTGCTACGCCTGCCTTAACTCCAAGACTCTTTATATTCTGAAGGCTTCTATAAAAGATGTACATAAGCCTCCTGATGAACAACTATGTATTCAGTCTTATCTGTAACAAAATCTGCAACATAATCATCCGCATTTTTCTATCATGAGATGAACATCATACTTTGCTGTATCACAATTGTTTAGCGATTTCATAACAGAAGCCCCATAGCTTATATTAGGTACAAAATGTCCATCCATTACATCTATGTGAAGGTAATCTGCACCGTGCTTGCTAACTAATTCAGCCTGCTCGCTAAAGCCTAGCAAAAATCTGCAGATAATAGGGATGGTGCCAATTCTTTCATTTCGTTCTCCTTAATTAAAATCTCTTATTTCTTTTTATTTCATCTATCATGCTAAAGATATGAAGTATATCTTGTCCTTGCGATTTCTCCACTTTCGACAGCGCTCTTTACCTCGCATTCAGGCTCATTTATATGCCTGCAATTATCAAATCTACATTCACGGCTTTTTATCTACAAACTCTGGGAATAATGATGAAAGTCTAGCTTCCTCCACTCCTTCAGTGTAAAGCGATGTAAACCCAGGTGTATCGTATATATACCCACCTTGACATGAAAAAATCTCTATATGCCTAGTCGTATGCTTTCCTCTTCTTGTCTTGTCGCTTATATCTCCAGTTTCCATCAAAGCGCAAGGCGAAATGAGATTTGTAATAGTCGACTTACCCACACCAGATGGACCCATAAGAGCCGTCTTATTATCCTTTAGAGAAGCCTTAAGCTCATCTACGCCTTCACCTGTTCTTCCGTTTACAACAAAACACCTATACATCGGTTTGTAGGTTGAAAGAATTTGCTCAAGTAGCCCCTTTTTATCAAGGTCTGGCTTGGTTATGCATAGCATGGGCTTTATCAAATTCATCTCAGCATTTACAAGCATCTTATCGATTATCTCAAAGCTTGGAGCAGGCTCAGATAGAGCTGTCACCACGATGATTTGATCCACATTTGCTATAGCAGGTCTGATGAAGTGGTTTTTTCGTGGATAGATTTTCTCTATTAGAGAGTCACTTTCTCCGTCCTTTGATACATTAAGCTCCACCTCATCGCCTACCATTAGTGTGTTCTTTGATTTCTTGAAAAGACCCTGCCCTTTGCTCTATATACCGTCTTCAGTCTTCACAAAATAGAAGCCTCCAATGCCTTTGACAACAAGTCCCTCATATTTTACTCACCTGACTTAGCAATCCAGATATCAACTGTTGAACCTGTCTGATATTCAGAGTTTGCTGCTGGATACTGCTTAAATACAGTTCCTGCTGTGAATCCATTATTTTTCTTCTTCTGTTACTCTTCCAACACTAAAGCCTAGAGACTGCAGTGCAGATTCTGCCTGGTCATATGTCATTCCATTTAGATTTGGAACAGTTGCCTTTGACTTAGCCTTACTGATAACGATATCTACTGTAGTATTCTTCTCTGCTGTTGTTCCAGCATCAGGAGACTGCTTTATAATTGTTCCTGGAGTCTCGTAGCTTTTCTTCATGGCTAACCTTTCCGAGCTTGTAGCCATACTTTGATAGTGTAGCGCTTACATCGCTTTCTGATGTAAATGTAGTTCCTACTAGCTTTGGAATTACAGCATCCTTCTTACCCTTACTGATATTAACTGTGATTATATCACCCTTATCTACCTTGGTTTTTAGCTGATGGATACTGGCTTGCGATTAGACCTTCTGCTACTGAATCACTGTCGACTTCATCACCCTTTGATATCTGAAGTCCCATTTCTGATAGCAAAGTCTTTGCTTTCCTATATGAAAGTCCCTTTTAGATCAGGAACCTTAAGTTCTGTATTACCTGCACTTAGGATAACCCTAATAGTTCTACCCTTCTTAACCTTGGAGTTCTTTGATGGAGTCTGTGAAACAATCTTGCCCTTTTCTATCTTCTCGCTTGCTATTGGTTCGTCTGCCTTCTCTATCTTAAGCCCCTTTGCCTCAAGAACTTCCTTTGCTTCGCTATAGCTCATTCCCTTTACATCAGGAACTGTAACTTCCTTACTTCCACCGCCAATCACACCTGATACAAATAGGATTCCGAAGAGTGCTAGTATAGCGTGATTTCAACGCCTATAATAATAGCTCTTTTTTTCTTCTTTTTGTCATCTGACTTTGCCTTAGGTTTCCTTGGATTTGCTGGTGCTATAACCATTTCCTGGTCTCTGTCTTCTCTCCTCTTGCTCATAACAGGTGCCACAAGGCTTTCGTCACGCCTTGGTTTAGGTTCTGACTCTGCGAGCAAATACTCTATCGCCCTACCATCTGAGTTACAAAACTCCACATTCTTTTAGGGCTTCGAGCATCTCATCTACAGACTTGTATCTCTCTGTCTGATATTTATCAGTGGCCTTAAGAACTATCTTGTCAAGTGCTGGTGGAATTCCAGGAACTAACTTTGCTGGTGAAGGAACGTCCTCGTTAATATGCTTTAGTGCTACCTCTACAGGTGTTTCTCCATCAAAATGGAACTCTTCCTGTAAGCATCTCAAACATAACAATACCGAGCGAATATATATCTGAACGCTCATCTACATATGCACCTCTTTGCTTGTTCAGGGTGAAAAATAGTGAACTGATCCAATAATCTTGCTCGTATCTGCTACCATGGTTGCATTGCTAACTGCTCTTGCTATTCCAAAGTCAGTCAGTTTTGCAACACCATCTGATGTAATCATTATGTTATGTGGCTTTACATCTCTATGTATAATTTGATGTTTATGTGCAATTGAAGGGCTGACGCCATTTGCTTTGCAATATCAATAGTTGTCTTGCTAGTCAAGTCGTCCCTTCTCTTTAATTAGATCTGAAAGAGGGCGTCCGTCCACTAACTCCATTACAATGAAATTTATATTTCCTGTTCTACCAACATCATAAATTGAAACGATATTAGGATGTTGAAGTCCTGCACGTGCCTGTGATTCACGTTTAAAACTTTCTAGGAACTGCTCATCCTGAGTAAATTCAGGTCTTAGAATTTTGATAGCTTCATATCTATTTAACAGTCTATCCCTTAGCTTTATATACGACAGCCATCTGCCTTCGCCGATTTTTCTATTAATTCATATCTTCCCTGCCAACAACTTACTCATCAAAATCTTCCTCCGTAAATTCTATGCATATAACAGTTATGTTATCATTTCCACCGTGTTCATTAGCAGACATCAACTAGAAGTCTGCAGGTTTCTGTCATGGATTCTCCCTTAGCAAGAATCTCCTCCATCTGCTCATCGCCCTATTTCGCCACTTAGACCGTCACTGCAAAGGATTATCTTATCTCCCTTGCTTATCTTTATTCGAGATATATCCGGCTCGATTTCTGCTTCTGCATGCCGACAGCCTTTGTTATCTTGTAACGCTCTTCATGCACCCTCAGCTTCTTCCTGGTTATTATTCCAAGTTTGACCAAAGGTATTCACATATGTGTGATCTTCCGTTAACTGCCTTAGGTAGCCTTGCTCATATATGTATGCTCGACTATCACCGACATTTTAGTATATATAGCCACGAATCCTTGAGGTAACCGATTACAGTTGTTGTCGCCATACCGTTATTTTTCTGCATACTTTTGTGATAGGGTCATAAACCTTGCTGTTAGCCTGAACTCATAGCTTTTAGCAGAAAATCTACCGGATCCATGCTCTCTATGTCATTTTCTTTTACGAAAGTTCGCTATCTGATTTCTCGCAGTCCTGCTGGCAATTTCTCCTGAGTTATTTCCACCAACTCCATCTGCCACAACAAAGACCCTGTCGTTTTTCATTACAAAGAATGCGTCTTCATTATTAAATCTGTGTCGACCTTTATCGGTCCTAAACCCCACATCCATTAGGGCATCTCCCTTCTATCTTTTTAATTTGTTCATATAAAATCCGTCATATCCATTATCAAATGGTGACAGCTTCACTTCTTTTTCTGAGATAAACTCCTCATGCCTCTCTAAAATCCTTAACCATAAGTTCATTTTCTCTAGGATTTATAGTGCATGTACTATATATGAGTCTCCTCCTGGCTTTTAGATAGCTTTGAACCCGTCTCGAGAATACTTTTTGAATTTCGACTAATTCATCAAAAATCAAATTCGTCTCGATATCTTCATTTCGGGCTTTCTTCTGATGACTCCAAGCCCGCTACAAGGAACATCTGCAAGAACTAAATCTGCCTTTCCAACTAGCTCATCTATCTGCTCTACTGCATCCTGACATCTTACCTCTATGTTTTCTAGTCCAAGTCTCCTAGCTGTTGCTTCTATCAAAGCCGCCCTATGCTCATAAAGTTCAAGTGCTATGACCTTACCGCTTGCGATGCCGGGCTCTGTCTTAGTCAGAGGCTCTGTCGAAGTGCTTGGCTGTTTGCCTGGCTCTGTCTTAGTCAAAGGCTCCGTCGAAGTGCTTGGCTGTTTATCTGGCTCTGTCTCGGTCAAAGGCTCCGTCGAAGTGCTTGGCTTTAGCATTTGTTCGGCCATTGCGGCGGCCTTGCCGCCCGGAGCTGCGCAAAGGTCGATAACCAGCTCCGTGGATTTTGCGTCCGCAAAATCCGCAATGGCACACGACTCCTCGCTCTGAATCGAAAATAGCCCTTCTTTGTATTCAATCAGCTTCGGTAAGGGCTCCGCCCTTCACTAGCAAGACCCTGTCGCTCAGCTTTGAACCTTCAATTTCAAAAGCCATTTGCTCTAAGCCTATCAGCTAGCTCCTTTACTGAAATTTTCGCTACATTTGCCCTGATGCTCAGCGGTGGCCTATGACCTGCGTGCTCTAGAAGCATCTTAGCATGTTCAAATCCGAGCATGCTCACAAGTTCCTCTACAAGCTTTAGCTGGCATGAATATCGAATACTAAGGTACTCAAGCTGTCCCTTTACATCAATCTCAGATGCACTGTCCATATTTCTAATGAAATTTCTTAGCACCCCATTGATGAATCGTCCATGCCCCTAGCAAACCCACGAGCTAGCGCAGCAGATTCATTCACTGTCTGCGTAGTTTGGAACCGAGTTCATAAAGAGAATCTGGTAAACACCCATACGCAGTATTATGAGAGCTTGAGCTTAGTCTTCGTCGCACCTTTTGATGAATTTATCTGAGGATATAGTCCAGGTATATTTTTGTTTTCGGTCACTCCATAAACGATTTCCCTTATGAAAGCCCCTTGTTTGAAAGCTCATCACTTGCTAGCATTTTAGAAAGTTCAAGGTTCGAATAAGAACCATCTCTTTCGATTGCTAAAAGCGCCTTAAATCTTGCTTCCCTATCTAAATCTATCTTCAATTTCGCCTTCCTCTGATAGCGAGTACTCTGATTAGGTTTGCTGCTTTGCAACAGCAGCAGTGACGCAACATATGTCATAGTCGCGCTCTTAGAACCCTCTTTTTGCACCCTGATATTCATTCTCATCTACAAGCCCTAGCTCCTGAATATTTGCAAGCGCTCTTGAGCTGGCATTGAACTCAACTGGAGCGTGATAATGTGGAATGCAAGTACAAGTACAAATGCTACTACACGATGTTGAAAAATCGTATCTCCGATATAGCCCATATTACCTGCACCCTGAGCTCCTAGGGAATAAACCTATAATAATTAGAATCCATGAAGTGTGAGATGCGAAGTTCGCGACCCGGAACTATTGCATTTCTTGCCGTTATAGCCTTGTATCCGTATGCATGCTGAAGTGCGTGGCCTGCCTCGTGACAGGCAGCTGCAACCGCACCGATTGTAGTCTTATCATATACTGAATCTGATAGATTTAGCGTGTTAGTTCTAGGATCAAAGTTATCAGTTAGGTTTCCTGGAATATGATTAATTCCAACATTTGTTAGTCCATTTGCTCTAAGCATTCTCTGTGCGGCCTCTGCACCTGTCATGTTTCGACTGTTTCTTATGTATGAGAATTCTCGCAAATGTATTCTTTACTCCTGCCGATGCTATCATAGAAAAATATTATAGCAGGTATAAGTATTATTATCGTGCTGTCCCAATACATAAATTACCTCCCAAGTATGGTTTCCAATCTCTAACTTATTTCCTCTGAGATAGTCTCCAGATTTCATACTTTTCTTTCCCGGCGCCTGTAGCTCCTTAATCTTAAAATTCCTTCGACAGATAACATCTATGCCATCATTATTTGTGACTATGACCTCCGCAGGATTTTACCTTAACTAGCTCCCTCATCATCTAAAAACCTCTACAGCCTTAATTTTAATCTTAAGCTCTCCTAGTTCAAAAATATATGCCAGGCCAAGATGTGAAAGCCCTAAGCTTTCGCTCTATCTCAGCGTGCCTTTCATCTATGAAGCTTACTGCCTTCATCTTTTTGATGATTCCAGTGTGTGTGACCTTTGATTCATCCTGAACTCTGCACGTGCCTTTACCACTTTCTATCTCGTCCATGGTCTCCAGCAGAAGCTTTGCTCCAAGCCTGCGAGTCTTTCACTGCTCTTTGGATAATCAGATCCTGCAATTTCTAACGATGCCTGAGAGCACATATCTCGTATCTAAACCTTCTGCCATCTTCATTATAGTGACACCTGCATGTGTTTCACCTGTCAAAATTGCGTGTTGAATTGGAGATGCACCTCTGAATTTAGGGAGTAGCGACGCATGAACGTTAATACATCCAAACCTTGGTAAATCTAAAAGTTCTTTTGGAGTATCTTTGCCGTACGTCGCCACAATAATCATATCTGGATTTATCTCTTAGAGTATCCATGAGCTTCTCATTTTGCTTAATCCTCTCAGGTTTGCATTACAGGGAAGATTTTCAGCAGGGCAATCTCCTGATTATAGGCATGGTCATCTGTCTTCCTATTTCCTGCTCTATCTGGCTGTGAAATTACAAGACAAACCTCATGCTTTGATTTTGCAAGTGCTCTTAAGGAAGGTGCTGCAAATTCTGGCGTACCCATAAAAACTATCTTCATAAATCTTATTCCTCGTCACTTTGTGGTTCTGCAGATCTGATATCATGTGCTTTATCTGTATATAGAACGCCGTTTAGGTGATCGTCTCGTGACACATAACCTAGCATCAAAACCTTCAAACTCGTAATCTTGCTCAACTCCATCTCTATCCAGAGCTCTAATCTTGATTTTCTGAGGTCTTTTCCACTATTCCTATAAGGCCTGGGACCGAAAGACATCCCTCATATTCCTCTTCACTTCCCTCTTCAAAAATAAATCTCAGGGTTAATCATGTAATAAACTCTCACCTGGCTCAGGCTCAGCTCACAAACATTCTTCCTCATGACGCCTCACCTGAGGTGTGCACGAAGACCAACACCTAGCTCCTCTCTCATTGTGTCGACCATATCATCAAGTGTTTCTCTTATTCTATCTGTACTTGCTGACTTCTACATCTCTTTGATAAAATCTCGTCGCCTCTAACAACAACCTTTCTCAGTGCCATCTTTCCTCCTAAAATCCACTGGTACGGATTAACATCTATTACAAAGCTAAAGCTTGGTCTTAGATGTAACATATCTCTCCATATTTGCTTATATAATATATATACTTATTTCTACTGCCCTTAGAAGCCTTAATTAGGATTGAGTATCTAAATACATCCTTCTCCTTTGATATTTGGTGGCTTCCCTTAGGGCCCAAATATCTCATTTTTCACTTTTGTCTATTTCCTTCTTGCTAGATAATCCTTGCATTCTAGAGCAAGCTTTTTCGGCTTCTGACTCATTTTCCCTATAAACTGTACCCGTATAAGGTCGCTGAAAGGAGGATACTTCATTAACTTTCTAAAGCCCATTACCTCAGTCAAAGAAACCCTCATAGTCATATCTGGATGTCTTAGTTATCAGCTAGGGCTTTCTGGAGTTATATGTTTGAATTATAACCTCACCCTTCTTTAATCCTCTGCCCGCACGTCCTGCAACCTGCAGTAATCAGCTGAAATGTTCTTTCCGCCGACCCATAGTCAGAGTATTGAGAGTAGTATCAGCAGATACTACACATGCAAGCCCTACATTCCTAAAAATCCAGTCCCTTTTGCAACAAGCTGGGTTCCAACTAAAATCTTGGTCTTGCCCAGATGCAAATCTATTAAGTATCGCCGAAACCTCCCTGCTATTTTTGTGGCAGTATCATAGTCAAAACGCTCTGTCTCGTAATCCTTAAACTCTTTCTTGACGAATTCTCGACTTGCTCAGTTCCAACGCCTATGAACTTAATAAACTTACTCGAGCACTCTGGACATTCCTTAGGTATATCAAAATGCCTTCCGCAGTAGTGACAAATCTGTCGCATTCTCTTTTGGAGATATGTTAGACTTATGCTGCAGTCTGACACATCAAAAGTGTTTCCACAGTCTTTGATAACTTATCGCTGAATATCCACGCCTGTTAAGAAAGAGTATTACCTGTTCTCCGCTCTCAAGATGTTCCTCCATGCTTTGATAAAGCTTTATCACTGAATATGCTGCGGTTTCCTTTTCTCAGCTCCTGTCTCATATCGACTATGGAAATTTCTGGGAGTTCAACTGCATTGTATCTCGTGTTCATCTCAATGAGCTTATATATACCTTCCTTAGCCCTTTTGGTACGATACCACTGAAGGTGTTGCACTTCCTAGCAAAAAGCACTCCGCTATAGTGCATTAGGCGCTTAAAAGCTATATCTACAGTCTCATACTTAGGGCGTCATATCAGACTTATATGTCGACTCGTGTTCCTCATCTAATATTATAAGCCCAATATTTTCGAGTGGTGCAAAGACCGCACTCTCGCTCCAATTACAATCTTAGCTTCTCCACCCTTACCCTGCTCCACTCATCAAAACGCTCCTACCTGTGAGGTGGCTATGAAGCATCGCACAGCTTTCCTCCGAATCTTCCTATGAACCTTTCGGTAATCTGCTTTTTGTCAGCTATCTCAGGAAGAAGCATTATAAACCGTCTTTTCTCCCTTTAGATATAGCTCTGGCAGCAGTCTGCATATATATCCTCAGTCTTACCGCTTCCTGTAACACCCTGAGAAGAAAGTCTGTCTGTAATCCTGAATCTCATAGCCGTTGCTTATCTCCTCGCATGCTACCTTCTGCTCTTTCTGTCAGGTTATCTATATCCTGTCTCTCGCCCTCTGTATCGCTTTCTAGTGGATTCTTCTCCTGCCTTTCTTTGTCGCTTCCTCTTGAATAAAGCAGTTCACTCGCATCACAGTATTTGATGCCACATCTCTGTCTCATCCAGATAGCAGTTTCAATCATCTCTTCAGACAAAGATATATCATCTTCAGTCTCGCTAATCTCTTAAGCTTAGACTCATCGAGATCACAGTCATCCATGATTTCAAAGATCTAGCCTCGCCTCTGTAGTCTCCTTGCTAAAAGGAACCTTTACGACCTGACCAATCCTAATATCATCAGCGCATCTATATGTGTAGAGCCCTATCGGTGATGTCTGTTCTATTTTCATAACAAGCTTCTGCATATTTCATTACAATAAGAATATATTTGCCTTTACGACATTCCTCATCCATTTCCTTTGGCCAAACGCTTACCTGAACCTCTCCAATGTGAGCCTTATGAAGGAAGAACATGCAGAGTCTGCTCTGTCCAATTCTCCGCCTATAGAAAGCAGTAATTCACCATTTAGGACAGCACTCTGAAACGATAGGTTCTTTCTGTCCTCTGCTCCTGCAAGCTTAAGCTGTCTTTCCATAGCATCGCTATTCTACTCTATTCCCATTGAAGTTATCTCAAATGCGATATCTAATACATCGTTCCGAGAGAAGTATGTCTCCGTTCAGCTCCCAATCATCGTAGTCAGGAGATCTTCCATCGTGCTTTTTCTCCAGATTTTCAAGAGTTCCACCTCATCTTCTCTATAAAACTGCTCCATGAGCCTTGGTTACCAGGGTTTTTCTCTTTCCTTTGGTGTCTTATCAGGATATAGATCCTCTAGCTCCTGAGATGTTATAGTAAATCTCATTAGGGAGCTCTGTCTGTATATCTCTGTAAAGTTCATTTTACATAGTCACCCTAAGTTCTTAACTCGCATTGTATATGGTCGTTACAGTCTCATGGAGGTACTCTGTGGTTCTCTGCTCTCTAGTAATAACCTTTTTCCCAGTCCCACTGGTCAACATAAAGTGAGTGAATATTATCCAGCTCTTCATCACGTCTTATAGCGTTCATGTCTGTACAGATTCCGTGACCTGGCTTTAATTCCGTATTTACCTAGAGCCATTCTCTTCCACTTGCAAGTGACTGTACGATTTCTACGCTTCTCGTCCATGTCTAGGATGGTAAAGCTTTACTCTTCTTCCACACCGTTTAGGTTATCGTTAAGACCTGTTTTCTGGTGCAACAAAAAGTGATGCTGAAACTCTTCTTAGGTTTAGACCATAGCTGTTCCTGCTGAAAATAGTCCTTTATCTCTTTCATTGCGCGTCTGTTTCCATTGGCGGAATAGTAGGCGCATAGTTCTTTGGTTTAATCAATTTTGACATATATCTACTACCCTTTCAAATTGTTTGTCTATCTCTTAGAAAAATTTACATCCATGAGTAGTTCTGTCTATATAGATGGTGTTCCTGGAAAGCTGAATACTTCTCTGAAATCCCGCCTTCTTTTTAAAAATCCATATCTAAGAATGAAACTCCATACTTCTTCCTCGCAATCCCACCTATCTCAGCTATCAAAGCATAATTTTGTGGGGCTTACAGTCAAAGTGCTAGCAAAAGAAATCAAAATCATATTCCTTAGCAATTCTTGCTGTCTCCTCAAGTCTCTGCCTAAAGCAAACTGTGCATCTTGTCTCCACTCTTCTGGTTCGGACTCTAGACCAGTTACTAGCTCAAGATATTCCTCAGGTTTATATGCACCCTCAATATATCTTACCTCTCTGATCCTCATCTAAACTCCTATTGAACTCATCTATAAAGCGAATTTGCTCATGCTTACGCTTTCTCGTACTGGTCATTTTCTGTACTGCATGGATTATAGTAAAAACTGTTATTCTCATAGTCACCAAACAGCCTCTCAATAACAGCTGTACTGCAAAGGTCCACAGCAGGCTATGTAGTAAACCTTAGGCTTGATATTTTCCTCGCTCAGCTTGACTATTTTCTCCGCAAAATCTCATCATTCTTACAACAGCAGTTATCCATACTTTCCTGCCTGCACTTATTCTTATTCATTGCCAATCTTCCTGATAAATTTGTCTTCACATTTCAGTCAATGTATATTAGTATATTATAGCATATAGATAGCTCAAAATAAAAGGATTAACCATGAACAGCTACACCCCAAAATAATGTTGATTTTACACGTTCTTCTGACAACTCTCAGAAGGCCTATTGAGAATAAAACACGCTTAATCAAGTGCTAAAAAGAGTTTGAGAAAAGCCGTCAAGCTTTTCGATTGACGCCGGTTTTACATGCCCAAATAGAGACGGAAGCAAGGGCTTTGGTGGCTGTACTTTTTGTTCGTCAGCTGGTAGCGAGATAACGCATCAAACATAGATGAACAGATAAATTTTCTATCCGAAAAATGGCCAAACGCAAAGTATATAGCCTATTTCCAAAACTATTCAGGAACCTACGCTCCTGTGTCAAAAACTTCGAGAGCTTTATTATGGTGTTTTTAGATGACCCTCGCATCTTGGGTCTTGCAATTGCAACGAGGAGCGACTGCATAGATGATGATTGCCTTGGCTTTTTAGACGAGATAAACAAGAAGCATTTTTCTCTGGGTTGAACTAGGACTACAAACAATACACGAAGATAGTGCAAAGAAATCTTAATCTCTGCCACAGCTTGCACGACTATAACGATACTGATATCAAAGTTAAATGCACTTAATATAAGGACTGTTACCCATCTTATTTTAGGGACCCCAGGCGAGTCAAAGCAAGATATGAAAATGAGCGTACAACACGCAGTAGATAGCAATACATGGGGTCTTGCTACAATCCTTCTGAATATGATTTCTGGAAACTAAACTAGCTAAAGAATATCCTGATTATATGCTATTTGAATCAATGGACGAATATGCAGAGCTAGTATGTGACTTGCTAGAAATAATCCCTTATAAGATCGTATGCGCAGTACTTCTGCAGATTCTCAAGCCGAGACTTTTATTAGCACCAAAATGGGCATATCGCAAAAAGACTTGTCCTAAACACCATAAATCAAAAATTGAAGGAAAGAGATTCTGGCAGGGAAAATTCTCAGATAGGAATAGACAGGCAAGTGAAGTGTACTTTGCCTGTCTGTTTTGATCATAAATGCTATTCTATTGTCTTAACCCTAAATGCGAAGTAAAGCATATGTCCAAGCCATACTATTGCTAAAAACAATCCTTCCGACTGGAACTGCGTATCATGTAAAAAGCCAAAGCCCATAAGAAGCGTTATAATCAAACCATGATTCTTATCTTTGTAGCCTTTGTCGTACCACGTTTTTCCACGAATGACTCTAGATTATTTTTATATAGCTTTGTTGACTTAAACCAGCTATTTAGTCTTTCTGAACTTGCCGTAAAGCAAACCATTGTCAGCATCAAAAAGGAAATGTTGTAGAAACGGTAAAACAGCACCTACTGCACCTATTCCAAGGCTAATACATCCAACTATAACGAGGAATATCTTTTTAACAGTCATATTATCCTCCTAGCTTACTCTGCCATTATCAATTTTATAAATTTATCTGCTATCTTCATCGTTGATTCTCTGTGATACAAGCACCACACTTTGCCGTTCGCCCCTATTTTTGAGCACCTTGAGTATGGCACCTTCGTTTAGGCTATCTAGATTTGATGTGGGCTCATCCATAAGAATGAGCGGTGAATCATGAAGGAATGCTCTGCCACACCTAGTCTCTGACGCTCTCCACCAGATAGTGTTTCTCCCTAGCTCTCCTACCTCTGAATCGTATCCATTTGGTAAAGTCATGATAAAGTCGTGAACTGATGCCTTCTTGCAGGCTTCTGATAACCTCTTCACGAGTTGCATCAAGCTTTTGCAATCTTAATATTGTTTTTCTATTGTATCTCTAAACAGCTCTGTTTCTGAGTTACAAAGCTTTCTAGTTCTCTTAAGTTTGATGTATTAATCTTGTCAATATCCCTATCTGAAATATAGATATGTCCGCTATCTAGCCTTCCAAAAATCTCATTAGAAGCTTGAGTAATGTTGATTTACCACTCACCGCTCTTACCTATGATTCCTAGGATTTCATTCTTCTTTGATTTCGACATTGATGCCTTCAAGAATCATATTCTCCTGATCATTTTTCCGTGTATGAGAAATTCAAATTTTCAACCCTTTGCCCCAGTAAAATCGACACTTCACTTTTCAGCAATGTCTCTACCACAGGTTTCTCATCTCAAGATACCAAACACTCTTCTTGCTGAAGCTAAAGTATTGTTTAGAGAGCTCCTAGGTTTGCTAAAAGGCGATTACTTGGTCCAAATGATGAAAAACATGGCAAATACAGGTATTACAACTCTTCGAGGTTCCTGTACCCTTGCTTAGGGTAGCTTGCAGTCAAAACAGTATTCCAAAGTCAAAAGAACATTATAACTCCACTTGTGAGAGCTATATTCGCTCCAAGATTTGCTTTTGAGCTTTTTCTCTGTCTTCACTTAGCTGATGATTTCTCAGCCATTTGCTCAATGCGCTCATCACCGTAAGAAAACTGGATTTATTTCCTTTAATCCTCTATCATCAAACATATTACTGCTCATATCTCCAGATTTTTCTCTCATCTCATCACCTATACCAGCGCTGAGCTTTGACATAATCACTGGAATTATAAATCCTACGCATACATAAGCCACTGCGTTCCCATAGTCCTAGAATCCATCCATAGCTTCCAATGAAAGCAATCATTATAATCGAAAATATTGTCGCTATCGCAACCGGGTGAAATAGTATGTGCAAAGAATACCTCTAGAAGCTCAATATCAGCTGTAATAATTGAAATTAGATTTCCTTTTCCGTGACCGTCAAGCTTTGTGGGCAGAGCCTCCTGAGCGCTACACAACACCTTGTCTCTAATTATAGCGAGTATCTTAAAAGCAATGTAGTGATTGCATGTCTGCTCTCCATATCTGAGAAAGCCTCTAGCAGCGTCTGAAACACCCATGATTATAAAGATAAAAGTCAAACCATCGATATCACCATTTACAAAAATTAACTATTCCAAATCCTAAGGATGGTAATAAATGTCACTAAAGAAGATGACCAAGAGTTCTAGGAATATTCCTAAAAAGCATCACATACTTGAGGGGATTTATCATTTTAAGCAGTCCTATCATTACTTTCATATCCCTACACCCTCTCATATTTTTCTAAGCTTTTGCTGAGTTTCCCACAGCTTGCTATATGTCCCATGCATAGCTAATAGCTCTTCGTGAGTTCCTCTTCCTTTAGCTGGCCTCTCTCCAAGACAAATATCTTATCTGAGCTTACGACATTTGGTAAAGCTCATGAGAGATCATCAGAACGCCCTATATTCGCAAGTTCCTTGATTTGTTCTAGAATAACCTCTTCACTTTCCACATCAATATTTGATGTCGATTCATCAAAGATATAGAACCTGCTATCATGCAAAAGACCTCTTGCTAGAGCAAGTCTCTGCTTCTGTCCCCGGAAAGATTCCCACCAGCCTCTGCACTTCAAAATCAAGACCATTGTCAGCCTCAAAGAAATCAGCTAGATTGGTCTTTTTAAGCATCCCAAAGTTCTTCATCCCTAGCATCAGCTTTAGCCATCAAAAAGATTATCCCTAACCGATCCCTTAAATATATAACTGCTATGGCTAATATATGTAATGTTTTCCATTACAGATTTCTCGGAAATCTCATTGAAGTCTGTTTCTCCAACGTATATCTTACCGCTATAGTTCTTGCTCCTCTTCATGAGAAGAGAAGCCATCGTAGATTTACTGCTTCCACTTGCACCTACGAGTGAAACCATGCCTCTATCTGTTACTTTCAGTTGAGATATCGTTTAGACATTGTGACTCTTTCGTCATATGCAAAACTTAAATTCTCCACCATGATTGATCCTTTTTCTGGAAGGCTCTTCGTTTTTCCTCTAGAACCTCTAGATCTAAAATCTTGAATATCTTATCTAGTGACCACTATCGTTCATATCAATATGGAAGAAGCTTCCTAGTCTGTCTCATAGGGTATGAAGAAGTCAGCTGATAGAAGTATAATTGCTATAGCCTGCTCAAGCCTAATGTTTCCTGCATGACGAACTGTCTTACAGTTAAAATTATCCTCAAAAAGTCGCTCCGCATATATGCAACCAAATCCATAATTGTTATGGAGTTGTCGCATTGTGAGGACCTTCATTGTAATCTTTCTGAATTCCTCAGCCTCCTCGTTCATCTTCTTTATTTTTGTATTCATCAGCTTGATAAATCTTAAGCGTAGTAAGCCCCTGAAGACTTTCTCTAAAAATGTATCTCCAAGACCTGTATACCTTCCCCAATACTTTTGCTAAAGTTTTCTTTGTAAAGGTTTGAACCGTCAGATTGAAATTGGAATTAGCGGAACGCAAAGAAGCAGAACTATTGCAGGTGTAAAGCTCATAAATACTATTACGGCAAACAATGTGAGGCAGGCAAGCGACGATAAAACAGCTGTGGCAGATATAGACCAAAAATAAAGTCTCGATCTCGTCGACTCCTCTACTGAAACCCTGAACAACCTCAGATGTTCTCACCTCTCGTTATAGTCCGCTTCCAGGTAAGCATTTTCTCCATTATCTTGTGTCTAAGAACCTGCTTTTACTCTTTGATGAAAGATAGCCTCATTTTACTTGATGCTACATTACAAATCACCTAGCTCAGTACAGCAATTGCAAGAATTACTATTAGTCTAACCAGCTTCGCATCCGTAACATTTCCGTAATATGTATCGCTGATAAAGCCGGATATTAAAAATATCATAACTATATTGGCAATCAGGTTTATCCACTGAAAGAATATATTTCCGCATATATATTTTTACCATCAGATAAGAGCTATTGAGTCTCTTATTAATCATATACTATCCTTTACTAAGCTATATACAAATGGCTTTCCTTGACTCTACTATATCCTAAACCACACCATAGAGTTCCTTCAGAAGCACCTCGCTTATAACGCTTTCCAGTGCTCCCTGCGCTCATTGATTTACCAGCCTTTAAAGCTCATTACCTCCGTGCTATATCTCATCGCTTGATTCATGTCGTGTAATACCATAATTATGGATATACCGTGTTCTTTGTTCAAGCTTTCTATCAGTTTCAACACCTCAATCTGATGCTTTTATATCTAGAAAAGTTGTTGGCTCATCAAGAAGTAAGGTATCTGTGTCCTGCGCTAAAGACATAGCTATCCATGCGCGCTGTCTCTGTCCTCCAGAAAGCTGAGATAAAGCTTTCCCTTTATGTCATATACCCCTGTAACAGACATGGCCCAATTTATTTTGTCCTCATCCTCATCCCTCTTTGATGGAATACATAAATTTTCATATGGAACCCCTGCCGTAGCCAACTAAGCTTTTCCACTGTTACATCAAAGGGAATTGCATTCTGTTGATGCACTATCGCAGTTTTTATAGCCTCTGAGCTTTAACTTTGATACATCTTCACCTTAGGAACTTAATTTTCACCGCTATCGTATTTAAGATTCTGTCATCAAATTGAAAAAGCGTCGACTTTCCACATCCATTTGCCCCAATTATCGTTGTTACTCCACCCGGCTTAATCGTCAAAGATAGATCGTCTATAACCTTGTCCTTATCATAGCTGAAAGACAGGTTCTTTATCTCAAATAGATTATCTGCCATATGTTTTTCCTGTCCTCCTCAGTAAGATAATAAAGAATGGTCCGCCAACAACTGACATTATTATGCCAGGACTTATTTCATATGGTGGCACAAAGCCCTTCCGAGCGTATCTGCAAGAAGCAGACAAAATGCACCAAGAATTGCACTATACGGTATCAAGACCTTATGATCTCCACCAACAAGAAGCCTTGCTATGTGAGGGAACTATCAGTCCTAGAAAACCTATAGGCCTCCATAATTGCCATGACTTATGAAACAAGTAAAACTGCTATAGCAGAAATTCCTATCTCATCCTGCCTACATTAATACCTAGTGACCTTACTGTTTTATCATCAAGTCCAAGAAGATTGCACGGCTTTTGAAAAGTAAAGTGCTATCGATAGCCAGGCACTGCATAGATTACTAGCGTTCTAAAATCTGTCCATGTCTTCATGCTTATATTTGCAGTAGTAAGACTAGCTGTTGAAGAATAACTTCCACCAGTCATAGAATTTATTGCACTATCATGCCCATAAACATAGCATTTATAGCTATTCCAACAAGGATAAGTCTTAGAGGCGAAAGGTCATTTCCTGCCCACGATAGCATATATATCAAAAATGCAGCAAATACTCCACCACAAAAGCTAGACCCGGAATAAAGAAGTATAGCTGTGGAAAGAATGCAGTTATTACCACTGCAACAAAAGCTTGCACCTGAACTAATTCCAAGTATTCCTGGATCTGCTAATGGATTCTTCATAACTGCCTGAAGCATCACGCCTGAAACAGCAACAGCGCCCCACCTACCATTGCAATGAGTATCCTGGAAATCTAAGATCATATATGGTTGCTACATTCTCATTGTGTGCAACAAAAGAGTCTCGCATTAATGCCTTAAAGCTCTACTCTAAGGCTTCCCGTATTTCATGCTCAGTAGAATATGCATAAAAGTGCTAGTGCTGTAATTACAAAGGCTAAAAAGCTTTCTTGTTCTGCTAATTACCATCAGGTCTCCTACTTCCTATCGCCTACTCATAAAGCAGCTTCTTAAGTCCTCTAAAGCATCCCTATAGTTGAAATTTGCGCTCATATTAAATAGCGTATTGTCAAGGTCATATACCTTGCCGTTTTGCACAGCATCAAAAGTATTTCCAGATATCATTCTCGCGAATTCCTTTTGCAAACATGTTTTTACATCATCAGGCATCGCGTAGAAGCCCCTAAGTATTATATCTGGGTTCTTAGTCTCATATCCTCAGTATTCACCGTGAGAAAATCCTTTAGAATCATCATTATACACGTTTTCTCCACCAGCAAGTTCTACAAGACTTCCTACATAGCTTTTGTTTGTTGCGATACAACATATGAGCCAGTGTAGTCCCATCAAAACTAGAACCCTAGGGCGTTTCACCCTCTACACTGCTATTAAATTTCTCATGTACATGCTTTATGCTCATCTATCAAAGCCTTTTGCCCTTCTCTACCAAACTCATCTCCGAGTTTTTGATAGACTCAAACATACCATCTACACTGCTTAAATTTATAAACTCATATTTTAGTTCAGCGTTTTTATACTTCTTTTTCAAGCTCGTTCTTGAGCTTACTGGAGAAAGAACACAATCTGGATTTTCAAGTGACTTAATCTTCTCGATATCAGGTGACATAGGACTTCCAACCCTTGAAGATCCTTGTATTCATCTGCCATGGTAAGTCCGATTCTGGAACAGCAATGCTTTTATATTAGCTTGTTACATATCTGAACAGCTGCCGGCGACGTAGCTATTACTTTCATTTTCTCCACTATCTTCCTTCCCCGCGTGTTGATCAACGCATGAACAAAGGGAGAAAGCATAATCAGTGTACAAAATTAAAAGCAAATATTCTCTATGCATTACTCTACTCCACTATTTCTTTGTGAATTTCTTGTCCAAATGTACTGCTGTCAGTAAAGAATAATCACTGACTGCAATGGCACCATAAACTACCTCGTGTTTGAGTGCTTTTGAGTTTTGTTTGAAACCTTTTGCTTGAATCCTTGCATCTTTAGAATCAGATGCTATGTTCTTGCTATTCTTCTTTGTACCATCTTTTTCTTATCTTCAGCGTTCTGGCTTCCCAGCCTTTGCTTTCGCTTCCTGAGATGCCTGATCTGCACAGATGGCCCACTGCTACAAAAATCTCTCCTGTCCAGGTGTAAGGTGAGCAGAAGTCATAAAGAAAAATCACCCTCTTCCCATAGGTGCTACATACAGGCATTTGCACTCAAAGTGCTCCTGCATTATGGAACCTAATTCTATGTCACTACAGAATTACCATGAGCTTTTACATTTACAGCACTTACTCCATAAAAACCCGACTGACCAGCAGAGTGTAAAGCTATACTCAGACATAGCACTCTGCATTGTTTTGATCTCATATGGGATATGCATTTCCTGATGCATCTATCTCACAGCCCAACACCGCTGACAGTACTCTGAGCCATTCCCGTCCAATGCTTCCTTTTCCTCACCACCAGAGTCCCTCAATTGCGCCTGTAGCGGGTTTCTATACTGCAGATAACACTTGTAGTATAGGTTCTGCACTCTCTGCAAAGCTAAATGAAAGGCTTTAAGACCATCACCACAAATCATCGAGATTGAGCATATCCAAGTTCTCAAATGTGGGTGAGATTTTAACATCTTTCCTCCAAATATATTTAATTTTAATGACAAACAGCAGGTCATTGTGCAACGATCCTGCTGTCTGTTATCACAGCTATTTCGAAAAATTACTTTTCAAATTTCCTCTACATCAGCTGGCAAAGCACTTCCGATAAGTCTCACAAGCAATTGGCATCTCAGTGTTAGCATCGCCTGTGATTTTCGGAGCGCTGAGCACAGTACCAAATCCATCTGCGATTGTAAATCTAGCAACTGCTGTTCCATTTTGTTGAAACGATTTCACATTATGAGATCCAGTTGAAAAGTCTATTTAGTGCTGTTGGATAGGTAACCTTTTACTGCTCTGAAACAACCTGGTAGTACTTATCCTCACTAAAGCTCCCTTACCATCAACTAGTACCTTTTCACAAATTTGCTTTATATCAGCATCTGACATGATTATTGTTCCATGCTGGCTTCCTCTACTGCATGTTGAGTTTGTCCAGATTTGATGTTAGGACCTGCTCTGTGCACCATTATTCTCTGATGGGTTAGAAGGATTTGAGGGTTTGCAGGATCATGGTTTATTATGATTTTCATTCTCAGAAGGCTGAGTCTCAACCTTATTATTTTGAGAGAACTAGCTTACCATCAATCCCAAGCATTCATTGCATCTACATAAATCTTTACTGGGATTTCCCTTCTCTACGTTTGAGGCTATCTCTTGTGAATGTGAAAGCTATGAAACTTATATTCGCCCTCACCCATGGTTACTTTTTAGTTTTGCCTGTCGACAATTTTCTTGGCTCTTGGTGGTTATCATTCAGTGGCTGTAAATTTGAGCAATGCATAATGAAAAAGAAAAA
>BNJU01002874.1_pt1 | contig 40158 bp, 61 predicted proteins | sample 8539281 | NCBI WGS metagenome assembly BNJU01 (sample SAMD00202456, study PRJDB9452) | human saliva metagenome | isolation source: human saliva | place: Japan
TAAGATGTTGGATATTTCACGAGCAAGAGCTAAAAGAACACGGGGTCGTTTCTGAGTTTACGGCTCGAAAAATGGCAGAACAGGCACGGCTCAAGACTCAGTCTGATTATGGAGTCAGTCTGACAGGGTGTAGCTGGGCCAGATAGCCTAGAGGGTCATCCAGCTGGTACAGTTTTTATTGGACTGGCACATGCAAAGGGACAGAGGTGATCAAGGCTAATATCGCAGGACGGAGTCGAGCAGATGTTCGACATATTGCGGTCATGCATGCCTTTAACCTAGTTCGCAAGGCTTTATTAAGTGACTAAATTTTGATATAATAGTAGATAGGTCTAAGGACCAGTAGAATATAGGAGAACAGAATGGCAGAAAAACCAAAAATTGGATGAAATTTCAAAAAGTTTGGAGCGGATCGTGAAAAAGCCTTGAACGATGCTCTTAAATTGATTGAAAAAGACTTCGGTAAGGGATCAATCATGCGCTTGGGTGAACGCGCAGAACAAAAAGTGCAAGTCATGAGTTCAGGGTCCTTGGCTCTTGACATTGCTCTTGGTTCAGGTGGTTATCCTAAGGGACGCATCATCGAAATCTACGGACCAGAATCTTCTGGTAAGACAACGGTTGCCCTTCACGCTGTTGCGCAAGCTACAGAAAGAAGGTGGTATTGCAGCCTTTATCGATGTGGAACATGCGCTTGGTCCCAGCCTATGCTGCAGCCCTTGGTGTGAACATTGACGAGTGCTCTTATCACAACCAGACTCAGGAGAGCAAGGTCTTGAAATTGCTGGAAAATTGATTGACTCAGGTGCAGTTGACCTTGTTGTTATTGAGCTCAGTTGCGGCCCTTGTACCTCGTGCAGAAATTGATGGAGATATTAGGAGACAGCCACGTTGGTTTGCAAGCTCGTATGATGAGCCAGACATGCGTAAAACTTGGTGCTTCTATCAATAAAACCAAACAATTGCCATCTTTATCAACCAGTTGCGTGAAAAAGTTGGGGTTATGTTTGAAATCCAGAAACAACACCTGGTGGACGTGCTCTGAAATTTCTACGCTTCAGTCCGTTTGGATGTTCGTAGAAGCACTACAAATCAAAGGAACTGGTGACCAAAAGATACCAATGTCGGTAAGGAAACCAAGATCAAGGTCGTGAAAAATAAGGTAGCTCCACCGTTTTAAAGAAGCCTTCGTTGAAATCATGTACGGAGAAAGGAGTTTCTAAGACTGGTGAGCTCTTTGAAGATCATAAGTGATCTCGATATCATCAAAAAGCAGGAGCGTGGTACTCTTACAAAGGGTGAAAAATCGGGCAAGGATCTGAAAAATGCTAAGAAATACTTGGCGGATCACCCAGAGATTTTTGATGAGATCGACCATCAGGTTCGTGTTCAATACGGTTTGATTGAAGATGAAGAAGGAACCACTTCTACTTCTGCCGCTGAAGATTTGGCACCTAACCGAAGTGACGCTTGACCTGGGCGATGGACTTGAAATCGAAATTGAAGATTAAAGATAAAACTAGGAAAGCTTTCAAAAATCATAAAAACGCATAATATCAGGTATTTAGAACCTTGATATTATGCGTTTTAATGTGAGAAAGTTCGTTAGACTTCTCTTCCTTGAAACAACTAATGATCACTAAAGCGCCTGTATTTGATGTGAAAGTCAAAATAATGTTCATCTTGTAATTTTTGGAAGATGTCGCGATAAAGCTTCCTCGTCGAAATGGTCACCGCTGGTAGAGAATTTCAAAACTCAAGCCATCATACTCTAGAAAAAAGCGTTAGCTGTTTTAAAAAGCCATTTGTTGATAGAAGCTCATACGAGCTTTTTCTTTGTTCAAGTTATCGCATTCTTCATCCAATCGCTCCACTTCAAGCAACATGGTCCGCTGAGTAAAAATCAGTTAGTTTGTCGATATTTCCTTCCCATACCCGTGACTTCTTAAGTGAGGCATGATGGCAAAAAGCTAATATAGAAAGCCTTTTGGTTGGAGATGGCAAAAGCAAAGCCAACAAATTCTTCTTCGTTATAAAAAGCAAAAAGTGGGCGTCATCTCGGTCCTGATAGCGCAAAAACTCAGAAAAGAGGGACCCGTTCTTCCTCGAGGGAAAGCTTCGTTGTTTAGCTTTTCAACTTTATCAAGATCTGGGAACACATCGGTTATTAATTGACTGGTCAAACTCATAAATGACCTCCTTTCCTTGATTATAGCAAATTGTCTCTCTGTAAGCAATTGATTTCAGGATTCGTTAAAGAATCTTGTCGGTCCTCTGGAAAGCTGATATAATATCTTTATGAATAAAAACGAACAGTGGACCTGATTCATGGCTCCATTCTCCCTCGCTTTTTTGAGTTTTGCCCTTCCAATTCTGTTGTCCAATATTTTCCAACAACTGTATAATACAGCTGACGTCTTGATTGTAGGGCGGTTCCTTGGGCAAGAATCCCTAGCAGCAGTAGGAGCAACGACGGCTATTTTTGATCTGATTATCGGCTTTGCCCTCGGGTTGGAAATGGGATGGGAGTTGTCATCGCTCGCCTCTACAGTGCTCGTAATTTTGCTAAGATTAAAGAAGCTGTTGCGGCAACTTGGATTCTGGGTGCCATCCTGAGTGCTCTTGTCATGCTGATGGGTTTCTTCGGTCTTTATCCACTCTTGCAGTATTTAGAGACACCTGTAGAAATCCTTCCTCAATCCTACGAGTACATCTCCATGATTGTTACCTGTGTAGGGGTTAGTTTTGCTTACAATCTTTTTGCAGGCTTACTGCGCTCGATTGGTGATAGCCTTGCGGCTCTTGCTTTTCTTATCTTCTCAGCTATCGTTAATGTGATCTTGGATTTGTATTTTTATTACGCAACTGCATCTGGGTGTTCAGTCTGCTGGTCTTGCGACTATTATCTCGCAAGGTCTGTCAGCTATTCTCTGTTATTTTTATATTCGTAAGAGTGTTCCAGAGCTTCTTCCGGGTCTCAAACATTTCAAATGGAATAAGTCTCTCTATGTGGATCTCTTGGAGCAGGGGCTAGCCATGGGTCTGATGGGGTCAATCGTCTCTATCGGAAGTGTCATTTTGCAATCCTCTGTCAATAGCTTTTGGTGCAGTCATTATCAGTGCTCAAACGGCAGCACGGCGAATCATGGCCTTTGCCTTACTGCCAATGACGGCTATTTCAGCATCGATGACGACTTTTATCTCTCAAAACTTTTGGGGCGAAACGTCCGAACGTATTGTCCAAGGCCTTCGTTTGGGGAGCTATTTGAGTATGTCTTGGGCAGTCTTTGCCTGTATTTTCCTATTTTTTGCCAGTTCTAGCCTAGTCTCTTTCTTGGCGAGTTCGACAGACAGCTATTTGGTAGAAAACGGGACCTTGTGCTTACGTATCAGTTCAGTATTCTATCCATTTTTAAGCCTTTTTATTGATTTATAGAAATAGCTTGCAGGGACTAGGCCAAAAACTCTTGCCCCTCGTATCTAGCTTTATAGAATTGTTTGGGAAAATTATTTTCGTAGCTTGGATTATTCCATGGACAGGCTACACAGGTGTTATTCTCTGTGAACCGCTACTCTGGGTTGTGATGACTGTCCAACTTTACTTCTCCCTTTCCCGACATCCTTGGATAAAGAAGGTAAGAAAATCGTGGCAGTCGGAGGAAAGCCTAGCTTGCTTTTGCAAAAGAAAAAATCCATTTCCTCTAGTGAAAATCGAAAAGACTTGTGTTATAATAAGAAAGATTAAAAATGTGAAAAAGGAGATTCCTAATGGGACGTAAATGGGCCAATATCGTAGCCAAGAAAACGGCTAAAGATGGAGCTAACTCTAAAGTATATGCAAAATTTGGTGTAGAAATCTATGTAGCAGCTAAAAAAGGGGAACCAGATCCAGAATCAAACACTGCTTTGAAATTCGTTATCGATCGTGCCAAACAAGCGCAAGTGCCGAAACACGTTATTGATAAGGCTATCGATAAGGCAAAAAGGAAACACAGACGAAACCTTTACAGAAGGACGTTACGAAGGATTTGGACCAAATGGTTCTATGCTGATTGTGGATACCTTGACTTCAAACGTCAACCGTACAGCTGCGAACGTTCGTGCTGCTTTTGGTAAAAATGGCGGAAACATGGGTGCTTCAGGTTCTGTTTCTTACCTCTTTGACAACAAGGGTGTTATCGTATTTGCTGGTGATGATGCGGATGCTATCTTTGAATTGTTGCTTGAAGCAGATATTGATGTGGATGATGTAGAAGCGGAAGAAGGAACAATCACTGTTTACACAGCTCCAACAGACCTTCATAAGGCTATCGTTGCCCTTCGTGAGTCTGGTATCGAAAGAATTCAAGTTACTGAACTGGAAATGATTCCTCAGTCGAAGTTGAGTTGTCAGGTGAAGACCTTGAAACCTTTGAAAAAACTTTACAGCGTTCTTGAAGATGATGAGGACGTCCAAAAAGATCTACACAAATGTAGATGGATTCTAAAAGCACAAAAAACAAACCCTTGAAATGACAATCATTTCAAAGGGTTTTTTTGTTATATCTGAAAATAGAAAAGGGGCAGAAAAGGGGCAGAACTAAAAACGCTATCAATCTCTTTATAAGTTTATCCTCCATATCTTGCGTTGTATGAGAATAAATTTCGAGTGTCATTTTGGCATTTGCGTGTCCTACACGATCCATAATTGACTTAATAGGAAGACCAGCTTCTGCTAAAAACGAAATGTGAGAATGTCGGAACACATGGCTAGATAGATTTTTCTATTCCTGCCATTGCGCCATATTTTTTTAATAATTGTAATGAAAGATGCTAAAGTTATTGGACTATTCCAGCTTTCAAAACAAAAATATAATCATCTCTCGTTAATGGTTGGAAGCGTTCAGAGAGACGTACTATTTGCCCTTTTTAATTGCTTCCAAGCGCTGCTTTCAGAGACTTGGATTGTTCTGATTGATTTTCTTGTCTTCGGGATTGTTTTTATCTTATGAATTGAATCAAAATTTCCAGCGATTTCAATTTTTATTTTTGGAAATCAATATTCTTTAATTGAAGGCCTGTAAGTTCGCCATAGCGCATTCCAGTAAGAGCTAGAACAAGAACCATGTCAGCGTATTTCTCATTGAATTTTTTTACTATTCAATGAATCAACAAGTTGTTTAATCTCGTCCATTGTGAGAAATTTTTGCGCTTTTTGCTCAATACCTTCCATGTCTCCAAAGGCTTTTGGAATACTTGTGAAATTCACCTCGTTCTTATCGATATAAGAATATTTCAGAGCATACTCAAAGATAGTCTTTAATCTAATTCGGACTCTATTTGCCGTGTGATAGGTTTTTAACTCAAGAATTTTTATCAAGCTGAATGAAACGTCTATCGATATTTATCAAAAAGAATATCATCGTTTATTTCTTCTTTTATAACATTGTCGATAAATGAGTAAGAGTGCTTTTGTTGATTCTTTAACCGTCTTTTTCCATTGCTGATAGAAAAGTTTGTAAATTTCCCCCAAAAGTTATATTTTTCATTTTTAGTGTTTAGCTGTATCTTTTTCCTGTAAAAGTAATGCTGCTTGATTTCGTGCCTGGGAAGTTTTTTCTCCATCATAACTGACACTTTTTAATTTCTCGGTATATGGATCTTTGTATCGCTCAAAAATTTATATTTGCCATTTGGCAATTCTTCCATCCACATTGATTTTACCTCACTTTTTGATAAAATGGGTATAGTAAAGAGGGCCATTTAATGCCTTTTACTATACACGATTTCACGCTCAGACTCGCCAAAGTTTGAGGCGTGGGGATTTTTATTTTGTTTCAAAAATGTTACCACATTCTTGACAATGCCATTGTGCCTTTTACCAGCAAATCCAGCTAGTGTTCCAATGCCTCCTGTTAAGACGGGCCCCACCGACAGCTTTTCCAACCGAAAATCCTTTTTATTTTGTTGCATAAACTGTACTTTCTTGCTACTACAATGTGGGCATTTTATAGCATTTTTCTATCTGTTTTCCAACTTCGACGAGATTACTACTAGCTTTAGCAGATTCTCTTAAAACAGTCTTTATTCCTCTATTTTCAATTTCTTCCATAAGTCTTGGATCTGCTTGAAGGTATTCACCTAATGTTTTTGATTTTATAAAAGCCTTTTAAAACTCATTTTGAACTCCTTTGATATGATTTATAATACTTAAATACTCTTCTTTAACCATTGTTTCATCAACAATGGTTTTTAAATTCTACTTTTCCATAAAATGGACATAGTTAAATTCAGATACATCATCCATGGTTTTTAACTCTTCTTCCAGAAGATAATGGATCATATTTCGGTCTGCCTGAAGCTCGCACATCTCTCTATTGAGATTATATTGGTATTGTGAATGCTCCTTGTGGCCAAGTTCGTGTAGAGCAACTTGTTTTTGGTCTTGCTCTGATAGATTGATATCAATAGCAAGAAGTTTCAATGTTGGATTGAAGAATCCTGGACTATGCCAGCCTGTTCCATCAAAGTAGCATAGGTTGACACCCTCCTGGGCACAAAGCTCTCTTACAGTCATAAATGCACCTCTATTTATTTTTCAAGTGTGCTTCCAAGACCGCTGTAATAAAATCTATATCTTCTTCAGAAAGTGGCTTACCATCGAATAACATAGATTGTGCAGCAATATCTCGAAGGTCAAACGGTGCAGAAGCATCACCGTTGCTTACAATAGTCGGATTATCAGTTCGTCCAAGCAGGTGGTCGGTGGATACGTTGAAGTAGTCGGCGATTTTTGCGATATGTTCAGCTGAAGGAGTCTTTTATTCTTAAGACTATAAATGTAATTTTTCCCTAAACCGACTCTTTCTTCTAAAAGTATTTAGAGAAATTCCTTGTTTTTAGCTAAAAATTTTTAATCGAATGTCTCAAACATTGATTTATCAACCTTTCTGAAGCATTACAAAAAATATTTTATTTTTTTCATCTAAAATGCTTGACATTTATTAGACGAACGACTAAAATAGTATTTGTAATTAAGAAACAACTAAAAAAACAACTAAAAATAAATTATAAAAATTGTTTTGGCGAACGGTATTTATAGATTTATCATTGTTTTATTATGCCTTTATTTTTAGACAAACATCTAAAAAGTCAAGCTAAAAAGATAAAAATAGTTAAAAATTTTTAGTTGTTTCTTATTTACATAAAAATTTTGAAAAAGGAGGATAGGAAGTGAAGAAGAAATAATCGAATTATTGAAATTCTTAACTACTGATTATGGACGAGGCTATCTAGCTGGACTAGTTAGTGGTCTTTCAATGATTTTGAAAAATTTTAAAAAGCAGGTAAGCACCCTGCTTTTCATCAGATTATTTTTTGGTAACTTATCTACAGCCTTTTTGAAGTTCTGTGATTCCGTTAACTGCTTGAGTAAGTTTATTGATATCAAGTTCACCTGTGAAAAATTTTGCAGTAATATCTACTTGCTGGCTTTGTTTTAAGGCATCCAATTTCAATTCATGCTCTTTTTCAAGTCTTTGTAATTCGCTTTCAGATTGTGCCTTTAATTCTTTTATTTTTGGAATCAGTTTGATGTTTATTTGCAAGATAAACAAGAAACACAGGAACACATGAAGTTAGAAAAAGTTATCAAAATTTGATTTGTATCCATGTACTCACCTCCCTTTCTGTTTATATTATAGCAAAAAGGAGAGAAGAAATAGAGAGGAGAAATATATGCCAGATATCGCAAATGGTCGTGAGAAAGTTAATGCTTTTTTGAAAGACAAAGGCATTAAAAAAACAACTCTAGCGGTTGCTTATGGCTTTAAACGACAGGAAGTGACAAATATTCTTAGTGGGACGACAAAAGGTCCACGAGCAAACAGCTTCATTCTTCAGGTTATTGAAGATTACAGGATTGAGTAGAAGGGAGCAGAAAGATGAACGAACTAGAAAGAACAGCCCTCAACGAGATATTGAGGACCGTGACATATATTGCTGAAAAGTTGGATGAGTTGGAATCTAAGGTTTCTCAATCAGAAGAAGATGTAAAAAGCAACGCTTCATCTGCATCGTAATCAGCAGCAATAAATTGAGCTGCCGAGAGAATGAACTTCTTTAAATCTTGGATGTCTTTACCATCATGTCTACGGACGTAATGAGTCTCATCATTACCAATCCAGGCAACAGATTTTGCCAAGGCTTGAATTTTTGGAAAATCATTCAAGTAGTCAGCGATTACTTTTCCAAGCATGATTGATTTGATGTGTTCTTCGTCAGATGGATTTTTTGAAATTACGTAGTCCTTTATTAGGAACTCAGCAGCTTTTCGATAGCCGACCCCTGCTATTTGATTCAATGCCTCAGATTCAGCTACGCTTGCTTGGGAATAGATTTCGACAAAAAAACAGAAGAAACTTTTTCTATATTTTTCAGGGAGTTTTACTTTGATAGGTGGACGGTAGCTGTATTTAGCAATTGAACAAAAGTTCAGATGTAGATGTGAAAATATACTCGACAGCAAAGTATTTTTACAAGTTGAGCGTGAGCAACGAAAAGTAACAACAAAGCGAGCATTTCCACTATAGTAACTGTCCTCGCTGTCTGAAACATGTATTTTTCAGGCGAGATACTTTTTCCGCAATGTGGGCAATATTCAGGGTATTCGAATTTTACTGTCTGGCGACTTGAATCATAGAACGAAACGGTAGCAGTTTTCATATATTATCTCCAATCAATTTATTATCTTTATTATACCAAATTTAGAAAGGAATTAGAGAGTGAGCGAAATAACATTATTAAATAATCTTAGTCAGCTTGAACTAGAAATCAAACGATTTCTAACTGTTCCTTTAAGATTAAAAAAATTTTACGAGAATGTTTGTTGTATTTATTCTTCAAAAATGGCCAATGATACGGCAGATATAACGGTAGAAAAAGTCAACCATACATTCTGAGTGATAGAACAAGCAAGATAGTCTATACAGTAACAGTATATAACTGAATACAAAAAAAGCACCTAACGAGAAGTCAGGTGCATATCAAAATAACTAACTGAATTATATCACGAAAAGGAGCAAAAATGGAAGCAGTTGAAATCGTAAGAATTAAAGATGTGATCATCGAAAAAGTCTCTGCTAATGATGAAGAATTAGAACATATTTTCGGATGCTCAAAACGGCAAGCAGGAGATCGAAGAAGAGAATGCAAAAACTCCCTAGTCAGCAAAAACATCTTAGAGATTGTGGCCAGCTCGTCACAATCAAAGGCTTTGACGAATATCTGCAATATCGTGGGACTCAAGCATGGGAGAAAAGAAATGAAAAAAAGCAAAAAAATGAGGTCAGTCGGATGAACCTACTAACAAGAAATTAAAAACCACTTTTCGGAAGAGGTCGAAGAAACCAATCTGGACTGGAGAGTGGTCGCTCTGGACCTCAATCAATCACTGATTGAGACGCAAGAAAAACTTCAAAAAGCTAATCAAGAAATCGCAGACTTGAAGAAAATTGTATCAATCTATAAAGAAAAAGGAAAACTCAAAATGATGGAGTACATTTACCTGGTAATAATCGTAGGAATTTCCTGTGGTCCCTAGTGAATACACTGGATGAACACGCTGAAATGAAACGGCAAGAGCGCCAGCGAATAGCAAAGCAACATTGCACGCATGAACCTGAGAAACTCAGATAAGCAATTTACTTATGATGTAGAGCCGCCTGAAGGGCTGAAATAAGGAGAAAAGACATGACACAAGCGGAACGAATTAGGGAATATTATAGAGAGCACCCTGCTGCCTCATATGATGAAGTGGCTGAGGTTGTTGGGTACAACAAATAGCAACGTGAGGGCGAACCTGGCCAAAGACATCAAGGCGGGCAGATGTGTCCGCTTGGAAGATAAGTCATACGACTATTCGCCTTACTTTAATCACACAAAGGAACTCACAGAGTTGGTTGATTGGAAGAATGATACCAGACGTGAGTGGGTGGATATGCTGACAAGAGCAGCAGAGAAAGAAACGGATAGCAACGTTATGCGTTTGCTGATCAAAAGAAGCAAATAAATTGATGAAAGAGGTGACTAAGTAGATGGTTCGAAATAAATTGACAGATTTAACCAATACTCTTTTTCGCTCAGTTAGAAACATTGGACGATAGGGATCTTACTGCATGATGAATTAAAAGACCGAGCTTCAACGATCAAAAACAGATGGTCGCAATCTCGGGTCAAATCTTACAAGCTGGCCAGTTGGCACTAAATGCTGAAAAATTCAAAGACAAAGGTAGGTGAAGTCAATGCCCCTGATCGCTTTGCTGGAAGGATGAGTACACGAGTACATGCATGAGATATGCCCTGGTCGTTTAACTCCTGAAGTAACTAGGTTACTAAATGAGAAATTTGGTACGAATTACTAACAAGACTCAAATAGGCGGCGTACGCAAACGCCTTGGATTACCGGTTGGAAAAATCTATCAAGGTAAATTGCTGACAAAGGAGCAACATGATTATCTTGTATCGATCCAAAAAAACAAGATTTCTCGTGATGTCGCAAAGGAAATGAACCAAAAATTTGGCTTATCACTAACTGAGAAACAGATTAAGAGTTATCGAAGAAATAACAATCTACATAGTGGTTTGACGGGAAGATTTGAGAAAGGTCAGACTCCTACAACAAAGGGAAGAAGTTTCCCTAATAGACCACCCAATAGTGGTTACTTCAAAAAAAGGAAATAGACCTCCAAATTATGTTCCTGTCGGTACAATCAACTACACAACAGATGGTTATCCGAAAGAAAAAGATCGGGAGAACCTAATAAATGGGTGTTGAAACATCGTAAAGGTTTGGGAAGACCATCACGGTCCGATACCAAAAGGGTACTCAATCGTTTTCCTAGACGGAGATAAAACAAACTATGATATTTCAAACCTAGCTTGTTTATCTAAAAACGAAATCGCTAGAATGAATCAAAAACATCTATTCACGTCCAATGCTGATTTAACTAAATCGGGGATTGGACTAACAAAACTATCAAACAAAATTAGAGAGGTAGAAAATAATGGCTAGTTTATACGAACTGACAGGTCAGTTTCTGGCAATTTACCAAATGGATATTGATGACGAAACAAAAGCAGACACGCTTGAGGCCATCGATTGGCAAGAACAATTCGAACAGAAAGCGGAAGGATATGCCCATGTTATCAAGAATTTAGAAGCCGACGTGGCCATGTACAAGGCTGAGGAAGAGTGCTTCAAAGCCAAGAAACAGGCGGCACAGAAAAAGCTGGATTATGTCAAGGATAACATTATGGCAGCTATGAATGTCACAGGTCAAACCGAAGTCAAGAGTGGTGCCCTGATTATAAAAATTGCTAAGAATCCCAGAATCAGTCAAGGTCAACGAAGATGACCTTCCGAAAAAAATATTTTACAAAAAGTGACGCTTGCGCCGGACAAAAAAACACTCAAAGAGTTGCTTAAATCTGGCAAGAAAGTCAAAGGAGCCGAGCTCATTAGAACGGAAAAGTTGGTGATTAAGTAATGGAATTGATGAATAAAACACGAGTAACAGATTCACTAGCAGTTGTGATTGGACCGGAATCGATTGAAGTACTTGTTACAGAAGGATTTCTATTCGATGTTGCGATTCGTTTTGTGAAAGTAGACGAAACGAATCTTGATCAGGAAATGAAAAAGCCGGTGTTTACTCCGAGTACAAGCTGGTCACAGTCGCTAACATACAAAGAAAAACCTATTTTTGAATCAGAGGAAGATATTCGAAAATTGAAAAAAACAAAGCAAAAAGAAATTAAGGCGTTATTTGCCTTTGCAAAGGTAAATAAACAAAATTGGTTTAACACGGCCCTTTATCCAGGAGTGCTAACGGAGAAAGTTGGTGTTTGATGAAAATTTTAGCTATTGATCCATCAAGTAACAAAATTGAAACCAGTACAACAGGGGTAGTACTCTTGGATAATGCGAAACTGGTCGATTATTGGGTAGTCCCTTATGGCGCTCAAAACTTCAAAGCCTGGTTTAAAGAGATTGGTCGCAGTCTTGAGTTTGATATAGTGGTCGTTGAAAAATTTGAGGTTAGGGATAATGATTATTCCAGGGACAACTCAGTAGTTGAGACCATTGCAGCTATCGAACTATGTTATCCGGACTTGGTTCTGCAGCGTAACGCAGGTTATCAGACAGATATACCAAATGACTTGCTGAAAGCTCTTGGACTATGGTCCTTTGAAAAGAGTCACCACAACGATGTGAGGGTGGCTGCAAGACTTGGGCTCTTCTATGCCCAGAGAAACGATATTGAGGAGGTGATTGTGGACATTGGCAATCGAATTACGCAAATGGCAAGCTGAAGCAGTTAAACGAAGCGACCGTGATTGCCCTGGGTATCTTTCCTTGAGGCGTATGGAGGGCGTGGTAAGACCATCTGTGCTTTTGAAATAGCAAAGCACAAGTCAGCAAAAAGTCCTAGTAATCAATAATCGGCTAGCCATCCTGAAGGCTGGAGTAGCACTTATCAAAAATCTAGGCTACAACACTGATTTTCGAATTAGAAACCGATGACGGACCGTAGATTGCAGAATAGACTTGCAAGCGGTGAGTCTGATTGAGTGCGATATGTTCATTATTGACGAATGGCAGAACTATGTCCAGTGATGCCAATGTGAAAGCTTATCGAAAGGTCAAACGTGGCTACACTGTTGGATTGTCAGCGACGCCCATCAGGAAGAAGGGACAAAACTTCTACCCTCTTGAAAAAAACATTTTTTGGGAATGGCTGAGCCTAACCAAAAGGAAAAACTGGCAACTAGCTCACGGTAAGATGAAATATTCCAAGTTTAGCTATTCTAAGCAAGAATGGATGACTTCGAGACTATGAAAACTACGTGAGCAATCTGCCAAATTTTCTTTCCGCTGGGAAGAAGTAGAAGCTATTGAGGAAGCCGAAGAAAACAACGGATTTGAGGTTATCTTTGAGCTAGTCTGGTGCCTAACAGCTAACCCGGAAGAATTAGAACAATTTAGGAGATTAAATATCGTTGGAAAAGATGGCAGTACGCCATGGCCAAACAGACATTTGGCCGAAAAGACTTTTCGAACGATATTTAATCCAGACAGGTTTTGAGGTTGACTTTTCCAAAATTGAAAGCAGTGAATGCAGACACTCCAATGTTGCTTCAATTGGATCTTCTGCTAGCCAGTAAGACAGAAATGTTGATAGTCAGCAAATCCAAGCAGATTGTAGAGGTCATTCGAGAACGTCATCCAGAAATTGGTATTTGGACTGGAGACAAGAAAGACTCTCTTGAACAGACAAACGTTGTAGCTACGAGCCAAGTGTTTAGGGTGTGAGTGTGGATGGTCTTCAACATAAATTTAAAACTATTGTAGTCTTAGATCCCTGTCAGTCCGTCTGATGGAGATTATGACGATTATCGCCAGCTTTTATGGCGAGTAACAGGCAGCCGTCAACAACATGACGTGCGTGTCATTGAATTTTATTTTTAAGGAGAATCAAAATGAAACTTTCAAGTGATTATATTGTAATGCGTGACAAAACAAAACGGACATTTTTTTAAATGAACTCAAGAACAAGCGTTCTTCATTAGCTACTCAGGCCGGTTTTTGTGGATGATATTCGAGGCGCTCTTACAATGCCATACAGATTGTTATCTCGAACAGAAAACAGCGGTAAAAGCATTGGCTAAAAACACGGAATGGAGATCGTTCGGATTAAGAGCCACATTTGAACTACTTATCCAAATGGTGGCGAAGTTCAAAAATCGAGCGTGAGAAATAAAAAGCATTGGTTTGTTTGACCTATTGAGAAGTTTATAAAAGGGGAACTGTATGGTAACAAAACAACAATCCCCAATCTTTGTCACTTTACAGAGCATCCAGCAGAGCTTGGTTGCTCCGAAAGGGCAGTATAACAGTTTTGGGAAGTATAGCTATCGAAGCGCTGAGGACATCCTAGAAGCGCTGAAGCCAATCTTACAGGAACACGATGCAGTATTGATTTTTACAAGATGGTATTGTTCAAATCGGTGACAGGTACTATGTTGAAAGCGACTGCGACTTTGTATGCAGTTGGTGAAACCATTGGGACTTCAGCATATGCTAGAGAAGATGATAGCAAAAAAAGGGATGGATGGCAGTCAGGTTACAGGGCGGCTTCAAGTTATGCACGTAAATATGCGCTAAACGGACTCTTTTATGATTGATGACAACAAGGATCCTGATACGGATGAATATCACAATCAGAATAACCAGGGACTCAAGCAAAGCAGCAAAAAAACCAGCTGGACAGAAAGAACAAACAGCTAAAACTTCTGCAAAAAGTAACGGAGCCAAAACCATTACAGGGAGCACAGGCCAAAGTCACTCGAACAGAAATCAAAAATATAGCTGGAGCAACCGGAAGCCCAGTTGTTGCGATTGGAAACATGGTTTGTCGGTAAAGATGGGTGTTGAGAAAATCGAACAGATCCCAGCTGGCCGATTGAAAGAAGCTGAGCAGATTATCGCAGATGCGAAGAAAGCGAAAGGTATTGAATAATGGGATATACGGAACTGGGGGCGCAAACGTCTGATTGAATTACAGAGCGATTATTATGATAAGATCCTGGTTTATCAGCATCAAGGTGAGATTTGGGAGTGTATGTTATAAGCACGGAGAAATTGATTGTGTTTACAACTCACACTAAGAACGATTTTCTTTCTGGCTTGAAATTTCAGATATGTCCTTAAAAGAAATTGTTACTAAAGATTATCCAGCCTTTTGAAGAGAAATTCCCCTGGATTATACGTATTTGATGAGAGTACGTTCAGTAGAATTTTTGGAGGTAATAAAATAATGATCAATAATGTTGTACTCGTAGGGCGTATGACCCGAGATGCCGAACTTCGCTATACTCCTCAAAATGTAGCAGTTGCGACTTTTACTCTTGCAGTAAACCGTACATTCAAGAGTCAAAATGGCGAGCGCGAAGCTGACTTTATCAACTGCGTTATGTGGCGCCAACAGGCTGAAAAATCTTGCTAAACTGGGCTAAAAAGGCTCTCTTATCGGGATCACAGGTCGTATCCAGACGCGTAGTTACGATAACCAGCAAGGACAACGTGTCTACGTGACAGAGGTCGTGGCTGAGAATTTCCAAATGTTGGAAAGCCGCAATCAACAAAGTTCGAATGATACATTTGGGAATAACAACCCGATGGATATTCAAGACGACGATTTACCATTCTAAGGAGTTACTAAATGGGAATGAAAGAACATGCCTTGGCTTATCAAAAAAAAGGATTTTCGGTTATTCCTATTAGTCCTTCGAATAAGCAACCGATGATCAAATTTGCTGATAAACCAGCTATGACTGCGCAAGAAATTGAGGATTTTTGGAGTCAGTATCCGGATAGCAACATTGCTGTTCGGACTGATAAATTCTTCGTTATCGATGTGGACCTTCACGGCAAGCATAACGGATACGAGAGCTTGGCCAATTGGGAACATCTGAACTTGATAACTCCAACGCTGCAGGCAAGAACTGCAAGTGGTGGCAAACATATCTTTTACTTTAAGCATCCAGATGTAAATATGACCCAGATGATTGGCTTTCTGCCTGGTGTGGATATCAAAGCACATCCAAACAATTACGTACTGGTAGCTCCGTCTAAAACTCCCAAAGGTGTCTATACTTGGGACAAGAAAAAGTCCAAAGAGGGGGCACGATGGTTACTGCTAGTCGAGCACTTGTCATGGCAATTAAGAAGGAATACAACAAAAAGAATCCCAGGGTAGCGATTTGGATAATATCTACTACCAAATCAGTAAAAGGTGCTGGTAAAAGAAACCGTACCACAGAACTCTTTGAAATGGTTGTCCTGGGATTTGGTGATGAAGGTAGCAGGAATGACACACTTGCAAAAATTTGTAGGCGGGCTCTTGAGTCGATCAGTAGATCCAAACTGCATCTTAACACTTGCAGAAACGGCTAACAATAATTCAATGGAGCCTCTTGGTCAAAAAGGAATTAGAGGCGAACTGTTGAATCCATGATCAAGAAACACATGAGGGGGTGGCCACAATAGGTGATGTTGTGAATATTTCAATCAAGCAGTTTTCGCGCAGGAAGAAAAATATTGAACGAGGAAGGCGAAGAGGTTGAAATTGAATCTATCGTGGCCGACAGTCCAAGAAATGTATTACTTGCAATGAAGAGCGATAACAAAGCTCAACGACTTTCTCAGGCACAATGAATTTACTGGAGAACACGAAATTGTGGAGGATGTCAAACTGGATGCTATTCAGCTAAGAAAAGGGGCAGCTACCGTCGGCCTTTCGAATCCTACTTTGAGTGTATACTTGGAAAATCATTTCAAGACAGTTTTCAAGGCTGGAGCATTAAGGGATGGTATCGAAGCATTTCTTTTGCAGAAAAAACCTACAATCCGGTTAAAGGAATATATGGAAAACGCATATGAGTCATGGGATCATAAAGAACGACTTGCCCAGGTATTTCAAACTTGGCTAGGGTGCTGAAGATAGCATATTTGTCCAAAAAAATAGCGGTCATGTTCTTTGTCGGTGCTGTTTCTAAGGTTTTTAATCCATGGGTTAAATTTGACTACACGCTTGATCTTGTGGGTGGTCAAGGTGCTGGTAAAGACCACTTTCTTGCAAAAAAATAGCCGTCGATTGGTACACAGATTCAGCTAAGATTTTTATGGATAAAGGACAACTATGAGATTATGCTGAAATCACTGATCGTCAACGATGATGAGATGGTTGCTTCCAGAAAGACTACTTTTGACGAACTCAAAAGCCTTTCGTGACTAAAACAGAACTTTCTTTCCGTAGATCCTACGGTCGCAGGGCTGAAAAAAATTTCCTAAAAACTTTGTGATTGCAAGGACTAGCAATAAAATTGAGTATCTGGGAGACAAGACTGGCGAGCGGCGCTTTCTGCCCATACTGGTGGATGCAGGTCAGCAGTTTGTAAAACCTTTTGATATGACAGAGAATGATGTGCTCCAACTTTGGGGCGAAGCAGTGGCTATCTACAAAAAGGATTTATGCTTACCTTTAATGATGAATTCGAAAATGAGCTTGCGGTCTACAAGGAGCGCTTCACTTATAAAGATGAAGCCGAATCGCAGGTATACGACTATCTTGAAATGTTGGTTCCAGAAGAATGGGAAGATTTCTCAGTCACTCAGCAGCATCAATATACCTGGTTCTATTTCAACGATGGCAGCTATCGCAATGAATCTGGTCTGATATATGAAGGTGTAAAACTTCAATCGAGCGTATCTGCTAAACAGATTCTAAAAGAAATGTATTCGATATTGATAGCGCGAGAGGTGAAAAAGATTGCTAGGAAAATCAAGTTGATTATGGACAATAATCAGGATTGGGAATATAAAATTAAAGAAGGTTAAAGGGAAAGACAATACGTGCATATTTTTAGAAAAAAATATACAAACAGAAGTGATGTAACCTCAGTGAAAATGATGTAACCTTTTGGGTGAAAAATGGTCAAAAATCATGTTTTCGGTTACATCAGGTTACATCATTGATGTAACCGCAAGAAAAAGCAGTTATATCAATGGTTTGAGTGCTGTTTTTGATAAAATTTTTAAAAAGTGATGTAACCCTCCTAAAGCCTTGATACTACTGAGGTTTTTGGAGTGTCTATTAGTAAGGTTACATCATTTATATAAAATATTTAATAAGTAAAAATAGCAAGTGCTATAAACGTTGATATAACAGCATTCTTGTTTTTTTATAAAATATGTTTTTAAAAAGTGATGTAACCTGTAACCGTAGAAAAAAATATTCGCAAAATAAGCATATTATTTAATAAATAAAGGAGAAAATGTCATATACAGTAACACTATATTTTGACAACATGGTAGACAAAACTCACTTTTTTAAGAAAGAGGGAGATGCTGCTAAATGCAAGGCTCAGCTCGAGAGCAAGTATCGAGGAATCGAATGTATAAAGTTAAGATGGATGAGTTGGAAGATGAATAAGCAGGAATTGATTAAACGTATCGAGGATTTGCCTTATAAAGAGGGCTTATCGTAGATACAATCACAATTAATAGAAATTGGATGGTGGAATCAATTGAACAACTAGACGAACCGCAGAAAGTCACAATTCCGCAGTTTGTGGCGGAAATTATCGAGTATTACAAGAAACAGAACGCTACGTTGTATGATGCGCTCAGAGAAAAGAATTTTAATAAACAATACAATGATTGGTTACTGAACGAGCTGGACGCCTACGACAAAAGTCGCTCGAGCGTGGCTTGACGGCTACGAGATCGAGGAAGAGAAGCGGTATCTTGTGAAGATGAAGGCGATTGAAGACCATAATAGTTATTTGAAATACAACACGAACCAAAATTTGGTATTTTGGTTCCCTCTTTATCTATGCGAATGATGTAGATACGAAAAACACCACACCCGCAAAGAATTAGAAGAAGATGGCTTAGTGGAAGTATTTAACAGCCCTTTGTTTGAGATTGAGGAGGTAAAATGAAACCTTGTAAATATCCATATTCTGGAAGACCTAAGTTGATTAGACAGGCATTGCCAAGGTTCATCCTGTTAGGCAATGTTGCTTTTTAACAGCAATTTGGTGAAATACATTGATACAATGAGACAAGTGGCACCAAATCAAACAATCATTTATTTTTAAAATCCCTAAATTCCTTTTCGCACGAGGAGAAATATGTACGGGTACTTCTCAAAATCGATGAGGTCGTCAAGATTTTAAACCGATGATAAACAAAAAGCCAAGGCACTCTCTGCCTCAGCTAAATTCCTATTAAGATTATTATATCACAAAGGAGATAGAGAGTGAAGGCAAAGGCTATTTTAAAAGATTTGAGAAATCTAGATTTATACATTGCGAGCTTGATTAGACGTAGAGATAAAATTGAAGCCTCACTTTTATCCAGCGCAAAAAAATCTCTGCGGATAAAGTGTCTGAGGTATCAAGCGTAAGCAGGATGATATCTATGTCGAGTTGCTTACGGCTAAGGAAGAAATAGAGCAGAAGACAGCTGAAGCTATCAGAAAGCAAAGGGAACTGCAAGGGTTGATTGATTCTCTGGATAATACGGATAGTCAGGCGATACTGAGCTTGGTTTATATCGATAAGATGACGAGATGGCAAGTTATGGATGAGCTGAATTGTAGCGAGAGCACCTATTTTCGATTGTTGCGTATAGCAACAAAGGAATTAGATGCGGTGACAGCATTTGACAGTAAATTACAGTGATTGACAGTGCATGACAGTTTCAACGTGATATTATTGTAATATCAAAAATACCGAGGGGAGGTGCTAGAAAAAAGTACCCCCCTTATTAGTTAGAGGTCCGCTATGAACAATATCCGTCCGGATCGTCAAGGTCCCCATCGAACGGTTTTTGAAAAATAAAAAGAGTGATTCTCAAAACTCAGAACACTTGCGGTATCTGTGGTCATCTGGTGGATAAGTCATTGAAGTACCCTCACCCACTAAGTCCTGTGATAGATCATGTGGTTCCAGTGTCAAAAGGTGGTCATCCATCATCAATAGAGAATCTGCAACTTGCTCACTGGCAATGTAACAGGCAGAAATCTGATAAGCTCTATGCTGACGATAGGTCAAGCAACGCTACTGTTGTAGGTAACAGGAACTTGCCACAGTCTAGAGACTGGACAAAGTACAGAGCTTGAAGAAATCCAAAAAGAAAAATATATATTATTTTAAAAAAATGTTAAAAATAATTTTGAATACTTAGATCTTGAAAAATAACAGATATGTGTGAAGTAAGTCCTAGCTGAGGATAGGGGGTATCCCCTCCTCTAGGCGCTCAAGAGCTTCACGCCGTCACTGTACGTTTTTTCTCGCGTTAGATTTGGGAGTTAGGAAATGAAAAATTAAGTGTTCGATATGTGGTAAAAGTTCACGGCTACATCTAGTCGTTCAAAAATATTGTAGTGACAAATGCCGTAAGGATGGGGCTAGAGCAAATCAACGCAAACTGATGAAGAAAAAGCGTGCTGCTAAGAAGCAGGAAAAATCAAAAGTTTCAAATCCTAACATTTCAATTTCCAAAAGGCGTAAAAAGTAAAAATCTGTTGAAATATTATCGTGATTTGAAAAATCGAATTTTGGCAAATGAAGAAGTTTTTAATTTCGTTAGTCGGACAGTCGTTGAGGGTATTGATGTACACGAAGAAAACTTTGAACAATTAGTTGTAGAAAGAATAAAGGAGCAATCAGAATGAATTATATGGGTATGGGCTATCTTCGTAGGAAGTTAGCCCTTTATCAATTGGGTGTAAAGAAGCGTTATCAATATTATGCAATGGCAGACAAAGAACCATCTCGTAGCATTGTTATACCAGACAAAGTTCGCGATGTGTATAGTTCTGTTCTGGGGTGGACTGCCCATGGAGTCGACGCTTTGGCAGATAGAATCGTTTTTCGTGAGTTTGCTAATGATGATTTTAATGCAACAGAAATTTTTAACGCTAACAATCCGGATATCTTTTTTGATACGGCGATACAGTCAGCTTTGATTGCTTCCTGCTGCTTTGTCTACGTCATGCCAGGGGTAAATGGTGAATTGCCTAAAATGCAGGTTGTAGAAGCGAGCCGGGCAACAGGAATTTTGGATCCGACGACATTTTTATTGACAGAAGGTTATGCTGTTTTAGAACAGAATGAATATGGTATTCCAACTTTAGAGGCATATTTCACACCAGATGCAACGTGGTATTATCCTAAATATGGCGAGGAGTATTCTATCTCAAATCCCTCTGGGCAACCTCTATTGGTTCCAATTATCCATCGACCAGATGCTGTGCGGCCATTTGGGCGGAGTCGCATCACTCGTGCTGGTATGTACCAGCAAAAGGCTGCTAAAGCGGACGCTGGAGCGTGCAGAAGTGACTGCAGAGTTTTTATTCTTTTTCCTCAAAAATATGTAGTAGGAACTAGTCAGGATGCAGATCCTCTCGAAAAATGGAAAGCGACAGTTTCTAGTCTTTTTGAATTTTCTAGGATGTTGATGGTGACAGTCCCTACAGTTGGTCAGTTCTCAACTGCTAGCATGTCTCCATTTATTGAGCAACTTAGGATGTATGCTTCTTTGTTCGCTGGTGGAAGCGGCTTAACTTTGGATGATTTAGGTTTCCCGTCTGACAATCCATCTTCAGTGGAAGCAATCAAAGCCGCTCATGAAAATCTAAGAGCAGTTGGTCGAAAAAGCTCAACGGTCTTTCGCTTCTGGTTTTTCTAAATACGGCTTATGTAGCCGTTTGTTTACGCGACAAGTTCCCATTTTCACGTAGCCAATTTATGGAAAACTAGTGCAAAATGGGAGCCACTCTTTGAGGTTGATGCCAATATGTTGACCATGATTGGTGATGGAGCTATCAAGCTGAATCAGGCAGTACCTGGCTATTTGGATGCTAAGACTATCAGAGACCTGACTGGTATTAAGGGAGCTGATGGTAATGGCTGAAGATATCGTACCAGAGTTGCTCAGACAAATACAAGCGGATTTTTGAGGATGGTCGGCTTTAATAGTTCCACTTTGCAGACTCTTATTTCAAAAATTGGAGCAGAAAAAGCAAATTACATTGACGCGAACGACTATGCCGTCGAGCTTGGCGAGATTCTCTCTAAGGCTCTGAGAGGCTCTCTGAGAGACGATGTTTTGCCAGACGGAAAAATGTATTACAACATTGCTCAAAGACTGTTAAACGAGACACTGGGCAGAAATTACGATCTGATAAGTGATTACTCGGCAGAAGTTCAGCGGATTTTGAACAATGAAGCAGGATTTGGATTTGCGATTCAGAATCCAGCGCTTAACCAAGACCGTATCGATGGATTAGTTAATCGGTTGGCTAGTGAGGATAGTTTTGAGAAAGCAAAATGGTTGCTTAATGACCCAGTTGTCAATTTCAGTCAAAGTATCGTTGATGACAGCATAGAGGCTAATGCTAAGTTTCATGCAAAAGCAGGACTGAAACCTAAAATCATTCGCAGGGTTGTTGGGCATCCTTGTAAATGGTGTAAGGGTCTAGCAGGTTCTTATGATTACCCTGATGTACCTGATGATGTCTATCATCGGCACGAGAATTGTAGATGTACGGTGGATTACCGCCCTGGTGATGGCGCAGGCAAATGTTCATACTAAAAAAATGGAGTGATAAAAAGAAAAGTGCTATCAAGCGCAGAAAGATGATTGGACAACAGCAGGGCAGTAAACCTTATCAGAGCATAGAGTGGCTAAAGCACTCAGGGAAAGGTTCTGTTGCCGAAATGGGCTACTGGGAGCATGAGGAGGTCAAGTATCATGTTGACGGAAAGCATGTTGTCTTAGATTATTCACAAAAAGAAAAAGAGGTTGCAGAGTGGATAGCCAAGAAATTTGGTGTTAAAGTCCAGCTTGTACCAAAAGTAAATTATCCGCCAAAAGTTCCGACTCCTGATTATTTGGTCAATGGTGAACGATTTGACTTAAAAGAGATTGAGGGAACTGGTAAAAATGTTGTTGATAACAATATGCGAAAATCAAAAAGACAAGCAAATACTTTTGTGCTTGAACTAGAAAAATCTAATATTAGCACAGAAGAAGTGTTACAGCAGTTGGAAATAATCTACAGAAGCGGCAGGAGATGTTGATACTGTTATCATGAAGCGTGGCAATCGCTTGATCGATATAGTACAAAAAGCAAAGTAACCGTCATTCCGACCACATAGTGGACAAAGGGGAACAGGATTACTCTTACTTGAAAGTAATATACAACAATTTTGCTCAAAAAGCAAGGAAAGGAGAAGAAAAGAAAAATAATGATTGCACTTTTTGGACAACTAGTTTAGGAGGTGATCTACTATCTCCCAGCGATAGGGTTATCATGCAATGACGATTGAAAGGAAATGTTATGGTTACTGAAACTAAGATTAGATTTGGCAATCAAAATCCTACTCAATCGGTAACTTTACATTACACTGATAGCTTTGGCACAAGAAGCTATAGATCTATATCGGAAGTCTGGTCGTGATTGTTACCCCTGGCAGATCAATCTTCTTGAATCTATCGTGGGATTAGAGAAGACGGATTGTGGGTACATCAAAAGTTTGGCTATGCTATCCCGCGGCGGAATGGTAAGACAGAAGATGTCTCATTTGCTCGAACTTTGGGGACTGCATAAAGGCTTAAAAATCTGCATACTGCGCACTTAATCAGTACATCGCACTCTTCTTTTGAAAAACTGAAGAAGATACTTGAGGATATGGGCTATGTTAATGGTGAAGATTTTACTTCAAACAAAGCTAAAGGGCAGGAACGCATTGAGTTCAAGGACACTGGTGCAGTAATCCAATTCCGAACAAGGACATCTGGCGGGGGGCTCGGTGAAGGTTTTGACTTGCTGATCATTGACGAAGCACAGGAATATACAACGGAGCAAGAATCGGCTCTAAAGTACACGGTGACGGATAGTAAGAACCAATGACCATTATGTGTGGGACGCCTCCAACCATGGTTTCCAAAGGAACTGTTTTTCAAAGTTTTCGTGACAAGGTTTTAGCAGGGGAAAGCGAGTACTCAGGATGGGCTGAATGGGCAGTTGAGAGCATCCACGATATAAATGATGTGGGAGCTTGGTACCTGACAAATCCATCTATGGGTTATCATCTCAACGAGCGAAAAATTAAAGCAGAGCTTGGGGAAGATGAGCTTGATCACAATATCCAGCGTTTGGGTTATTGGCCTACGTTTAACCAAAAATCGGTTATCTCTAAAAAAGAGTGGTCTGAATTGAAGGTGAACACAATGCCAAGATTAAAAGGCAAGTTATTTGTTGGTATCAAGTTTGGTCAAGATGGCGTTAATGTCGCTATGGCAATCGCAGTACGTACTGCAGATAGCAGGATATTCATAGAGAACATTGATTGTGTGTCGTTAGAAAGCGGCACGCATTGGATTATCAATTTCTGCAATCAGCGGATGTTGAAAAAAAGTTGTTGATGGCGCCAGCGGTCAGGAACTTTTGGCTAACGAGATGACGGAGAGTGGACTAAAAACTCTATTTTTACCTGCGGTAAAAGAAGTTATTACGGCCAACTCTTTATGGGAACAGGCAATAGTTCAACAAACTTCTGCCATAATGACCAGCCCTCTTTGACAGAAGTCGTGACTAACTGTGATAAACGTAATATAGGTTCTAATGGCGGTTTTGGCTATAAATCGCTATAGGATGATAGGGATATCAGTCTAATGGATAGCGCTCTGCTTGCGTACTGGCTTTGTTACACAACAAAAACCCAGGAAAAAGCAAAGAATCAGTTATTAAAATAAGCGGTCTTATGACTGCTTTTTTGATGCCGAAAAAATTACCGAACGCACGGGAAATGCGGAGAAAGGATATTTTATATGTCAGAATTTATAGCAATTACTACACAAGAAGAATTTGATGTGGCAATTAAGGCGCGTCTGGCTCGTGAAAAAGAGAAATACGCAGATTATGACCAAATCAAGTCTCGTGTGAAGGAGTTGGAAAAAGAAAAACGGTAGCTTGAAGTCAACACTTGAAAGCATCGAATCAATCAAAAGCAGATACAGACAAGCAGATTGCAGATTTGCAGGAAAAAGTGACTGGTTATGAGACAGAAGCTTTGCGGACGCGGATTGCTTTGCAAAATGGTGCCAATTGACCTTGCTGATAGACTGCAAGGAAACGATGAGGAGAGCCTGAAAGCTGACGCAGAACGTTTGGCTCAGTTTCGTGAAGCCGGCTGAACCAAAAGGCACCACCAAAATCAAATGAGCCGAATATCGGCTCAGAAAATGACGAAGATGCGGCATTGAGAGGAATGCTGCGAAATATGAGAGGAGAATCAATTATATGGCAACATTGCAATCAGGGGATATGTTCCTGTACAAACAGTACAAGATATTTTTTTAGTAAAGTAAAAGGGCATTCAACCCTTGCGAAACTTACCACACAAGAACCTATTCCATTTACTGGTACAGAAACATTTGTATTCAACCTTGAAGGAAATGCTGAAATTGTAGGTGAAGGAAATCCTTCATGTTGGAAGTGACTTTGAAAACCAAAAGTGATCAAACCAGTTTTAATCACTTATCAAGCACGGGTTTCAGAAGAATTTGTACATTGTTCAGAAGAAAAAAACAATTATCATATCTTAAGTCGTTTATTGATGGTTTGGCTAAGAAAGTAGCTCAAGCAATTGATATCGCTTCATTCCACGGACTAGAACCAAAATCAATGACAGATGCTTCTTTTTAAAGCTACAAACTCATTTGATGGTTTAATTACAGGAAATGTCGTTACTTATGAAGCAGATAAAAATTGATGAAAATATTGATGCTGCTGTTGCGACTATTACAGCAAATGATTGTGAAGTGAACGGAATTGCGTTATCTCCGGCAGCAGGAGCCGCGCTTGGCAAAAATCAAGGTGAACGGGGTAGTTCAATATCCTGAATATCGCTTTGGTCAAAATCCAGATTCATTTTACGGAATGAAGTCTGATGTTAATAAAACATTGACTACTGTTGCAAGTACAGCTAAAAAGACCATGTTATCGTGGGGGATTTTGAAAATGCAGTGAAGTGGGGATATGAAAATATTCCGCTTGAAATTATTGAATACGGCGACCCCTGACGGAGCAGGTCGAGACTTGAAACGTTATCGAGAAGTATGCCTGCGTACTCAAGTTTATGCTGGTTGGGGAATTCTTGACGAGCAAGCATTTGCTCGTGTGGAGGCTAATATGGAATATATTAACAAAGAAACCTTAGCAACAATTGAAACAGACAGTAAATTGGCAGGTGACTGGGTTCCTATTAGTGAATTTAAGGACGAATATCGTCTGACTGTTCCAGAAATCAAGGCGAAACTTGATGAATTGGGCGTTGAGTATGATAGCAAGGCAAATAAATCTACTCTGCTGGATTTACTAATTGCTAACGAAGGGTGAGCTAGATGGAAAACTTTGCAACAGTAGACGATTTGAAAAATTTGTGGCGGGCGTTAAAAATTCGATGAGGAAAAACGAGCCAAAGCGCTGTTGGAAGTTGTTTCTCATTCTCTTCGCGTTGAAGCTAAAAAAGTTGGCAAAGATTTAGATGGGTTGGTGGCTACTGATCCATCTTTTGCCATGGTGGTCAAGTCCGTCACAGTTGATGTGGTAGCTCGCACCTTGATGACCTCAACTGATCAGGAGCCGATGACTCAGGTGGCTGAGTCCGCTTTAGGCTATTCCTTCAGCGGTTCTTATCTAGTGCCCGGCGGTGGTCTCTTTATCAAGGATTCAGAATTGAAACGCCTGGGCCTCAAAAAGCAAAGATATGGGGTGATTGATATTTATGGGACGGATTAAAGGAATTACTGTAACGTTGATTGGAAAAACCAAGACTGGAAAGGATGACTTTGGGCATCCCATTTATGAGAATACTGAAGTTCAAGTAGGTAATGTACTGGTAGTTCCAGCTTCGACAGAAGATATCACCAATCAGCTCAATTTGACTGGAAAGAAGGCCTCTTATACACTAGGCATCCCAAAAGGCGATCAGAACGAGTGGAAAGACCGTGAGGTTCGTTTCTTTTGAGCGCAAATGGCACACGATTGGCATTCCTTTGAAGGCATTGAAACCATGATGCCTCTGGAATGGAAACAAGAAAGTGACGGTTGAAGCGTATGAGTAATTTCAAAGTCCAGCTTATCGGTGCGGTGTAGGAGCTCTTTGAAATCCAAAGAGATTCAGGACATTCTGAACAAAGAAGCGACAGTCATTAAAAAGATGTGGCCCTGGTTATGAACAAGATAGCTACGTTGGTAAGACAAGGGCAAATGCTATGATTTATCCAGCAACGCGAAAAAGCGAAGAGGGATAATTTGAAAAATAACACTTTGTTGAAGGCGGTGCATTAGATGATTGAAATTATTATCAAGAAATATCTTGACGGTCATTTAGATGTACCGTCATTTTTGAGCACGAAGCTGAAGCTCCGGACAGTTTTGTTATCATTCAAAAACTGGTGGTAAGGAGCGTAATCACTCTAGTAGTGCGACCTTTGCTTTCCAAAGTTATGGTCCAACTATGCAAAAAGGCTGCAGAGCTTAATGTGAAAGTGAAAAGTGTTGTAAAAGGGTTGATTGAATTAGATTCAATCTGTGGTGTCCACTTAAACAGCGATTACAACTTTACGGACACTGAAACAAAACAATATCGATATCAAGCTGTATTTGATATTAATTATTTTTAAAAGGAGAAATTAAATGGCTACAGAAGCAAATGTAACGACTGCAAAACCCAAAATCGGAGGTGCGGTTTATTCTGCGCCCCTTGGAACAGCACTGCCGACTGACGCAACTACAAAATTAGATGATGCGTTTAAAGCACTAGGTTATATTTCAGATGAAGGTATGACCAACAGTAACTCGCCAGAGTCAGAAAAACATTAAAGCATGGGGCGGTGTCGTTGTCAGTTCAGTTCAAAAGGAGAAAACAGACACATTCAAATATATGCTTATTGAGGCATTGAATCTACATGTTTTGAAGGAAGTATATGGACCAGATAATGTATCCGGTGATCTGTCATCAGGAATTACCATTAAGGCAAACTCAAAAGAATTGCCACATCATTGTCTGGTTATCGAAACCGTCCTAAAAAGGTGGTGTACTTAAACGTATTGTTATCCCTTCAGGGAAAGTAACTGCCATCGCTGAAATCACTTATAACGATGGAAGTGTTCTGGGTATGGTACGACAGTCACTGCCTTCCCTAACGCTGCTGACGACACACACTATGAATACATCAAAGGAGCTTAATCATGTCAAAACAAAAATCGCAAAAAGAAAAATAAAGAAGCAGCGCCACAGATTAAAAACAATCCGTGGGGTGACTTCGACTGGATTTGCTTTTGAAATTACAAAAGAGCGCTTTGGAAAAACTATGAGTTGCTTGAAGCCATCGCTGAAGTAGATACAAACCGACAGTGTTACCAAAAAGTGGTCAAACTCATGCTTGGTAACAAATCGGAAGATTTGAAAAATCATGTGCGAACTGCGGATGGCATTGTTCCTTTGGATAAAATGGGGGCAGAAATTAGTGAGATCTTTACAAGTCAGAACCAGTTAAAAAAATAGCGCTCCTTGCTAGAATGATTCAAACAGATGAAGACGCTCTTATCTGTGATTTAGCTGAAAACCTATGGAATTTTTGATTACAGACAGTTACCTGCTGACCAGGTAGCTGTTTTTGCTTTTGGTCTGAGAGATGATTCACGAATCAAACTGGCAATGACCACAGTAAAGTTCCTTTTGAAACCTTTTTGCTTGCAGGCGTGCTTGATAGGCTTTCTCTCTTGTGTGGTTTAAAACAACAGATGGACAGAAAGGAATCAACAAACCATTAATGGTTGCAGAGGAGCTGACAGGTAAAACTAAAGCTAAAGAAAGTAAGGAGATGATCTTTGATTCTGGTGAGGACTTTGAAGAATATCGTCAGCAAATTCTAGAAAAGATAGGAGGTGAGGATTAGTGACGACAGAAATAGCACAGGCTTATGTGCAATTGATACCATCGGCCAGAGGCATTACTGGTAAAACCAATCACTCCTCAATCCTGAAGCTAGCGCAGCAGGACAAAGTGCTGGGCAGTCATTGCTCTAGTCTTGTTAGCGTTATGACAAAGGTTATTGCAGCTGCAGGGATTGGCAAGGCCTTTTCAGCTGCTATCTGTGAAGGTGCAGCACTTCAGCAATCTCTCGAGGTATCGAAACTCTTTTCAAAGGTTCTGCTGACAAGGTCAAGGGATATGCTAATGAGGCTTACAAGACAACAGGATTGTCAGCTAATGCCTACATGGAGAACGTGACAGGATTCTCAGCCAGCCTCTTGCAATCTCTTGGTGGTGACACTAATAAAGCTGCTGAAACAGCAAACATGGCCATGATTGATATGTCAGATAATGCTAATAAGATGGGAACATCGATGGAGAGTATTCAGATGGCTTTATCAAGGATTTGCAAAACAGAATTATACTATGCTGGACAACCTGAAACTCGGCTACGGTGGTACCAAGCAGGAAATGGAGCGTCTTTTGAATGACGCTCAGAAGTTGACGGGTGTTAAGTACGACATTAACAACCTCTCAGATGTTTATAATGCCATTCATGCTATCCAAGAAAATCTCGACATCACTGGTACAACTGCCAAAGAGGCGGCATCCACTTTCAGTGGGTCTTTTTGAATCCATGAAAGCAGCTGCTCAGAATGTCCTTGGTAAGTTAGCATTGGGGAGAATATCCTGCCTTCTCTGCATGCCTTGCTTAAAACAACATCGACCTTTCTCTTTGATAATTTTTGCCAATGATTGGCAATGTTCTTTTCTGGTCTTGGCTTGATTTTGACTGAAGGAATTAGTCAGATTGCTTCTCAGCTTTTTGGGGATGCCTTTGGAAGTGCAGTTTTTGATCAGCTGGCTCGTGTAACAGGGATCTTTGAGACCTTCTTTGATATGATCTTTGGGTCATTAAGTAAGCAAGATAACATTGATATTCTGAATACGATTGGTTTTAGCGAGGATGCTGCAACTCAAATTGTCAATATTGCGGATAATATCCGAGTTACTTTTGAGAATATTAGGGGTCGTTGTTGGTAATGTTGCAAGTATTGTTGTTGATTTTGTCGGAGATCTTTTAGGATCAAAGACGGGGAGCAGGAGTGAATTTGCTAGGCATTGCCTTTGAAAGTATCACAGGTTTTATCAGAGACGCTTCTGAAAGTCTTAGTAAATTTACCTCTTGGTTAAAAGATTCACCTCTTGCATTAGATGCCTTAAAATCGGCTGTTGTTGGCATTACGAGTGCATGGGCAGGATATAAAGCTGTCTTAGCGGTAATAAAAGGAATTGAAACAATCAGGAATGCAACTCTGGCTATTACGAATGGTCTTATGCTGGCTCAGTTCGTAAGAACCGGTGCACTCACTACCGCGGAAGCAGCGAATGCGGCTGCTACCATGGGAGCAAGTGGAGCGTTCGGTATTTTTAATGCAGTATTATCTGCAAACCCGATTGGGTTAATTGTAACGGCAGTGGCAGCATTGACTGCTGGTCTTGTATGGTTCTTCACACAAACAGAAACTGGTCAGCAAATTTGGTCATCCTTTGTGGATTGGATCAAGCAGGCATGGCAGGGAATTGCTGATTTCTTTGTCGGTATTTGGTCTGTATCTCTGAAGGTGCTAGCATTTTGTGGGATGGAGTTGTTACAACCTGGAATGCTTACATCGAGTCTTTTGAAGGCGATGTGGAATGCTGTTGCAACATTCTTTTCTGATTTATGGGTAAGCATCCAAGAGGCTGCATCTGTTGCTTGGACAGCTATCACAACAGCAGTGATGACGATTGTTCAACCGTTTATAGATGGATTCATGAATGTTTGGAATAACATTTCAGACGGTCTTACTCAAATTTGGGAAGGGATTAAGATGATTTTTCAAGGCGCTTGGGAATTTATCAAATCGATTTTTCTTGGTGCTATTCTGATCATCATTGACCTTGTGACAGGGAATTTTTGATCAACTAGGTGCAGATCTTTTCTCTAATTTGGGAAGGTATTCAAAATGGCATTTCCATGATTTGGGAAGGTATCAAAACATATTTCTCTGGAGTTGTAGATACTATTGTTGGCTATGGTATTGCAGTTTTTGAAAACTTTTCTGCTGTTCTTAGTGCGATTTGGGAGTTTATCAAGTCGGCTGCTTCAGCGACTTGGGAATGGATAAACTCTACTGTAACAAATCTAATCACAGGTTTGGTGCAGGGAGCTCCAAAACATCTGGGACGGATTCATGAACTTCCTATCTAGTCTGTGGGAAAGTATCAAGTCGGCGGCTGTGAATGGCTGGAACGCCCTGAAATCAGGGTTATTTCCATCATTGACGGCCTTATTCAAGGCGCTCAGAATGCCTGGAACAGCATGTCCGATGGGGTATCTAATCTGATAAGCAATGTAACTGGATTCTTCAATCAATTGTGGAATATTGACCTATTTGCTGCTGCTAGCAATTTTACAAGGTTTCTTGAATGGTTTGCAGTCTAGTGGTCTTCTGTTACTGACTTTGTTGGTGGAATAGCGGATTGGATTCGTGACCACAAGGGGCCAATTGAGTATGACCGTCAATTGTTGGTTCCTGCAGGTACTGAAATCATGCAAGGTTTAGATCGAGGTCTGCAAAAAAGGTTCAAGGGTGTTAAACAAACTGTCGGAGGCATGGCTGGGGAGATTGCGGATGTGTTTTCAGGAGATAATTTGGATCTGAATTCCTCTGCGTCCGTGACTAAAAAAGTCTTGAGGCTCAGCTGACTATGCCGTCGTCTCAATTTGAAGCGCATGAAAATAAAAACCGTGTCTGAGATAGCGATTCTGAGAGCAAGTATGGAAAGAATCCTTACTGCTATCCTTGAAAAATCGTCAGATGTCTACCCAGACAATGATATTATCTCGTTAAAAAACCCTATGAGCAACACGGTGCAATTTATGCAAGGGAGGGAATTTAATGAATTATATGATCATCATGGTTTCAACACCTCAACCCTTCCTGGTTGTGTTGTGACAGATTTTGGGAAGGTGGAGGCTGCTAAACCGAGAGGGAGGTAGCCAACCTTCACGGAGTTAATGGTAGTTACCGTGTATTGGACGGTTCTTTCGACAGTTACGAAAGGACCTTCATTCTTCACGTTAAAAAAATGGTTGAGATTTCAAGTATTCTTGATAAATTTCAATCGAATGACAATGTTTTGAGTTTAGCTATCAGCTTGGTTCATTGTTTTACGCTAACTTTGTGACTGCTAGTTTTGAACCTTTTGGGAATCATGCTTGGAAGTTAGAGATCAAGCTAGATATGCAACCGTTCCGCTACCAGAAGGACGTAGATCCTGTTGTCCTTACTGCATCCGGTACAATCAACAATCCTGAACGATTTATTCAGAACCAATCATCGAAATTGAGGGAGACGGTGATATCTCCCTCACGATTGGCCGGAAGAGCATGTATCTAGCAATTAAGACCAAGGCCACGATTGATTGTAGGCAGGGCAAGCAAAACATCTACAATGCTACTGGAGCGGTTCAGAATACGCTTCGTAAGCGTGGAGGGTTCCTCGAAATCCCTACTGGTAAGGTTGGTGTTTCGTTTACTGGAAATGTCCGTAAGATTACTATTCGACCGAATTGGAGGTATAAAATTTGATTTATTTAACAAATGGCAACACACCTCTAAATGCTGCTTACGAGGATAGGATTGTCCAAGAAGATGGTAGCACCTACCAATTGACCTTCCGCTTTCCGACTTCGGATTCCTTATGGGAGAAGCTGAAAGAGGAGACATTCCTGACAGCTGATGACCTACACGGTGAGCAGGATTTTGTCATCTTTGAGGTTGAGAAGAAGAATGGCTATATTCAAGTCTATGCGAACCAGGTATTCACTCTCTTGAATAACTATGTGGTCAATCCAATCTCATTGGACAGACAGACTGGTTCGACTGCCTTTGAGTCGCTTCGCTGGAAGCATCACTCGCAGTCATCCATTTTCGTTTTTCTCAGACATTAGTGAGCGTCACACCTTTAACATCGACGCTAAGAATGCCATGGAAGCATTCGCGAAAGACAAGCATTCCATCCTTGGCCAATGGGGTGGCGACCTTGTGCGCCATGGATACCAGGTTCGATTACTTAAAAATGGCGGTTCAGAAAATGAATCGCTTTTTATGTATAAGAAAAACCTGTCTAGTTACCAGCATAAGACCTCTACTAAATCTTTGAAAACTCGAATCACCTTTAAAACTACCGTCAAGGTGAGGGCGAAAAGGCTCCTGATCGCAAGTTTTCTGTGGTTGTGGATAGTCCGCTCATTAACAAGTACAGTCAAAATCTATGAAGATGTGATTGAGGTTAATGACGAAGATGTGAAAGATGAAGCGAGCCTGCGAAAATATGGCGAGCAGTATTTTAAGACATCGCTCTGCGACATGATGGAAGATAGCCTTGAGCTTGAGGTTGTCGGCCAGAGTGACGTGCCTGTCCAGATGTATGACATCGTGAGCCTGTTTCATGAGGTCTACAATCTGGATGTGCGCAAGAAAATCACTAAAGCACACCTATTCGCCGATGGCAAATAAGCTACTATCTATTGGATTTGGCCAATTTAAGTCAGGTCTTGCGAATGCGATTGGGAGCGCGGTTAGTGATGCGGTCAAGAATGAAACTCAGCACTTGCAAGGTCAGTTTGCTACACAATTAGCGAAGGAAATCAAGAATGCTGATTTAGACTTTGACCGAAAAAGAAGAATTGGTCAACCAATTCACAGACGGTCTTAATGCTGCCAAGGCCAAAGCCGAAGAGGTCAAGCGTCAACTCTCTGACACCATTGACCAGCGCTTCAGTAGTTTCAACAACGGTCCATTACAGGAGGTGAAGCGCAGGGCTGATGAAGCCTTTGCGAAACGTTGGCGCAAGTACCCTGCTTGCAGCAGGAAGCGAAGCAAATCAGTGAGCGAGCGAAAGCTGATATAACCAAATTGAAAAACGAGGTTGTTGACGGCTATGTTGGCAAGAACACGTATCAAGAGGGTATTCGTGGCATTGGGCGACGAATTGAAGAAGTGAAGACATCAACAAATGGTCAAGTTGCTACTCAAATCGCGCAATACAAGCAGACAGTCGACGGTCAATTTGCAAATATCACATCGCAAATTGCTGGCAAAGCTAGTCAAACGGACTTCCAACGAGTGCAAGAGACTAGCAAGCTCTATGAGCGAATTATCGGTAGCAACGAGTCGGATATTGCTGACAAGGTCGCTCGCATAGCCTTGACAAACCAACTGTTTCAAGTCGAAGTCGGCAAATATGCAAATACAGGTGGTCCCAATATGCTACGAAATTCGAGGATGGACGATGGCTTGAAATATTGGGAAGGCGAGAATTTGAAACAGTGAGTCATTCGTTCTATTTTAATGAACAGAAGTATATGTTTATGCTTTTACAAAAGTCTGGCTTAAATCACCACGCTTTTTGCTTAAGAGAAACACGAGCTACAAATTAAACTTTTTTTCGGCTTTTAATTCTGGTAACACAAAGTATTTAAAAATAGTTTTTACGAAAACGCAAAAAGGCGATAGACAAGATTACACGGCTGAGGAAATTTTATTTAATGAAAGTGCGTAGCCAATCCTTAATACATCGCAAGCTGTACACAAATCTTTAGACTTTGATACCAAGGATTTTGACGAAGGTTATCTCTACATTGAAAACGGTGGTCCTAACAACGGAAACGGATAAAATGGTCTGGTGTATTCCTAACTGAGTTCGACCTATACGAAGGCACGACTGACCGTAAATGGCAACCAGCACCCGAAGATGCGACTTTAGAGACCGACAAGACGCTTGAAGCAACGCAAACCAAACTGGCCTTACTTCAAGGTTCGTTTGCATTTCAAAATTTGACTAGCGCTGGCTCTATCGTTTCGCAAATAAATGCGACGAACAATCAAATCTTGATTGAAGCTGAGAAGATTCGTCTAAAAGGTAAGACCTTACTTGATGAACTCACTGCGATTGATGGATATTTTAAACGCTTGTTCGTTGGCGAGGGAGCATTTGCTAAGCTGAACGCTGAAATTATCGGAGCGAACACTATTACAGCAGACAAGCTGATTATGGACCAAGCAATGGCAAGACGATTCGTTTCAAGCGATATCTTCACGGACACACTTGCTGCTAAAGAGGCCTTCATCAACAAGCTTCGGTCAGTAGTAGTATCTGCGACCTTGCTCGAAGGTTATAAAGGTAAAAATCGGTGGATTCCAAATCGGTACGCACGATAAGGACCCATCCACTTACTGGCTAACCGGTCAGAATCAGTTTTATGTAGGGATGAGTAATGGTGCTGGTAATTGGGGCAAAACAGCTCTTTGGGTTAATTGGGGCACGACTTGGGATGCTCCAGGAAATTATGCTTGGTTCGTTAAAGAATCGGGCGAAATGTTCTGTTACAATCGAGCGTATTTTTGGAACACGCCGTAATAAACGGCGACTTACGTGTTACAGGCGATATCTACTATAATAATAAGAATTCAGGTAAATCTGGATACTGGATTTACTCTCCTCAATACAAACAAATCTTTAGCGAGAATGGCTACATGTATTTTGTTTGAGGGCAGTGGTGGTTCTGATTGGATTCCTCTTAACAAAGAAATCTCAGACCGCCGCTACAAGTCAAATATCCAAGATAGTCAAGTCTCAGGGCTCGATGTAATCGAGAAAACTCAAAACGTACTCTTATCGCAAAAGAATATGATGGGAAAATAGAGGACATCGCTTGCGGTATCATGGCTCAAGATGTCCAGAAATATGCTCCTGAAGCATTTTTTGAAAATCCTGACGGCGCATACTCTTACAACACATTTGCTCTTGTGCCTTATCTTATCAAGGCTATTCAAGAGCTCAATCAAAAATAGAAAAATTGGAGAAAACAGCATGAATGAACAAGACAAACAAATCAGCAGTCTAGCGATTAAGTCGTTAGGTGAAAAAGTCGGTAACGAGGCTACTCAATCAGCTATGACGGAAGCCCTCTACACAGTAACTCGCGATGGAGCTTGAGCAGATGAAACGAATCATCGACTCGGACGAAGAGCTCAAAGCAAAATTTGAAGAAACGAAAGGAAAAATGACAAATGGCAATCAATAATTATGAGCTTGTAGGCAAGCCTTACACACGAGGTTTAGGCGATAATACGGTTACAGTCGTTGAAATTCGTCTGTCTGAAGGCAATCGTTACAGTACGAATATGCGTGAACTCGCAGGAGACCGCACGACTGAGCAAGAAGACGCCTTGATTCAGGCAGTGCTGGATATCCTGAAAGCAGAATTAGATCCAGCAAGCGCTATTGTTCAGACTCAAGCTAAACTTGAAGAAGCGACTCATAAACTTGCTGAAACTGAAGCGAAACAGACGGCAACAGACCAAGCAGTTAAGCATAATCAAGAAGAAACTGACCGCTATGGTAAAATCATCCATGCGGTCGTTTTAAATGCTGTAGCAGGCAAGACAATCGCTTATGGAACTATCTACAAGGAATTGGTAGAGTTGATTCCGCTTGCTGAAGTTGGGAAACATTACATGGCACATGACTTGATTACTATCGAAGACCCAGCGCACGCTGAAGTGAATGGTGAAGGCAAGCGTGTCTTGGTTCAGCTTAACCGTGAATTTACTTACAACGGTGAACCTGTCAGCGATTTTGCTCGCAACGGTCGCCTTGAACTTGACGGAACAGGCGCAGCATGGAAGCATGAACCTAAAGAATAGAGGTGTGTATGCAAATCGAATTTTTCAACTTTCTAAGAAGCGTAGTCCAGACCGAAGACGGCCTGGTCCTGTACGCTCTAGCACTGATTGTTTCGATGGAAATCATTGATTTTTTAACCGGAACAATTGCTGCTATTGCCAATCCCTGATATTGAGTATAAGAGTAAAATCGGCATTAATGGTCTCCTTCGTAAAATTTTAGGAGTCCTCTTGCTGATGATCCTTATCCCAATGTCTGTCCTACTGCCTGAAAAGACAGGCTTCGCATTCTTGTACTCGATCTATCTCGGTACATCGCATTTACTTTTTCAATCGCTTGTTGAAAAAATTATCGCAAATTAAAGGGAAATGTTACTCTTTTTTTCAGCCGATTTTAAAAGCATTTCAACGCTTGCTTGAAAAAGACGAAGACAAAAATAAAGGAGAATAAACACATGTCACAATTTAACGAAATCATTATTGCATTTGCTACAGGCTTTTTAGCAGTAGCTACAGGCAGTATCATCAAAGCAGTCAAAGACTACCTTATCCAAAAAGGCGGCGAAAAGACTGTCAAGATCGTTGAAATCTTGGCCAAGAATGCGGTCAATGCTGTGGAGCAGGTCGCTTCTGAAACTGGCTACAAAGGCGAAGAGAAGCTGGAGCAAGCACGAACTAAAATCCGTGCTGAGCTTACCAAATACAATATCAGCATGACTGACCGTGACCTCGATACATTCGTCGAGTCGGCAGTTAGCAGATGAATGATGCCTGGAAAGGAGAGTAATCATGGATATTGACAAAAGCAGATTAAGAAGTGGATTACCCTCAGGTCGGTGTACGACCTTATCGACAAGTCCATGCCCACTCGACAGGAAATCGAAATTCAACCGCGCAAATGAAGCAGATTACCATTATCGTAAAGATCCTGAACTTGGTTTTTTCTCTCATGTTGTAGGAAATGGTCGTGTGATGCAGGTCGGTCCTGTAAATAATGGATCGTGGGACGTAGGTGGTGGCTGGAACGCTGAGAGTTATGCAGCAGTTGAATTGATTGAAAGTCATTCAACACAAGAAGAGTTCATGACAGACTATCGCCTTTACATCGAATTGCTACGAAATCTAGCAGACGAAGCAGGCTTGCCGAAAACCCTTGATACAGATGATTTAGCAGGTATCAAGACGCACGAATACTGTACGCATAACCAACCTGACAACCATTCAGACCACGTTGACCCTTACCCATATCTTGCAAAATGGGGCATTAGCCGTAGCAAATTTAAACAAGATATCGAAAACGGCTTAACCATTGAATCAGGTTGGAAACGAAACAATACAGGTTACTGGTACGTTTACGAAGATGGCACGTATCCAAAAGAGAAATTCGCTAAAATCAATGACGTGTGGTACTACTTTGACAACTCAGGCTACATGCTTGCAGAACGTTGGAAAAAGCACACAGATGGTAATTGGTATTGGTTCGATAATTCAGGGCACATGGCTACTGGCTGGAAAAAGATTGCTGAGAAGTGGTACTATTTCGATGTAGAAGGCGCTATGAAGACAGGTTAGGGTCAAGTATAAAGATACTTGGTACTACCTGATAACAAAAGAAGGCAACATGGTATCTAATACCTTTATCCAATCAGCGGACAAGACGGGTTGGTACTACCTAAAAAGGAGATGGCACAATGGCCGACAAAACCAGAGTTCACAGTTGAGCCAGACGGCTTGATCACTACAAAATAATTTTTGAAAATAGAAAGGAAATTTTCTAAAATATTGTTCTAATTGTAACTGCAGGCATTTGCTTGCGGTTTTTGTTTGCTCTGGAAAGGCTGGATTTAAAATCCAAGCTATTCTCCGAAAGGATTTTCAGAATCAAAAAAAGCAATAATTTTTCACTACTTTTTATTTTTCTACGAATAGATAAGTAAGGAGGACGAACAAATGGAAATTTTTAAATATTGAACTGACAAGCATTGATAAAACCGATCTAGGTTTTTGAACATTGGTGATGTGACTTACACTGTCCCAATTTTTGAAAAATGAGTACACGGTTAAGCTTATTGTTACTCATGGAATGCAAGATAGAGAACCAAGAGGTTATTGAGTACCTGGTTTCAACTTGAAGTATCGGGATCTAGTGTTGCATTCTGGTGCGGATGTATGAAATGGAGAGAGAAGGGCAAAAAGGCAAAAATGTCGTAAACCTCTGTAAAACGATGTAAAAACAATTGTTTTAAAGATAAAAATATAGCTGATTTTTAAGGTGTCGGAACTTGATGCAAATATATGTAATAGTATTTTTGAAAGTAGATGGATTCTAATCAAAAAGCGAACAGACTTGCTAGCTGTTCGCTTTTTATATTTGAGATTAGACTCTGATTCCAGAATCTCTTTGCTGCTGTCTTTCTCCTAGGCCTACAGCTATTTTATGAACTAGTAAGAGTTGACCATCATCCTGTTTTTACAAAGGTCAGAGTAACGGTCTTGATTTTATCATCAATGCCAATATAGGTAATTTTCTTTGTGTCGTAGCCCTCAATGATTGAATCAAACTCGGAATCTGGTAGTCCATGCTTTTTGATAATATCCTTGTAGTTGGTACCACCTTTTCCTTTGTTGTCAAGGTCACCTTCGATTAAGGCGTCGAACTCTTTTTGGGTCCAAGTGAAGGAATCCTCTCTCCTCTTCAGGGAGTGAATCAATGGTATCATCTGTCAAGTCGCGTTCCATTGAGGAACTGGCTTTCATAGAACGGTTAAACTCTCTGACAAACTCTTTGTAGACATTAGCATACAACATTTGGGTCGTAAGGAAGAGTATAATAGAAGCAATTGACAAGGATGTTCCGATAATGGCCATTGTTTTCCGGTTTTTGAGATTGGCAATAAGTCCGATAATACCTAATATCAAAAGCGACAATAGCGATGAAAAACGATAGATAATAATAAACGGGATCCAAGATCCTAAAAAGTGCGATGGATCCAAAAATGGTTGCTAAAATCCCTAAAAACTTTTTGTTCTTCTGGTTTCATTTGAAAGTCTTCCCTTCATCGAGTGAATGGATTCCCATCCATGGTAGCTAGTGCTTATTATAGAGAAAATATTCTCCAATGTCAATTTAGACCAGAATAGTTCTCTAGGAAACTTTTTCTTGACATATTCTCTGTAAGTGGTAAAAATAGTTCTCATGAAAAACTAAATTAGTTCTCCAGAGAACTATATAAAATCATGAGAAGGGAGCAATCATGGACAAATCGTTGTTGATTTTTAAACGTTTTGGGTACCAGATCCAATCTGATGTTGCAGAAAGAAGCCAAACGCTGCGGTATTGAATTTATGGGGACCGCAAGGACAGGTCCTGCAGTTTTTAGATCGTCGTGAGCATGATCAGGAATTAACGTTTATCAAGGATATTGAGACAGAACTCAATATCACTAAGTCAGTTGCAAGCAACTTGGTCAAGCGCATGGTACAAAATGATTTAGTCGAGTTAGAGGCCAGTCAAGTGATAAACGAGCAAAACTTGTTCGTTTGACCGATAAATCACGATCTCAGATGCAAGAAGTTAAGGCGCTTTTTGATCGGATTGCCAGTGGTCTACTGGAAGGAATTTCAAAGTGAAAAGCTAGCTGTTTTTGAAGAAGTTCTCGGACAACTACAGGCTAATGTAGAAAGAATAGGAGGAGAGAATGAAGAAACTTGCTAAACGTATTACAGGAAAAGAGTGGGGATGATCCTACTCACTGTTCTT
>BNJU01000677.1_pt1 | contig 40081 bp, 49 predicted proteins | sample 8539281 | NCBI WGS metagenome assembly BNJU01 (sample SAMD00202456, study PRJDB9452) | human saliva metagenome | isolation source: human saliva | place: Japan
GCCGCCAACTGCTACGTCCTGGCCGCAGGCCCGGGCGAACCCTGCCCTCGTCGTCGACCCCGGAGCCGGTGCGCCCGCGGCGCGCTGGCCCTCGCTTCGCTCCCCATCGGCTCACCCTGAGCGCGATCCTGCTCACCCACGGTCACGCCGACCACGTGTGGGACAGCCAGGCGCTCATCGAGGCCGCCCACGCCGAGGGCCTGCTCACCAGTGATGACGCCGTCGACGTGCCGGTCTACATCCCCGAGCGCGACCGCTACCGGCTCGAGGAGCCCGACATCACCACCGGTATCAGCGCCAACGGAATGAGCTTCACCGACATGGCCGGCAGCGAGTGGAAGCAGCCCGCCGACATCCGGCTCTTCCCGGAGACGGCTTCTCCCAGGCCATCGAGCTGGCCCCCGGCATCGCGCTGCGCGCGGTCCCCGCTCCTGGCCACTCGGAGGGCTCCACGCTGTTCTTCTTCGAGGCCCGCCTGGCTGACAACGCCCTGCTCTACGAGGCCGAGGTCATCGATGACGACCCTGCCGTCGCCGACGAGGAGCACACCTACCTCATGGCCCTCGACGGTGACGTCATCTTCAAGGGCTCCGTGGGACGCACCGATCTGCCCGGCGGGGACCAGGTGCAGATGCTCGCCACCCTGCGCTTCCTGGCCAACGCCGTCGACCCGGCCACCATTCTGCTGCCCGGGCACGGCGCAGTGACCACCATGGAGCACGAGCACCACGGCAACCCCTACCTTGCCGAGGCCAAGATCCGTGGGGGAGACCTCAAGGCCTGAGAGCGGCAGGGGCTCGACGGCGACGCGCAGGCTCACTGCTCGTCATGACACAATGCGGACCATGGCACAGGTACGACAAGCTCTCTCCTCACTGTCCGGCTTCCCCGAGTGGCTCCCCGCGGGCCACATCGTCGAGCAGCACTTCGTCGACATCCTGCGCCGCACCTTCGAGCTCCACGGCTTCAGCGGCATCCAGACCCGCGCCGTCGAACCGCTGAGCGAGGCTGACGAAGAAGGGGGAGACCTCCAAGGAGGTCTACCTGCTCAGCCGCCTTCAGGCCGATCCCGCCGACGCCGAGTCCGAGACGGATCCGCGCAAGCAGCTGGGGCTCCACTTCGACCTGACCGTCCCCTTCGCCCGCTATGTCGTGGACAATGCCGGGCTGCTGACCTTCCCTGTTCAAGCGCTACCAGATCCAGAAGGTCTGGCGCGGGAACGGCCCCAGGAGGACGCTTCCGCGAGTTCATCCAGGCCGATATCGACATCGTCGGTGACGGCGCCCCTGCCGCTCCACCACGACGTCGAGGTCCCCCTCATCATGCACGAGGCGCTCAGCGCCCTGCCGGTGCCCGCGGTCACCATCCACGTCTCCAACCGCAAGGTCGCCCAGGGCTTCTACCAGTCGATCGGCATCGACACGGACCGGCTCATCGAGGTCCTGCGCGTGGTCGACAAGCTCGACAAGATCGGCCCGGAGAAGGTGGCCGCCGAGCTCACCCAGAGCGTTGGCACCAGCGCGCAGCAGGCGGCGCAGGCCCTCAGGCTCGCCACCATCACCGGTACCGATGGTCAGGACGTCTCCGATCAGGTCCTGCGGGCGCTGGCAGGCGCCGAGCCCACCGAGCTCCTCATCGAGGGCCTGGCCGAGCTGACCGCCCTGCTCGAGGCCACCGGACGGCGCCGCCCCGGCGCCGTCATCGCCGACCTCAAGATCGCTCGCGGACTGGACTACTACACCGGCACGGTCTACGAGTCCTTCATGGCCGGCCACGAGGATCTGGGCTCAGTGTGCTCCGGAGGCCGCTACGACTCCCTGGCCACCAACGGCAAGCGCACCTTCCCCGGCGTGGGCATCTCCATCGGCCTGTCCCGGCTCCTGGCCCGCGTCATCGGTGAGGGCCTGGTGCAGGTCAGTCGACCCGTGCCCACGACGGTGCTCGTGGCCGTCACCGACGAGGCCCACCGCTGCGCCTCCGACGCCGTCGCTGATGCGCTGCGCGCCCGCGGCATCAGCGCCGACGTGCCCCCAGCGCCGCCAAGTTCGGTAAGCAGATCAAGGCCGCGGACAAGCGTTCCATCCCCTTCGTGTGGTTCCCCGGCGCCGAGGGAGCCCCCGACTCGGTCAAGGACATCCGCTCCGGCGAGCAGGTCGAGGCCGACGCCGCGACCTGGCAGCCGCCCACCGACGACACCGCCCCACGGATCACCGTCAGCCCGGCTGCGGACTGCTCCCAGGACGGCTGCGAGGTCGACTCAGCCTCATGACCCCTAGCCGGAGCGAGTCCAGCAGCACGCACCACGTCCATCAGGCGACCAGGGCACTGTCCGCCCTCCGGGACAGCCTGACGGCCCTGTCCATGCCCTACGTCCTTCAGGGAACCGCTGCGGCCTCGGACAAGGCCACGCTCATCCGCGACCAGCTCGGTGACTACGTCCTTCCCCGCCTGGCCAGCCTGGACGCACCGCTGCTGGCCGTGGTGGGCGGCTCGACCGGGGCCGGCAAGTCGACCCTCGTGTCCTCGCTCGTTCGCCGGCACGTGGCCAGGGCCTCGGCGATCCGCCCCACCACGCGCCGCCCCCTGCTGCTGCACGCACCGACCGACGCCGCCTGGTTCGACACCGACCGGGTCCTGGGGTCTCTGTCGCGCATGCGCGTGGACGCCGACGCACCGGCGAGCCCGGCCACCGATCACACCCCCAGAGAGCTCGAGCTGCGGGCCTGCGAGGGGCTGCCTGAGGGGACTGGCGATCGTGGACGCACCCGATGTCGACTCCGTGGTCGAGGACAACCGGGACCTGGCTGCCACGCTCCTGGCCGGGGCGGACCTGTGGATCTTCGTCACCACGGCGGCCCGCTACGCCGACGCCGTTCCCTGGGAGCACCTGCGGGCCGCGGCCGAGCGGCACATCACGGCCGCCATCGTCCTGGATCGCGTACCGCAGGGCGCGCAGATCGAGGTGGAGGCCGACCTGCGGCGCCGGCTCGCGCAGGCGCACCTGGCCGAGGCACCCTGTCTTCACGATCCCCGAGACCGCTCTGGACAACGACGGCTTCCTACCCGAGTCCTGTGTCTCGCCGCTGCGCCAGTGGCTGGGGGCGTTGGCCTCCGACGCGGCCGCTCGCCAGGACGTCGCGCACCGCAGCCTGACCGGCGCGATCGGTTCCCTCCTGGCGCAGAGCGAGCTGCTCGCCGTCGAGCTGGCCTCCCAGGAGGCTGAGCACGCCGAGCTGCGGCGAGCAGCCACCTCCGAGCACGATGACGCTCTCGAGCGGGTCATCGAGGCCACCGAGGACGGCTCCATGCTGCACGGCGAGGTGCTGGCCCGCTGGCAGGAGTTCGTGGGCACTGGAGACCTGTTCCGGTCCTTGGAGGTACAGGTGGGCGGGTCCGCGACCGCGTCACCTCGCTTCTACGGGGACGTCCGGCGCCGGCCAAGCGCGTCGAGCAGGCGATCGGCTCCTCCCTGGTCGAGCTCCTGGTCGCCGAGTCCCAACGGGCCTGCCTGGCCACGGAACGTTCCTGGAGACGGGCCGGTACCTCCCAGCAGGCGCTCAACCGGGCTCTGGCGGAGGTGCCCAGCCAGACCGGTCTGAGGTCGTCGCCGCCGCCCTCGTCCACGACTGGCAGCGTCAGGTTCTCACGCTCGTTCGATCCGAGGGCTCTGACAAACGGCTCACTGCCCGCCTGTTGTCCCTGGGGGTCAACGGCGCCGGAGTTGTTCTCATGATCCTCGTCTTCGCTCACACCGGTGGACTGACCGGGGGAGAGGTGGGGATCGCGGGAGGTACCGCCATCCTGGCTCAGCGTGTGCTGGAGGCCGTCTTCGGGGACCAGGCGATGCGCGGCATGACCAAGCGGGCCAGGGAGGACCTCAGCGAGCGTGCCACGGCTCTGTTCGCCAACCAGGCGAAGTGCTTCACCGACGCTCTGCCGCTGCCCACACCGAGTGCCGACACGCTGCGAGAACAGCTTCGAGCCTGCCAGGAGGCGGCCACGTCCTTGCGCGTCCTGCCGGCTGCCCACGGTCGCGGTACGGCCGGGAGGAGAGCCAGGTGACCACCGACCGCTCCGCAGTGTCAGACCTTCCGATGGTTCTTGAGGACCTGGCCAGGGCGGTCGACCTGGGCGAGCAGCTCGGTTTGCGCGAAGAGCTCACCCAGGCCCGCGACGTCCTCACGCAGGCCTCCCACCGACGGCGTCTGGCGCCGCGGACCACGGTGGCGGCCCTGCTCGGGGCGACCGGGTCGGGCAAGTCCAGCTTGACCAACGCTATGGCCGGCTCCGAGGTGTCCCGAACCGCCCGCACCCGCCCGACGACCACTCAGCCCCTCGCCGTCGTCCCGGACACGGCCGCTGAGGCCACCGAGCTGCTGGACTGGCTCGCCATCAACCACAGAGTGCGCGTCGACGGCGGCTGGGCCCTGGGCGAGACGACGGTGCTGGTCGATCTGCCCGACATCGACTCCGACGAACCCGAGCACCGGGCCATTGCCGAGCGCATGGCGGGCAAGGTCGACGTCCTGGTGTGGGTCCTCGATCCGGAGAAGTACGCCGACGGCGTCGTTCATCGCGACTTCCTCATCCCTATGGCGGCGCACGCCGAGGTCATGGTGGTCGCCCTCAACCAGGTGGATCGCCTCGACCCCGACAGCCAGGACGCAGTGCTCGCCGACCTCAGGAGGATCCTGGACCGAGAGGGGCTTGGAGCCGTCTCAGTGATCCCCGTCAGCGCCCGCACCGGGCAGGGCGTTGAGGCCCCTGGCGCGCGCCGTGGCCTCGGTCGCCTCGAACAGGCTGGCCAGTGCGCGAAGCCTTGCCGCCCACGCCCAGCGGGCAGCCCGTGAGCTGGGGGAGCGCATGGGGCTCATCGCTCCATCCGGCCGTGGTGCGCCAACACCGGGTCCGGCCGACCAGCAGGAGCCGCAAGTACGTCATTCCCTCACTGCCCTGCGGCAGGCGGCTGCGAGCCTCGCCGGGGTCGACGTCGTCTCGCAGGCGGTTGAAGGATCGGACCGTCACCGGGCCCGCACCCGAGTCGGCTGGTTCTGGCTGCGGTGGATCGGGCACCTCAGACGCGACCCGCTTCGAGCCCTTCACCTGGGAACCGGGCGCCCATCTTCCCCGAAGTCCGCAGACGCGGAACAATCCGACGGCGCCATGGGCTCCTGCGTCATCGACCTGACCTCTCTGCCTCCCGCAGGACCTGCCGCAACGGGCAGGCTGCGAAGCAGTGCTCACGTCTACGCCGTGGCGGCCTGCTCCGCTCTGCCCGGTGACCTGGCCGCTCAGGCCGTTCTGCGCAGTGACGAGCGTGCCGAGAGGCTTGCCGAGCCTCTGGAACTGGCAGTGGCCCAGGTGGACTACGGGACGTGGAAGCGTCCGGTCTGGTGGAAAGTCGCGAATGTGCTGCAGTGGGTGACCGCACTGGCTGCGCTCATCGGCGGGTTGTGGCTGGTGGCCATCCACGTGCTGGAGGACTACCTCTGCTCATCAGCATCGACGTTCCACGCTGGGGGGCGGTCCCCTGGCCCACCGTCCTTCTGCTCGGGGGCCTGTTGATCGGACTGGTCCTAGCGGGTCTGGGGACATTCCTGGCCGGCCTTCAGGCCAGGCGTCACCGCAGGCGGATCATCGAGCGCTTGCGTCGGGCCACCGACGAGGTCGTGAACGCCGAGCTCATCGAGCCGCTCAGAGCCGAGACACATGGATGGGTGGAGCTCGCGCGGATTCTGGAGCGAATCGCCTGATGCGACACCACTACGCTTCAATCTGACGTCATTTCGACACCAAAGTCTCTAGGTTGAGGTAGTTGGTGGTGTCATAATGGTGTCATGCTTGTGGATGCCTACACCGAGACCCTGCGTCGTACCCTCGTGGAGACCTCGTCCCTGGGTGACGAACGAACCCAGGATGTGGCCCGCTCCCTGGCGGCTGCACTCGATCCGGCTCTGCGCCTCGTCGCCCTGCAGATGCTCACGGACACCGCTGATGAGCTCAACGGTGAGCTCGACGGAGCCCATGTCGCCGTTGTGATGGACGGTGCGACGCCCCATCTTCTAGTGACCCAGGCTGATCGGTCTGATGAGCGGGAGCAGGACCACGTGACGGGCCCGGACCTCCTTGCCCAGACTCCGGTGCACGCAGTACCCGAGGTGGCGGAGGGGCCGGAGGTCCGCACGACGCTGCGCCTGCCCGAGTCACTCAAGCAGCAGATCGAGGCCGCCGCCCGGGTGCAGGGACGTTCGGTCAACGCCTGGCTCGTGGAAGCGGCTCGAGGCGCCTGTCAGAACAGTCGCTCACGTCGGGTTCCCAGCGCCCGCCGAGCACCGGCAACGACGGGGCGGGGTCTGATCGCTCTGCGAGTGGCTCCGACGGCGGACGCCCCACCGACTGGCGTGCCAGACCGGCACAGCACCGGAGCGCGGGGGCGACGCTCAGCGGCTGGTTCGGCTGACTGCGTACCACCGCGCCGTCGTGCCACTGAACCTCACCTGATCCCAATGACTCACCCGCTGGGTGACCACATCGTGACATTCCGTGCAGATACCTGAACCTGAGGAGACCACCCATGCCGATCTGGACCTTTGACCTTCCCGACGACGTTCAGCCGAGCCTCGTCCTGGATCTGTCCACTCTGAGCGTGGTGACCGCGCCTGGGACGGGAAGCGCGATCACCGTCGAGGCCGATGAGAGCCTGACCCCCCTCCTGGACGTCACCGCCGACGGGGCCGGAGGTGAGCATCCGTCAGATCGCTCTCGTGGGACGTGAACGATTCGCTGGCATCTGGCCGTGGGGCCCGCAGACATCTCGAGTTCGGGTCACGGTGCCGCACGGTACGCACCTGGACGCCCGCCTCGATGCCGGATCGATCAGCGCTGAGCACTCCTGGGAGCACGTGCAGATCCGGACCTCGGCGGGATCGATCCGACTGGGCGACTGCATGAGTGCGCAGGTGCACGCCGACGCCGGCTCCATCGTCATCGGCGCCCTGCATGAGGGGAGCGTGCGAGCTCAGGCCGGTTCGGTGCGCATCCGCTCGACCTCCGGCACGGTGTCTGCCCACACGGAGGCAGGCTCGGTCAAGATCGTCGAGGCCCATGAAGGATCCTTGGATCTGTCCAGCGAGATGGGAACCGTGTCGGTGGGAGTGCCTGAGGGAACTGCGGTCCTGGCCGACTGCCACTCCGACTTCGGTCGAGTCGCAACCGACCTGCCCCGCCAGGACCACCCCGATGCCCTCGAACGACGCCTCGAGCTGCGGGCCCGCACCCAGATGGGGACCGTGCGGGTGCGCAGGGCCTGAGCACCCACCCATGCGACGACCAGATGGCGGAGTAATGGGGAGAGTAGTGGGGGCGGCAACACATGTTGCCGCCCCCAACCGCATCAGTGGAGTCCTCGGGACTCAGCGCTCGCCGCGCCCTCCGCGGAAGCCGCCCCGGTTGCCGCCGAAGCGGTTCTGGTTGCGCTCGCCGTAGCCACGGCGCTCGCCCCGGTGCCCGTCGCGGTCGTAGCCGCGGCCACCCCGGTCCTCGCGCCGGCCACGGAAGCCGTCCCGATCGCGACCGCGCTCGTCCCACCGACGGTTGTCACGGCGGTCCGAGCGGTCGTAGCCGCCCTCTGCCGCCGCGCCCATCACGGTCCTTCCAACCGCGCTCGCCGTCTTCACGGCGGGGACGGAAACCGCGCTCCGACCGCTCGCCACGGTCGCTGCGGTCGCCACGGTCCTTGCGGTCCTCCCAGTCACGCCGCTTAGGACGACGCTCGGCGCCGTTGGGGCCGGACCAGCCGTGCCCCGGACCCTCGTCGGGGCGGATCCGCAGCTCGCGGCCGGCAAAGGTCGCCCGCCCCATGACGCTCAGCTGCTCGGGGCTGAGGTCGGCGTAGATCGTGACCAGGGAGAAGGACTGAAGGATGTCGATCTTGCCGATGTCGGAGCCCTCGATACCGCCCTCGTTGGCCAGTGCGCCCACGATCGCTCCGGGCAGGACCCGGTCACGGTGCCCGACCTCCACGCGGTAGACGGTCCCGGGACCCTCGTGCTCGCGGCGCCCGGAACGCGTGGCCGAGCGGCGTCCCTCGCCGCGGTCTGCTCGCTCTGCACGACGGCCCTTCTCCCTACCGCCTTCGAAGGAGGCCGACAGGAAGGTCCCCTCGGAGTCGAGGTTCTCCTCCCGGCGGGCGCGCTGGGGGCGCTCACCGCCCCGGTCCTCGCGCCTGCGCGGTCCCTCGTCTCCCACGGCCAGGGCCAGTAGCGTGGCCGCCAGCTCCTCGACGTCGATGTTCAGCTCCTGGGCGGAGTCGGCCACCAGCGGCAGGTACATGTCCAGGCGGCCGCGCTCGTGGCGGGCGGCCGCCTTGGACAGGAGCTTGCGGGCGCGGTGCTCGGAGACGTCCGCGGGGGAGGGCAGGGTGATCTCCTCCAGACGGCTTCCGGTGAGGCGCTCGATCTGGCGGAGCTTGCCCTTCTCCTTGGGGGTCAGGAAGGTGACGGCCTCGCCGTGGCGGCCGGCGCGGCCCGTGCGACCGATACGGTGCACGTAGGCCTCGGCCTCGCGGGGCACGTCGAAGTTGACGACCAGGCCGATGCGGTCCACGTCCAGGCCTCGGGCGGCGACGTCCGTGGCCACCAGCACGTCGAGGGTGCCGGCGCGCAGCCGCTCCACCAGGCGCTCGCGCTCGCGCTGAGGCACGTCACCGGAGATCGCGGCGGCCTGGATGCCCCGGCCCGCCAGCTCGATGGCGACGTCCTCGGCCGTGGACTTGGTCCGTACGAAGACGATGGCGGCCTCGGCGTCGGTGACCGCCAGGACCCGGGAGACGGCACCGATCTTGTGACGGAAGGGAACCACTGCGTAGGTCTGGTGGACGGTGGCGACGGTGGAGGCCGGCCTGGAGACCTCGACCTGAACGGGCTCGTGAAGGTGCTGGCGGGCCACGGCCTGGATGGCCGGCGGCATCGTCGCGGAGAACAGGGCGGTGCGCCGATCGGTGGGAAGAGACTCCGCAATCGTCTCCACGTCCTCGGCGAAGCCCATCCGCAGCATCTCGTCGGCCTCGTCCAGGACGAAGTAGCGCACGTCGTCGAGCTGAAGCGCACCCTTGTCAATGAGGTCGATGACGCGCCCGGGAGTGCCGACGACGACCTGGGCGCCGCCCTTGAGCGCGCCGATCTGGGGGCCGTAGGGGGCGCCGCCGTAGACGGCCACCACCTCCAGTCCGCGGGAGCGGGCGGCCATGTCGGTGATGGCCTCGGCGCTCTGGAGCGCGAGCTCGCGGGTGGGGGCCAGAACGAGTGCCTGAACGACGTTGTCGCGCGAGTCGACGGCGTCGAGCAGCGGAAGCCCGAAGGCCGCCGTCTTGCCGGTTCCGGTCTGGGCGACGCCGACGACGTCGCGGCCGGCCAGCAGAACCGGGATCGCCTCCTTCTGGATGGCGGTGGGGGTCACGAAGCCCATGTCGGTGACGGCCTTGAGCAGGTCACCGGGAAGACCCAGGTCGGCGAAGGTGATCTCCTCATCCTCGTGAGCGGTCCTCACCTCGCTCTTGTCCCGGTTGCGCGGTGAGGCGGTGCGCTCGACGCTGCGCTGGTGGCCGTCGGAGACAGTGTCGGAACCGGTGTTGGAATCGGTGTCGGAATCAGTATCGGTGTCGATGAAGGGGGTGTGGCCGTCAACCTCGTCCTCATCAATGTCGACGCCGTCGTCCTCATCGGAGTCGTCGATCCCGTCCTCCGGGTCGGCCTCGGGGAGGTCTCGGTCGACGTCGTCCGCCTCCTCCTCGTGGTCGACGTCCTCCGGGTCCTCAGGGGAGTCGGAGGAGGCAGGAGTGGCGAAGTCCTCGGGGGAGGAGGCAGTGCCGTCGCGGTGGTGCGGCGCGGCGACACCGCTCTCCTCGTCGTTCTTGGCCGGGCCGGTCTGCTCGCCGCCGGAGATCTCGGCGGAGAAGAGCGCATCGAGGCTGAGGGGGCCGTTGCCGTCCTGGCTGGGAGCGTCGGAGGCGCCGGGCACAGTACTGCTGCTGGAGTGAGTCATGAAGTTTTCCCATATCTGTCCCCATGAAGATGGTGGGGACCGCGGCGGAGTGTGGGGGAGGACCTTTTGTCCTCCGCTCTTTGCCGTACCTGGCCCACCACACTCGCCCGCACCCGGACTGGCCGGGTGACTCATGGGCTAACACGCACAGACTCACGGGATACTCGTGCCGCACACCGGGTGCGGCAGGACCCGAACGGGGTCAACAGGGCACGGATCGCTCCTGTGTCCCAGGCTACGGGAGAATCGGCGGAACTCCGCGCTCCACGGGCTGGATCACAGGTGAGGTCGGTCTCGTGGCCCGTTCATCGCCCCAGCAGGCTGAGGATTCTCCGACGCAGCTCGCGGACCTCGTCACTCGACTCGTCGTGCTCGGGCACCTCGATGTCGGCGACGACGCGCGCAGGGCGCTCTGACAGGACGACCACTCGGTTGGACAGGCGTAGAGCCTCGTCCACGTCGTGGGTGACCAGGACGGCGGTGAAGCGTTGGGACTCCCACAGCTTGAGGATCTCGTCCTGGAGCTGGAGGCGTGTCAGGGCGTCGAGCTTGCCCAGGGGCTCATCCATGAGGAAGAGCCGGGGCCGGTTGACCAGGGCTCGGGCCAGTGAGGCCCGTTGAGCCATACCGCCTGAGAGCGTGGCGGGGTAGGAATCGGCGAAGTCCCGCAGCCCCACGATCTGCAGGGCCGCCTCCACCCGGCGCCGGTCGCGCTCCATCCGGCCTCTCGCCTCAGGGCCCAGGGCGACATTGTCCCGCACGGTCCTCCACGGCAGCAGCGTGGCGTCCTGGAACGCGAGTGCGCGCAGAGGTGAGGGCCCGGTCACCTGCGTGGAGTCGACGGTGACGCTGCCCTTGACGGGCTGTTCCAATCCGGCCAGCAGTCGCAGGATCGTGGACTTGCCGCAGCCGGACGGCCTACGAGTGAGACGAACTCCCCGGGTGCCACCGTCAGGTCGATGTCATTGAGGACGGCAAGCTGATCCGGCTTGGCAGCCTCAGCCTCGTAGCGAGCCCTCGCAGCGGGGGAGAACCGGCGCAGCAGCAGATGGAGCCACCCGTGCTCCAGGTCATGGGACAACGGGTAGCTGTGGGAGACACCAGCGAGATCGACCTTTGCGCCGCGGGGGACGGACGGAGTCGAGACCTGCGGCGCGGCAGCAGCCGTCGACGAATCAGCAGACATCGGTTCACCACCTCACAAGGTTCTGCTGCCATGCCAGCAGCGAGGAGCGGATCTTGAACAGCAGGACCATGAGCGTGCGGCAGAAGGTCACCAGAATGATGAGACCCACGTACATCCGGGGGTAGTCCGCCCAGCCCTTGACCCAGTTGATGTACCAGGCCAGGCCCTTGTCGACGCCGGTCAGCTCGGCGGTCATGAGGGCGGCGAGCGAGGTTCCCAGTCCCGTGAACAGGCCGGTGAGCATGTCTGGTAGCGCGGAGGGCACGGCCACTCGTCTGATGAGGAAGAGCTCGTCGGCTCCCAGCGTGCGGGCCATGTCGATGTAGTCGCGACGCACGGAGCGAACTCCCGCGCGGGTCATGGTCGCCATGGGGAACCAGGCGCCGAAGCCGACGATGAAGGCTGCCGAGGTGTACGTCGTCGGAAGCAGCAGCAGCGCCAGCGGAAGCAGTGAGGCCGCGGGAACCGGGCCGATGGTCTGAAGGAGCGGATGGAGCCAGTAGTCGGCGCGCCTCGACCACCCCATGAGCAGGCCTGTGAAGAACCCCAGCACCGATCCGGCCGTGTACCCGATGATGAAGAGCAGCGCCGAGGCGCCCAGGCAGCTGAGCAGCAGCCTCCAGTCTCCGAGGAAGGAGGCAATGAGTACTTCTGGGGCGGCGAAGTACGGGGGCGTGAGCAGTCCGAGCTTGGATGTTGTCAGCTGCCAGACGATGAACCACGCGCCGACGGCGTTGATCCAGGGCAGGAAGTGCGTCAGTGACGTCGCTGCCGAAGAGGCCGGTCGGGCCCGTGCGGTGAATGTCCACGCGATCTGGGCGATCAGCCATGTCCCGGCAAGGACTGCGACTGGAGTGGTCGACTCCTTGCGGAGAAGGTCTGCCTCCGGCAGGGCGATGACGATGACCAGGTAGGCCGACCACAGGAACAGCGCCGTCGTGCTCAAAAGCGCGCCTGCGCTGGAACGGCGATCGTTTGGCGCGCTCTGCCTGGCGGTAGAGGCGGGCGGTTGTGGATGCCGGTCGTCGACGGGCTTGGAGGACGCGGTCGATGCGGTCGTGGGACTCACCTCAGTGGGCATCGTCAATCAGTCCTTGATGCCGAGGTCGGCGACGACGGTGTCGGTCAGCTTCCGGGCGGAGACGTCGGATGAGATGAAGCCGGTCCCCTTGAACTTCTCGATGCCGGGCTCGATCGCAGTCCGGAACCTGGAGGCCGAGGCCTTGAACCCGTATGTCTTGAGCACCCGGACGACGACGTCCTGGTCGGCGGCGACGTAGTCGTTGTCGACCTCGATCTTGGCGATCTCCTCGATGTGGCCCGGTACGTAGGCCGAGCCCTTCAACCAGGCCTCGGTGAGAGCCTTCGCCTCCTTGGGCTGTCGACGTACGAAGTCCCCGTTGAGTGCCACCGAGCAGCAGAACTCCTCAGCGTCGTTGTTGGCCAGCTCACGGGCCGTCCCGTTGAAGACGGGAAGCAGTGGTCCGGGGTCGGAGCCCATGATGGCGTCCACCTGACCGTCAGTCAGTGCGGTCCCCAAGGAGTCCGCATCGACTGTGCGCCACGTGATGTCGCCTCCATCCGGCTTGACGTTGATGCCGGCCTCCGACAGCCCGATCGCGAAGTAGGCGAAGGCGGATGATGACAGTGATGGCACGCCGATGGTGGTGCCTTTCAGGTCTGCCAGCTTCTGATACGGCGAGTCCTTGCGCACCACCAGGCGCAGGCAGCCGGCGTGGAGGCCCGCGGTGAGCCTGGCGTTGAGGCCGTTGTAGATCGGCTCCAGCCAGGAGAAGAAGATTCCCGGGGCGCCAATGTACTTACCGGCGCCCACGCCGTCCTTGGTGTCCTCGGTCTGCTGGGTGCGCGCCAGCGTGACCTTCAGTCCCGCGTCGTCGAAGAATCCCTGGTGGTACGCGGCGTACAGCGGTGCGGCGCAGATGTCGCCGCCAATCACCAGGGGGAGTGCCTCGTGGGCTCCGATGACTCCCTGATTGGTGCGCCGAATCGTTAGGTACGCGCCGGTGCCGACCACGGCAGCGGCAGCGAGTCCCCCCAATCGTGAGCAGTGTGCGCCGTGACGGTTTCCCGCGATGCGACTGATCCGCCTCTGTGGCGTCAGGGCCGTCGATATCGTCGTCGGCTGCCAGAATCGCGGCGGCGTTCTCAGCCGTGACCTCCTGAGTCTCCACGATCTCGGCGTCTGATGGAACGGAGGACGAGGAGTCGGAGGACTGGGACGGATCGGAGGAAGAGGAGGACGACGAGGACGTGGACATGGTTTCTCCTGTAGTGGTGGGAACGGACCTCGATGCGCAAGACGCCGAAGCGTCCCGGCGAAAATGGTGGAGGAGGAGCACGAGAGGCCGAGCGGATCAAGCCGGGTAAGTGCTGACACAGCCTCAGGCCATCAGAGCGTGTGGAAGTGCGTCTCTGTACTCTGGCGAGTGCAATACGCGGCACGGGAGCCCACGACGTCATGGCCGGTTATCGTTCTCGGCCGTTGTCAGCGCTGCTTTGAGGCGTCGTCGCACTCCTCGGGCAGGTTCAGCGCCGGGGGAGGGGGAGGGGTCAACAGGCTCGACAACAACACATCTGCGCACCACACATGACCGCGAGCGCCTGTGCGCCAGGAGCGGTTGTGGCCGTAAGAACGATGTGCGTCATGACGACTAGCCCTATGCCACCCTCCCCGGAACAATGCAAGCCTGCCGTTCGTCCCATGATGGGAGCTTCCCATCGCCGGATCACTGTGGAACCGATACGTGGAACTAATACTGAGTGGCTGTAGAGTCGGCGGCGTGAGTGGGGTGTGTGGCGATGAACTGCCTGTGCCGCGGGCACGGTCGAGACAGTTGGTTCCGACTCCTGTGGCCCAGGACGGTGGCCCGCTTCGCATCACCCCGGCGTGGTGGCCTCAGGATCCCGACGATTCAGCCGTGACCGCTGCTGCGGTGCGCGGCACTCCCGTCCTGGGGGAGGGGCGCACCATCAACGGGGTTGAGATGGTGGAGGCGAGCTTCTTGTGGCGCGATGACCACCGGCACGGCGCCACCCCCAGTGTTCTCATTCATCTCAATACGCTGACCGACAACCATCGCGCTCACATCGCGCCGGCACTGGCCGCCCGGGTTCCTGGGACCTGCTGGTGGGCGCTTCACGTCCTGCTGCCGCAGGATGCACTCTTGAGCTACCGGATCGTCGTGACTCACGACGCCCTGCCTGACGACGCCGGGGCCCGACGCGAGTGCTGGAAGCGCGTTCACGCATTGGGACGGCCCGATCCCCTCAATCCCGAGCGGATGCATGACGGCTTCGGTCTGGTGTCCTCGATGTGGATGGGCCCCAAGGCCGTGCTGCACCCGGATTGGATGATCGGCTCGGGCGCTTCGGCAGAGCGGGCAGGGCGGGCGCTGAGCCGTCCCCATGATGAACACGACGGGTACGTCCTCCGGTTCGACCTGGAGAACGAGGTGCTCAGAGACTTTGATGGGCCGGCAGACCCCGGACGGCGAGTCACACTGTGGTGCGGGGGGTGTGTCCAGGAGTCCACCTGTGGGCGCAGTGAGCGGGGTCTGCTGGTCCTGCTCGACGGAAACATCTGGCGTGGCAACCATGTCGTCGATCACCTGGCCCCCAGATCCCACCGATGGGATGTGCTGCTCATCGACTCCGGCAGCCTGGCCATGCGCTCACGCGACCTGGCGGATCCGCGACGCAGCAGAGACCTGCTCCGTAGGTGCCTGCAGGCGGCACATCGGGCCGTCTGCGGCCGAGGCTGCGGGCTTGCTGCGTCGTCTGAGGATGGTGGTGGTTGCATATGGCACCCAGATCGGATCGTGGTGGCTGGGCAGTCTTTGGGAGGGGTTGCTGCGGCCGACCTGGTTCTGCGCCATCCCGAGCTGGCTAGTCGTGCCATTGTCCAGTCCGGTTCCTTCTGGCTCGGCTCTCAACGCCGAGGTGAGGGTGAAGGGGAGCTGCAGCGCTGGTTGCGTCACCGCTCCGAGGCCCGGAGCCTGCAGTGCCCGAGAAGCGACCAGCATCCTCATGATGGTGAAGGGCTGGGGGCGCGACTGGTGGTCCAGTGCGGGGTCCATGAAGACGGCCTGCGTCGGGCGGCTCGCACGGTGTCAGAGCTTCTTGCGGGCGAAGGGGCGCTGCTGGAGTATCGCGAGGAGCGTGGCGGGCACGATTACGCCTGGTGGCGTCATGCCTTGTCGTGGGGGCTTGATGCTCATGAGGAGGACCTGGGGTTCTGCTCATGAGCCACCTGAGGTGCTCCGCATGCGGCTGTCGCCAGCGCGGGGCGCGCTGCAGGGGTGGATCCGCTGCGCAAATAAAACCGTGACACAAAAGAAATCTTGGCTACAAAGGGGTTACGTATCCCAATTTATCGTTACCATTGCTCGAGTTTCCTCAGGCCTCCCGGTTCTGAATGGTCTCAACCCGACCGATTGACGGGTTACCGCTGTGTATACTTAACCCGGAATCGACAACGCGGACGATGTTTTCGGGTGATAGCGGATTCTTAGAAGGGAGGCGTCCGTCTATCATCGTTCGCGAAAGGCAGTCGCGCCTGCTTCATGGTGCGTCCTTTCCTCGTGCATCTCGGTTGTCAACCATGTGCTGTACGAGTAAGTCCATCTGCCCCTGCCCATGAACGAGACCACGTCATGCAATACGCTCAGCGGCTGCTTGCCGCCCTCCCTCCCATCAGGAGCGGCCTGCGCGCGATTCTTGCTGTTCTGACAGCCTTCGGCATTGTTCTGGCCACCGCCGGTGTGGCCGCCATGCCTCTCCTGAATGCAGGCAATGTCGTTGAGGACTATGAGAGCGGCTCGGCCTGCCACCCTATCGCCAGAATGGTCTACCCCGAGGGGCAGTCGGCGCCCGAGTACGTGATGCCGGTCTATGAGACCGGATTCGGAGCGGGGGTCGATTCGATCCTGTTGAGCTGGTGCAGTACCGCAGGGGAGGTCCTGGAGGACCCCACCATCACGCTGAACGTCGTCGAGGGCAAGACTGTCACTCCCTACCTGCTCCCCGGTATCAAGGCCGAGCTCGAGCGTCCCGCTCCCGCCAACGGCGAGCAGGAGGTATTCATCCCGACGGACTACCTCGTCAAGGGGATGCGTCAGGCCACCGGTGACAGCGGCTGGGACGTCGGCACGAAGGTCTTCAGCCTCACCTACACCAGTGGAACGGAGAGCGCGACGACGGGCTTGTTCTCCTTCGTCAAGCAGGACCCGAATGTCATCAACCCCCCGGTTCCTGAGCCGACGCCGGAGCCGACTCCCGAACCGTCTGCGGAGCCCACCGCAGAGCCGACGCCTGAGCCCACTGCGGAGCCCACCGCAGAGCCGAGCGCTGCACCCGGTCCGGTGCCGACTGCTGAACCGACGACCGCGCCCACTGCGGAACCGGCTCCTCATGCCACGACTGAGCCGTCGCCGACCCCCTCGCCGACTGCCTCCGCGGCGCCCAGCCCGTCAGACAGTCCTTCCGCGACTGCCTCACCCAGCTCATCGCCCTCGCCTTCCACGTCTCCCAAGCCCGAGCCGACGGCCTCCGCTCAACCGAGTGCCTCCCCGAGCGCCACGGTTGCGACGTGCCAGGTCAAGCCCGCCGTCCAGGTGCTCGGCTCCGACGGCTCGGATCTCCAGGGGGCAGAGCCCTCCTACGACCCGGATACCGCAGTCAGGGTCCGGGGAACGGGCTGGTGCTCGCAGGGGACGATGCTCGACGGCGAGAAGCCGGTCGAGATCAAGGTCGCGGCCTACGGCGGGTACGTGGTTCCGGGAACGCTCTCGGTTCCCGTCACCTTCCGTCACGGGTCCTTTGACGCCCAGCTCAACCTGTCGGCCCTCTACACCGGGGGGAAGGCCGACAAGGGGCGCTACTACCTGCAGCTCTCGCCCATCGATTCCGGGCTGACGGCCGCGACCAACATCTTCGTCCTCAACAAGGCCGTCGCTCCGCAGCCCAAGCCGGAGCCGTCCCCCGCGCCGAGCCCGGCTCCTACGCCGACCGCGGAGCCCTCGGCCACCGCGGAGCCCACCAGCGACCCCGCACCGGAGCCGACTGGTTCACCCACCAGCCCTGCTCCCACGCCCTCGGCTGCTCCGTCGTCGGAGCCCTCCGCCTCACCGGCCCCCTCGGCCCACCCCTCCGAGACGGCGTCCCCGGCCCCTGCACCTCAGACCACCGAACCCGACCAGAACGCTCCGAAGCCGAGCTCAAATGACAGTGAGCGCCCCGGAACGGACAACGCCGCGGGCGACAACCCAGGTGGCAACCCTGGCGGCACGAGCTCCGGTTCGGGCTCCGGCTCGGGCGCTGGTTCAGGTGCAGACACGGGCGCGGGTACAGGTGCAGGCAGCCGGGCCGACTCCTCCCAGCAGGCATCTGGTGCCGGATCGGACTCCGGTTCGACCTCGCAGGACGGCTCCGCCCAACAACCGGCCAACACTGGGGCGGCGCCCGCCCCGACTGCCGGTGGCTCAGGAGGCGAACGCGCCCATGCCTCGGAAGACTCCGCGGCCTCGGCGCAGGCATCGCCTGAGGCTGACGCGACCTCGCAGCGCACCGTCCGTCCCGACCGGAGCCCGGTGGCCCCAGTGACCAGCGCGGCCCACCTGAGCGCGGACAACGCCGGCTCCCTGTCCGGCTCCCGCCAGGGCAACATCGTCAACCTCGTCCTGCCCAAGTCCAAGGCGCAGGCGGGCGAGTGGGTCTCGGTGTTCGTCTTCCCCGGCGCCACCACGAAGGGGTGGGTGCAGGTTGATGATGCCAACAGCGTCTCCATCGATATCTCGACATTCGACTCCGGCTCCTACGAGCTGGCGGTGGCCGATCGTGACAACAGCCTCCTGGGGTGGGCGAAGCTGGAGATCTCCTCTGCCTCCTTCGATCCTCGCAACCCGGCACAGGCTCAGCTGCTGACCTTCCCGGACAACGCGGCTGCGCCCACCAAGGGCCTGAGCACCAACGACATGCTCCTGGGGAGCGCCGGAGGACTGCTGGTCGTCGGTGCGGTGAGCCTGCTGGTCGCCGCGTTCTCAGGGATGCCGCTGCGCGCACCACGGACCTCCCCGCGGCTGCGGCTTCCGCGCAGGCGCTGAGACGGTGTGGTAGGAGAGCGTCAATGACATCGTCAAGGGGCCGGAGCACGCGGTCGTGGAAAGGAGGTGTGAGCAGATGATCCGGATATTCCGGACGACTGAGCGCGTACGGCGTGAGCGGCGTTCCGGGCCGAGTCGGCATCGGATCGGCTTGAGGTGCCTCCAGGGATCACCTCGGATGCTGGTCATCGTCTGCTCCGTGCTCCTGGCCTCCTTGGTGGCGGTGGTCTCCACGAGCCCCGTCGCCAGCGCGGACACCAAGACCGGTCCCTCCACCACGGGAACCGCCTCAACAGTCAGCCCCTCGACGGTCGCCGTCGGAGGAACGATCATGTACACGCTCTCGGGATTCCCCAGCGGCGTGACGGTCCAGGTCCTCATCGACGACGGCGCACCGGTCGCCTCGCGCCCCGGGGAGTCCGAGGTGGTCACCACGATCACCGTCAAGAAGGACGGCACCGCCGCAGGCTCCTTCGAGCTGCCCGAGTACGTCGAGCAGGGCAACCACTGGCTGCGATTCCGGGTCTTCGGGGCCCAGGGGGAGAGCGGCCAGGAGGGCAACGCGGCGGACTACACCAACAAGAGCCCCTACTTCACGGTATCGGGTGTCACGGTCATAGGTGGGTCCTCCCCTCCCACCGTTCCACCGGCTCCCACCCCGCCGCCCCCGTCAGGTCGCGGCCTCGGGCCAGGGCCAACGGCGCCGCCGCCGGCATCCAAGCCGCGGGGGCCAGGTGGTGAGTCGTCCGGTTTCCCAATCATCGGTGCCTTCGTCCTCGGGCTCAGTGTGATCCTGGTGGTGCTGTCGGTGCTCGTGGCGATCAACCGTCGCAGGATGGCTGCCTATCAGCGTCGTCGGGCCATGGCCTGAGGGACTGAGACCCGAGCTCCTTGTAAACTGCCGCCGGCGCCCACCCGTCTCGTGGTGCGCCCCGACGGGCACCGGCTCAGTGCCCCACACGGAAGGAACTCAGCACCGTGCTGCGAACCCGAACCGCAGGCTCCCTGCGCGCCTCAGACATCGGCCAGGTCGTCACCCTCACTGGATGGGTGGATCGACGTCGTGACCACGGAGGCGTGGCCTTCATCGACTTGCGGGACGCCTCGGGGATCGCCCAGGTCGTCATCCGCGAGGAGATCGCCCACGACCTGCGCGCCGAGTACGTCCTGGCCGTCACCGGGGAGGTGAGCGCCAGGCCCGAGGGCAACGCCAACCCGAACCTGCCCACCGGCGAGATCGAGGTCGTCGTCTCCGACGTCGAGATTCTCAACGCCTCCGCGCCGCTGCCCTTCCAGGTCTCCGACCACGCCGAGGACGCCGGACAGGTCGGCGAGGAGGCGCGTCTGCGCTACCGCTACCTCGACCTGCGGCGCAGCGCCATGCAGCACGCCATCCGCCTGCGTGCCAAGGTCAGCCAGGCCGCCCGCAGAGTCCTGGACTCCCATGACTTCGTGGAGATCGAGACCCCTACCCTGACCCGCTCCACCCCGGAGGGCGCCCGCGACTTCCTGGTCCCGGCTCGACTGGCGCCGGGCTCCTGGTACGCCCTGCCGCAGAGCCCGCAGCTGTTCAAGCAGCTCCTCATGGTGGCCGGCATGGAGCGCTACTACCAGATCGCCCGCTGCTACCGCGATGAGGACTTCCGCGCCGACCGCCAGCCCGAGTTCACCCAGCTCGACGTGGAGATGAGCTTCGTCGAGCAGGACGACGTCATCGCCGTCGCCGAGGACGTGCTGCGTGAGGTGTGGGCGCTCATCGACTACGAGCTGCCCACGCCCATCGCCCGCATGACCTACCACGACGCCATGGAGAGGTACGGCTCGGACAAGCCCGACCTGCGCTTCGGCTGCGAGCTGGTGGACCTCACCGACTACTTCAAGGACACCACCTTCCGGGTCTTCCAGAACCCCTACGTGGGCGCGGTCGTCATGCCCGGTGGGGCCTCCCAGTCCCGACGCACCTTCGACGCCTGGCAGGAGTGGGCCAAGCAGCGCGGCGCCAAGGGCCTGGCCTATGTCACCGTTGCCGAGGACGGGACCCTCGGCGGGCCCGTCGCCAAGAACATCACCGACGCCGAGCGCGAGGGCCTGGCCCAGGCCGCCGGAGCCGCGCCCGGCGACTGCATCTTCTTCGCCGCCGGGCCGGTGGACTCCTCGCGCGCCCTGCTGGGCGCCGCCCGTCTGGAGATCGGCAAGCGCTGCGGCCTCATCGACGACGACGAGTGGTCCTTCGTGTGGGTCGTGGACGCCCCCCCTGTTCAAGCCCTCCGCCGAGGCCAAGGCCGACGGCGACGTGGCCCTGGGCAAGTCCGCCTGGACCGCGGTCCACCACGCCTTCACCTCGCCCAAGCCCGAGTGCCTCGACACCTTCGACACCGACCCGGGAAGCGCCCTGGCCTACGCCTACGACATCGTCTGCAACGGCAACGAGATCGGTGGCGGCTCCATCCGTATCCACCGCAGCGACGTCCAGGAGCGCGTCTTCAACGTCATGGGGATCGGCGAGCAGGAGGCCCAGGAGAAGTTCGGCTTCCTGCTGGACGCCTTCAAGTTCGGTGCTCCGCCGCACGGCGGTATCGCCTTTGGCTGGGACCGCATCGTCTCCCTGCTGACCCGGGCCGACTCCATCCGCGACGTCATCGCCTTCCCCAAGTCCGGTGGCGGCTTCGACCCGCTGACCGAGGCGCCCGCCCCGATCACGCCTGAACAGCGCAAGGAGGCCGGGGTCGACGCCGAGCCCGACACGGCCGACAAGCCTGAGGGAGCGAATAAGGCCTGAGAGCCCACAGGGACCCACGGCGAAACCGAGATGGTCGACGGGTGCGCGTCAGAACGAAGGCTCTGGCGCGCACCCGTCGATGGCTTGAGACCTCGATACTGGCTCGGTAGCTCTACAACCGGCCCAGGACGCAGGCGAAACCCCGACTGCCCGCGGCCCACTCCTCATCATTGGGGCCGAGCGTGTTGATCGTGTAGCTGGTGGACAGGTCGAGTCCCGTAGCGCTGCGCGTAGTCGCTGGTGCAGGTGGCCGTGACCTGAGGGTCATTCCTCATGGCCTCGGTGGCGGTGGAAGCGGTCGTGGCCGGATCGAAGGTTCCGCCGGCGAAGACGATCCAGTCGGCCTGGGAGCAGTCGGCCTGGCTGATACTCGTGCCACCCACGACCGAGGTCATCCGGCTCAGGCAGGTTCCCAGAGGCCACGGCATGTCGTCGGAGTAGGGGATGCCCTGGGCGTTGACCTGCGCGGGAGCCGGGGCGGTTGACGGGGAGGGTGAGGCCTTCCGGGAGCCGGGGACGGTTGCCCGGGTCGTGGTCGAGGGATGGCTGCCGGCACCCCTGCTCCGCCCGGGCACCGGCATGTGGGATGGGCGAGGCAGAGGCCCGCTGAACCGCCCGGTTCGCCGAGGGCACCGAGTCGATGAGCCTGATGGCTCCCAGCACGGCGGCGGAGATGACGACGCCCGCTGTCACACCCAGTGCCAGGAGCATCAGGGCACTGCTCGAGTGGCGTGAGCCGTCTGTGGGCGTCGGGATCGACGCAGGGCGGGGGTGGGAAGGACGCAGTGCCGAGTGAGGGGCGTTCAACGCGCCGTTCGAGAGCTCACCGGCCCGAGTCAGTGCCTCGGTCAGCTCGTTGCCGTCGCGGTACCGCTGAGCGGGGTCGGGGTGCAGTGCCCGGTCGAGCAGCGGACGTAACACCTCGGGGATGCGCGTGTCGGAGGTGTCCACGGGCACCGACAAGTGGTTGATGATCTCCGGCAGGCTCTGGGGAGCGCCGTCGGCTGTGCGTCGAGGACCGCGTCCGGTCAGGAGCGCGAAGAGAACGGCCCCCATCGACCACACGTCGCCCCTGGGTGAGGGCGCGGCCAGGGTGAAGGCCTCCGGGGGAGCGAAGTCCGGCGTCATCGTCTCCAGGGTGACGGAGGAGTCGATGCCCTCGCGCTGGATGGCGGCCAGGCCGAAGTCGCTCAGACGCGGGCCTCCGTAAGCGTCAATGAGGATGTTTCCGGGCTTGATGTCGCGGTGGAGGACTCCGGCGTCGTGAGCGGCGCCCAGGGCGGAGCACACGGCCGAGATGATGCTGACGGCCTGGGCGGCGCTGAGCTCGCCGCGCTGCAGGACCTGGGCCAAGGAGCCTCCGTCACAGCGTTCCATGACCAGGTAGGGGCGCCCGTCGGGAAGCACTCCGGAGTCAATCAGCGAGACCGCGTTCGGGTGCCCGCTGATCCGGCTGGCGGCCGCCATCTCCCGCATGAAACGTCGGCGGTTGCGCTCGTCGTGCAGCGGCCTGGAGTCGATCTTGACTGCCACTGGGCGCCCCAACGAGACCTGCTCCCCGGCGTAGACGGTGGCGAATCCTCCCTGACCCAGCACCTGTCCCAGACGGACACCGGGTACAGGCGTTGCGACGTGCGCAGAAGCACCGGAAACAGGGAGGGGACTGCTCATGGGCACATGATCGTTGGGCGTGCGCATCGGCGCAAACCCGCCAATCCCTGAGCCTCATCGTCCAGGGGGCGCCCGTCTGCGTCGGGCGCCGTCGGCTACAGCGTTGCGGGAAACCGTGAGGGCCTCTTGCCGACGTATGTCATTCGGCAAGAGGCCCTCACAGGGGCGCACCCCCTGAAGACGGATCCCGTCCAGGGGTGACTGACTGCGTCGCTCAGGCGGCGTGCGTGCAGGTCGGGCAGGTGCAGTCCTCGCAGGTGCACGAGGAGCAGGAGTCCGAGCAGTGCTCGCACGAGCAGGTGTTGTGGTTGCAGGTGGGGCAGGTGCAGTCCTCGCACTCGCACACGGCACAGGGGTCCGAGCAGTGCTCGCACGAGCAGGTGTCGCACTCGTCGTAGTGGCCGTTGTCCTCGTGGTGGGCGTGGCCGTTGTGAATGTAGTCCACGTGGTCTCCGTGGATGACGGCGAGGTGCCCGCAGTCGGGGCCGTGGGTGTGCTGGTGGGCCTCAGCGGGGCGGTGCTCAGTGGTGGCAGTCATGATCGTGCTCCTTCGTGTGTTCGAGGGTGTCGATGAAGATGGATGCGACATGGTCGTCGATGAGGGAGTAGCTCTGGCGCTTGCCGTCGCGGACCGACTCGACCAGGTGGGCGTTGCGCAGGACCCGCAGGTGGTGCGAGACCAGGGGCTGGGAGACGCCGAGGAACGTCACCAGCTCGGTGACGTCAGCCGGTGAGCTGATGAGGCGGTAGACGATGCTCGCCCTCATGGGGTGAGCCAGCGCCTTGAACAGCTGCACCACGGCCGAGTCCTCCCCGAGGGGGGCCTCCGGTGGGGTGGCAACCTTTCGCATACAAGGGATTTTATATCAACTTGCCTTGATGTCAAAGCGCTCTTCCGCGGAGTGCGCTCGTGCGGCTCATGTAGCATTCCGGCCATGTCATCGGTGACCTCAGACAGTGGTGGGCGCGTGTGCGGCGACGAGCGCATGATCTTCGGGCACCGGGGCCTGAGCTCGCTGGCCCCGGAGAACACCATGGCCGCTTTCCGTTGTGCGGTGGATCATCGGGTGACGTGGGTCGAGGCCGACGTCGACGTCATCGCCGACGGAACGGTCATCATCTGCCATGACTCCACCCTGGACCGGACCACGAATCGCACCGGTCGGTACGACGACCTGACGGCGGCCGATCTGGCGGGCATCGACGCCGGAGGCTGGTTCTCCCCTCGGTTTCGTGGGTGAGCCGCTGCCCACCCTGAGCGATCTCATCGACCTCATGAACGACACCGGCCTCAACGCCAATATCGAGATCAAGCCCAACGGGACTGGCAAGGAGGCGAGCCTGCGTCTCATCGACGGCGTCATCACGCAGCTCGAGCGTCTGCGTCCGATGTCAAGGTCATCGTCTCCTCCTTCAGCCACCTCCTGCTCCACCTGTTCAAGCAGCGCGCCCCTGAGGTCCCCGTGGGGTGCCTCTACGAGAGGCGCGCACTGTCGGACGACTGGAGGAGCACGCTGGAGATCGTGGGCGCCGACTACATCCACCCTGAGGACTCCGGCCTGACCCGGCAGCAGGTTCAGGAGTTTCGGGCCGCGGGCTACGGCGTCAACGTCTGGACCGTCAACTCGCCAAGTCGGGCCAACGAGCTCTTCAACTGGGGGGTCACCGGCGTCTTCTCCGACGTCGCCCACCAGATCCCTGGCTGCTGATGGGTGTCTGTGCCTAGAACGCTATGTGAGAACCATCACCCGGGGTAGGGTAGGGGTATGGCACGTTACATCGAGCTCCACCCCGTCAACCCGCAGACGCGTCTGGTTGAGAAGGTCGTCGACACGTTGCGCGACGGCGGCCTGGTCGCTACCCCACCGACTCCGGATACGCCCTGGCCTGTGCGCCGGGCAACAAGGAGGGACTGGACCGGATCCGCACCATCCGCCAGCTCGACGGCAAGCACAACTTCACCTTCGTGTGCGCCGACTTCGCCCAGGTCGGGCCGCTGGCCATCGTGGGCAACAACGCCTTCCGGCTCATCAAGCGGCTTACCCCGGGGCCGTGGACCTTCATCCTCAAGGGCACCAAGGACGTGCCCCGGATGACGCTCAACCCCAAGAAGCACACGCTGGGCGTGCGCATCCCCGACCACGCCATCACCCAGTCCCTCGTCGCCGAGTTCGGCGCACCCATCCTGTCCTCCACCTTCATCCGCCCCGGCCATGAGGAGCCCGAGACCAGCGGCTGGGAGATCCAGGAGTCGCTGGGGCACCTCATCGACGTCGTCATCGAGGGCCCGGTCGGGCAGGGGGAGCCCACCAGCGTCGTCGACCTGACCGACGACGTCCCCGAGGTGCTGCGCGAGGGGGCCGGAGACGTCAGCCTTCTGTGACCGACCTGTGATCGATTCGGCCGTTGCCGCGCCGGCGGTGCTCGCCGGACCCACCTCCACGTCAGACCTTGCAAGCGCCTGAAGATCGTGCGGCCGCGGGCCCGGCGGCTGGGGAGATAGGGTCGGCGCATGGACCTGTTCGAGTCGGCCGGCACGGATGACGCCGGGATCCCCGTGGACTCCCACGCGCCGCTGGCGGTGCGGATGCGGCCGCGCACACTCGATGAGCTTCAGGGGCAGGCGCACCTGCTCGCTCCCGGATCGCCTCTGCGCCGCCTCGTGGAGCCGGCTGAGGCGGGCAGGGGCTCCCATGCCGGTGAACAGGGTGGCGCCGCGCAGCCGTCCAGCTCCTCCCTGTCCTCGGTCATCCTGTGGGGCCCACCCGGAACCGGCAAGACGACGCTGGCCTACCTGGTGGCACGGGGCAGCGGCCGCAGGTTCGTGGAGCTGTCAGCGGTCACGGCCGGCGTCAAGGACGTGCGCGCCGTCGTGACCGATGCCAGGCGCCGTCTGGCGGCGGGGGAGGAGACGGTGCTGTTCATCGACGAGGTGCACCGATTCTCCCGCTCCCAGCAGGACGCCCTGCTGCCCAGCGTGGAGAACCGGTGGGTGACGCTCATCGCGGCCACCACGGAGAACCCGTCCTTCAGCGTCGTCTCACCGCTGCTGTCCCGCTCCCTGCTCCTGACGCTCCAGCCTCTGGGGGCCGATGACATCGGGCGCCTGATCGATCGCGCGCTGGATGACGAGCGGGGCCTGGCCGGCGCCGTGGGCATCAGCGAGGAGGCGCGCGAGCAGATCGTGCGCATGGCCGGCTCCGACGCCCGCAAGGCGCTCACCGTGCTGGAGGCCGCCGCCGGCACGGTCCTGGCGCAGACACCTGCTTCCAGCTCGTCGTCCCCTCATCGAGGTGGCCGACGTCGAGCGGGCCGCTGACGTGGCGGCGGTGCGTTACGACCGCGCCGGAGACCAGCACTACGACGTCATCAGCGCCTTTCATCAAGTCGATGCGCGGCTCGGACCCCGACGCCACGATGCACTACCTGGCGCGCATGATCGCCGCCGGGGAGGACCCCCGCTACATCGCCCGCCGCATCGTCATCCACGCCGCCGAGGACGTCGGGCTCGCCGACCCGACGGTGCTGTCCACCGCCGTGGCCGCCCAGCAGGCGGTCGCCATGATCGGGATGCCGGAGTCCGGGCTCATCCTGGCCGAGGCCGCGCTCGCCGTGGCCACCGCTCCCAAGTCCAACGCGGTCACTGTGGCGCTCAACGAGTCGCTGGCCGATGTGCGGGCCGGTAAGGCCGCGGCCGTGCCCGCTCACCTGCGCGATGCCCACTACGCCGGGGCCGAGGGGCTCGGGCACGGCAAGGGCTACCGCTACCCGCACGACTTCCCCCACGCCGTCGTCGGCCAGCAGTACCTGCCCGACGGGCTCGAGGGCAGCCGGTACTACCGGCCCACCGGAAACGGCTTCGAGAAGCAGCTGGCCTCCCGCCTCGAGGCGGTCAGGCGCATCCTCGATGAGCGATAGCGGGCATCGTGAATGCCTCAGGTGGGGGCGGGCAGAGCTTGAGGACCGTCTCACACCGGGCGGTTCCAACCTGGGTTTTCGCCGGTGAGCACGCTACAGTTCTCGAGTTGTCCACATCGGAGACGGAAGGCGCCTGCTGCAGGTGCTACCGGCCGACGACGATGCGGACCTCCTGGGGTCCCGGCCCGAACCGAGGCTTGACCCCGCGCCGTCGGCTCCCGCCACGGCGTGCGACCATCGATCCGACAGGAATGACACACATGAGCTCTTCACGCTCCCGCCGCCAGGTGCGCCTCTCTCGCGCCCTCGGTATCCCGCTGACCCCCAAGGCCGTGCGCTACTTCGAGCGCCGCCCCTACGGCCCCGGTGAGCACGGCCGCGCCCGCCGCCGCACCGAGTCCGACTACGCCGTCCGCCTCAAGGAGAAGCAGCGCCTGCGCGCCCAGTACGGCATCCGCGAGGCCCAGCTCCAGCGCGTCTTCGAGGAGGCCCGTCGCGGCCAGGGCCTGACCGGTGAGTCCCTCGTTGAGCTGCTCGAGATGCGCCTGGACGCCCTCGTTCTGCGCTCCGGGATCGCCCGCACCATCGCCCAGGCCCGCCAGGACGTGGTCCACCGCCACATCCTCGTCGACGGCAAGGTCGTGGACCGCCCCTCCTACCGCGTCAAGCCCGGCCAGACCATCCAGGTCCGTCCCCGCTCCCAGGTGATGGTGCCCTTCCAGGTCGCCGCCGCCGGTGCGCACCGCGACGTGCTGCCCCCCGTCCCGGAGTACCTCAACGTGGACCTCGAGAAGCTCTCGGCCACGCTGGTGCGCCGCCCCAAGCGCGACGAGGTCCCCGTGACCTGTGACGTCCAGATGGTCGTCGAGTACTACTCGCGCTGACCCTCACGCCCACCTGACGCCGGGGCGCCCCGGACCCATGAGAGGTTCGGGGCGCCCCGGCGTGGGAGTACGCTCACCATGGAGCAACTCGACCGGCTCCGCGCCCGCAGGCGACTGGCTCCACCGTCTCCGCCGCGTACCTGGCCGGCCGGTCGGCCACACCACACCGTCCACCCGCCCAGCACCAGGCCCAAGAGCCGCAGTGCCCGGGCACACCTCGAACAGGATGAGGACCCCATGCGCACATCCGAGATCCGCAGCCGCTGGCTGGACTACTTCGCCGCGAACGAGCACGAGATCCGGCCCTCGGTCTCCCTGGTGTCTCCCGAGCCCTCCATCCTGTTCACCGTGGCCGGCATGGTGCCCTTCATCCCCTACATCCTGGGTACCGAGGAGGCCCCCTGGCCCCGGGCCGCCTCGGTGCAGAAGTGCATCCGCACCAATGACATCGACAACGTCGGTATCACGACGCGCCACGGCACCTTCTTCCAGATGAACGGCAACTTCTCCTTCGGCGACTACTTCAAGGAGGGGGGCCATCTCCTACGCCTGGGGCCTGCTGACAGGCAGCCGCGAGGAGGGCGGCTACGGTCTGGACGGGGACCGGCTGTGGATGACGATCTGGGAGGAGGACCAGGTCTCCCTCGACTACTGGACCCGTGAGATCGGGGTTCCCGCCGAGCGGATCCAGCTCCTTCCCTTCAAGGACATCTCCTGGTCCACGGGCCAGCCCGGCCCGGCCGGCTCCTGCTGCGAGATCCACTACGACCGCGGCCCCGCCTACGGGCCCGACGGCGGTCCCGCCGTCGACACCCAGGGTGACCGCTTCCTGGAGATCTGGAACCTCGTCTTCGACGAGTTCCTGCGCGGAGAGGGCAAGGGCCACGACTTCGAGCTCCTGGGCAAGCTCGACCAGACGGCCATCGATACCGGTGCCGGTCTGGAGCGCCTGGCCTTCATCATGCAGGACAAGCCCAACATGTATGAGATCGACGAGGTCTTCCCCGTCATCAAGGCCGCCGAGGAGCTGTCCGGAAAAGCCTACGGCCGCGGCTCGGCCGGCCCCGAGGCGGGCGAGGCCTACCACGATGACGTGCGCATGCGGGTCGTCGCCGACCACGTGCGCTCGGCCCTCATGCTCATCTCCGACGGCGTGCGTCCCCGGCAACGACGGCCGCGGCTACGTCCTGCGCCGCCTCATCCGCAGGGCGGTGCGCTCCATGCGCCTGCTCGGCGTCGACGAGGCCGCCATGCCCACGCTGCTGACCGTCTCGAAGGACGCCATGAAGTCCTCCTACCCCGAGCTGGAGACCGGCTGGAGCACCATCTCCGAGGTGGCCTACGGCGAGGAGGACGCCTTCCGCCGCACCCTGGCCGCCGGCACCACGATCCTGGACACCGCGGTGGCCTCGGCCAAGAAGGAGGCGGGCCGCTCCGGGCGTCCACTGGTGTCGGGCAAGAGCGCCTTCGAGCTGCACGACACCTACGGCTTCCCCATCGACCTGACCCTGGAGATGGCGGCCGAGCAGGGGGTCGATGTCGATGAGAGCGCCTTCCGCAGCCTCATGAACGAGCAGAAGGAGCGCGCTCGGGCCGACGCGCGCGCCAAGAAGACCGGACACGCCGACATCCGCGTCTTCCGCGAGCTGGAGAAGGAGATGGGCGGCGGCTCGACCTTCCTGGGCTACACCGAGTCCTCCGCCGATGCCACCGTCGCCGGGATCCTCGTTGACGGCGTCCCGCAGAGCGTCGTCACCGCCCCGGCCGCGGTCGAGGTCGTCCTGGACCGGACTCCGTTCTGGGCCGAGATGGGCGGCCAGCTCGCCGACCAGGGCACGATCCGGCTTGCCGACGGCGGCACCGTCGAGGTCGACGACGTCCAGGCCCCCGTCAAGGGGCTGCACGTCCACCGTGGCACCCTGACCGAGGGCACGATCGCGGTGGGGGAGAAGGCCTTCGCCCAGATCGACTCGGCGCGCCGCCTGGCGATCGCCCGGGCCCACACCTCCACCCACATGGTGCACAAGGCGCTCCACGAGATCGTCTCCGACAATGCCACCCAGGCCGGCAGCGAGAACTCGCCCTCCCGCATGCGCTTCGACTTCCGCCATGGCTCCGCCCTGGCCTCGGACCAGATCTCCGGCATTGAGGAGCGGGTCAACAACAGGCTGTCGGAGGACCTGGCCGTCACCGACGAGATCATGGACATCGACGCCGCCCGCGCTGCAGGCGCCATGGCCCTGTTCGGGGAGAAGTACGGCAAGCAGGTGCGGGTCGTCTCCATCGGGGGTGACTGGTCCAGGAGCTGTGCGCCGGCACTCACGTGCCCAGCACCGGCCACATCGGCCGCATCGCGGTGCTGGGCGAGTCCTCAATCGGCTCGGGCGTGCGCCGCATCGACGCCCTCGTCGGTGAGGGCGCCTACGGCTACCAGGCCAAGGAGCACGCGCTGGTCTCCCAGCTCTCCACCATGGTCGGGGGCCGCCCCGAGGACCTGCCCGAGCGAGTCGAGAGCCTCATGACGCGCCTGAAGGACGCCGAGAAGCGCCTGGCCGCGGCCGAGCAGGCGGCGCTGTCGGCGCGCACGGCCGGCATCGTCTCCGACGCCGTCCGGCTGGGCGAGGTCCGTCTGGCCTCAGCCGACCTCGGGACCGTCGGCTCGGCCGACGCCGTACGCTCGCTGGTCCTCGACACCCGCAGCCGACTCGGTGACGCCGAGCCCGCCGTCGTCGCCATCGGTGCGGTCGTCGGCTCGCGTCCGGTCGTGGTGGTGGCCACCAATGCCGGTGCCCGTGACCAGGGCATCCGTGCCGGTGCCCTGGTGCGCACCGCCGCCCAGGTGCTGGGCGGCGGAGGCGGCGGCAAGGACGACCTGGCCCAGGGCGGTGGTCAGAACCCTCAGGCTCTGGACGAGGCGCTGCGTGCCGTCGCCGAGCAGATCCAGGCCTGATCCGGGAAACCGGCCCGCCCCGCACTCGTCAGCAGATCCTGTGACAGACTCATCGGCTCAACCGGACCCGACGCAATTCCGTCCCGGCGTACGCATCGCCTTCGATGTCGGAAAGGCACGTATTGGTGTCGCTCGTTGCGATCAGGACGCGATCCTGTCGTTTCCTGTGGTAACTCTCAGGCGGGACCGCTATGGTGCAGACCTCGACGAGGCCGTTGACCTCGTCGAGGAGTACGGTGCCTTCGAGGTGATCGTCGGTCTGCCCAAGCACATGGGCGGCGGCAGCTCGAGCTCAACCAGGGACGCCCGCCAGTGGGCGCGAGACCTGGCGAGCCGCCTGCCTCAGCGGGTGTGCGTCCGGCTGGTCGACGAGCGGCTCACCACCGTCTCTGCTCACCGGGATCTGCACGCGGCCGGCCTGAAGGAGAGGAGCTTCCGCGGTATTGTCGACCAAGCGGCAGCGGTCGTCATCCTCGAACAGGCCATCACCACTGAGCGGATGTCCGGGGTCCCGGCCGGTGAGCGAGTCCACCCGATCAAGAGAGGCAGAGCGTGAGCCACGACGATTTCTTCGCCGAGCTCGGCATCCAGCGCGATGAGGACGCTGGTGACGCCAAGGACAAGCCCAAGAGCCGCAGGCAGCGGCGCATGGAGAAGGTCGAGCGCCGTCAGCGCAAAGCGGCGCCGGCACTGGCTGACGAGCCTTGTCATCGTCATCACCCTCGTGGCCGTCGGCGTCCTGGGCTACAAGGCCATCGGGATCATGCGCGACGCCTCCGCCCAGGCGACTCACGCCGAGGACTACAAGGGTGAGGGCGAGGGCGAGGTCACCGTGACGATCCCGGAGGGGGCCTCCGGAGCTGACATCGGCGACATCCTCCAGAGCAAGGGTGTCGTCGCCTCCGGCAAGGCCTTCACCAATGCGGCGAAGAACAACCCGAAGGGCAATACGATCCAGCCGGGTACCTACAAGCTCAAGAAGAAGATGTCCGCCAACTCCGCTCTCCAGGCGCTGCTCGATCCTGAGAGCAAGGGCGATCACACGCTGACCATCCCCGCAGGTGTCTCCAAGCAGATCGTCAAGGACCGGCTCAAGAAGGTCGGCAGCTTCACCGATGAGCAGATCGAGGCGGCCTACGCCGACTCCGCGGCCATCGGTCTGCCCGCCGAGGCCGGCGGCAACGTCGAGGGCTGGCTCGCCCCGGGCACCTACGACGTCACTGAGAACGCCACGCCGAAGGACCTGGTCAAGAAGATGGTCTCCCAGACCGTCACCCAGCTCAAAGAGCTCAAGGTGCCCAAGGAGGACTACCAGAAGGTTCTGACCAAGGCCTCCATCGTCGAGCGCGAGGTCAACAGCGAGCGGTACTACGGGCAGGCAGCGAGGGTCATCGAGAACCGTCTGTCGCAGACAGACGGCGAGACCCATGGCCTGCTCCAGATGGACTCGACAGTGCAGTACGGCCTGGGACGTTATGGAGGCATCCCCACCGAGGCGGAGACTCAGGACGCCAACAACCCGTACAACACCTACGTTCACAAGGGTCTCCCGCCCGGGCCGATCGGCAGTCCCCGGCGAGGCGGCCATCAAGGCGGTGCTCAACCCGCCGGCCGGGAGCTGGCTCTACTTCGTCACGGTGAACCTCGAGACCGGCGAGACCCTGTTCGCCTCCACCAACGAGGAGCAGAAGGCCAACACCAAGAAGCTCAACGACTACTGCAAGAAGAACCAGGAGATCTGCAACGGCGAGAAGAAGAGTGGCTGAGTCGCCGGCGGGGGTGATCCGCCACCGCGCTGCCGTCATCGGCAGTCCCGGTGAGCCACTCGCTGTCACCCGTGCTGCACCGGGCCGCCTACGCCGGGCTCGGACTGGACGACTGGTCCTACGAGCGGCGCGAGACGGACTCGGAGGCGCTGTCGGCCCTGCTCGCCGAGCTGGCCGCTCCGGTTCAGGCCGGTCCGGCCTGGGCGGGCCTGAGCGTCACCATGCCCCACAAGCAGACGCTCCTGGCGCGCCTGGACGTCATCGATCCTCTCGCCGAGGCCGTCGGCGCCGTCAACACCGTGGTGGCACAGCGCAGCGGTGCAGGAAGCGCGCTCCTGGCCGGCTTCAACACCGACGTCGCCGGTATCGTCGGCGCGCTGCGGGAGGCCGCCCGTACACAGGCGCCGGACCGTCCGGACGGCCGCCTGCGAATCGAGCAGGCCGTGGTGCTCGGATCGGGGGCCACCGCCTGCTCCGCCCTCGCGGCGCTCGGAGAGCTCCGGGCCGGCCGGATCACCGTCGTGGCCAGGCGACACGCCGGCCCCGGTCGCGCACTCAGCGCCGCGCACCGCATGGGGCTGGACATTGAGACTCTCACCTGGAAGCCGGCCGACTCCGCCTCCAACACCGAGGCGGCCCGGCGTCTGGCCGCAGCCGACGTCGTCATCTCGACCCTGCCCGCACATGCGGCTGACCCGCTGGCACACCCACTGAGGCAGCCCTGGACCAGGCCGAGGGCACCCGCCCAGGAGCCGTCATGCTCGACGTCGTCTACGCCCCCTGGCCCACCGCCGTCGCCGGTGCCTGGGCGCACGCCGGGGGAGCCCTCGCCCCGGGCTGGCTCATGCTCCTTCACCAGGCCGTGCCCCAGGTGCAGCTCATGACCGGGCAGCAGCCCGATATCGATCTCATGCGTACCGCGCTCCTCGCGGCCCTCGCCCCCACCGCGGATACCTCGAGAACCTCACACTGACCCGCACAACGTCGACGCTCCAGGTCGGGCGACGCCAGCGGCGGCATCGGCGTGTGAGAGTATCTACCCCATGCTTCGATGGATGACGGCCGGGGAGTCCCACGGCGAGGCTCTGACCGCGGTGCTGGAAGGCGTGCCCGCGGGCGTGCGGATCACCAGTGAGGACATCCGGGCAGCACTTGCCCGGCGTCGCCTGGGGCACGGGCGCGGTGCCCGCCAAGCTTCGAGCGCGACGAGCTGCGGGTTCTGGGAGGCATCCGCCACGGGAGCACCATCGGCAGCCCCATCGCCCTGCAGATCGCCAACTCCGAGTGGCCCAAGTGGTCCACGGTCATGAGCGCCGACCCCGTGGACCCCCACGACCTGCTCATCGACGCCGGCACCGGTGACGAGCGCGAGATCGCCCGCAACCGCCCGCTGACCCGCCCCAGGCCCGGGCACGCGGACCTGCCGGGGATGCTCAAGTACGACCTGCCCGAGGCCCGTCCGGTCCTGGAACGGGCCTCAGCCCGCGAGACCGCCGCCCGCGTGGCGCTGGGGGCGGTGGCCGAGGCCATTCTGGAGCAGGTCGCCGGTATCAGGCTGGTCAGCCACGTCGTGCGGATCGGATCGGTCGCCCTGCCCGACGACGTACCCCCGCCGAGAGCTGAGGACACCGAGCGCCTGAACGCCGATCCCGTGCGCTGCACGGATCCCGCCACCAGTGCCGCCATGGTCGCCGAGATCGATGCCACCAGGAAGGACGGTGACACGCTCGGGGGCGTCGTCGAGGTCATCGCCACCGGTGTCCCGGTGGGACTGGGCACCCACGTCAGCGCCGACCGCCGCCTCGACGCGCGCCTGGCGGCCGCGCTCATGGGGATCCAGGCCGTCAAAGGCGTGGAGATCGGTGACGGCTTCGCCGAGGCGGCTCGGCGGGGCTCGGCAGCTCACGATGAGATCGTCTCAGTGGACTGTGGAAGGCTCACCCGGTCCACCAACCGCGCCGGCGGCATTGAGGGCGGTATCTCCAACGGCTCCGATGTGCGGGTACGGGCCGCTTTCAAGCCGATCTCCACGGTGCCCAGGGCACTGCGCACCGTCGACCTGGCCACGGGCGAGCCCGCCGCCGGGCTCCACCAGCGCTCCGACGTGTGCGCGGTCGTCCCCGGAGCGGTCATTGCACAGGCCATGACCGCCCTGGTCCTGGCCGATCTTCTGCTGGACAAGACCGGAGGAGACTCGGTTGACGAGGCCCGACGCAACCTGCGTTCCTACCTGGACCGCATCGCTGAACGGACGCAGTGGCGAACCGAGCGGTGAGTCTTGTGGCAAGTCGCTCTGCTCGGGCGATACTGATACGACCCACAGCGATCTCGACGGAGAGGGAGTCACGATCATGACCTGGAAGCGTGTTCCGACCATCGCTCTGCGCGACGACCAGCTGCCCCTGGTTCTGGTGGGGCTGCCCGGCGCGGGCAAGACCACTCAGGCCAGGCTCCTGGCCCAGGCCCTGGGCGTCCAGGTCACTGACACCGACGCTGAGATCCGCCGGCGCGCCCGCATGACGATCCCAGAGATCTTCGCCGCCGAGGGGGGAGGAGAGCTTCCGCGACCGCGAGCACCGGGCCATGCGGGCAGTCCTGGACTCCCCGGCTGCGGCTCAGGGTGTCATCGCCCTGGGCGGGGGAGCGGTGCTGCGCCCTGAGAACCGAGACCTGCTGCGCGGTCACACAGTCATCTACCTGTCCGCCTCTCCGAGTACTGCGGCCAAGCACGTGGGGGACGGGGCCGGGCGCCCGGTCATGGCCCCGGACGCGGACTCGGACCAGGCCCGTGCCGCTCAGCAGCGCTGTGAGGAGCAGGGTGAGCACGCGGGCGTCCTGGCGCGGATGGAGGCCCTCCATGCTCAGCGCTCGCCGCTGTACTCCGAGGTGGCCACGCTGACCGTGCCCACTGACGGGCTCAGTCCCCAGCAGGTCGCCGCTCTCATCCTGGTGGCCCTGGGGGTCCAGACCTCTCAGGCAGTCGGTGTCCTGGCCCCCATGGCCGAGGCGCAGACGGACTCGCCCGCTTCCCCGGACGGGGCCGATGCCTCGCCTCGGCGCGTCCGCGTTCGGCCCACGGCAACCGCCGAGGGCAGCAGCGGCGCACGGAGGGTCACCGTCGGCGGCCAGAGCCCCTACGACGTCCTCATCGGCCACGGGATTCTGGCCGAGCTGCCCCGCATCGTGCAGGGCGCCCCCGGTGCGGGTGCGGGAGGCGTCGCCGTTATCCACGCCAAGGCGCTGGCCGACCGCGCCCGCGCCGCCGAGGCGGCACTGACCGCCGAGGGGCTGCGCGTCCTGCGCCTCGAGGTCCCCGACGGGGAAGCGGCCAAGAAGGCGCGCGTCGCGGAGTACCTGTGGGAACGGCTCGGTTCCTTCCGCCTGGGCCGTGACGGACTCGTCGTCGGACTGGGTGGCGGAGCGACGACGGACCTGGCCGGTTTCGCGGCCGCGACCTGGCTGCGAGGTGTTCCCGTGGTTCAGGTGCCCACCACGCTTCTGGCCATGGTGGACGCCGCCGTGGGCGGCAAGACGGGAATCGACACTCCGGCGGGCAAGAACCTGGTGGGTGCCTTCCACCCGCCGGCCGCCGTCATCGCCGACCTGGAGATGCTCTCCACTCTGCCGGCCGCGGAGCTGCGGGCCGGACTCGGAGAGGTCATCAAGTGCGGCCTGATCGCCGATTCGGTCATTCTCGACCGGGTCCTGGCCGATCCCGCCGACTGCCTGACCTGGGACTCGCCAGTGCTGGCCGACCTGGTCGCCCGATCCATCGCGGTCAAGGCCGCCGTCGTGGGGGAGGATCTCACGGAAGCCGGCCTGCGGGAGGTTCTCAACTACGGGCACACCTACGCCCACGCGATCGAGAAGGTCACCGACTACTCCTGGCGTCACGGGGAGGCGGTCGCCGTCGGCTGCGTCTTCGCCGCTGAGATCGCCCACCGCAACGGCAGTCTGAGCAGTGACGCACTCGCCCTGCACCGCCAGAGCCTGGAAGCGGTCGGTCTGCCGACCCGCTTCCCCGAGGGGGAGGGGCGCTGGGAGGAGCTCAAAGAGGCCATGATGAGCGACAAGAAGGTGCGCGGCGGCCGGCTGCGCCTCGTCCTGCTCGACGACATTGCCAGGCCCGTGCGGGCTCAGGCGCCGGCGGAGAGCGTTCTCCTGTCAGCTCATGAGGCCGTCACCTGTGGGGCCGAGCGGGCAGAAGGGAACCGCGGTTGAGCGCCACGGCACCGGGCTCCCTCATCCTCATCGGCCCGCCGGGTGCCGGCTGCTCCAGCGTGGCCCGTGCCATCGGGAGTGCCCAGGGCCTGACCGTGCTCGATCTGGGACGGCTCGTCGCCGACGAGCTGGGCACCCGCCCCGACCTGGCACTCGTCGCGGTGTCGGAGAACGACTACCGCCGCATCGAGGCCTTAACCGCTGAACGGCTCCTGGAGCGCGCCGAGACCGGGGGCCTCGTCGTCGCCCTGGGATCGGGCTGCCTGGAGGCCACCGGGAGTGCGTCAGGGCCTTGAGCGCCTCAGGCTCGCCAGTCGCGGAACTCACCGTGTCGTGTCCCTGACGTGCGCCACCCGGGTCCTGGCCACCCGTAACGGTCTCGACGCACCGCGGTCCGTGGCCCTGGGAACCATCCACCACCAGTTCGTCCAGATGCTCCACGAGCGTCAGGCCCGGTGCCAGGACCTGGCCGACGTCGTCATCGACACCACCTCAACGACCCCAGATGAGGCCGGTGAGAAGGTCATGAGTGCCGTCGGAGCCGATTTGTCCCGCCACTCGTGATCGGTGCGACACGCTCGTCGCCGGGGGAGGGCAGTGCCTCGCGGTAGGATCAGCGCGTCCCAGATGCAATGCAACAGTGAGGAAACCCTCGTGGCCACGACGAACGACCTGAAGAACGGCATGGTGCTCAACCTCGAGGGCCAGCTGTGGCAGGTAGTGGAGTTCCAGCACGTCAAGCCCGGCAAGGGCCCCGCCTTCGTGCGTACCAAGATCAAGAACGTCCTGTCCGGCAAGACCGTTGACAAGACCTTCAACGCCGGCCTCAAGGTCGAGACCGCCACTGTCGACCGGCGCGACATGCAGTACCTCTACAAGGACGGCGACGACTACGTCTTCATGGACGTCAAGTCCTACGAGCAGACCTACGTCCCCTCAGCCACCGTCGGTGAGGCCGCCACCTTCATGCTGGAGAACCAGGAGGTCATCGTGGCCTTCCACGAGGACTCGGTGCTGTTCGTCGAGCTGCCGGCCTCCGTGGTCCTGACGATCTCCCACACCGAGCCGGGCCTGCAGGGCGACCGCTCCAGCGCCGGTACCAAGCCCGCCACGGTCGAGACCGGTGCTGAGATCCAGGTCCCGCTGTTCCTCAACACCGGTGACAAGGTCAAGGTGGACACCCGCTCCGGCTCCTACATCTCCCGCGTCAACGACTGATGACCGAGCATCCCGAGGAGGTCTCGAGCCACTCGAGCCCCGCATCGCGCCATCCGGTCACCGCCCGCACCAAGGCGCGCCGGCGTGCCATCGAGATCCTCTTCGAGGCCGATCAGCGCGGGATGCTGAGTGCCGAGGGCTCCGAGGAGCTGCGCTCCTTCGCGCAGCTGCGCGCCGTCAGCTCGGCCAACCACACCGAGGCTCCTGCCTACACGCGGGAGATCCTCGACGGGCTGTGCGACCATCTGGGCGACGTCGACGAGACGATCCAGACCTACGCCCAGGGGTGGACCCTGGGACGCATGCCGGCCGTCGACCGCGCCATTGCTCGAGTCGCCACATGGGAGATCGTCTACAACGACGAGGTGGATGCGCCCGTCGCCGTGGATGAGGCCATGACGCTGAGCCGGATGCTCTCCACCGACGAGTCACCCAGGTACCTCGGTGGACTTCTGGGGCGTATCGGAGACCTCGCGGACACGTTGCGCTGAGTCACGGAGCGCAGGGGCTCACGGCATGGGGATGACTCCCTATGCCGTGAGTTGCGTCCGTCCGGCACCGGTGGCCTAGGCTGAGGCCGCCCCCTCTGCCGATGCTGGAGTACTCCGTGAGTCAGCTACCTCCCCCGGGTCCCAACGACTACCCCTACATCAAGGGCATCGGCGCACCGCAGGAAGGGGTAAGCGGCGTCGACAACCCTGTAGCAGTACTGTCCGGCCCTCACGTGGCCGGCTACCCCTGGGCGGGATCGGGAATGCCCTACCCCGCCGGGCCCCATCCCTCGGAGGCCTCCCGCCGTCTCCAGCAGCTCCCGGAGGTTATCCGTGGAACGGACCCACGCCTGTTCCTCACGGTCCCTACCCTCCGATGGGACTGAACCCGGTTCCTGGATTCGCCTGGAACGACCCGGTCCTCATGTGCGAGCGCAAGCGCTCCGCGACCCGTAAGGTCTCGCTCACCAGCGGCATCATCGGGCTCATCACCATGATGATCCAGATGGCCATCATCGTCACCATGTTCCTCGCCATCGGGTACGCGGGGCAGCAGGGCGAGTTCTTGCTGTTCATGTCCCTTCTCATCGTGGTCCTCGCTCCGATGGCCGTTGGCCTTGGATGGGTCACCACCTTCATCCTGGCTCTTGTCGCCTGCATTCAGGCCCGTTCCCGCACGCCTCAGGTTCAGCCGGACGGATGGATCCAGGCCAAGACGCCAACGCTGGCGCTGCTGGTCACCAGCATCGTGACGGGACTGCCCACCCTCATCATGTACGTGGTCCTGTACGAGGCGCTCTCACGTGACTACACCGATGATTTCATCGATGGCTTCCTGGAGCCATTACTCATGTTCTGCGGCCTGACCCAGGTCCTGATCGTCGTGGGGTTCGTGTTTCTTCTCCGTATGAGCAAGGCGCTGGACCCGGCGGTCAGAGCATCTCAGGCCCCGGGAGGGCAGCCCGCATGATCTGTTCGCAGCAGCGATGCGAACTCGGGCGCCGACGTGTCATCGAGATGCTTGTCGACGCCGATCAGTGCGGGATGCTGGGCGCTGGTACAGGGTGCGAGGAGGCTCGCGGCATGGGGCGGGCTCCCTATGCCCTGAGCTGCACCTATCCGACGCGGATGACCTAGGCTGCGGCCATCCCCTTTGCCAATGCCGGAGTACCCCATGAGCCACCTACCTCCCCAGAATCCCAACTGCGACCCCCGTATCGAGGACGCCGGCCACCCACGGAACGCTCCCAGGCCTGTTCCTTACGGCCGCTACAACCCTCCGGTGGGGCAGACATCTGCTGCTGGCTTCGGCTCGATCGACCCGGTCTTGATGGAGGTTCAGCGCAAGCGCTCCGCGACCCGCAAGGTCTCGGTCGCCGGCAGCATCATCGGGCTCATCACCATGAGTATCCAGGTGATCGCCACCAGCTCCGTATTCGTCGCTTACATCTCGCCGCCCCTAGAATTCACGTTCCTCGCCCTTCTCATGGCGATCGCCGCCCCGTTCGTCGTTGGCCTCGGGTGGATCGTGACCTTCATCCTCGGTCTTATCGCCTGTATTCGGGCGAACTCCCGGACGCCTCAGGTCCAGCCCGACGGATGGATCGAGGCCAAGATGCCAACGTCGGCTCTGCTGGCCGCGAGTATCGTGGCGGGACTTCCCACCCTCATTATTTTTCTTACTTGGTTCTGGCAGATCCACCACGGCATCGATGATGGAGACACCCACACCTACGTCCTCTACACAGTGCTCGTCGCCAGCTACCTGGTGCAGGTTCTGATCGCAGTGGGATTCATTGTTCTGCTCCGTAGGAGCAAGGCGCTGGACCCATCG
>BNJU01003726.1_pt1 | contig 40071 bp, 39 predicted proteins | sample 8539281 | NCBI WGS metagenome assembly BNJU01 (sample SAMD00202456, study PRJDB9452) | human saliva metagenome | isolation source: human saliva | place: Japan
TTTGCGCAGGGCTTTGTATTGTTGTACTTGTACGGCTACTTGTATTTGTGCGCGATCAGACTTTGCCTAAAGCGAGATCTATGAGTAGCCTGAGGTAACGTTATTCATTTTGTATGTTTAGAGTTTCGTGACGGAGCGCGCAACGCGGATGCGGGCGCGGATGTCCGCCACCCAGGAGTAGCCGCCCTTCTCGGCGATCTCTTGCTTCTCGCTATCCGGTCAATTTCTGCGCCGAGGAGTTGAGCGCTCGTGTCGAAGACGAGCTCTTAATGGGAGGGCATGGCCGGACCCCGATTCTGCCAAGGCAGATCTACTGTAGGTACAGATCATACAATGGAAAATGATGCGATGACGGAAGCGGTTTGGACTGTGCTTTCCTCTGCGCTTGCAGCTTTGTCTGTATCGTATGTATTATTGTGAGTAATACATACGATACAGACATCGTTGGAGGCTCACACCATGCTCCTGCAGCTGGACTTCTCAACCGCGACACCCATCTACCAGCAGATCCGCGATCAGATCGTGCGGGGCATCGCCGAAGGCGAGCTTGCGCCTGGCGAGCGCCTGCCGACCGTGCGGGCGCTCGCATCGGAGTGCGGCGTCAACGCCATGACGGTGAGCAAGGCCTATCAGCTTCTCAAGCAGGAGGGACACGTGCTCGGCGACCGGAGGGGCGGCACCTTCGTGTGCGAGCCCGATGGCAGCTCGGACCCCGATTCCGGCATCATGGACGCGCTGCGGATGCGCCTGGCTGAGCTGGTGGCCGGTGGGATGTCAGGCAAAGAGGTTCTCGCGCTCTGCGAGCACCTGCTGGATGAGATTGCGTATCGCTAGAAGTAAGGAAGTTTATGATGAGCACTGCGACTATCCTATGGCTCTCCTGCAGCTGGATTCCACTCCTCATATGGTGGACGCTCAGGAACAGCGCGCGCTTCAAGAAGAACATTGTCGTCGGCGTCACCTTTCCCGCGCGAGGCGCGGAAGACGTGCAGGTAAAGGCGTTTCTTACCAGCTACCGTCACCTACAGCTCGCGTGCGCTATCGTGCTCGTGGCTGCGGCACTGGCGGTGCGGCGACAGGAACGGTACGAGCGTGGGCCGGGTCGAGCATGTTCTGCTGGAGCGTCTGGATACTTGTGGTCTGTATCGTGCCCGAGGTGATCTACGCGCTCACCAACCGCAGGCTCGCGGCCCTGAAGGACGAGCGCGGCTGGCGGCCCAGAGGCGCCGCGGCCCAGCGCGTGACGGTGGCCGATATTGGGGCGGCCGCGCAGTCGTACCCGCGCGTCTCGAGCATATGGTTTGTCCCTCATCTGCGCGGTGAGCCTGGTCCCCGTCCTGCTCGACCGTGACAACGTAGTAATCTACCTGCTGTTTGCCGCATGTGTGCTCATGATGTGGGCAATCTTCCGTTGGTGTTACCGCAATCGCAGCGAGGTGGTGGACGACAACACCGCCCTCACGCAGACGCTCACGCGCATACGCCGGCGCGCCTGGGCGAGGGTGTTCCTTGTCGCGGCTGCGTCTTTTGCATTCATGAGCTGGGCGCAGCTCCTCTTCCAGGGTTCAACCAATCTGTACTTTATCGGTATGATGCTTTCCCTGCACGGTCCTTGGAATCGTGGCGTTTGCAACCGAGATGCGCGTGCGTAGCCTACAGGAGCGTCTTACAAAGGCCAGCGGCGAGGGCTTCTACGTGGACGAGGACGATCACTGGATCTTTGGCATCTTTTACTATAACCCCGACGATGCTGAGCTCATAGTGAACGAGCGCGTGGGCATCAACACGTCGATCAACCTGGCACGGCCGGCGGGAAAGGCGATTGTAGTGGCCCTCGCTTGCTCGCTGCTCTGCCTGCCCGTGACGGGAGCGTTCATGGCGGAGGAATTTGGAGCTCCTGTGACGCTTGAGTTGAGCGAGCAGACGATTCGGGCACACCACTCGTTCACAACCTATGAGATTGACATGGCCGACGTGGTGTCTGTGGAGCTGGTTGACCAACTTCCCCAGATGACGCGCACGTTTGGCGGCGCGAGTGAAACCTTCCTTGAAGGTAACTTCTCAAGTGACGCGTACGGATCGCTCAAGGTGTGCCTGGACCCCGAGGTCGGCCCCTGGCTCCTCGTGCGGACGAGGAGCGGCACAACCTACCTTCTGGGCGCGAGCGACACGGCGCAGACCGAGACCGTTTATGAGGAAGTCCCCTCGGCCTTAGTCGATGCATAGTGTGACCTCTCGCGCCTAAACTCGTCGGTGTACTTGTTGTTGCCCATGCCTTGCCTCGCTTTCTCGGTTGTCTGAGCATATACGATTCCTGGGTTTTGAATCTGGGATGCCCGTGTCCGAAAAACGATACAGGTCACTCTGACCCTAATTACGCCCCGTGGTGAGACAACATCGCGGACCACCGGGAGGACGTGGACTAGGGGTGCAGGGTGTAAAAAACGCGACCGAGAGACTGTCCTAGTGTGCGAAAAACGCAATAAAACCACTATAAAATGATGTAAAAAACGCAACTGAAAGCGTATCATAGAGTGTGAAAAACGCATTTCACTTGTTAATTACTATGGGGAGATGAAATCATGCTCAAACGCAAGGCATACCAAAGGCTGGAGGATTGGAAACGATACAAGACGAAGCAGGCACTTCTCGTCAAAGGAGCCCGACAGGTAGGAAAGACGACCCTTGTCAGGCAGTTTGCCGCAGACAACTATGGGATCCTCGCCGAGGTGAACTTCTTCGACAACAAGACTGCCAAAGAGACGGTCATGAGGGCGATTGATGCTGATGACCTGCTTCTACGTCTTTCCGTGCTCAGCGGGAAAGAACTGGAGGCCGGAAAGACCCTCGTCTTCCTCGACGAGATCCAGGAGTGTGGTGCGGACCTGCTCACCTGGATCAAGATGCTCCTTGAACGGACCGACTACGATTACATTCTTTCGGGCTCTCTGCTGGGGCTTGAGGTATCCAATATTTCCTCCCTTCCCGTTGGTTTTTTGCAGGAAGTAACCTTGTATCCCCTTGATTTTGAGGAGTTTTGCTGGGCAAGTGGGATAGGCAAGACGGCATTGGAAGCTGTTTCTGCCTGTATGGAATCCCTTACCCCTGTGCCTGATTATCTGCATGATAAGCTTACGGATACCTTTTACCGGTATCTTTTGGTAGGCGGTATGCCTGACGTTGTGCAGGCCTTTGTGGACAACAACGACCTCTTGCGAGCCCGTAATCTGCAGAGGGGAATTGTGAACATGTACAAGATGGACATGGCCAAGTATGTATCGGATACGCTTGAGGCGCGCCAGGTACAAATGGTATACGAGTCCATACCTTCTCAGTTGAATTCTGAGAACAAGCGATTCAAATATGCAAGGCTGGGGAAGAGTCTGAGGTTTGCCAACCTTGAGTTCGCGTTCGACTGGCTTGAGCACGTAGGGGTCGCTCTTCCGGCATTCCGAGTCAATGAGCCGACGTTTCCCCTTGCCGCCCATGAGGACCGAAACATGCTGAAGCTTTACGCAAATGACGTCGGCCTGCTTACCGCCCAAATGATGGGGGATGTCGATATCGATATCCTCAATAGAAGGTCAAGCATAAACTTTGGGTCGATATTTGAGAATGTGGCAGCCCAGGAATTCAAGGCGTGTGGAAGGGAACTGCGCTACTATAATTCCTCCAAGATAGGCGAGGTTGATTTTGTGCTTCAGGGGCAACAAGGAGGCATCGACCTCTGTGAGATAAAGAGTGGTAAGAACTATCGACGCCACAGTGCGCTTGACAATCTCCTAACAACAAAAAACTACAACTTCGAACATGTCTATGTATTCCATGACGGCAATGTGGATACTCCAGGAGCTTTCGAAGGTGTTACGTATCTCCCTATTTATATGATGGGTATGGCACTGGGCTGACGCAGGAACTGGCTGACCAAGAACCAATTTGTGGTCTCTATTTCACTTCAGCGATGGCATAAAGATGTGGCGCGCTTTCGAGAAGCCCTTCCAGTTGAGCTTTTGCCTCCTGGTTATTCGGGTTTTTGGCGAGAGTAACATTTGCTCGGATGGACGAGTCAAGCCACTCTGTATAGAGCTGCTCAAAGTTGTCAACGGGCGTGATGACATAGGATTTTGTCTGGGTACTTCCATCCGCAAATGTAACAGTTGCCACGAAGGCCGTCTTAGCGAGGGTCTCAGAGAAGCGCTTCTCAAGGGCGACTTGCAAACGGTTATGGTCCTTCTCGTATTGCCATAGTTCTTCGTCGGACGATGTGTCGGTGACCTGAAAAAGCCGATCGCTGAGGGCTTGGATTGTGCCGTCATCGACAAATGAAGCCCTTATGCTGCGGGTCAGGTTCTTCTCGTCATTCTGCTGAAAGTCCCCCACGGTGAAATCCAAGCCGCTTTCGCCTGCGGGACCGTCTTCTGCCTGGTCCTTTACGAGGGAATCGAAGTAGATATGAGTATCGGTATACGTGTTGTCGTTGGGCAGACTGGCGTAGTCTCCCTCAAGAGAATAGGTGAGACTTGCAACGTTTCTTGTTGAGCACGAGAGGTCGATATCATGGGTAACTGACCATACTGAATGGTCCCCGCCACTGAAAGACCCTAGTGCGCTGAGGGTTTCTGTCGGCAGGGGCACCACTGCCCCTGCCTCGTCCGGTGTTTCTTGGGCGAAAGCCTTGAGGGTGAAGAAATTCCCGCCTGAGGAACCCCCAAAGATCCCAAGCCCCACAAAGACTGCTCCCGCTGCTGCGGCTATGCCGCCGACATAGAAAAATCTGCGTCGGGTCATCGTCAGTTTGTGCTGTGGTGGGGAATCAGCCTGCATTGATAGCCCGTGCTGTGGTACGTGGCGAGAAGCATCTGTCTCGGCAGAGACCTTGGCATCAATTGCACGAGCTTCTCGCAATACCTTTTCTCTTACGGTGTAGGGGAGCTTGGCTTCCTTGGAAATCATTTTAAGCTCATCCATTGGGTTGGGGCTGTGGTGTGAACTGGTATGAGTCGGCTTATGCATAGCTATCCTCCTGTCTCAAGTTGGAAGTTTCTTCAAGTAGCGACCGTATCTGCCTGCGGGCGCGATACAGCCTTGTGCGGACGGTCGTCGGCGAGCACCCCAAGATGTGGGCGATCTCATGTGTCGGATAATCCTCGATATAGTGGAGAAGCACGACTTCCCTCAGTTTTTCGGGCAACTGCCCGATGGCCTCGCCACAAGGCATTTGCCTCAAGCCTTCCGAGCACCTCGTCCATTACCTCGTTTGCGGGATATACCGCCCGGGCATCTGTCATCTGGGGTGACGGCCCATTTTGTGAGGTCTCTAGCGTGTCTGTTGCATCTATGGCCTCGACCCGGCTGTTCCAGGGTGCCCGATGCAGCTCGTGACATCTGTTGATGGTCACCCGCAGCAGCCACGCCTTGAGATGTTCTTCACTCGAGAAGACCGTGTTGCTGGTAAGTAGCCTGATGAATACATCCTGTGCGACGTCTTGTGCGTCTGCGACCGAGCGGGTCTGGTTGAGCGCCACGAGATAGACGGTCCCGCCCCATCTGTCCATCGCCTGTCGGATGAACTCCTCGCTGCTGCTGTCATTGCGAAGGTTGCTGTCGGCATGAAGACTGTCGATGGTGTGGCCGTCCTTTCTTGCCCTATTGCCTCCGCCTTGCTTTCGAGTCTCGATGATAATCGCCTCCCCTCACCTTTAATATGCGCGAAAAGAGGGAAACGTTCCATTACATGAACAAGATATTTCGCAAATTGACTAGTGTAGACTGGCGTATAGGGATGCCATCGGGATGCCATCGGAAAGCGTGGCATCAGAACTTCATGGCATGAGGTATGAGGCATCGAGATATAGGGGCGACAAGATATACGGTATTGGGTTTGGTCGTCCTTTCGAGGGGGAGACATGTATGGATAAGGAACCGTCTTGGGAGACTCCTCGCAGGGCTCACTTTACCCATGAAGAGGACGTGGCATTTCTCCGCAGGACAATCAAGGTTTCAAGAGATTCCCGCTCACACGGGAACACTCTGTTTGGCGACATCCTGGTAGACGAACACAAGAATATCGTGCTTGAACAGGAGAACGTCAAAATTACCGAGCATCGCTGCATTGCACATGCCGAGACCATGCTGGCAGATTGGGCTTCGCACGAATTTGACCGCGACTATCTTTGGCAGTGCATGCTTTATACAACGGCCGAACCTTGTGCTATGTGTGTGGGTGCTATTTACTGGGCAAACATCGGTCGTGTGGTCTTTGCCATGACGGAGCGTGACCTTCTTGCCATGACGGGAAGCAGCGAGCAAAACCCCACTATGGATATGCCCGCTCGGAGCATCTTTGCCTCAAGTCAAAAGAATATCGAGGTTATAGGACCATTTCCAGAGCTGATTGAAGAGGCGGCTGCGGCCCATGTGGGCTATTGGGGTGAGTAGGGAGTTAAGGTAAAGTCAGGGCTTTTAAGGTCAGGGCATCTTCGTTACGATCACCAAGGGGTACTTTTATAACAGAGGGGGAGAGACATGCCAAAAAAGCTTGAAGTATACCGAAGAGGGGTTTGCCGATAGGGTCTTCCACCTTCATCTGCGTCTTACCGGGGATAACGATGAGCTCTATTTCCGCGATTACCTGTGCGATCATCCTGAAGATGCCGAGAATTACCAGCTCCTGAAGCTCTCACTCTGGAAGAAGTTTGAGTACAACAGGGATGCCTACACGGATGCGAAAGGCGACTTCATCAAGCGCTGTACCGATCTTGCGCATCTTGCCTACGGCGACAGATATGCAACCAGAACGAGAGAAACGGACTAGTCACCGTAATCTATGTGGCAAAAGAGGAGATGGCAAGACTCATGCGGGCAGATAAAAGGTATTTCGATAAAGCCATGGGCTCATTGGCGGTTCTTCTCTCGTTGGTGCCTACGGTCGTTCTGTCTGTCATGTGGAATTCGATTCCCCAGTTGATACCGGCCCATTGGTCGGCGGACTCTATTGACCGATGGGGACAGAAATGGGAGCTTCTTATTGTTCCTACAATATGCCTGATATCTGGTCTTATGTTGGCAGTCTACGCGTTTAAGCGGGATTCAGATGATATGAACGGCGCAAATAACACAGATGGAGCAAACTCTCACTTTATCGTAAGGAACAGAAGACTTGCGATCGCTTTTTGACAATCGCCCTGTTCTCGTTCTCTGCCCTGTCCCTTGTGCATACCTACCTGTCATTGCAGGCAGGAGAACCCATAACACTCCAATCCTACGGGATGACTCTCTTTTACATCATAGACGGCTTAGTTTTTATTCTATTGGGAGTTGTTTTTCCGATAGGTTCCGTGAACGCGTCTTCTAGATTAAGGCGACTCAACAGTGCCTATGCCAAGGGCCTCCTTATTCTGGCGGGAGCGACGATCCTTCTGTTCTGTGGCACCGGCTTTCTGAGAGGGCATGCCGCCTTACTGTTGATGTCTGTAATGATTATCGTGCCGGCAGTGCTTATCTCGGTCTCTTCTTATCGCAACCAACAAGAGGGGTCCTTGTGACGAGGGATGTGTCTAAGGGGCCGAAGAGAAGTCCGAAGACAAGTCCGAAGACAAGTCCGAAGAAGAGGTTCGAAGAAGAAGTCCGAAGACAGGCACCACAGGCACCAACACTGGCTAGTTGTACGACCTATCCGACTGGAGGGCCTCAAGAAGTAAGTTGTACTTGGTGTCTAATTCCTCTTCTCGCCAAAGGTTTTCCGAAATCCGCTAAAATACCGCGACCATTAGGTATTTTCACGGCGAGAAGTGCCTCGAAAGGGGCCAAATCTACCTAATGGTCGGCATTTCCTAGCGGCGGATACCTAATGGTCATGATTCTTTAGCAGTCTTGGGTAGTTGCCACCTTCTAGCAGCCTTTGAGAGCAAATACTGACTTCTGCCGCGAGTATCCGATGAAACATTGATGGCCAAATGGAGCAATTCCGGCCGAATAGAGTATCTAAGGTTCAGGATTTGTTTTAGCATGGAGTGAAGTTAGTTGTATCTAACATTAGGGTTATAGAGCTATAGGGACTATAGACCCTGCTATAGATTCCGCTACAGGTTCATGTCGTAAAGAACACGTGAGTTGACGTGTTCGGAAAGGATATCTCCATGTCTCACGTTTCTAACGGCAATGCGGATACCACTCCCGTCCGCGGCAATGTCAAACAAGATGCCGGACAAAACGCCGATCGAAACACCGGAAAGATGCTCAAGGGCCGCGACCTCATCACCACGGGCATCTTCTTCGCCCTGTACTTCATCCTCACGATGATTCCGATGTTCATTTCGGGTATCTCACCATTCATCTGGGTGCTCTTCCCCGGCCTCGCGGCGATTCTCGGCAGCATTCCGTTTATGCTGCTCTGCGCCCGCGTACAGAAGCCGGGAGCCATTCTCATCATGGGTACGGTCATGGCGATCTTCTGTGCCATGATGGGCTATTTCATCCTGGCGTTCGGCCTGTTCTTCGGTGGCGCACTTGTTGCAGAAGCCATCCGTTGGGCCACCGGATACAGGAGTTGGTGGGGCAATGCCGTGGCCTTCATGTTTTTTCTCGCTTGATGGATGTCATCGCCTCTGCCGATGTGGCTCTTCCACGACCAGTTCATGGTCAAGATCAGCGGCATGGGTATGCAGGCAGAATATGTCGCGGCATGCGAGGCGGTGGCCGCTCCGCCCTTCATGGTGCTGTGCATCGGTTTCACCCTTGTTGGCGCAGTTATCGGGGTATTTCTCACCAGGGCCCTTTTCAAGAAGCACTTTCTCAAAGCAGGTCTTGCCTGATGAAGCGGAAGGGAGAAGGGCTTCTGCCCTCGATCCTCGGACCCAGATGGGGCTTGTCATCACGACGACGCTCGTCGCGTTTGTTCCCAAAGCCATTTTTGGCTTGAGGCCGCTACTGTGGTTTGGCTGGCACTGTTGCAGGCGCTCTGTGGGCATCCTTGGATGGCCGTCGGCTATCTTGCGGGTTTTTGCTGCGGTAATCTGGCTGCTCGACTATGCGTTTGCCTTTGAGGCCGCGGCATTTCTCGGCATGTTCGCCTTCTGTTTCACTCTCTGGAGAAGGACGTTTGCGGCGGTCATGGCGGCTTCGCTGCTTGCGAGGGAGAATTCCGTCCATCGTATAGTTGCGGCGATGAGAAGGCTTTCCGTTCCCGAAGCCGTGTTGGTTCCCTTTGCGACGGGGCTTCGCTATCTTCCCACGTTTCGACAGGAGGCAAGCCATATCCGTGACGCCATGCGTCTCAGGGATGTTCCTCTGTCTGAGAAGGCAGAGGCATTTGTAGTGCCGCTCATGATGTCGGCGACGACTACGGCGGACGAGCTCTCTCGTGCGGCAGTCTGCCGCGGCATTGAGAATCCCGCCCCACGTGCCGATACCGAGCGATTGCATATGGGGATTGCGGATTGGGCTGTGCTTACCGTAGGGCTTGCAGTCTGTCTATACACACTTTTCGGAGGCGCACGATGAACATCATTGAGATGGACCGTGTGACCTGCATGGCTCAGGGCGAGCCGCAAGCCACGCCTCAGGATATGCCGCAAACCACGGCGCAAGGTACCGTACGATGCATCCCGCAAGGCGAGAAGATCTTGGATGATGTCTCCCTTGACGTCCGCCAGGGAGAATGCGTGCTTCTGTGCGGGCCTTCGGGTATGGGCAAGACGACACTGACAAAAATGCATCAACGGGCTCATTCCATCCTTTGAGTTGGGGATAGGGCTCGTTGGGGCGGTGAGGGTCTGCGGCCTTGTGCCCGGAACCCTGTGAAACGTATGAACTCGCAAAACGTGTGGGTTCGGTATTTCAAAACCCCAAATCGCAGTTCTATCACTTGACTTCGGACGACGAGCTTGTCTTCGGTCTTGAGAATGCCGGCGCCGATGTGGGACGCATTGAGAGGCGTCGTTCAGAGGTGGTCTCGGAGATGGGCATTCAAAGGCTCCTTCACAGGGATGTCTCAAAGATGAGTGGGGGAGAGAAACAGGCATTGGCCTTTGCATCGGTTGCCGTGGCGGACCCAGATGTCTATGTACTCGACGAGCCGACCGCCAACCTCGATGCTGCCGCCATCGACGTGCTCCGGCGTCAGATTGCCGGCGTGGTCGCATTGGGGAAGACCGTCATCGTCGCCGAGCATCGCCTGGCGTTCTTGCACGGCATCATCGACAGGGCCGTGCTTCTTGAGGATGGCCGCATAAAGCGGAGTATGTCTTCTAGAGAGCTCATGGGGCTATCGGAGAAAGAGCGCGCCTCGCTTGGTCTCAGGATCGTCAATCCGGCCTCCCTCCCGGCCTTTTCCGTTGAGCGGCCGGTCAGTTTTTCCGCCGCGCCTAAAAAGCGCGGGGTGTCCCTCCGCAACTTCACGGTCCTCCGTCATGGCGAGCCTGTATTCAGCCCCCTTAACCTCGATATCTGTCCTGGTGAGATTGTAGGTCTTGTCGGTGCCAACGGTTCTGGCAAGTCAACGCTCCTGCGGGGCTTGGCGGGCCTTGAGCGCAGGACGGGCGGGGGGTTCTTTTTAGATGCCGCCGAAGTGCCCCGCCGTCAAAGGCGCAAGGTCTGTTCGATGGTCATGCAAGACGTCAACCACCAGCTCTTTAGCGACAGCGTGTGGGGAGATTGCGAGCTGTCGTGTCCCGATGCGGGGAAGATCGGGGAGGTTTTGGGAGCCCTCGACCTTCTCGCCCTCTCCGACAGACATCCCATGTCGCTTCGGGAGGGCAGAGGCAGCGGCTTGCCATGGCAGATGCCATACTTGCCGGTCGACCCGTCGTCTTGCTCGACGAGCCGACAAGCGGCCTGGATCTTAGGCACATGATCGAGGCAGGTGTGCTGATCAAAGGAAGCGCCGCCCAAGGAGCCTGCGTCATCGTGACCACGCATGATGTCGAGTTCTTGGTGCGGACCTGCGATCGCGTATACAGCCTCGAGCAAGAATCGAATTCGTAAAGCGAGGCATCATGTCGGACGATATGAAGCGGTTTTTACGCGGTGTTGAGCACGATGCCGACATCTCCGTCTCAACTGAGGACGGCTGGCAGGTTGTCGATGTCAGAAATGAGACTGGAGAGGGCAGGATGCTGTTCACAAGCGTTCTCCCTGGGGTCTACTTTACGTACAACGATTTCGATATGGCGGGGTGCACCACGGACTTTGCAGCTCCGGAAGGCCGTTATCTGGGCATCAATCATTGCTCTGCGGGACGCATTGAGCAGAGGATGCCGGGCGGCGTATTCTCATATATCTCGACGGGCGACCTTAAGATCTCCGACTTCGCGAACCATGCCGGCATCTATGTCTTCCCGACCGAGCACTACCGTGGAGTTACTTTCAACTTTGATATAGAGATCTGTGAGGATTCTCTTCCGCGCTTGCTTGACGGGTTCCCGGGGAGTCCCCGTATGCTTCGCGAGAAGTTCTGTCGGAAGCATCCTCCTTACGTGCTGCACGATTTCCAGCCTGCCGAGAGGCTCCTCGCAAGCCTCTATGGGACCAAACCTGCGTTTCTCAGACCTTATGCCCAAATCAAAGCCCTTGAGTTGCTCCTGCTCCTTGCAGATGTCGACTATAGCGAGGGTTCCCAGCACATCGACTATTTTGAGAGCGTCCGGGTCGAGAAGGTCAAGAGGGCGCGCGACATCATGATCGCCGACCTTTCGGTCGCGCATACCGTACGTGAACTAGCGCAGGAAGTGGGGCTCTCCCTGACCGGGTTCAAGGATTGCTTCAAGGGGGTCTATGGTATGCCGCCGTATGGCTATCTTAAGTCATGCCGGATGGAGAGGGCTTCCGAACTGCTCCTTTCGGGAGACCTCCCCATTGCAGACATTGCCGGCATAGTCGGGTATGACAGTCCGTCCAAGTTTACGGCGGCATTCAAGGAGTCCATGGGGCTGACACCAACAGCCTACAGGCTCCATGAGGGAAAGAGAGGGTGATGTCATGGCAGACAAGAAAACCCAGGTAGCCGCGAAGGGCCAAATCGGCCAGACGGGCGAGAAGGGCCGGATGGGCCAAAAGGGCCAGACAGGCGGTAACCCGAGGTCTGTCGACCATACGCACAAAGATACGTCCGGTTGGCTTAAGACTTTGCTCTCCTATGTATCGCGCTGTCGGGGACGCATGATAGTCGCGGAGGCTGCATCGGTCATAAGTGTCTTCTCGGGCCTCGTCCCGTTTTATGCCGTCTATCGGATCATCGATCTTGTCGTCGTGAGTGTCGGGGGCACATTTGCATGGGATGCCGTGTTTGGATGGGCCGCGCTTGCAGGCATAGGATATCTAGCCAAACAGCTCCTCTTTGCCGTCTCCACTATGAACTCGCATATCGCCGCCTATACAATCCTGGCCGGGTTACGCGATGATATTGCAGAGAGACTCATGGGCGCCTCGCTGGGAACGGCACAGGCGACCTCCGTCGGTGAACTCAAGGACGTCATCGTCGACCGTATCGAGCAGATTGAAGTCCCCCTTGCGCATATGGTCCCGGAGCTCTCCGCCAACATGCTTTTGGCCGTCGCCATTGCCGTCTGGCTTGTCCTTATCGACTGGCGCCTTGCACTGGCGGCCGTTGCCACCGTGCCGATCACCCTTCTGGTGATGACCCTTAGCATGCAGAGCTATTACAAGATGTACGGCGGCTATATGGCCGAGCAGGATCACGTCAACTCCGTTGTGGTCGAATATATCGAGGGCATCCGTGTGGTCAAGGCATTCAACCAAGCTACAAGTTCCTACGAGAAGTTCGCACAGGCCGTTCGGGGCTTTTGCGATTATACGGTGGCATGGATGAGGACATCGAGGGTGTCGATGGGGCTTGCCCTCTCGCTCCTGCCGACGACGCTTTTAGGTGTGGTGCCTGTGGGTATCGCGCTTTATCTGGGAGGGTCCCTTACTGTGGCGCAGTTTGCACTTGCATGTGTCCTCGCAATGGCAATCGTGATGCCCGTCACCTATTTGGGGACGAGTTTCAACGAGATGAACCTCATGTCGTATGTCATTGCCGATGCACAGGCCTTTCTCAAGCTCCCCGAGCTCTCCCAACCCACCGAAGCCGTTGTGGTACATGGGTATGGCGTGCGCCTCTCCACGTCCGTTTCTCCTACGACGGGAAGACCGAGGTACTCCACGATATCTCCTTCGATGCGCCCGCCGGGACGTTTACGGCACTTGTCGGCCCCAGCGGTTCAGGCAAGTCCACGATGGCACGGCTTATCGCCCGCCATTGGGATGTCGGGGAGGGCGGCGTCTCCATCGGTGGCACAGACGTGAGGGACATGCCTCTCTCCCAGCTCTCCTCGCTGGTGAGTTACGTGTCTCAAGACGACTTCCTGCTTGACGGGACCCTGCGCGAGAACGTTGCCTTAGGTAAGCCCGGTGCTTCTGACGATGAGGTGGGCGCGGCGGCGGCCGCGGCAAGCTGCGACGAGTTCGTCAACCGCCTGCCTTACGGTTGGGATACGCCTGCGGGAGAGGCGGGTCACGCACTTTCCGGCGGGGAGCGTCAACGCATCTGCATCGCCCGTGCGATCTTGAAGGACGCACCCGTTGTGGTGTTCGACGAGGCCACGGCCTTTGCAGACCCCGAGAACGAAGCACACATCCAGCGTTCTGTCGCCCGTCTCGCGGAAGGAAAGACGCTCATTGTCATTGCACACCGCCTGTCGACGATCGTCTCGGCGGACAACATCTGTGTAGTTGATGATGGGCGCATCGTTGCGCAGGGGACCCATGAAGAACTTCTTGAGAGGTGCCCCCTCTATGCACGGATGTGGAGTGCCCATATCGGTGCCGGTACATGGGCGGCTGGATCTCACGGGGAATCCAGCGGGGGATCTCCTGAGGAGCTTTATGGAAGATCTCACGGGGAATCCCACGGGGAGTCTCAGAGGGAAGGTGACGTACGATGATCAGGTCGTTCAAACGTATCATGGCATGGGTCGGCAGTCGAAAAGGCCGTGTCTATGCAGGCTTTCTACTTTCTGTCGTCATTGCCGTTGCCACCGCCTCACCGACGTTCATAGCGGCTTGGGTCCTTGGCAGCCTTGTCGCAGACGCACGCGGGGAGGCGCCCATAGACTCCCAGCTCATATGGGTCTCTCTTCTCGCCATAGCGGCCTGTGTTGTCATCAGGTTCATATTTACCGTGCTCAAATCCCATATTCAAGAGAGTGTCGGCTACGAGACTGCGGCGGACGAGCGCCTCGCCGTCGGCGATGTGCTCAAGCGTGTGCCCCTCGGGTATTTCCAGCAGATGAAGATTGGCGACATCCTTACCGGCGTCACCACCAACCTCAACATGCTCGAACTTGAGGGAGTACGGCGGATCGACGGGGCTCTGGAAGGGTATGTCTCGGCCGCCATCATCACACTCTGGCTTTTTAGGGCGAGCCCTCTTTGTGGGGCGATCTCGCTCTTTGCGATCCTTCTGGTCTCATTTACCCTGATTGCCGTGAACCGGGCCGCAGCCCGTCTCACACCTGCTGCCAAGACGGCGACAGAGCGCCTGTCTGGTGCAGTCGTCGAACTGTACCGTGGCCTTGGGACGGCAAAATCATACGGGACGAATAGGTCTGTACTGCGACCTTATACATCCTCGGTTGACGATCTTCGCCGTGCTCGCATTGACATCGAGCTTGGGTACACGCCCCCTAACGTCACCCATAAGCTCATACTTGAGGTGGCGTCCGTCACCCTTGTCGTTGCGGCGGTCTCTGCGCTTGTCGCAGGGGAGTCTCCAGTTGTGGGAGTTTTTCGGTATCGCGCTCTTCTCGGCAACAATCTTTGGCTCCATTGAGCGCCTGACCGACTCCGCCCACATATTTGCCGACCTCAGTGATTCCCTTGACCGCATCGAAGCCATTGAGGATGCCGAGTTTATCGATGCCGACGGCAGCGATGTCAAACTGGACTCATACGGCATCGGATTCGACAAGGTCTGCTTTTCCTACGGGGAGCGAGAGGTCCTCCACGACGTCACGTTTGACATACCCCAGGGGACGACCTGCGCCATCGTGGGTCCAAGCGGTTCAGGGAAGACCACGATATCCAGCCTTATGGCGCGCTTCTACGACGTCGATAGCGGGGCGGTGTGTGTCGGCGGCCACGACGTCCGTGAATTCACGGTGGACAGCCTGTTGAGGAATTTCTCGATGGTGTTCCAAGATGTCTACCTGTTCAATGACACCCTGGAGGCCAACATTGCGTTTGGGACTGCCGGCGCAACGCATGAGCAGGTGGTCGAAGCTGCCAAACGCGCACGGTGTCACGATTTTATCAGCGCCCTGCCCAACGGTTATGACACGATTGTGGGCGAGGGAGGCGCAAGCCTTTCCGGGGGAGAGCGCCAGCGCATCTCGATTGCCCGGGCGTTGCTCAAGGATGCCCCTATCGTGGTGCTTGACGAGGCGACGGCTTCGATCGATCCGGAGAACGAACAGCTTATCCAACAGGCACTTACGGAACTTACGCGCGAGAAGACCGTGGTGGTCATAGCACACAGACTTGCGACTATCGAACATGCCGACCAGATCCTTGTGGTAGAGGACGGTACCGTCATCCAGAGGGGGACCCATGAGGAGCTTCTCGCGCAAGAAGGTGTGTACAGGCGCTTCGTTGAGGCACGTGCCGAGGCGGAAGGGTGGAAGATAGGATAGTCGCAGGCCGTCAGGGAAGTTCAGGCATTGCAACACGTTCGTTTGATGATTTGTATCAAATGGGTTCATTTTTTGTTGTTATCAGCATGAAATCAGCGTGTATGTGGGACACTAAATACCAGTGAATACTGACCGGTCAAGAAAGGAAGGCTCATGGCATACGAGTCTCGCGAAGAAATTGACAGCAAATATAAGTGGGACCTGTCCTCAATGTTCCCTAGTGATGAGGCATTCGAGGCTGGACTTGAGGAGCTTAAGGCTTACTGTCCAAAGCTGCTTGCGTTCAAGGGCAAGATCTCTACCTCTGCTCAGGCTCTTCTGGAGTTTCTGCAGCTTGAGGACCAGATGAACCTTCTGCTCTACAAGATTATCAACTACGCTGAGCGCAAGAGCGACGAGGACACTCGCGTTGCTAAGTATCAAGCATACGTCGCAAACGCTACCAGCGCATATACCCAGGTTGGCGAGGCAACTTCTTGGTTTGCCGCGGAGCTTCTGGCTATTCCAGCAGAATCTGTCGAGAAGTTCTATGCAGAGGTTCCTGCTCTTGAATTCTATCGTCGTAAGCTCAACAAGATTTTGAACCAGCGCGAGCACACCCTTTCTGCTGAGGAAGAGGCTCTTTTGGCACGTGCTGAAGAGCTGGCTGTTCAGCCAACCAACATCTTCTCCATGTTTGATGATGCAGACCTCACCTTTGACGACGCCGTTGACTCTGAGGGCAAGACTCATAAGCTGACCAGCGGTTCATTTGTTCCTTTGCTGATGGATGCTGACCGCGTCCTACGTGAGTCCGCATTCAAGCAGCTCTACAGCCGCTTTGGCGAGTTCCGCAACACTTCCGCTGCAATTCTGACCAGCCAAGTTAAGAACCTGCAGTTCTTCTCGTCATCAAGAAAATATGCAAGCTCCCTTGAGGCCGCTCTTGCAGAGAACGAGATTCCTGTTGAGGTTTATAACAACCTCATTGACGCTGTTCACCAGAACTTCCCAGCGTTCTACAAGTACGTTGACCTGCGCAAGCGTGTTATGGGCTTGGATGAGCTGCACTTCTGGGACGTCTACACTCCTCTTGTTGACGACGTTGACATGAAGTTCACCTACGAGGAGGCTTGCGACCTTATTGTTAAGGCGCTGGCACCTATGGGCGAGGAGTACGTTAACCTGGTCAAGAAGGGTCTGGAGAGCCGTTGGGTTGACGTGTACGAGACCCCAGGTAAGCGCTCCGGTGCTTATTCCGCAGGTGGTAAGGGCATGAACCCCTGTTATGCTCCTCAACTTCCAGGGCGGCCTTGACGACGTCTACACCCTTATTCACGAGATGGGCCACTCCCTGCACACGTATTTCTCGTCCCACAACCAGGAGATTACCTACTCCGATTACTCCATCTTTGTTGCAGAGGTTGCATCTACCTGCAACGAGGCGCTGCTCTCGCACTACCTGCTTGAGCACGAGACCGATCCTGCCCGTCACGCGTACATCCTCAACCACTTCCTTGAGGGCTTCCGTGGCACCATCTATCGCCAGTGCATGTTTGCCGAGTTTGAGCGCGACATCAGCCAGATGAACGCTGACGGCGTGGCTCTGAACGCCGAGGTTCTCTCCGAGCGCTACGGCAAGCTTTGCGCAGAGTACTTTGGACCTGGCATTGAGCTGGACGAAGAGATCAAGCTGGAGTGGTCGCGCATCCCTCACTTCTACTACAACTTCTACGTCTACCAGTACTGCATTGGTTTCTCGGCAGCTATTGCCCTGTCTCAGCGCATCCTTTCCGAGGGCGAGCCTGCGGTCAAGGACTACATCGGCTACCTGTCCGGCGGTTGCTCCAAGACTCCAATCGAGCTGCTCCGCGGCGCTGGCGTTGACATGGCCACTCCAGACCCCGTTAACGCTGCGCTCAAGTACTTTGGCGAGCTTGTCGATCAGCTTGAGCAGGAGCTCAACTAGGCGCGACCGGGCGCATAGTCGGACGCGATTTCCGCTGGCAGTCGTCTACCAGCACGTAGTTCATATGCGAAACCCCGTCTAGTAGCGGGGTTTCTCGATATCAAAGGAGGATTTATGCAGGCACGATTTGTTCACCGCTGCACCCATGTTTTGGATAACGAGAAAACCGTCGAGTTCTACAAGAAGGCTTTGGGATTTCGCGTTGACCGTGTTAAGGGACCAGAGGACGGTTCTTGGACCAACACGTTTTTGGTAAACGACTGGTCTCCTTTTGAGCTGGAGCTCACGTGGAACCGCGGTTGGGTAGACCCTTACGATAACGGCGGAAAAGACACTCACATTGCGTTCCGCGTTGACGATTTTGATGCGTTCCACGCACTTCACGAGGAGATGGGCTGCATTGTTAAAGAGAACCCAAAGATGGGTCTCTACTTTATCGCAGACCCTGATGGCTGCTGGATTGAGATTCTGCCAGAGAAGTAAACATGACTGATTACGGTTTACTTGCAAAACAGATTGTCTCGCTTGCCGAGGTTGACGCTCACTGGCTGCCGGTGTTGTCCAACGCTGCAGCTCTTCTGTGGGACGCGCTCGACGACATCAACTGGGCAGGGTTCTACCTGGTAGATCCTGCCACGGTGTCGGGAGCGGAGCTGGTCGCGGCCATGGGTGCGGAGCCGGACGTAGCCCCGAGCGACCACGAGCCGCGCACTCCCGAGCTGCGCCTAGGACCGTTCCAGGGCAAAGTTGCCTGCGTGCGCATTCCGTTTGGTCGGGGAGTGTGCGGTACGGCTGCGGCAACAAAGACAAGTCAGCTGGTAGAGGACGTGCATCAGTTCCCGGGACATATTGCATGCGACTCTGCATCAAACTCCGAGGTGGTTGTTCCTATCTTCAAGGATAGCCAGGTAGTTGGCGTGCTGGATATTGATAGTCCGAGCGTGGCTCGATTTCACCCAGGAAGACCTCACCGGTCTTGAGCAGGTGGTAAAAGCGCTTGAGAGCTGTGCGAATTTCTCGGACTTCTGTTAAGTACGACTACAGAGCTAACATTTGGGTACACAAATCATGTACGGGCAGATTTGCTCGTGCATGATTTTTATTTACACAGCATTCGCGGAGAGGTCTGCTTATGAAGAAAATTGTATTTATCATCGGTTCTGGCCGAAAGAACTCGTTTAACAAAACGCTGAGTCAGGTTGCGGCAAAGGCACTCGAAGGCAAGGCGGAGATTGAGGTCGTTGACGTTTTGGACGTCCCTCTGCTCAACCAGGACGAAGAATTCCCAGCTCCTGAAGGTGTCCAAAAGGTTAGGGACGCCGTCATGGCCGCCGACGGCGTGTGGCTCTTTACCCCGGAGTACAACTACAGCATTCCCGGCACCGTCAAGAATATCCTGGATTGGCTGAGCCGTCCGCTCACCTCCGATTATGAGAAGAAGTCCGAGACCGCCATTGCTGGCAAGGTTGTCACTGCAAGTGGCGTTGGCGGTCGAAACAAGACCGCAGGATCGCTCGCCGTGGTAAAGCAGCAGTTCCTGGCTCTGCGCACCAAGCCAGTTGAGCCGTTCAATGGCTTCTCGCTTCCTGTTACCGCTTGGACTGAGGGAACTTGGGAGCCAGAACCCGAGGTTCACGAGGCAATCGCCCAGCAGGCAGAGGATTTTCTCGCCGCACTGTAAGCTGCGCGCGTCCGGTGCGCCTGATTTCTGCAAAGAATCTGTAGCTTTTGCCCTTGAATTCTCATTGCAAGTGCAACAACAAAAGACAAGGTAGTGACCCATGGGTCTACAATGGCGCTTACGACAACGTTCATTGAAAGGATTTCCATGGGTCACTATAGCCATCTTAGCATTGAAGAGCGCGAAGACATTATGGTCTGGTGGAAAAATCATGAAAGTATAAGCCAGATTGCCCGTAAGCTCGGTCGAAACAAATCAAGTATTTCACGGGAGATTAAAAGAAACGGTTGGACAATTATTGGAGTGGCGCATCTTTGTTACAGAGCCTCGACTGCTCAGAGAAAAACCGATGCTCGACGCCAGGCTTGCAAGAAACGCACACTACTCGATGATCCAAGCCTTCGTGCACGTATTGTCTTTCTTATCTGTAGTCGCCACTTCTCACCTGAGCAGATTGCAGGAAGACTACACTTAGAACTTTCATACGCTCCTGTCAGCTGTAGCACTATATATAGAGCCATACACTCAGGAAAACTAGACTGTGAACTTCCAGGTGTACAGTCTGTACGCAGAAGACTCAGACACCGTGGTAAACGACGACATACAAAACACCTCATAGAGCGCAGAGGCAAAATACGGATAACTCATGAACTTGTCGAAAGACCAAAAGAGGTTGCAGATCGCCAACGCATTGGAGACTGGGAAGGAGATACCGTCATCGGTAAAGCTAAAGGGCCACGTCTGGTCACACAAGTTGACCGTATGAGCGGCTACCTTGTTGGTGGCAAAGCTGCATCAGGGTCTAGTGCCGATGTCAATGTAGCTATACAGCAAGCTTTGAGAGGTGAGGTAGTAAAAACCATAACGCTTGATCGTGGATCTGAGTTTGCTCGTGCAGCAGAGCTTCAAGAAGCTATTGGAGTAAGTATCTACTTCTGTCTTCCACATCATCCCTGGCAAAGAGGTACCAATGAAAATACCAACGGTCTCATAAGAGAGTATTTTCCAAAAGGTACAGACCTCTCATCGATTAGCGATAGAGAGATTGAGGCAGTATATAATGAACTCAATTTAAGGCCACGTAAGCGTCTGGGTTGGAAGTGCCCTTGGGAAGTCTACCATCACCAAACGTTGCACTTGCTTTGACAATTCAAGCCTGAAAATATCAAAGAATCGGTGGATTTTGCCTGATTTTCATCAAAGAATCTGTGTCTCAAGCACAGACTCTTTGTACTTTTCAGGCGCGTTTCAAACAAGCTTCAGTTGGGCCTTAAAACGCACAGGAGACTTCCTTCAGGGAGCCTGATTTTCTCGTCAAGTCTGAATGATTTGCCGGAAAAGTGTACCAAGTCTGAGTGATTTGCCGGTTTTTCTCGCCAAGTCTGAGCTGTTTTACTCAGACTTGATGCGGTTTTCAGGCTCGCGGCGTACCTGCCGAGAAACCCGCGCAGATCGCATGGCGCGCCTGCCGAGAAATCCTTGCAGCTCGTGGATCCAGCGCACGTGCGCACTCACAAAAAGAGCCCGGATGCCGCGCAATAGCATCCGGGCTTTGGTGTGTCTAGACGGAGGAGAGGGCCGTTGCTAGACAAGATGTGTATCGTACCTTGTTCGTGTACTGCGTTTATTCCCGCTTTGCAGCTTGTTTACACGAGCTTTACTTACCAACAAACTCCGAGATGGTCTTGTACAGATCGCTTGCCTGGAAGTCCTTGATAACTTTGGAGTCTTTCCTCTGGTCGCAGACCTCAAGCAATGCCTTCAGGGAAGCCTTATCGGGGTCAGTCTGATAATCTGCCTCAGCCTGAATGAGCTTGTACTTGGCAATGACCATGTCCATGAGCTTGGCGTTGTTGCCCTCGGCGTTTGCGTCGTCAAGGCCATCAAATGCCAGTGTAGAAACAACTCCGTAGCCGCCGGTCAGGAAGTGGTTGCCCACAAAGTCGTTAGGATTGACCTTGTTGTCGATGACAGGCGAGTTCTTGGTATTGGTGAGCAGCACCAAGCTGGTGTTGTTGTAGACGTCGATGACGGTAAGTGTGCCGGTCCAGCCGGTGTGACCAACGGTTGCAGCGTTTGCAATTGGTGAGAAGGCCCACTGGTAGCCAATGTGACCCTTACGCCTCCAGCCCAAACCGTAGGTGACGTTGGTGTCCTTTGGCTTGATAAACTGATCGTGAACGTCCTCGCTGAAGAGCATGGTGTTTCCGTAGCCACCACGGTTCATAACGGTCTGGACAAGAACAGCCAGGTCGGAAGCGTTGGCAAACAGACCAGCGTGACCAGAGATGCCACCCATGGCGTAGTAGGCCTTCTCGTCATGGACCGTACCCTGAATGGTATCGGTACGCATGTTGTCAAAGGTAATCAGGCCGTCGCGGGTGTTGCCGTTAAGCTCGGTAGCTGCGATTCCGTCAGCCTTGAAGCCGTTGTCCAGTGGGTTGAACGTGACGTTCTTGAGCCCCAGTGGCTCGTAGAGAGCTTCCTTAACGTACTGGTCAAGGCGCTTATTGGTGATCTTCTCGATGATAAAACCAAGAAGCATGTAGTCTACGTCGGAATAGGCAGTCTTAGTACCTGGGACGTACTGCAGAGGGGTCTCGATAATCTTCTGCAGAATTTCATCGCGATTCTGAGAGTACAGCTTCTGGTTAGCGTTTGGCTGAGGATCGTCAGGCTTCTCTGGGTTGTAGTTGCGGTTGTGGTACTGAGGATCTGGTGGGAATCCAGCCTGGTGCTCTAGGATTTCACGAACGGTGAGCTCGTTCTTGCCCAGGATCTTATCGCCCTCCTGGTCCTTGAAGTCTGGAATGTACTCCTGAACCTTCTTGGAAACGTCCAGCTGACCGTCGGTAACCAGCTTCTCAATTGCCAGGTTAGTGGCATACATCTTTGTGTTAGAAGCCAGGTCGTAGAGGGTATTGTCGTCAACAGCCTTGCCATCTTTGATGCGAGAGCCGTCTTTGTTGTAAGAATTGACGTTACCGTAGTTGGTCTTCTTGATAACCTTGCCGTACCTGGTAACTACCAGCTGGGCAGAGGTGAAGCCGTTGGCAATCTCTGCGTTGATAATCTGGTCAATCAGCTTGAAGTTGTCGTTGTCGGCGTAATCTTTGGTGCCGTCAATAAGCGTTGGGTAGCCAATCTTGACCTCAAAGGTTGCCTGGGTCTCTTTAACGGTGCTGACCTGCAGGCGGTTATCGCCGTTGACGGTTACATCAGAGATGTCAATCTGGTTCCAGGAGGAGCCGTCAAGCTTGTCGGTTGGAACCTGGTGACCGTTTACAAAGAGCGCAAAGCTCTGAGGCTCGGAGCTCTTTACATAGACGGTGCCCTGACCAGCAAAACAAACAAAGCTGTTGAGCTGGTTGGTAACAAGAGAGTCGTCAAAGGCCTCGTTGTCGTTGAGAACAGGGAAGACCTTCTCGTACTGGAAGGTTCCGTCTACAGAGTCAACCTTCTTTGCGGTTCCCTTAGCAGCAGTTGCGCCACCCTTTGTCTGGCAGGCGGTAAGGCCAAGACCTGCTAGAGCGGCTAGACCAAGAGCACTTCTGCTCAGAAATTGCCTTCTGGTCTGTCCAGCAGGGGAGCCTGCGTTAGATGAGTGCTCAGAGTGAGCGTTTTGATTCTGGTGCAAATCTTCGTTGGTGCGCATATCGTCTCCTTCGGTTTTGCCTTAGGTGAAACACCTGCTATCTCAATTGGCTGAGATAATTTGCGCTTATGATGACGTGCGTTTCATCAAAATTGCAGCTAGTTTGTCCAAGATGAAATAATGGGTACGTTAACGTACTGCGAGTGGTATCAAAAAAGCTGTCAATGGTATCTAAATTTGAATTTTTTAGGCAAAAATGAAATATTTTAATCAGGTTTTACGTGGTCAAATGTCTACTAGGTAGTAAAAGTTTTTATGAAGTGATAGTAACGTGCCCAAATTAAGGCTCAGTTTTTGCGTCAATTGTCCCCGCATTATGCTGGGAAAACATGAGTAGTCGTGCATGCAACGCACATGGAGCGCGCTTACACTTGCGTATGCAATACTACCGTTTACGGCACTGCCTACTTTACAGATGAAATTTTTATGGCATCGTGAAACAATATAGTCAAACGTTTTAGTCAACTGGACGGCCGGAGGTGATTGCGTGAGAGGTGTTCGTCTACGTCTGGAAGAGTATCGCAAGAATGCTAGTTCAGCTGAACGCGATATTGTCGACTATATTCTGTCTGATCCAGAGGCGGCAGTTGGTCAATCAATCCATAAACTAGCAGCTCAAACGTATACATCTGCATCAACGGTTGTCAGGCTTTGCAAGAAGCTTGGCTGCGGTGGCTATAAAGAGTTCCAGCAGGCGCTCATTTACGAGCTGGCAGTAAGCAACAAAAGCAACGATATTGCTGTCGGCGGCGTTATCGCAGGTGACACCACTGATGTGATCATCGAAAAAGTTACGGCAAAGAACATTTCTTCGCTGGAGCTTACCAGGCAATTGCTTGACGCTCAGGTTGTTGACTCAGTTGTTTCACTCATGATGCAAGCTCATTCCATCTGCCTCTTTGGCATGGGAGCTTCGCTTCTGGTTGCAAGAGATCTGCAGCTCAAACTCATGCGCCTCAACATTACCTGCAACTTGAGCGACGATTACCACTCTCAGATGCTCTACGCCAAAAACATGGGGCGAGAAGATCTTGCCATTGTGATCAGCTACTCGGGCCTCACGCGAGAAGCCATTGAGTGTGCCTGGATTGCAAAAGCAAATGGCGCCAAGGTGGTTGCCATTACCCGCGGTGGCATTGATTCGGAATTGATTCACCGCTCCGATTACGTTTTGGGCGTTGCAGAAACAGAGCACATCATGAGAAGTGGCGCCATGTCTTCAAGAATTGCCCAGCTCAACGTTGTAGATGCGCTCTTTGCAGCCTATGTAAATAGAAATTACGAGAAGAGCGTTAAGCGTTTCTCGACAAACTATATTGGCAAGTTGGATTCAGCCGAGCATGTCAATACGCTTTCTTCTGACCAAGATTTGCCTGGTATAGCCAACGACGTTATTGCGTAATATTGCGTAAAAATCACAACACAGAAGGTGGAAACGTGATTGATTTAACAAAGCTTGTCACCGAGACAAGAAATCCCAACACCATGGACCTGGATCAGATGACCCCGCTTGAGCTGGTCAGCGTTATGAACCAGGAAGATCTCAACGTGGTAGCTGGCGTAAAAGAGGTTCTTCCCCAGGTAGCACAGGCAGTTGAGTGGGCAGTTTCCTCGCTAGAAGCTGGCGGCAGAATTGTCTACTTTGGCGCTGGAACCTCAGGCCGTCTGGGTGTTTTAGACGCGGTTGAGTGTCCGCCTACTTTTGGCGTTTCTCCTGACGTGGTTGTTGGTCTTATCGCCGGTGGCGAGAAGGCCTTTGTACGTGCAGTTGAAGGCGCGGAAGATTCTCTTGAGCTTTGCGAAGAAGAGTTCAAGAAGATTGGCCTGAACAAGAACGACATTGCTATTGGAATTGCAGCTAGTGGTCGTACACCTTACGTTATTGGCGGTCTGCGCTATGCTCGTTCTTTGGGCTGCAAGACCGTTGCTATTGCCTGCAATAAGGGTTCTGAAGTGGGCAAAGAGGCAGAGCTTGCTATTGAGCCTTCCTGTGGTCCTGAGGTTCTCACAGGTTCCACGCGCCTTAAGTCTGGTACCGCTCAGAAGATGATTCTGAACATGATTTCAACCGGTTCTATGGTTGGCGTGGGCAAGGCATATCAGAATCTTATGGTTGACGTGCAGCAGACCAATAAGAAGCTGGTTGTTCGCGCGCAGAATATCACCATGGCAGCAACTGGTTGTACCCGTGAAGAGGCAGCTCAGGCGCTTGAGCAGGCTGACGGTAACGCAAAACTTGCTATTGTCATGCTGCTGACTCAGATGCCTGTTGACGAGGCTAAAGCTAAGCTCGAGGCAGCTCATGGTCATGTCAGAGGTGCACTGTAGTAACCGCAGTTGTAACAAATGACACACACGTGAGCATTTTGTTCCGGCCGTATCGGTCAGTGGTATCAGCGTGACGTGCAAATGGTTGCAAAGTTTTTGAAAAAAACGCTCAATTTACCTGCAGTAACGGGGCGTTCAAATTAGGTCAAAACATGAAACAATGAACCACAGGTATGGATTGTTATACCGCCAAGTTCATTTTTTATGTATTCTTGATAAGTATTTGTTGCAACATCGCAACGAGAGAAAGAAGGAAAGTATGGATTACACCAAGCTTTCAGAACAGATTCTTGCTGCCGTCGGTGGCAAAGAAAATGTTCAGAGCAACATGGTCTGCATGACCAGGCTCCGCATTAAGACCGCAGATCCTTCAAAGGTTGACTCTGAGGCCATCAAGGCTATCGACGGTGTCATGGGTCTGGTCGAGGATGCAGAGTACCTTGAGGTTGTTCTTGGTCCTGGCGTTGTCAACAAGGTTATTGTTGAGTTCTCCAAGCTTACCGGCGTTGCTGCTGGTGACGCATCTGAGGACGACGTTGTTTCCGCAGCTAAGGACAACAAGGCAGCTCAGAAGGCTAAGTACGAGAACAAGCCTGTTCAGCGCTTCCTCAAGAAGATTGCTAAACATCTTTGTTCCACTGCTTCCTGGCATCATTTCTGCAGGTCTGATCAACGGTATCATCAACGTTATCAACTTCTCCACTGGTAAGGCTTTTTGCTAACGAGTGGTGGTTCGCAGCTATCTGGACCATGGGCTGGGCACTTTTTCGCTTACCCTGCCAGTTCTCGCTGGCGAGAACGCTGCCAAGGAGTTTGGCGGTTCTCGCGTTCTTGGTGCTATGGCTGGTGCACTCTCCATTGCTAACGCTGGTATGCCTCTTCTCGCTTCCAAGACTGTTGACGGCGTTGCAACTCGTCTGGTTCACCTTCCATTCAGCCTCCCAACTGTTGCTTTCAAGGAGGGCGCATTTATCGTCGCTTCCTCTGACCTGTTCAACGCAGCAGCAGGCGGCATGATTGGTGCAATCATCTGCGCAATCTTCTTCGCATTCCTGGAGAAGAACCTGCACAAGGTTATGCCAAGCGTTCTTGACACCTTCCTGACTCCACTTTGCACCGTTATCATCGGTGTTATTGGTTCTGTCCTGATTCTTCAGCCTGCAGGCGCATGGCTCACTCAGGCAATCTTCTTTGTCCTTCAGTTCTTCTATGACAAGCTTGGCGTCTTTGGTGCTTATCTGCTTGGTTCTACCTTCCTGCCACTGGTTTCCGTTGGTCTTCACCAGGCACTTACCCCAATCCACGTTATGCTTAACAACCCAGAGGGCCCAACTCAGGGCATCAACTACCTGCTTCCTCTGCTGATGATGGCAGGCGGCGGCCAGGTTGGTGCTGGTCTTGCAATCCTCTTCAAGACCAAGAACAAGCGCGTCAAGAAGTACCTCACCGAGTCCATCCCAGTTGGTATGCTCGGCATCGGCGAGCCTCTTATGTACGCAGTTACCCTGCCTCTTGGTAAGCCATTCATCACCGCATGCCTTGGCTCCGGTATTGGCTCCGTAGTTGCTTACCTCTTCCACCTTGGTACCGTTTCCCAGGGCGTCTCCGGCCTCTTTGGTCTGCTGATCGTCCAGCCTGGTAACCAGGTCTTCTACCTGCTTGCAATGCTTCTTGCTTACGCTGCAGGATTTGCACTTACTTGGTTCTTCGGCGTTGACGAGGATCGTATTAACGACGTCTTCGGCGAGTAAAAACCGCACGTTCTAGAAACGTTTATCCCTCTTCTTAGGTATCCTAGGAAGAGGGATTTTTTCTCTCCCGGCACCCGACTGGCTGCCCGTCGGTCTTCTCGCCCGACGTCCTGACTAGCTGCCTGACCAGCTTCTCGATTGGCGAGAAACCCCGTCTTTTAGAAAGCGTTTTGCAATTGCTTGGAGGATTTATGCGCACCGGAATTTCACTGTATTTTGCCAGTGGATATGAGGCTAATGCTGAGGTTGTAGCAAAAGCGCAGGCAGCCGGATGCCACTATGCATTCACTTCTCTACAGATTCCCGAGGAAGAGGGGATTGATTATCGCACTGAGGCTCGCCGACTTTTAGAGCTGTGCAAAAAGGCCGAGATCAACCTTATTGCCGACGTTTCTCCTGCAACTCTTACCAAACTTGGCGTTCAGAAGTTTGACGAACTTGCTGAGCTTGGCATTACGTACGTACGTCTTGACTTTGGGTTTGATGCGGCAGAGACCGTTGAGCTTTCTCGCAAGTTCCATGTGGTCTTTAACGCTTCGACTATCACCAAGGATGACATTTCCGCATGGCGAGCAGCTGGTGCCGACTTCACTCGTTTTGCCGCCTGCCACAATTACTATCCCAAGAGCTACACGGGCCTTTCGCTGGAGCGCGTCGCACAGATTAACGCACGCCTTTCGGCGCTTGGATTCCAGATTTTCTCGTTTGTTCCTGGCGAGATTTTCCGCGGTCCTCTCTACGAGGGACTGCCAACTGTCGAGGAACACCGGGGACTTTCGGGCGATGCGCTTGTTCAGGCAATGCTTGCGCTTTATGATGCAGACTCTGACGTGGTACTCATTGGTGACCCAGATGTTACTGAGGCTACGTGGAAGCGCATTGGTCAGCTTGAAAGAAACTGCATTGAGCTTAAGACGGAGCTCAAGCCTGATTTTGAGTATCTGTATGATCGCTTGCAGACCGACCGACCTGATTCCAGCTCGTACATTATCCGTTCACAGGAGTCCAGACTCTGGAAAGACGCTCCGGTGTACGACGCGAAGCCTTCTACCTGGGAGACTGTTGCTATTGGCGCTATTTTAGTGAGCAGTAAAGCATATGGTCGCTATGCAGGGGAACTTTCGATTGCTCGAGGCCTGTTGGAGCTTGATGCTCGCGATAACGTCGCAGGAAATATCTGCGAGGAAGACCAAGTATTCTTGCCGTACATCCACTCTGGCCGCGGCTTTAGGTTTATCCGCAGGTAATTAGCCGCTTTCTGCTAGTTGAGTTGCTCGTGCGAGCGCGCCATATGCGCCGTGGTTACGCGACGACGTGTATGGCGCGATCGCGTTGGCCGCAGGCGTACTGAGCGCACAGGCGTATGGGCGCACAGATACGCACGAAGTCACCTCGTGTGCATAAAGACTGCCTAATATGCACAAAAACTAATCAAGAAATTGATATGTCATTTAGAGGGTGCTGTTTTGGGTAAAAAACCCGTTTAGTTGGGGAAAATTTTTTAGTTTTGTCATTTTGGCATTTACGTTTAAGCAGTTCAGAAATAATGTGAATGCACATGAAAAATTCGTCCAATTAAAAGTGCTGGTAAAACGCTTGCATAGAAGTTTGTCAATCCTGTATACCCCAACTAAACGCATTTTTTACCACTTCGCACTGAAATGGGCCATTTTTGGATCAGAGAAAGTCATTTCGCACCAAAAAAGGCCAGTTGGCGCCAAAAAGACATGCGACCAAGCTATGTGCAACCGTGTTTCGCACGAGCAATAAGCCTCCTAAATAGCAAAGGCTTCCCCGCTCGTTAAAGAATTCCCTGCTATACGCCCGAGTTTTGTGCGAACGGCAATTTGCCTGTTCAGCAAAAAACTGCCTCCCATTTCCTCGGTGTCGGGAAATAGGAGGCAGCTTAAAAGGTAATGTAATAGCTCTTTACAGCCTGACGATAACATCCTCAGCTGGCTGGCGACGCTTCTGGACAGGATCCATATCACGATAGCCCAGGCTAAGCATGCAGGAAACACCAAAGTCGTTGTACTGGCCGCCGTCGAGAAGACCTTCTTCTTCCAAAATCTTATCGACAGCTTCGCGGTTAAAGCCCTCGATTGGGCAGCTATCGACACCAATCATAGCGGCCATGGTAAGCATGTTTGAAAGCGCAATGTAGGTCTGTTTGCAAGCCCAGTCAAAGGTGGCGCGTTCGTTACCTACCAGGTCAAACATGTTCTCCTGGAAGTTCTTGAAAGCAGCGGCATAAGTTGGTTCAAAGTCTGCAGGAAGCTGCTTGATGTCGTGCATCATGTGCTTGACGTAAGCAGACTCTGCATTGACGTTCTTGCGAGCAAGAAGAATAACCAGGTAGTGAGCGCCGTTAAGGGATGCGCGAGCACCATAGCATGGCTCGTAAAGTTTCTCTTTAAGGCGAAGTGACTGCTCAGAGGCCTGATCCTCTCGCAGATTAACAACCAGGAAGCGCCAAGGCTCTAGACCGTAGGAGCTTGGTGCCAAACGACCAGCCTCAAGGATTACCTCAAGGTCTCGTCAGAGACGTTTTTGGTTGGGTCGAACTTCTTGGTTGCAAGTCTCCACTGGTAGGACGAGAGAACTTTGTTTGCAACGTGTTGTGCGGAACAGGCCATACGTGGTCCTTTCTTGTTGGTGGTGCTCTGGTGAGCTGGAGGTACGCTGTTGGACGGCGGTGAGCTGGGAGGTGCGGTGAGCTGAGTCGTTACTCGGAGAGCGTGCTACTCGGAGAGGGCGTTACTCAGAAACGATAAAGCGACCAGGTTGTCCCAACTCCCACGTGCCTTTGAGATCAGCGGCAAGCTCAAAGTGCAGCTTGGAGATGCCCAGGTCGTAGTCTTGGACAAGGTGGCGCTGGTTAGGCATGGACGCGCTTACTACGCCATCTGTCAGGTCAAATACAACGGGAAGCTTGTTGATAGCAGTTGGACATGCCAAAACCGCATTAATGCCGCGGTTAAACCACTCGGGCATCTGCTTCGGCTCAGTTGGAGTACCGTTTGCCGTCATAATCTGCGCGGGCTTTTTGGTACGCAGGCGAATTGCGGTACGAATGCCCTCCTGCTTGAGTGGAATTTTCTCCGGAGCGTATCCGATAGAAATAATAATGCCCAGCTTAAGGCCGTTGTACTCGTCGCGAGCCAGGGTTTTCCAGTCCATGGTCTCGGCAATCCAGCATGAACCAATGCCCAGCTGGGTGGCGAGAAGAACGATCTTCTCGCCATAGTAACCGATGAGTTCACGGGCAATTGCGTCTTCACAATAACCTGCTACGTAGTGGTAAATGGGACCGACAATAGACCTGTTCTTCATGTGAACGGAAGTGCCATCCTCGAGGTGAGGACCCTCGATGGTAAGGATTGCGGGGTGATCAGGTGCTACCTCTGCCATCTGGGCGTTTGCGACGTCAATGGCCTCCTGGAGCTGAGAAAGTTTCTCTTGCTCAATAGGCTTTTGGTCGTACGCGCGCAGAGATATGCGCTGGTCCATAGCTTCTTTTACGTCCATCGTGGTCCTTCCTGGAGCAAGGTTAAAGCAGCGAGCCAAATCGCTTGACGTAGAGGCTCTTAATTATGGTGATAAGAACCATATACCCGCTCATGAGTGCAGTTAGCCATCCAAAGAATGATAAAGGTAGCGCAACAAGGCTCAAAGGGCTGGGCGAAACACCGGGCAGATACGGAAGAGCGCTGACCACAATGATTCCCGCAGTGGTTAGAGCAAGCAGCGATGCCGATGGCATGCTCTGAATAAACGGAATCTTATTGGTTCTGAGCGCGTGGAGAACAAAGGTCTGGGTCCACATGGATTCGATGAACCAGCCTGTTTGGAAAGACAGAATAAAGAGTGCTTGAGCAGCGGTGTTTCCAGCTGCGACAAGTTCTGCCCAGGTTCCTCCAGCAAGCGCAGGGAGACCACAAAGAACATAAGCGCAAAGGTCAGTACATCAAAGATTGAACTGATAGGGTCCAATCCAAAGCATAAAGTTTGTAATTGAATGTGCATCCCAAGAGCGAGGGCTTGAGAGGAACGAATCGTCAACGTTGTCCCAAGGAATCGCGATGCAGGTAACGGTATATGCAAGACCCAAGAGGAGCAGCTGAAGCGCGCTCATTGGCAAGAACGGCAGGAAGAAGCTGGCCACCAAAACGGACAGCACGTTACCAAAAGTTGGAGCTTGCGGTTGCTTTGATGTACTTGATGGTGTTGCCATAGGTTCTGCGACCCTCTTCAACGCCGTGCTCAAGTACCAGCAGATCCTTCTGCAGCAAAGATGATATCTGCGGACTCTTTTGCCACGTCAACAGCGGTGTCAACGGAGATTCCTACGTCGGAGGAGCGCATGGCAGCAGCATCGTTAATGCCGTCGCCCATGAAGCCGACCACGTGGTTGTTGGACCTGAGCGCAGAGACAACGCGAGCCTTTTGCATAGGGGAAAGCTTTGCAAAGAGCTGGGTCTTCTCGACACGCTCTTTGAGCTGCTCATCGTTAAGGTTCTCTACGTCGCTACCAAGCAAGAGCTCGTCAACGTAGATACCCACCTTCTTGCAGACGGCAGCGGCAACGCCTTCGTTATCGCCGGTAAGTACCTTGACCTGCACGCCTCTCTGGTTGAGCTTGGCAATTGCCTCGCGAGCGCTTTCTTTTGGTGGGTCCAAAAAGGCAAGGTAGCCAATGAGTACCATGTCGCGCTCATCGTCTACACCAAACTCGCCGACACCACGAGGGTCACTCTTCTGAGCAACGCCAACTACGCGCATGCCTTCCTGATTGAGCTGGTAGACGCGGTCCATAACGTTCTTGCGCTGAGCGGGAGTCAGCGGTTTGATTTCAGAGTCCAGGTCAACAAAGGAGCATGCGTTGAGGACTTCTTCAACGGCGCCCTTGGTGATCATATGCGTTTTGTTAGTTTTTGTATTTCTCACTACAACGCTCATGCGGCGACGCTCAAAGTCAAATGGAACCTCGTCGATTTTTTCATACTCAATGCTCAGCAGGTTAGTGGGCAGCTCATCGTTTGAAGTCTTGATAATTGCCTTGTCAATGAGGTTTCGAAGGCCGGTCTGGAAGTAGCTGTTCAGATACGCGTGACGGAGCACGCGAGGATCCTCTTCGCCCAGAATGTTGAGGTGACGCTCAAGAACAACCTCGTCTGCGGTGATGGTACCGGTTTTGTCGGTGCACAGGATGTCCATGGCGCCCAGGTTTTGGATTGCGGCCGGATTCTTAACAATGACGTCCTGCTTGGCCATTTGCGTTCCACCGCGAGAAAGGCAAGTGGTCACAATAACAGGCAGCATCTGAGGGGTAATGCCAACGGCAACAGAGACGCTGAAGAGCAGCGCGTCAAACCAGTCACCCTTGAGGAAACCGTTTGCAAAGAACACGATGGGGCACATGATCAGCATGAACGAGACAAGCACTTTGGAGACGGATTTAAGGCCCTCGTCAAAGCTGGTCTCGCCAGCGGGCTGCTGGAGCAGTTCAGACATGGTGCCTACGTAGGATTTGTTGCCGGTTGCAACTACCACTACCGTTGCACTTCCGGACTGAACCGTAGTGCCTGCGAACAGCAGGTTTGTGCACTCGGAGAGCGAGAGAGGGTAGCGCGTTCCATCGGCGCGGCGGCGGGCGTGGACTACACCAGCGGTTTTCTCGACAGGCTCTGATTCTCCGGTGAGTGCTGTTTCGTTAACAAAGAGGTCCTTGGCGTCCAGAACGCGGCAGTCCGCGGGGATCATGTCGCCCGAGGCTAGGCGGATGATGTCGCCAATAACTACCTGTTCAAAGGGGATTTCTTGACCCAGCGCTGAGGCAAGTTTGGGCTCTTCTGGAGCGTCGGTCGCGGCTTCGTCGGCGGCGTCTTCGACTTCGTCGGCGGCTTCATCTGCGGCGTATTCATCAGCAGCGTCATCCTCGAAGTCCACGGCGGCATTTACGGCGTCATTCGAGCCCTGTTCAACGCCCTGGTCCACACCCGAGTCATTAAAGTCGATGGGACGACGGATTACTCTTGTCGTTGAGGTTACCATTTTGGAGAGCGCGGCCGCTGCCGAGGCTCCCTTGGAGCTCTGGACAAAGTCGATGATGCCGGAGATAAGCACCATTGCGGTGATGATGACGACGGTTGACGGGTCCTTCTCGCCATCTGCGGCAAGGGCCACGTTAGTGACGTAAGAAATGCCTGCGAGCGCAATCAAAATGAAGGTGAAGGGGCTTGCAAAGCTTTTGAGCAGGCGGATGATAAAGGGCTCCTCAGCGGCACTGGTGATAACGTTTGGGCCGTCGAGGTCGTATTTTGCCTGCGCAATGTCAATGGCAAGGCCGTCCGGGGTGGTATGGAACTTTCTACAGACGCTCTTTACCGAGTGTGTTGCGGCAAAGGTCAATGACTGTCCAAGCTCTCCCGAGGTGGTCTGAGCTGTCTTTGTTTGGGTTGTCTTTGTTTGAGTTGTGCGCTTCATGATTGCCATGTGCACCTCCGATGATTAGCGAAAACGAATGACTAACTGGTTGGTGTATGACGCAAACTGAAAGCGTTCTGTTATGTGCGGGACTTGAAACCGGATGATCCGAAACCGGGCACATAGATTCATATATCTACAGGATTGCTCTATAAACCTGCAAATTTATATCCCTATAGGCTTGCGGTGCAGTAAAAATTAAGCTTTTGAATAAGAGGTTTCTTTATATCCGTCACACATAAATGAACAGGGTCAGCATCTGCTGTCAGACGTAAGCTGCTACTTCGACTAGGCATATAAAGCACCTCCTTATATTGGAGTTCTGCAAGGGACGTCCAGTAAAGCGTGGCATCTTGCGATGGACGGACGTCACGTCTATTCAGACATCTCTAAGAGTAGTTGGGTTGACGACTTTGGTCAACCTATTACTATATATCTTATAAATAACGTGTTTAATCTGCGTATTTATTTGCCGCGATATGGCGAGAAACCCTGTCGAGCAGTAACGCAGAGAAGAAACGACAAGCAGAACGACCAAACGCCGTACACAGCACTCTTGCTAAGAAGGAGCATCTCATGGGCAAAGTAATTGTATTTGGAAGCTTGAACATGGATATCTCCATCGAGGCCGATAAGATGCCTCAGCAGGGCGAGACTATTGGCGGCAAAAATCTTGTCACCAGCCCAGGCGGAAAGGGCGCTAATCAGGCAGTTGCTGCGGCTCGAATGGGCGCGGACGTTCACATGATTGGCGCGGTTGGCGCTGACTCGTTCGGACAAGACCTCAAGCAGTCGCTTATTGGCTACGGGGTCAATGCAGAGCAGGTAGATGAGCTGTCTGGAGTCTCCACGGGTGTTGCTGTAATCGTGCGCGTGGGCGGCGATAACCGTATCATTTTGGACCACGGAGCTAATCACGCACGCACAGCCGACGACGTAAAAGCAGTGCTTGATCGCATTTCAAAGCCGGGTGACGTGTTCTTGACGCAGTTTGAGTGCGAGTTGTCGACCACGTTTGAGCTCATCAGATATGCACATGAGCTGGGACTCTATACGATGGTGAACCCATCGCCATCGGCTACCATGACCACCGGTCTTCTCGCCAGCGTGGACGTGCTTTGCCTGAACGAGATTGAGTTTGCAGATTTGTTTGGCGAGGGCAAGATTAGCCCGCTGGCAGATCCCGAGGCTGCAGTGCAGAAGGTGCTTGCAAGTGGCGTGGCAACTGCGGTGTTGACGCTGGGTTCCAAAGGTTCCATCGCTGCCGACTCACACGACGTGTACCAGCAGGAATGTTACCGCGTGGATACCGTGGATACTACCTGTGCGGGCGACACGTTTATGGGTACGCTTGCTGCGTTCCAGGCATCGGGGCAGCTAGAGGGGCACGATATCAAGCAGGCGCTTGATGTAGCTGCAAAGGCTGCAGCGCTTGCCACCACTAAGGTTGGCGCCCAGCAATCAATTCCAACGTATCAGCAGGTAGTTGAGTTTTAGGCTAAAATTGCAGTGATTGTTGCTTCATAATTCACAGCTTACACGCAGTTCAAATGGCTCCACCCAAGTCCAAACGCAGTCTACACGCAGTTCAAACGTAACGTACACGCAGTTCAAACGTAACGTACACGCAGTTCAAACGCAGTTCAAACGCACAAAGGAGACTTATGACAACGCTTTCAACTAAGACGCGCGTCATCATTGACACGGATCCCGGCATTGACGACGCCATTGCGCTGGGATTTGCCCTGGCCGCAAAGGCGCTGGATATCAAGCTTATTACTACCGTTAGCGGAAATGTTGGCATCGAGAACGTCACCAATAACGCTCTTAAGTTGCTCAAATTCTGGAATCAGCATGTGCCTGTTGCGCGTGGTGCTGCCGAGCCTCTGCTCAGAAACCGATGGACGCAAGCGACGTCCACGGCGCTTCGGGCATGAGGGGCTACGAATTTGACGGCATTCAGCCAGACTGTCTGCTCGAAGAAACTGCACTTGAAGCGCAGCGTCGCGTCATTATGGAAGGCGCCTCGGCTGGCGAGAAAACCACGCTGGTGACGCTTGGTCCTTTGACTAACATCGCACTGCTGCTGAAAGCATATCCACAGGTCAAAGAGCATATCGAGCGTATTGTTATGATGGGCGGCGCTCTGACCCGCGGAAACCTTGGTGTCATGTCCGAGTTTAACGTCGGCGTTGACCCCGAGGCGGCAAAGATTGTCTTTGCATCCGGCGTTCACGTGGCCATGGTTGGCCTTGAGGTGGGCGACGCTGCTCGCGTCATGCCCGAGGACATCGAGAACATCCAGAACTCTGGCAAGAGCGGCGACATGCTGGTCAAGCTGCTGCTCAACTACCGCGTTCACTACCAGGAGGAGGGTTTCAGCATGTACGACCCAACGGCCGTGGCCTACCTGCTGGCACCTCAGATGTTTGAAACTAGGGACGTGTTTGTGGATGTTGAATGCGCCGGTAGTCTTACGACGGGTTGTACCGTTGTTGACCTGGCCGGATATCTTGGCGAGAAACCCAATGCAACTGTATGTGTTGGCGTTGACCAAAAGGCATTCCGTACTTGGTTTGTCCACCAGATCCAAAAGTGCAACGTCCTCGACGGCTCTGCCTCTGCAGTTGAAGGTGTGCTATTGGACTAGATGCTGCTGGGGCAGTGGAACCTCGGCAGGCCCGTAAAATGATTGTCGCAAAACTTACAAGGAAAAAGCCTCTTCTCGCCGTTGAGAAGAGGCTTTGTTGTGCGTAAAAGTGCTGGTTGGTAACGTAAATTAGCCAATGATGGTCATTACGATAGGAATGACAATCGCAAAGAGCACCGTTGAAGTTGCAACAACGTTAGTTGCAAATTTAACGTCAGCCTTACCCTCGTTGGCCAAAATTGGCAGAACGGTTAGTGCTGGAACTGCGGCTTGGATGATAAACGTTCTAGTTTCAAGTACGTTCTGTGTACCAAACACGCCGGTAAACGCCATGATTACGCCAACCATAATAAGCGGGGCAATAACAAATTTACCAATAAGCGTAATTGCCGTGTCGCGGTCAATTCGAATGCTCGAGAGTCCCGTTTCCTGCAAAATAATGCCAATATAAATCAGAGAAAGTGGCGTTACTAGGTTGCCTAAATACGTAAGACCAGTGTTTACAACTGCTGGAACAGGGATGTTGAACACGAGAAAAACGAGGGCTACTAAGAAACCAAGCAATGGTGGTGGTAACAACTTGCTGATATTGAATTTGTGCTCAGCTGCGTTGTTTTTCTCGCCATCATTTTCTGTTGGCATTGGATCACCGTAAATGAAGAAGATTCCAATTGCCCAGGTAGAAATAGTGTTCATGATGTAGTACACCAAGAAGTACGGTACGGCATGCTCGCCAAAGAGCGCAAGATTAAGCGGCATACCAATGAAGATGGTGTTGGCATTTGCAAAGGTATTGAGCATCAAGCCTCGGCGACCTGGTTGGACGCGGAAAACGTTGATAACCAAAAATCCTACGACATAAGACAAAGTAAAGCTAATCGCTGCAATAAGCACCGAGGGACCAAGCTGTAGAAGCTGATTGAGAGATAAGTTTTTTAGTACCGCTACAAAAATAGAGGAAGGAAGCGCCACATTCATGATGAGCTTAGATGCTTGACCTGCAAATGTATCGTTGAGCCAGTTAATCTTTCGCAGCACATAACCAAGCACAATAATCAAAATGATAGGCAGCACATTCTGTAATGATGTCAAAAAGACAGACATTCTATGCCTCTAACTCCTTGTAGACAGGGAACCACTTAAGGGCGTCAACTGCCTCTTTTGCATCGGCAATTGGCTCGCGGTTCAGACCCTGCCTAATTGCCTCCCCTGCAACTCCAACAGCAATACGCTCGGAGAATTCGGTAATCTTGGAGACTGGAGGAAGAATTGCCGCACCAGGCTTTGTGGTGTCGACGATTCCACCAAGCGAGTGAGCTGCAAGCGAAATCATCTGGTCTGTGAGCAGGCGAGCCTTTGATGCAAGTGTGCCAAGTCCAAGGCCTGGGTAAATTAAGGCGTTGTTAGCCTGACCAATCTGGTAGGTTACTCCGTTGAGCTCGACGTCGTCTGAAGGGACTCCGCAGGCTACAAGCGCGCGACCGTCTGTCCAGGTCAGCAGGTTTTGGGCGGTTGCCTCCGCAAGTTTAGTTGGATTGGACAGAGGGAAGACCATGGGACGCTCACAATGAGCTGCCATTTCGCGAATAATCTCTTCGGTAAACGCTCCATAAACGGTAGAGGTTCCAACCATGATTGTTGGGTGAACCGCCTTTACAACAGCTGCGAGGTTGGTGAGCTCATCAGCGTTTGCGAATTCAGAACGCTTGCGAGCAAATGGCTTCTGCTGTGGAGTGAGGTTGTCCATGTCATCAAAGAGTAGACCCTGACGATCTACCAGATAGAAGCGCTTTCGAGCCTCTTCACGGTCCATTCCCTGGTCCACAAATTCCTGAAGTACACGCTCAGCGATGCCACAACCAGCAGTTCCTGCGCCAAAGCAGAGATATACCTGGTCGACGAGTTTCTCGCCAGAAATATTGAGGCCGCCGAGGATGCCTGCAAGGGTAACAATACCAGTACCCTCGACGTCGTCGTTGAAGACAGGGTAGGTGTTCTTGTAGCGGTCCAGGATTGCTGCAGCGTGCGAGCGGCCGAAGTCCTCGAAGTGCAGGTAGAGGTTAGGGAAGAGCTTTCTCGACGGTGGTTACAAAGTTGTCAATGAATGCGTTATAGCGGTCTTCATCAACGCGCTTGTGGCGTTCGCCCAGGTATAGCGGGTCATCGAGAAGTTCCTGGCGATTGGTGCCAGCGTCAATGACAACAGGCATGATGCGATTAGGGTCAACACCAGCTGCGGCAGTGTAAACCATGAGCTTGCCAACGGAAATTTCGACGCCGTTAGTGCCCCAGTCGCCAATACCCAGGATTGCTTCTGCATCGGTGACGACAATCAGGTCGATGTCTCTACCTGCGGCTGCGTTCTTCAGCGAGGTTTCAAGGTCCTCAGGACGATCAACTGACAGGAAGCATGCATACTGTCGATCGACATAGCGCTGAGAATACTGCTCAATATCTGGAGCAATAGTTGGGTCGTAGACAATAGGCATGAACTCTTCAACGTGCTTGGAGAACAGGTTGTAGAACAGCGTGCGGTTTTCAGAGAAAAGCCTCATGAGGTAGTGGCGCTTTGTCTCGAGGTCAGGATACTGCTGGAAAAGCACATATGCTTGCTCCGCCTGCTCCTCAATGGTCTGAATGTTTGGAGGAAGAAGGCCTACCAGGCCATATTTTTGGCGCTCCTCCTGCGTAAAAGCGGTTCCCTTGTTCAAAAATGGATCATTCAGTAGTTCAAAACCCGTCTTCATGATGCCTCCTTAGTGCATCAGCTTTAATAATTGCCGTATTTGGCGCAGATAGAATATGTTTTCTATCTGCGATAACAATACCCATACTCTGTTACGTATTTACGAGAATTAGAAGAAATTCCCTTCTTTTTTAGAAAAATTTTCTTGCTAAACATATATGTTCACCTGTGCATATATAAATTTGGTTAAACTGACAAGGTGATGTTTTCAAATACCAAGGTCGTGTTTTCAAATCCTTTTGAAAGAATCGTTTTAACGAAGAAATGTAAGACAGAATTAATGCCAACTGCGGTTTTGCTGAGCGCTTGGCATGCAAGTGGTAAAAAATGCGTTTAGTTGGAATATGCAGTGGTGGTTGATTTTTATGCAAGCCATTTAACTGCGGTTTTGTTACGGATAAAAATAGTAAAATCTGGACACTTTTTGCCACCTGCGCAAACGCAAGTCAAGAATTTCCGTGATTGCGATTTGACTTCCAACTAAACGGATTTTTTACCCAAAAGAGGGGTCAAATTTTGGTGGCTCAAATTTTTGATACAAAACTCCGCATAAACAAGGTGGAATATGCAATTTTCTCAGGTGATTGGATGTTGCTCGAGTAATTGGATAGTGGTCGGCCCTCAGTCGACGTTATTTCACCACAACAGCACCTTCAGGAAGCGCAATATCCGCGTCGGTTGCAATTAAGAGGTTGTTGCCTGGTGTTTTGGGAGTATCGGGCCACTCGGGCACATACGCGACGTGCGCAAACTCCTGCGCAAAGACGTTTGCCACCTGGGGAAGTAGCGTAGACCCGTGGCCTTCGAGCGGACAGCGAACATCGGCCAGATACACCCCGCCATCTGCAAGTTTTTCTTTAACCACTTGTGCACCGGCTGGAGTTCCCAGAGGTCCAAGCGACTTCCGACCAGCAAAAACCTCGTTTACCAGCACGTCAATACTGCCGGCTTCTGCGTCTTGCAACACCTTCCACGCATCATCTTCGATGACTCGCAACTCACTTGAAGCCGCAGCTAGAGCCTCGTCCAGAAAGAAATGCTCGCGCGCAAGCGAGACTATCTTTGGATCAATCTCAATCGCGTCAATAACGCCGCCGCCTGCACCACTGCACCTGCATACCGCCGCGCCTGCACCAC